>Ga0153922_1000184_pt1 | contig 25521 bp, 23 predicted proteins | sample TSNJ006MetaG_FD_104723 | JGI IMG/M metagenome (GOLD analysis project Ga0153922, IMG submission 104723) | Attine ant fungus gardens microbial communities from New Jersey, USA - TSNJ006 MetaG | ecosystem: Host-associated > Fungi > Mycelium > Unclassified | place: USA: New Jersey, Brendon T. Byrne... | reverse complement strand
CATTTTCCCCCTCAGATTTTTCATTTTCTATTGACTTTTAACCCTCCATGTGTTATTTTTATAGAACGACATGGAAGTAGGTCTTTTTTTTATGCCTGAAAACCAAAGAATGGTGACAGGTGTATTTTGGATGGGTAAATATGGAATAGCTCATATTTATAACACCAAAGACCTGTCGTAAAACGCAAAAGAACACATGGAGGTGGAAGTTGTGCGCGTAAAGATCACATTGGCATGCATGGATTGTAAACAACGTAATTACAACATGACAAAAGAAAAAAAGAATCATCCGGACAGAATGGAAACGAAAAAGTATTGTAAATTCTGTAAGACACACACAATGCACAAAGAAACTAAGTAATTCGTCCGTTCCCAAGACTGGAGGAGCAAATCATGGCAGAATCTGTAAAAAAGACAGATAAAGCTCAAAAAAAGAGCTGGTTTAAAGGGCTCAAGTCTGAATTTGGCAAAATCATCTGGACAGACAAAGAAACTCTTGCAAAGCAAACAGTTGCAGTTGTATCGATTACCTGCTTTTTAGGTGTTTTCATCACAATTATTGACCGACTTGTTTTGGAACTTATGAATTTGTTGATTAAATAAGGACAAGGGTGATTAAATGTCAGAAGTAAAATGGTATGTAGTCCATACGTATTCAGGCTATGAGAACAAAGTAAAAGCCAACATTGAAAAGACAATTGAAAACAGGCATCTGGAGGATCAAATCATAGAGGTTCGGGTTCCAATGCAGGACGTTGTTGAAGTCAAGAACGGAGCTAAGAAACAAGTGCAGAAAAAGATGTTTCCTGGTTATGTACTTTTAAATATGATCATGAATGATGATACATGGTATGTTGTCAGGAATACAAGAGGTGTTACAGGCTTCGTCGGACCCGGATCTAAGCCGGTGCCATTAACCGAGGAAGAGATGAAACCTCTGGGAATTCAGCAGGAGAGCTTTGTTGTCGATCTGGCAGAAGGTGACAGCGTGATTGTAATTGGTGGAGCATGGAAGGACACTACAGGTGTTATCCAGTCCGTCAACCCGACAAAACAGCTTGTTACCATCAATGTTGAACTGTTCGGCCGCGAGACGCCGGTAGAAATAAGTTTCGCAGAAGTAAAGAAGATGTAATAGGAAGAAAGGGTCACACACGTTGTGGCTCGTGGGAGGGAAATCCCCGCCATTACCACATAATTAGGAGGTGCCTGACATGGCAAAAAAAGTAGAAGGTTATATTAAATTGCAGATTCCTGCTGGTAAAGCGACACCAGCACCACCAGTTGGTCCGGCTCTGGGACAGCATGGTGTAAACATTGTCCAGTTCACCAAAGAATTCAATGCAAGAACAGCTGATAAAGGTGATGTTGTAATCCCTGTTGTAATCACTGTTTATGCGGACAGAAGTTTCAGCTTTATAACCAAAACTCCACCAGCGGCAGTTTTGTTGAAAAAGGCTTGTAACATTAAATCAGGTTCAGGTGTACCAAACAAAACCAAAGTAGCTACCGTTACCAAAGCACAGCTTCAGGAAATCGCAGAACTGAAAATGCCAGACCTGAATGCCGGCTCTATCGAAACAGCTATCAGCATGATCGCTGGAACTGCAAGAAGTATGGGTATCACGGTAGAGGAGTAAGCTTTATCTTGTAATAAGATAAAATTCGTAGTGCAAATAAAATAGGTGGGAGGGAAATCCCCGCAATTACCACAGGAGGTTATAGGAAATGAAACGAGGTAAAAAATATTTAGAAGCAGCAAAAGCAGTCGATCGTGCAACCTTATATGAGACCGCAGATGCGATTGCCCTGACAAAGAAAAGTGCTGTAGCAAAATTCGACGAAACAATCGAAGCTCATATCAGAACAGGATGTGATGGACGTCACGCAGACCAGCAGATTCGTGGTGCTGTTGTACTTCCTCACGGAACCGGCAAAAAAGTCCGCGTGTTAGTATTTGCCAAAGGTGCAAAGGCCGACGAAGCTCAGGCAGCAGGTGCAGAACACGTTGGAGCGGAAGAACTGATTCCAAAGATTCAGAATGACGGATGGCTAGACTTTGACGTAGTAGTAGCTACGCCGGATATGATGGGTGTTGTAGGACGTCTTGGACGTGTACTTGGACCGAAAGGTTTAATGCCAAACCCAAAAGCCGGAACAGTTACTATGGACGTTGCAAAGGCTGTTGCTGATATTAAAGCAGGTAAGATTGAATATCGTTTAGATAAAACAAACATCATTCACGTGCCAATCGGAAAAGCTTCTTTTACAGAAGAACAATTAGCGGACAACTTCCAAACTCTTATCGACGCTATCAATAAGGCAAAACCGTCAGCGGTGAAAGGTCAGTTCTTAAGGAGCGTGACCATCACTTCTACTATGGGCCCTGGAATTAAGCTTAATCCAGTTAAGTTAGTGTAGATTATAGCCTTTGGGGCGGCGGCCTTAAGGGTGAAGTTCGGGAACGGACAGTAACGGTCTGTTCCCGGACGATTAAAGGAATTTAAAATAATTATTGACAAGCAGCAATGCTTGATGATAATATACAGATTGTATCACGCCGAAGACAGCAGGTGCCGCTAGGCATAAGGATAAAACGCCTGCCGAGGAATGTTTATTATTTTTATTATTAAGATAAGAATGATAGTACCTCTTTGTCCAGGCAAGGAGGATTTTTTTATTGTATAGGCAGCTGCTTATGCAGTAAGTTAGAGCGTAGGTACACTAATAGAGCACTCCCGGAAACTCCCTGCATACATCGTTGTGGCTGATTTTCCGAGAGTACTCCTAATAAAATAAGGAGGTGCACCATACATGGCAAAAGTGGAACTGAAAAAACCAATCGTTGAAGAAATTTCCGGTTATATCAAAGACGCGCAGGCAATTGTACTGGTTAACTACAGTGGTATCAGCGTAGAACACGATACAAAGATGCGTAAAGAATTAAGAGAAGCTGGGATCGTATACAAGGTATACAAGAACACAATGATGAATTTTGCGTTCGAGGGAACACCATGTGAAGAACTGTGTAAACATCTGGAAGGCCAGAATGCCATTGCAATTTCGGCAGAAGATGCAACTGCTCCGGCAAGAATTCTAGCTAAATATGCAAAAACAGTTCCCACATTAGAACTCGTTGCAGGTATTATCGAAGGTAACTACTTCGATCAGAAGAGCGTTCAAGCCCTGGCAAGTATTCCATCAAGAGAAGAGCTTCTTGGAAAACTTCTTGGCAGCATTCAGTCGCCGATCACAAACTTTGCCCGCGTTATCAGCCAGATTGCTGAAAGCAAAGGAGAGGCATAGAAAAGGCAGATCATTCAATTAAAAAATTAAACGGAGGAAAATAAAAATGGCAAAATTAACAACAGCTGAATTTATCGAAGCTATTAAGGAATTATCAGTATTAGAATTAAATGAATTAGTAAAAGCATGTGAAGAAGAATTTGGTGTATCTGCGGCAGCAGGTGTAGTAGTTGCAGCAGCAGGCGGAGCCGGTGCTGAAGCAGCAGAAGAAAAAGATGAGTTTGACGTAGAATTGACTGAAGTTGGACCAAACAAAGTTAAGGTTATCAAAGTAGTTCGTGAAGCTACCGGCTTAGGCTTAAAAGAAGCAAAAGAAGTAGTTGACGGAGCTCCTAAGGTTGTTAAAGAAGGTATTTCTAAAGCAGAAGCAGAAGATCTTAAAGCTAAACTGGAAGCAGAAGGCGCTAAGATCACATTAAAATAATTCCTAACGGATTGCCGTCAGGATAGTAAAAGAGCAGGACACAAAAGTGTTCCTGCTCTTGCTAATCTAAAGTTTATCAATGATATAACTTGCTTCCAGGGTAGAGTCGGCGATTCCAATCCAAGAAGTAGACATTTTAAGAATAAAAGATTCTGAAGGTGTCTGGTCCGGATGCAGAAGGAATTCCATTGCCAGTGTGTAAAAGATCTTTTCGCTGGCTTTTGAACGCGCCACATATTCCCGGCCAAATTCCAGCATGCGGTCTAGGTTTCTTTCGTTGTAGTGGATTAACTGATAAACGACATCCATGAAGATGTTAAAGTGTTCCTGGTCCCACGCAGATAAGAATAAGCATTTAACTAAGCCTTTTGTTATAAAGGGCTGGTTTTTGATCAACTTAAAAGCTTCCTGGAAACGTGAGAGGTGTTGATGGGATAGAAAAATATGGGAGTCTATTAATGCGGATTCGCACTTGTCTAGCCATTTCATATACAGACCTCCTCTCGACCATATAACTAATCATTTTAATTTTTCAACTTTATCATATCATATGAAAAGCGGGTTCACAAGTATTGTCAAAGTGATATAAAAATAAAAATAAATAAAAAATGATATAAAAATCAATAAAAAAATTTGTTGACATGAATGATTAAATGTGATACATTTAAAAATGCACTATTATGGCAAGATATGCCTACTTTTATGCAAAACCCGTTTTGCGATACTCCCAGAGAAGGCATGAGCGTAATAAATTAATCTATACAAGGGGTGAAACGTCAATGGAGAAAAACAGAATACGTCCGATTACTACCGGGAAGAGTATGAGGATGAGTTACCAGAGACAAAAAGAAGTCTTGGAGATGCCCAACTTGATTGAAGTCCAAAAAGATTCTTACAATTGGTTTCTGACGGAAGGATTGAAAGAAGTTTTTGATGATATTTCTCCTATCGCTGATTACAGTGATAAGTTGAGCTTGGAGTTCGTTGATTTTACTTTATGTGAAGACGAAGTAAAGTATTCCATCGAAGAATGCAAAGAGCGGGATTCCACATACGCGGCGCCTTTAAAAGTTAAAGTGAGATTATACAACAAAGAAAATGACGAGATCAATGAACATGAGATATTTATGGGTGATCTGCCGCTTATGACTGCCACCGGTACGTTTGTGATCAACGGTGCTGAACGTGTTATTGTTAGCCAGTTGGTACGCTCCCCTGGTATTTATTATGCCATTGCCCATGACAAAGTTGGAAAGACTTTATATTCCGCAACTGTCATACCTAACCGGGGTGCATGGTTGGAGTATGAAACTGATTCCAATGATGTGTTCTATGTACGTGTGGATAGAACCAGAAAGGTGCCGATCACCGTTTTGATTCGTGCTCTGGGTGTCAGCACAAATGCAGAGATTATCGAACTGTTCGGTGAAGAGCCTAAAATCCTGGCAAGTTTTACAAAGGATACTTCCGAGAACTATCAGGAAGGTCTTCTGGAATTATATAAGAAAATCCGTCCGGGTGAGCCGTTAGCGGTTGAAAGTGCGGAAAGCTTGATCATGAGCATGTTCTTTGATGCACGGCGCTATGATCTGGCTAAAGTAGGACGTTATAAATTCAATAAAAAGCTGCTGTTCCGTAATCGTATTACCGGTCATGTATTGGCTGAGGATGTTATTGATACAACAACCGGTGAGATTATCGCTGAAAAAGGAACAGAAGTAACTAAAGAAATGGCAGATGCAATTCAAAATGCAGCTGTTTCATTTGTGTGGATCCAGACCGAGGAACGTAATATTAAGGTGTTGTCCAATATGATGGTAGATATTACTAACTTTGTTGATGTGAAGCCGAAAGAAGTAGGCGTAACAGAATTAGTATACTATCCTGTTTTGTCCAGAATCCTGGAAGAAAATCAAAACATTGAAGATATCAAAGAAGCAATTAAACGTGAAATCCATGAATTGATTCCGAAGCATATCACTAAGGAAGATATTCTTGCTTCTATTAACTATAATATTCATTTGGAATATGGCCTGGGCAATGACGACGATATTGACCACCTGGGTAATCGTCGAATCCGTGCAGTCGGAGAATTGCTGCAGAACCAGTACCGAATTGGTCTTTCCCGATTGGAAAGAGTTGTCCGTGAGCGTATGACAACTCAGGACAGCGAAGGTATTTCCCCGCAGTCCCTGATCAATATCAAGCCGGTAACCGCAGCCGTGAAGGAATTCTTTGGTTCCTCCCAGCTGTCACAGTTCATGGATCAGAATAACCCGCTGGGTGAGCTGACCCACAAAAGACGTCTCTCTGCCCTTGGTCCCGGTGGTCTGTCCAGAGATAGAGCCGGATTCGAGGTACGTGACGTTCACTATTCCCATTATGGCAGAATGTGTCCGATTGAGACTCCGGAAGGTCCGAACATCGGTCTGATCAACTCGTTGGCTTCTTATGCCCGTATTAACGAATACGGTTTTGTCGAGGCCCCTTATCGTATCGTTGACCATAGTGACTTCGAGAATCCACGGGTTACCGATGAAGTTGTCTATATGACTGCTGATGAAGAAGATGATGCCCACGTAGCGCAGGCGAATGAGCCGCTTGATGAGAATGGGTACTTTGTGAATAAAAACGTTTCCGGTCGTTATCGTGATGAGACCCAGGAATACGAAAAGACTATGTTTGAATACATGGACGTATCGCCGAAAATGGTGTTTTCCGTAGCGACGGCATTGATTCCGTTCTTGCAGAATGACGATGCTAACCGTGCGCTGATGGGATCTAACATGCAGCGTCAGGCGGTGCCGCTGATGATTACCGAGGCTCCGGTTGTTGGTACTGGAATGGAGACCAAAACTGCTGTTGACTCCGGTGTATGTATGGTGGCAAGAAAAGCTGGTAGTGTTATCCGTTCAACTTCCCGTGAAGTCGTTCTTAAATACGACGATGATGGAAGTACTGAAGTATATCATTTGACTAAGTTTTTAAGAAGTAACCAGAGCAACTGTTATAATCAAAGACCAATTGTCTTTAAAGGTGAGCATGTGGAGGCAGGTCAGGTTATCGCTGATGGACCGTCCACATCTAATGGTGAACTTGCCCTTGGTAAGAATCCGTTGATCGGCTTCATGACGTGGGAAGGTTACAATTATGAGGATGCTGTACTTTTAAGTGAGCGTCTGGTACAGGATGATGTGTATACATCTATCCATATTGAGGAATATGAAGCAGAGTCCAGAGATACAAAGCTGGGACCGGAAGAGATTACAAAAGATGTTCCCGGTGTCGGTGATGATGCATTAAAGGATCTGGACGAGAGAGGAATTATTCGGATTGGTGCGGAAGTGCGTGCCGGGGATATCCTGGTAGGTAAAGTGACTCCTAAGGGAGAAACGGAACTGACAGCAGAAGAGAGACTTTTGCGTGCCATTTTTGGTGAGAAGGCCAGGGAGGTAAGAGATACCTCATTGAAAGTACCTCATGGTGAGTATGGTATTGTCGTTGACGCAAAAGTATTTACGCGGGAAAACGGTGATGAGCTGTCTCCTGGTGTGAATCAGGCGGTGCGTATTTACATTGCCCAGAAAAGAAAACTCTCTGTTGGCGATAAGATGGCTGGTCGTCATGGTAACAAGGGTGTTGTATCCCGCGTGCTGCCGGTTGAAGATATGCCATATCTGCCGAATGGACGCCCGCTGGACATCGTATTGAATCCGCTGGGTGTGCCGTCCCGTATGAACATCGGACAGGTTCTGGAGATTCACCTGAGTCTGGCCGCAAAAGCACTTGGTTTCAATATCGCTACGCCGGTATTTGATGGTGCAAACGAAGATGATATTATGGATACGCTGGACCTGGCAAATGATTATGTTAACTTGAGCTGGGAGGAATTCTCCGCTAAACATAAATCGGAGCTGCTTCCGGAAGCATATGAATATTTGGAAGAAAACAAAGAACACAGAGCTGTTTGGAAGGGTGTGCCCATTTCCCGTGATGGTAAGGTAAGACTGCGTGACGGAAGAACGGGTGAGTTCTTCGATAGTGCGGTTACGATTGGACACATGCATTATCTGAAACTGCATCACCTGGTTGATGATAAGATCCATGCCCGTTCAACGGGACCATACTCTCTGGTAACACAGCAGCCATTAGGTGGTAAGGCGCAGTTCGGTGGACAGCGTTTTGGAGAGATGGAAGTGTGGGCTTTGGAAGCATACGGTGCATCTTACACCTTACAGGAAATCCTTACGGTTAAATCTGATGATGTGGTAGGCCGCGTGAAGACTTACGAAGCAATCATCAAAGGTGATAATATTCCGGAACCGGGTATTCCGGAATCCTTCAAGGTGCTTTTAAAAGAGCTGCAGTCCCTGGGACTGGATGTAAAAGTTCTGAAAGAGGATCAGACAGAAGTGGAGATCATGGAAACCATTGATTATGGGGAAACTGATTTACGCTCCATTATTGAGGGAGACAAAGGCTTTCAGAAGGATGAGTCTTATGGTGCATATGGATTCTCCAAGCAGGAATTTGAAGGAGAAGAACTGATTGCAGTTGAAGAAGATGAAGACGAAGAAGATTTGGAAGATGATGTTGCATTAGACCTGGAAGAAGCTCTTGAAGAAGAGTAGGAGGTAACCAAATGGCAGAAACAGCAAATAAAGAAGCTTACCAACCAATGACCTTTGATGCCATTAAAATCGGGTTGGCATCGCCGGAAAAGGTTCGGGAGTGGTCAAGGGGTGAAGTAAAAAAACCCGAAACTATCAACTATCGAACTTTAAAACCGGAAAAAGACGGTCTTTTCTGTGAAAAGATTTTTGGTCCAAGTAAGGACTGGGAGTGTCATTGCGGTAAATATAAAAAGATTAGATATAAAGGTGTTGTCTGCGACCGCTGTGATGTAGAAGTTACGAAAGCAAGCGTGCGCAGAGAGCGTATGGGACATATCGAGCTTGCCGCTCCGGTATCCCATATCTGGTACTTTAAAGGAATTCCTTCCCGAATGGGATTGGTTCTGGATTTATCTCCGCGAACACTGGAGAAGGTACTGTATTTTGCAAACTATATTGTATTGGATTCAGGCCATACGGATTTATTGTATAAACAAGTGCTGACTGAGAAAGAGTATCAGGATGCCAGAGAACGCCATGGTAACGGTTTTCGTGTGGGCATGGGCGCAGAAGCGATCAGGGAACTGTTGAAGGCCATTAATCTGGAAGCAGAGTCCAAGGAACTGAAAGCCGGATTGAAAGAGTCCACTGGCCAAAAACGTGCCAGAATCATTAAACGGCTGGAAGTTGTAGAAGCTTTTCGCGAATCCGGCAATCGACCGGAATGGATGATCATGGACGTTGTACCGGTAATTCCTCCGGACTTGCGCCCGATGGTTCAGTTAGATGGCGGTCGTTTTGCCACATCTGATCTAAATGACTTATACCGTCGGATCATCAACCGTAATAACCGTCTGAAGAGACTGTTAGAGCTGGGTGCTCCTGATATTATCGTTAGAAATGAAAAGAGAATGCTGCAGGAAGCTGTGGATGCATTGATTGACAATGGCCGTCGCGGACGTCCGGTTACCGGACCGGGTAACCGTGCCCTTAAGTCTCTTTCCGATATGCTCAAAGGTAAATCCGGACGTTTCCGTCAGAACCTTTTGGGTAAACGTGTTGACTACTCCGGACGTTCGGTTATCGTTGTAGGACCGGAACTGAAGATTTATCAGTGTGGTCTGCCGAAAGAAATGGCAATCGAATTGTTCAAACCATTCGTTATGAAAGAGTTAGTAGCCAACGGTACTGCTCATAACATTAAAAATGCCAAGAAAATGGTGGAAAAACTGCAGCCGGAAGTATGGGATGTCTTGGAAGAAGTGATCAAAGAGCATCCGGTTATGCTAAACCGTGCACCTACGCTGCATAGACTGGGTATTCAGGCATTCGAACCGATTCTGGTAGAGGGTAAGGCGATTAAGCTTCATCCACTGGTATGTACTGCATTTAATGCAGATTTTGATGGTGATCAAATGGCTGTCCATCTTCCGCTTTCGGTAGAAGCACAGGCAGAATGCCGCTTCTTACTGCTGTCACCAAACAACCTGCTGAAACCATCCGATGGTGGTCCGGTAGCCGTTCCTTCCCAGGATATGGTGCTTGGTATCTACTACCTGACCCAGGAAAGAGAAGGAGTAAAAGGTGAAGGCAAGTCATTTAAGAATGTCAATGAAGCAATTCTGGCATACGAAAATGGTGCGATCACATTACAGGCCCGAATTAAGGTTCGCTGCCAAAAGAAAACAGCAGATGGTGAAGTACTTCAGGGTAATGTAGAATCGACACTGGGCCGCTTCCTGTTCAATGAAATCCTGCCGCAGGATTTAGGTTTTGTAGATAGAACTGTTGCCGGCAATGAATTATTGCTGGAAGTAGACTTCCATGTTGGTAAAAAAGGATTGAAACAGATTCTTGAAAAAGTTATCAATACTCATGGTGCTACTAAGACAGCAGAAGTATTAGATGATATTAAGTCAACGGGATACAAATATTCTACCAAAGCAGCTATGACCGTATCTATTTCTGATATGACCGTTCCGTCTGAAAAGCCGGCGCTGATCAAAAAGGCAGAAGATACAGTAGATATGATTACAAGAAACTTCAAACGTGGTCTTATTACGGAAGAAGAGCGTTATAAAGAAGTTGTGGATATCTGGAAAGAAACCGATGATACCCTGACGAAAGCCCTGCTGGAAGGTCTGGATAAGTATAACAACATCTACATGATGGCTGATTCCGGAGCCCGTGGTTCCGATAAACAGATTAAACAGCTGGCAGGTATGCGTGGTTTGATGGCTGATACAACCGGTCATACGATCGAACTGCCCATCAAGTCCAACTTCCGTGAAGGTCTGGATGTACTGGAATACTTTATGTCCGCTCACGGCGCGCGTAAAGGTCTTTCAGATACTGCGCTGCGTACAGCTGATTCCGGATACCTGACAAGACGTCTGGTAGACGTATCTCAGGATTTGATCATCCGTGAAGTGGATTGCGGTGAAAGCAAAGGTGAGATTCCGGGAATGGTCGTTAAAGGATTTGTTGACGGCAAGGAAGAAATCGAACTTCTGCAGGAAAGAATCACCGGACGTTTTGCTTGTGAAACAATCTGTGATAAGAATGGCGAAGTCATCGTTAAGGCCAACCATATGATTACACCACGGCGTGCTGCACGCATCATAGAAGACGGTATAGATGCCAATGGCAAGCCATTTGACAGTTTGAAGATCCGTACCATCTTAAGCTGTAAATCCCGCATCGGTGTTTGCGCTAAATGTTACGGTGCAAACATGGCTACTGGTGAAACTGTGCAGGTAGGTGAGTCTGTTGGTATTATTGCAGCTCAGTCTATCGGTGAACCAGGAACACAGCTGACCATGCGTACCTTCCATACCGGTGGTGTTGCCGGTGGAGATATCACTCAGGGTCTTCCCCGTGTGGAGGAACTTTTCGAAGCCAGAAAACCAAAAGGTCTTGCAATTATTACTGAGATTCCAGGTGTGGCTGAAATCCGTGATACCAAGAAGAAACGAGAAATCATTGTTACTGACAATGCAAATGGTAACGCCAAAACTTACCTGGTCCCATATGGATCCAGAATTAAGATTCAAGATGGCGCAACACTGGAAGCCGGTGATGAGCTGACTGAAGGTAGCGTTAACCCTCACGACATCTTAAACATCAAGGGTGTGCGTGCTGTTCAGGATTACATGATCCGTGAAGTACAGCGTGTTTATCGCCTTCAGGGTGTTGAGATCAATGATAAGCATATTGAGGTCATTGTTCGCCAGATGCTGAAGAAAATCCGCATCGAGGACAACGGCGATACCGAGTTCCTGCCGGGCACACTTGCAGATGTGCTTGAATATGAGGAAGTGAATGAAAAACTGCTGGAAGAAGGAAAAGAGCCTGCTGAGGGCAAACAGGTTATGCTGGGCATTACCAAAGCATCTCTGGCAACTAATTCTTTCCTGTCCGCGGCATCCTTCCAGGAAACAACAAAGGTTCTGACTGAAGCTGCTATTAAAGGGAAAGCTGACAACTTGATTGGTCTGAAGGAAAATGTTATCATTGGTAAACTGATTCCGGCAGGTACCGGTATGAAGCGTTATAGCAACATTAAGCTGGACACAGATTTGGTTAAGAAAACATCGGTGGAAGAACTTTCGGAAAATGAATTGGATCTTGAAATGGAAGAAATCATAGATGACAATGATGAGCTTATTACATTGGAGGAAATGGAGTTTTCTGAAGAAGTTGAAGTGTAATTTTATAAGAAATTCCTGTTTTGACTGTGTTGGCAGGCAGGACGCCGCTGTGCACGAGATGAGGTGCTGTGCTGTTTGCAAAACCAGAGCATTTCGCTGAAGATATTTACAGAAATAAAGCCCAAATCCCCGGACTATCCACATTCAATCCGTTTTCTGGTGAAAACGCATTTCAGGTGGATACAAAAACTTGCTTGGGAAGCAAGTTTTTGCCGGGGATTTGGGCTCTATTTCTGTAAGTATCTTTAGCAGCTCATGCTATGGTTTTGCAAACAGCACAGCACCTCACCTCGTACACAGCGGCTGGGTTTTGGTGGTATGTACCCAGAGTTAAGAAAGAACTACTGTATTTTGCTGCGATAATCTTTTGGTTTGATCCCGGTAACTTTTTTGAATATTCGAGAAAAGTAAACCGGGTCGCCAATGCCGACATGTTCGCCTACTTCATAGGTCTTAAGAGTGGTAGTACGAAGCAATGTTTTGGCTTCGTTAATGCGGATATTTTGAATATAAGCACTGAGGTTTTCAGCGGTTTTCTTTTTGAATAAACGACTTAGATAGCTGGGGCTTAGATGTACCTGGTCGGCAATGCTTTCTAAGGATAAATCCTCAGCATAATGTACAGCGATGTAGGATTTCACAGAATGTACCAGATGATCAGCCTGGTCATCGGATGCTGTGGCCTGGTTTAATATCTGCTCAATAAAGCAGCACATGTCCTGCTCCATGGAATCTACGCTGTCATCTTCAATTAACTTTTTTAAGATGGGCATGCCGGTATCTTCTGTCGGGTACCCTTCCGTATGAGGAAGGAAGAGGAGGCTAGTGCAAAATTGATGAATATACAAACAGATATTGCGAACAGTATCTACCGGCAGCTTATTCTCCCGGATGAAAGTGAACAACCGGTTCAGAATATCTCTGGTACTGTTTTTCGTCCGATTCTCAATTGCTGATTTTAACAGTCGCAAGTCAGAAGAAATGCGCTGCATCACCAGTGGGGAAACTTGGGGCAGTTGTTCAATGCTTATCACCGGTAAATCCGGTGAATATTTGGCAAACTGAGAAGCCTGGTCAGCCTGTGCCGCGGCCCTTTGCATTTGCAGTGGAGCATTGTAGTGCTGGCTGATTCCGATGAAAAGCAAGAATTGCGGCAGACTGTTTAAAATATTGATTGCCTCCATACATTGACTAATTACTGGATAGGCTGGAGAAGCATTTACAATAGCATAACAAATTTGATTACCACGAGGCACGAAATAGACATTGCATTCGTTTAAGCATTCCGCCAGGAGTGCCTGCGCCTGCTGCAGATGTCCGGAAAGCTGTTCCGCCTCTGCTTCGGTAATGAGCAGGTTCTCTTCCAAAGGTGCAATATCCAGCCGCAGAACAAAATAGTTCGTTAGATCCATATTCAGCTGTATCATCTGGTTTGATAAAAAAATCTGAGAAATATCTACTCCGCGAATCAAATCATGAAGCAGTATTTTCTGCTGCAATGAAAGGTTCTGCTCTTCTTTACTTTCTAATTCTTGCTTTAATTTTTGTCCGGCACGTTCCTCGGCAATTCTTGCCTTTGCCTTTTCGACAGCCTGGGTAAGGCTTTCCACTGAAGTAGGCTTCAGCACAAAATCCACCACTTGATAAGTAATGGCCCGCTGGGCATACTCAAAATCAGGAAATCCAGTCAGGATGATCACTTTAATCCAGGGATATTGAAGATGTAAAGTATGTGCCAGTTCCAGCCCGTCCATACCCGGCATGCGAATATCACTAATGATGATATCCGGCTGGACGGAAGGGATTTGCTCCAAAGCGTCGATGCCGTCTTCGGCTTGTGCGGCAATGACACAGTCCAGGTCTTTCCAGTGGATGCAATGGATTAATCCTTTGCGGATGGCCGATTCGTTGTCAACAATCATTATTTTCTGCATGTGCGTCTCCTTCTTTTTCGGTGATGCCTAAATCTACTGGCAAAGTAAGTAAAATCTCTGCGCCTTCACCTATCTGTGAAGTGATACTCATACCATAGGACTTACCATATAAAAGCTGGATACGCCGGCTGATGTTGAGTAAGGCAATGTTGTTGTGTGCTGTACTGGTACCGTCTTTACCAGCGCTGTCCCAGTCGATGGCAGAAGTGTCAAAACCGATTCCGTCGTCACGGATGCGTACACATATGGCATCCGTCTCTTCCCAAATTGAGATACGTACCCAGCCGCCTTCCCGTTTGTTCTCTAATCCATGCACGATACTATTTTCCACCAGTGGTTGGATGGTTAGTTTGGGGAGATAATACTTAAGGATCGAATCGTCTTCCAAATCTATCGAATAATTCAGCTTGTCCTCAAAGCGTTCTTTTTGCAGTTCAAGATAATAACGGACATATCGTAATTCGTCTTCAAAGGTAATCGTCTGCTCGTATTTGTGGGCGATATTAGAGCGCAGAAGCTGTGCCAGGTTGGAGACGATATGGCAGATATCGCTTTGCTTGGCGGCAAGACACCTCAGATTGATCAATTCCAGGACATTAAAGATAAAATGCGGACGAATTTGCGATTCTAATAAATTAAACTCCGCCTCCCGTAAAAGTAGTCCTTTGGTATATACCTCATCGAATAATTCAGCAAGCCGGTCGGTCATATCGTTAAAAGCTAAGGCAACCTGATTGGTTTCTTTATATGGTGTAGGATCCATACGCGCGGTCATATCACCAGTAGCCAGGAGATCCAGCTTTTGCGTCATTTGTTTGAATGGTTTAAAGACAAAGTATAACAAAATAACAGCAATCAATAGGGCAATGATCAGAATGATAATGGTAAAGAGAACCGTCACCTTGACAGTAGAATTAATAGTATCGAAGATCTCCTGCCTGGGAATGAATAAGTCGATCTGTACATGGCTGGGCGACAGTTGGCGGGTGGTGTGATAGTATTCCTGATCATTAATCTTAAGATATTCAGTGGGGGTATTGATGGGAATCTGAGTAAAAGCTGTATCGGTTGGCCGACAGAGAACTTCACCGGAGGTACTGCTTCTTAATGATACAACAGCATCCTGATAAATGTTTTCGATGCTGGAAGTATTAATAAAACGGCCAAGATTCAGTTCGATTATAATCTTCCCCAGCGGATTCATCGTATCCATTGATAAGTAGTCCACAATCAGATAGCAATAATCCGGATAGGAAGGTGAAGTGTATAAATCCCGGGCGGAGTTATAATCACCGCATTCTTCTGAAATTTGCCGGATTCGGCTGGAAGTACCTTTAAAAATGCCGCTTCGCAGTACGGACAGGTACTGTTGACCATCCTTTACCAGATAGATACCGGTGACAACGTTGGAGTCAGGTAGATTTCCCAGTAAAAAGACCCGGCTTAAGCCCTCTTCAACTACCAGCCGATCCATTTGGCTGGGCATCTCCTCATGCTGCATGATCTGTTGGGTACGGTCATCGCTGATAAGATAGTAAGTACTGCTGCGCAGGGTATCCAAAAGGACGTTGGTCTCATCGGTAAATTGGTTAATATAGAATGAAGCATTTTCCCGGGCGGTTGTTTCCAGCCTTAAAGAAACCACATTACTGAAATATATAACGGTACATAAAACCGGAACCAGAATTAATACACAGCTTAATGAAATTGCAATCCATGCAATCGAACGTTTCTTTTTCATGGTCATCACATCCTGTTTTTTTTAACTGTATCACATTTATTTTGAGAAGTGAATAAGCAAAGCGGCGGGAAAGAGGGAAGAGCAAAAAAAGATAAAATATTTATAGATTGAGGACAAAATAAATCTATTTTAATAGATTTCCCGCTGCTGCAAGAAAAATGTATAAAATAGAGCATAATAATACCAAACAAAGGGTGCCAAGGGCAATTGTTGTCACACAATATATCAATTATAATAAAATCATACAGAATTACTAGTGTGCAGTTACACTACTTATCAGCCGGACAGTACACTATTATAACTCATTAGGAGAGAAGTTATGAAGGAGGAAGAAGAGTGAAAAAGAGATGGATTGTTTTAGCGATGACTGGTGTTATGGGGCTGTCTTTATTAGCAGGTTGTGGGCAGGCAAAAGAAAATAATACGGTATCGAAAGAGAAGACGGGAACGGATGGGGTTATTACCATTAATTATCCTACTTTTCAGTGCGGTGTGAATACCGCAGCACCGGTTGTTACGCAGCTGGTAGAAGAGTTTAACAAAGAGTATGAAGGAAAATATCAGATTAAGCTGGAAGAAGTGCCTGGTGATGCAAACTATGTGGACAAGATAAAAGTACAGCTGGGAACTGGGGATCTGCCCCCGGTTGTTTATGGCGGCGGTTATAATCTGCTGGATCTGGCATTGGCAAAGGATTTGGTAGTTGATCTAACCGATACGGTGAATGAAGATGCTGAGTGGAAAGAGCTATATTCGGAAGCATCACTTACCACTAACAGCCGGGATGGCAAAATTTATGCTTCATCAGTGGAAGGATCGGTAGTAGGATATTTTTATAATAAAGAATTATTTGCTCAGGCAGGAATTGAAGCTCCGGCTAAAACCTGGGATGAATTTTTTGACCAGTGCGATAAATTAAAAGCGGCAGGTATTACACCGCTGGCAATGGATACGGCAGAATCGGCATGGGTCACTCAGCTTTGGATGGGTGCAATGGTTGCCACTTCCGGTGACGCAGGGCTTGAATTTATGCAGACCATGAATCCTTCTGATTACAGCATACCGGAAATGATCACAGCGGCAGAAAAAGTCCAGAAAATGCTGCAGGAGTATACCACTCTTGATGCAATCGGCGGCAAGTATGAAAATGCAGCGAATAATTTTCTCTCCGGGCAGACAGCGATGATTGCTAACGGGCCGTGGATGATTGGTGATTTTTCTGATGAATCAAAGACAACAGCTGATTTTGCTGATAAAGTAGGCTCGGCAAGCTATCCGGACGGTTTTGTCTATGATGCTCCGATCCAGGGATATTTTGTAACAAAGCAGGATGATCCTAAGCTTGAAGAAGCAGCGATTGAAATGGTGAAATTCTTTACCTCTGCTCATGCACAGCAGTTAGGTCTGGAAATGCAGGGCATGGTTCCGGCATCTGAGGCAGTAGAGATTACGGATGAAGCAAAAGAGAAATATCCGCTGCTGGTAGACTTTCTGGATCAGGCTTCAGAAGCAACTGTCCGCAGCGATAATATGCAGGCGACAATGTATTCGAATCTGTTGGATATAATCAGCCAGGAGCTGCCAAGACTGTATTCTGGTGAACTGGATGCGCAAGGATTCGGTGATGCGTTATCAACGGCGGCAGCGAAAAACCAGTAAGGGGAGCTCAGGTCAAAAGTCCATTCCGCCAGCACCTAAGCAATTCTGATGCTCCGGCAGTGGGAAGGAGTGAAGGTATTGAAGGTAAATAAAATGTGGATTCCGGTTTTCTTGTTACCGGCGGTTGTGTTGTTTTTGGTAATTTATGCGGTTCCGTTGGGGATGGTTTTTGGGACGTCGCTGTTTGATTATCGGTTGAATGCGCAGGAGATGACGTTTATTGGATTTCAGAATTATGCCCGGTTGTTGAAAGACCCGGATTTTTTTAAGGCATTTAGTAATACGGTGATATGGATATTGATTCAGTGTATTGTACATGTTGCCCTTGGGACGGTGATAGCATTGATTCTCTATAAGAAGCCGAAGGGTTGGAAGTTTGTGCGGACTGCTTATATGGTGCCGAATATTATCTCGAATGCAGCAATTGCGATGATTTTTTTAAATATATTTAATCCGCAGTTCGGGGTGATCAATTCGTTTTTGAAAGCAATTGGATTGGAGAGCCTGACCCGTAACTGGCTGATGGATGGGAGAACGGCATTTACTTCGGTGACAATGATATGGGTATTGTTTGCCGGGTATACGACAACCCTGATACTGGCGCAGGCGCTTTCGATTGATGAGTCGGTGTTGGAGGCGGCAAAAGTGGATGGTGCTACGCCATTTCAGATGGATATTTATGTGGTGCTGCCGTTGCTGAAGAAGATTATTGGAACGACTATGGTCATGGCGGCTACTTATATGCTGCAGATGTTTGATTTGATTTATATTACTACGAACGGCGGTCCGGGTAAGACGACGACCAATCTGCCGTTGCTTTTGTATGGGGTATATAAAGGTGAGAATAATTATGGATATGCTAATACCATTGGTGTGGTTATTGTTATTATTGGTGTGGTGGTAATGACTGTTATTAATAAAGTGTTGAGAGTCAACGAAGAAGATTATTAAAGGAGGCGATGGCAGATGAAAGCAAAAGAACGAATTTTATGTGTCTTGAAATATATTTTTCTGGCCTTCTGTGTGTGTATCGCCATATTTCCGATTGTGTGGGTGATTCTTTCCTCGTTTAAGACCAATGCGGAGATTTTGACTAATGGAGTGTCGCTGCCGGCGAATTTTAGTTTGACGGGGTATAAAGATGCGTTAACTATTTCGCCGATCCTCAATTATTTTGGCAATAGTGTGATTATTACGGCATGTTCTACGTTTTGTAATGTACTGTTTCTGGCCATGGCAGGGTATGTTTTTGCGCGGTGTTCATTTCGAGGGAAGAATATCTTATATTTTATTCTTTCTCTGGCGATGGTGATTCCGATGACAGCTCTGCTTCATCCGGTATACAGCGTAATTCAGAAACTGGGGCTTTATGATACTAAAACCGGGCTGATTCTGGTTTATACGGCGCTTAATATGCCAATGTCTTTATTGATCTTAAGGGGAAGTTTCCTTTCAATTCCTAAATCACTGGAAGAAGCAGCGTATATGGACGGGGCAGGGTTTGTCCGGACTTTTTTTCAGATTATGATTCCATGTGCAAAGGGCGGGTTAACTTCAGCAGCGGTACTGGCGTTTTTAAATTCATGGAATGAATTTACATTTGCACTGGTATTAACCAGTGGGCAGAGTGCCCGGACCTTACCGCTTTCGCTTAGTTACTTTACGGCGCAGTTCAGCTTTAACTATACGGCGCTGTTTGCTGCTGTTACGATAGCGGTGATACCATCGATTGTAGTATTTGCGGTGTTTCAGGAGCAGGTTGTGTCCAGTCTGACATCCGGTTCAGTTAAAGAATAGAGTGCTCAGAATAAGAAAAGGAGAATTAAAGATTATGATAAAACTTGGAGTAATTGGACTGGGGGAGGTTTCCCAGCTGATGCATCTTCCGATATTACAGGATTTATGTGAGAGGTATAGGGTAACTGCTGTTTCAGATGTATCTCCGTCATTGGTAGAATTCATTCAGAAGAAATATCATATTGAGCAGGGATATTTAAATGGAGTGGAATTGATTGAACAAGGAGATGTTGATGCGGTATTAATTCTTTCGCCCGATCAATATCATGGAGAGTATGCAGCCCGGGGGCTGCAGGCAGGGAAGCATGTGTTTGTGGAAAAACCGGTGACCTTGTGCAGGGAAGAACTGGCTGAATTAATTGAACTGAAAAAGCAATATCCGAATCAAATTGCGATGGTAGGATACATGCGGCGCTATGCCGGACCGTTTTTGAAGGGTAAAGAAATTCTGGAAAAGGAGCCTAAGGAGACGGGGTATCTGCGGTTTCGGGATATCATTTTGGAGGGACCATTTTACATTGGCCAGACCAGACCGGTATTCTATCCGCAGGATATTCCGGCTGAGGTGATTCAGGAGGGGAATGCCCGTCGAAGAGCGCATCTGGATCGGGCGATCGGGGCGGATGCCTCCGATGAACAGCGGGTAACTTATCAGATGATGACCGGGCTGGGATGCCATTCGTTTTCTGCAGTGCGGGAGCTGTTTGGAAGCCCTCGGAAGATTCATTCGGTAACTACGGCAGCAGGTGGGGAACAGGTCATTGTAGTGATGGAGTTTGACGGATTTCTCGCAACATATGAGTTGGTAAACAACCAGAATGTGGTGCAATTTGATGCATCAATTGAGATTTTCCAGCTGGACCGTAAGGTACACATCAAGTATGAGACACCATATATTCGTTATCAGCCGGCTTCTGTGCAGGTTATTGAGTCCACGGGAATGGATACCAAAACGACTGATTATGGACCGGATTTTCGTGATGCATTCCAGACAGAGCTGAACTTATTTGCTGATTGTATTGAAACGGGGCAGCAGCCGAAAACAGTTTTAGAAGATGCGGTAGCTGATCTGGAATTATTTGAAGAAATTATACGCGTTATGGGACAACAATCTTAGAGTGCTCTCTTAAGAATAAGGAGGATGGTATGAGTCAGATTACAATAGCAACGGCACCTTGTTCCTGGGGGGTATGGTATGCCGATGGAAGCCCGTCGAAGACCCCTTATGAGACATTTTTAGATCAGGCGGCGATGGCAGGATATAAAGGGTTGGAACTGGGGCCGGATGGATATCTGCCGACGGATGCAGGAAAGCTTAGGGAAGAATTGGAGAAACGCGGTCTGGAGGTTTGTGCGGGAACGGTATGTTATGCTTTTGATCAGGAGTCTTCATTTGCATCTTTTCAACCGAAAGCAGAAGTACTTTGCAACCGTTTGAAGGCCTTTAATGTATCTTATCTGGTGGCGATGGATGAGTCGGATGTAGGGGATTACAGTGAAAAAAAAGGTGTCATGGGTCCGGAAGTATGGAATGGATTTCTGGAAAAGATTGATGCATTGGGCAAATATACGAAGAATGAATTTGGTATTGAAGTAGTTTATCATCCGCACATTAAGAGTATGATAGAGACGGAAGCCGAAATTATCCGGCTGATGGATTTCACCGGACTAAATCTTTGTTTTGATATCGGACACCATGCCTATGTGAACAGTGACGGAAAACCGGGAGAAACCAGTGTGATTGATTTTATCCGCCGGTATCAAGAGCGATTGGCTTATCTGCATTTTAAAAACGTAGACTATCAGGTACGAAGGAAGGTGTACCTGGAAAACCTGGATTCGGATACGGCATTTGACTTGGATGTGATGTGCGATCTGAAAGATGGTATTACGGATTACAGAGTGCTGAGGGATGTGTTGGGGGAAATCGGCTTTGTCGGCATTGGTGTAATTGAACAGGATATGCCAAAAGCAACCACAGCGCAGGCTTTTGCTGCAGCCAAGCGGAATTTGGCATATTTGCGGGAAATTCAAATGATAGAATAGAGAGGAGGAGGGTAACCATGAAGATTATTGTATGTGATAGTTATGAGGAAATGAGCGAAATGGCGGCACAACTGGTAGCAGACAGTATCCGTGCTAACCCGAAAGCGCTGATTAGTTTTCCTGGTGGTGATACACCTTTAGGAATGGTGCATGCCTTTACCGATATGGTAAACCAGGGTAAGATTGACATTTCCCGGGCATATTACGTGTCGCTGGACGAATGGGTAGGACTTTCGAGCCAGGATGAAGGGTCTTGCGGATTATTTAACCGGGAGAACATATTCAATTGTCTTGAAAAGAAGAAATTTGCCGATAAATATCTGATTAACGGTAAGGCAGAAGATATGGAAGGGGAGCGGGTTGCTTTAAACGATTATATTACCCGTTATGGTCCCTTGGAAGTATCGGTGTTAGGGATTGGCATGAATGGACACCTGGGATTCAATGAGCCGGGCGTTGATTTTCATCTGAAGGCTCATATTATTGAGTTGGATGAAGTGACCAAAAGGGTAATGTCAAAGTATTTTGGTGATAAGTTCCATCCTGCTTATGGGATCACCCAGGGATTAAGGCAGATCATGGAAGCTAAAAAAGTGGTTTTAATTGCCGGCGGCGCCCATAAGGCTGATATTTTGTACCAGGCTGTGCATGGACCGATTACCAATGAAGTGGCTGCTAGTATTCTGCAGAATCATCCGGATTGTTATATTGTAGCTGACCGGGCAGCAGCAGAAAAGTTATGAATGTGATAGAGCAGCTGGCAGCACAAAGTGCGATAATAAAGGAAAAACGAATTGTAGCAGGATACGATGGATTCGTAGATACAACCGTGCGCCCCATCGTCCAGTCAGCGGCAGGGACAACTCCGGCCAGGCTATTTGAGACCATCAGTGAGTTTGGAGAATTCCTGGTCAGCAAAGCAGAAAAGAGCTGTTCGATTGAACTGCAAGTGGAATCTTGCCATCTGGGTGGCAATCTGCCCTTTTTGTCCCTTGGTGCCGGAACTCTGGGGTTGGATGTTACCTGCATTGGAATGCTGGGGGGAGGGGGCACGGTGGAAGAACCTTTTAAGGATTTACCGTGTACGCTGTATCCATTTGCCCCACCGGGCCAATCTACCTGTATGGAGTTTCATGACGGCAAGGTGATGCTGGCACCATCCTGTACACTTAAGGAGGATGGTTGGGCGTTGGTAATGAAGGCTACCGGCGGCAAGGCAATAGAATTGTTTCGCGGCTGTGATCTAATGGCGCTGGTTAATTGGAGTGAACTGCTTTTTTCTCAAGAATTGTGGCAGCGGACCTATCAACAAGTGTTGGAAGGTACACTCTGTGATAAAAATAGATTTGCTTTTTTTGATCTGTGCGATGTTTCCCGAAAATCGAAGGTGGAGATTGACAATGTATTAAAATTAATTCAAAGATTTTCCCGGCATCGTACTGCTATCCTCAGTTTAAACAAAAATGAAGCACATACCATTGCGGGGTGTGTACTGGAGGGGCAAAATGATTTAAGTGAAATAGCAATTGCCCTGAGAGAGCGTTATGCAGTAGATGAAATCCTTATTCACACCGTCCGCCAAAGTTTGCTTGTCAACGATAGCGGTGTGTTTTGCAGTGATACCCGGTTTGTGGATCAGCCTAGAATCTCCGCCGGAGCAGGGGACCATTTCAACGCCGCTTCCTGCCTGGGTGCTGTAATGGGGCTGGGAGAGAAAGAAAGACTTCAATTGGCTAACCGCGTAGCCGGTTATTATGTATCCCATGGGCATTCACCAACAATCTCACAATTAATATAAACAAGCAAAAAATAACTCCCACATTCTTTCGATGCGGGAGTTGTGCATTATTAGTTTTAGTTGATTCTTCTGTGGTAAAGCTCCAGCTTTTCGATGACAATCTTTTCATCAATAGGTTTTGCCAGGTGGTCGTTCATGCCGCAGGCCAGGCAACGTTCAATATCTTCTTTGAAGGCATTAGCAGTTATTGCAATAATCGGAATTTCTTTGGCTCTGGCAAAATCCATTGAACGGATTATCCTGGTAGCTTCATAACCGTCCATATCCGGCATGTGGCAGTCCAGGAAAATGATGTCGTATGGTTTGCATTTTTCGTAAGAGGTTTCAGTCAATGCAATAGCTTCCTGGGAATTATCCGCCTCGTCGGTATGTATGCCAAACTGATCGGTAATAGACTTAAAATGTTTCCTGATTTCGGCATCACCTTCAACTAAAAGCAGATTGATATCTTCCGGGCGGATACCGTCAAAGATAACTTTATCCTGATGGGAAGAACGCAGTAGTTCCACTTCAAATATAAATTCAGAGCCATTGCCATATTCTGATAATGTCCAGATTTTACCATTCATCTTTTCGACGATATTTTTAGAAATAGCCAGTCCTAATCCAGTACCTCCAAAACGGCGGGAGATACTTCCATCAGCTTGTCCACATCGGCGATAGGTTCAAAGACAGAGACAGTGCCAAGTCCGTCGCTGTCCACAGAGATAAATTCATCATTATCCTCGGCATCAAAGATATAGGTATACAGCAGCTTGTTCTTCTTCTCCGACACCTTGTTCCAGAAGTCGGAGCAGTTCTTCGCGATTATCATTAAACTCTTTTTGTTCCTGTTTAAAACTGCTATCCTGGTTCTGCATTAGATCAACATAATGAGCTACCTCATCTGCGTCGATGAGGGTTGCCATTAACCCGTTGCTTAAAAGGACTTTTTCGGTAAATGCTTTTTCATAAATACCTTCAGCACACAGCGGCTGGGTTTTGGTAGTTTATAAGTTTAGTATAGGAACGAGGAGTGCAAATGCCGCGCCGTAAAGAGTATCGCAATATTGTTTCGGTGCTCAAAAAACGAAAAGTGGATCATTTGCCAGTACATATAAAGCCCAGAAGCCTGATAGTAGTGCATTTGGGCTTAATATAATGGGAAGGGGAGAGTTGATGTGTTGAAGACGCGAATTTATATCCTGGTAAATATTATATATAGGAAAAAATAAAATTTTCTCGTAATTACATATTACGAGAAAGTTTAAGGACAAGGCATATTACATTATTAGTATATGCAAAATCCGATAATTATTCTATGAAAGATAAAGAAATATCATAGAAGTATACCTTGTCCACAGAGCAAAAAGAAAATTTTATTAAAAATACTATGCAGATACGGTTATGGCAACTCAAGAGTAATAACGAATGGGTACATATGAAAAGAGAAGTATTTTGGAGGAGGATATAGAGGATGACGAATCTGTTTGTAAAATAGAAGGCTGCAGAAATGGAAAAGAATCTATTAAGGGAAGACTGTAGAACAGTATAAAGGCAATGATGCTGCGGATAAAAATAATGGGGAAAACAAATGAAGATCAAGAAAACAACATATTATGCCTTGTGCGCTTTGCGCATGATTTATCTGGATAAGGAACAGATAGTTACTTCGAATTGTATAGCAAAGAGCGAAGGAATCTCTCAGGGGGTGGTGATCAAAATATTACGAATACTTAACAAGGAAGGTATATTAAATGTGTATCGTGGAAGAGGCTCCGTATGTGGTGGTTTTTCACTAAATAAGAGTATTGATGAAATAACATTGCTTGAGATTGTTGAAATTATGGAAGGAGTCAATATCTGTGAAAATCTGGATAAAGAGCTCGAGGAGAAGGAAAATAGACTTTTTCTAAAATGTAGTCAGATCAATGAACATTTTAGGGCTGAATTGTCAAAATATACGATTCGGGAACTATTCGAACTATGATCGTAGGATATGACATAATATGAATCTCATTCAGTGAAAGCTGATAGAATCATTACGCCGGTAGTGTACACTAGCTGTTATTTGGGAGATAGAATAACAGGTATATTTTAAAAGAAGAAAGGTAATATTATGAGACGATTGAAAACAAAGGGTAAAAAAACCTTGTCAATTCTGCTTGTGCTGTTTATGGTAATACAGTTGTTCCCCATGCTTATTCTTGCCGATGCGAGGGTCAGTTGGGGTATCCCAGAGAGAAACGCTGTTGTGGGAGAAAAATTTGATCTGATGGATGGGATCACGGCAGAAAATACAGATGGCAGTGCACTGACAGTGGGAATTACTCAGATAACCTCCACGGGGGCGGATTACATCTGGAATGGTACGGATACCACCGTCACACCGTCGGAAACAGGGACCTATACGGTCAGCTACAATGCAGTTAATGCAGAGGACGAAGTGCTGGATACATACAGCCGGATAATAACGATTGACACGGCAGAAGGTGAAGAGAGCAGCACAGATAT
>Ga0153922_1000183_pt1 | contig 25657 bp, 25 predicted proteins | sample TSNJ006MetaG_FD_104723 | JGI IMG/M metagenome (GOLD analysis project Ga0153922, IMG submission 104723) | Attine ant fungus gardens microbial communities from New Jersey, USA - TSNJ006 MetaG | ecosystem: Host-associated > Fungi > Mycelium > Unclassified | place: USA: New Jersey, Brendon T. Byrne... | reverse complement strand
TTCGGCTCTTCGCCCGAGAGGCTCATCGCTGCCTTCGGCTCTTCGCCCGAGAGGCTCATCGCTGCCTTCGGCTCTTCGCCCGAGAGGCTCATCGCGCGCTTCCTTCCTACGCTTGGGCCAGGTACTGATGCACCAGCATCACCGCCATCGACCCTTCGCCGACGGCGGCGGCAACCCGCTTCGCGGAATTGGCCCGCACATCCCCTGCAACGAACACACCCGGCACGCTTGTTTCCAGATGGTGCGGGGGCCGGTCGAGCGTCCAGCCGACGACGTTCTTCAGGTCAGGTCCGGCGAGCACGAACCCGTGGTCGTCCCGCGCGACCACGTCGCGCAGCCAGTCGGTGCGCGGCTCCGCGCCGATGAAGATGAACATGCGCGCGCAGGCCACCTCCTCGATCTCGCCCGTCTGCCGGTCCTCGAGGATCAACTTCTCGACGTGGTCATTGCCGGTGACCTCCTTGACCACGGTGCACGTTCGTACGTGGATGTTGTCGATCGCCTCCACCTGCTGGATCAGGTAGTGGGACATCGACGACTCCAACGACGGACCCCGCACGAGGAGGGTCACTGATTTGGTGTATTTGGACAGGTTCACCGCGCACTGCCCGGCCGAATTGGCGCCTCCGACGATGTAGACCTCTTCGGAGTCCGCGCATTCGGTCACCACATACGACGCCGCACCGTAGTAGACCCCGGCACCGGCGAGCCGGTCACATCCCAAGGCGGGAAGCTGGCGGTACGACACGCCTGTCGCCAGGATCACCGCGTGTGAGTCGATGCTTTCACCGTCGTCGAACCGCACGGTTCGCGCCGACCCGTTGACCTCCAGACCGACCGCCTTGCGCGTGGTGATCAGCTCGGCGCCGAATTTCTCGGCCTGCCGGCGCGCGCGGTCGGCGAGCTGACCGCCGGACACACCGTCGGGAAAGCCGAGGTAGTTTTCGATGCGCGAACTTTGACCGGCCTGACCGCCGGTGGCCGTGCGTTCGATCAGTACGGTCTTGAGTCCCTCGGACGCGCCGTACACCGCCGCCGCCAGGCCCGCCGGTCCACCGCCGATCACGATCAGGTCGTAGAAGTCCTTCGACGGGGTCGTGGTCAACCCCAACGTCGACGCGATATCGGTGTCAGGGGGATTGACGAGTGTCTCGCCCTGTTCGGTGATGATGACCGGTAGCGTGTACCCGTCCTCGCCGGCCGCCTCCAGCAGGCGCTGCCCCTCGGGTTCGTCCGCCCGGAACCAGTTGTAATACAACTGATTTCGGGCCAGGAATTCGCGCACCTGTGACGATCGCGCGTTCCATGGATGGCCGATCACCTTGGTATGCGGTATCGCCCGTTCGCCAACGGTGTGCCACACCTCGAGCAGGCCGTCGATCACCGGGTAGAGCTTCTCCTCGGGCGGGTCCCACGGCTTGAGGAGGTAGTGGTCGAGGTCGACGACGTTGATGGCCTCGATCGCGGCGTGTGTGTCGGCGTACGCGGTCAGCAACACACGGCGGGCGAGGGGATAGACGTCCATCGCCTCTTCGAGAAACTCGATACCGCTCATCTGCGGCATCCGGTAGTCGGCGACGAACACCGCCACGGTGTCGCCGCGGAGCTTGAGTTCGTTCAGCGTTTCCAGCGCGTCGAGGCCGGACTCCGCGCGGACGATGCGGTACCTCTCGCCGTAGTGGCGGCGAAGGTCGCGAGCGACCGCGCGAGAGACCGCTGGGTCGTCGTCGACGGTGAGGATCACGGGGTGACGGGGTTTTGGGGCGGTGCCGGTCATCGCCCATAAGTATGCCCTTGTCAGAGCGGCTCCCGACGAGGGGGGGATTTTGGTTTGCGCCCGTGAAACGGGTATCGTGGAGCAACGGTGCGGCACCCGCGCCGGCTCTTGCGTGCCTGTTTTGGAATTTATCCTCTTCGGCTCACGTTTTGCAGTCGGGGCGAAGGCTGCGCTCGAACCGGAGCACAGCGGATTACAGGGAATCGCGGAGGTTATGGCAAAGAAAGACGGCGCCATAGAGGTCGAGGGTCGCGTGGTCGAGCCTCTGCCCAATGCGATGTTCCGCATTGAGCTGGAGAACGGGCACAAGGTGCTCGCCCACATCAGCGGCAAGATGCGGCAGCACTACATCCGCATCCTGCCTGAGGACAGGGTGGTCGTGGAGTTGTCTCCATACGACCTGTCCCGCGGCCGCATTGTGTACCGGTACAAGTAATCCACTAATCAGACGAGAACAGGAACAGGATCGAACCGCCGTGAAGGTCAACCCGAGCGTGAAGCCGATTTGCGACAAGTGCAGGGTGATCCGTCGGCATGGGCGGGTCATGGTGATCTGCTCCGATCCGCGCCACAAGCAGAGGCAGGGTTAAGCCAGCTTCCTGACGTCTTCACAACTGAATGCAGACCTCCCAGCACCAGTGAGCGGATTCGCCGCTCATCCGCGCCCGGACCGGAGGCCGGGCCCCTAGCAGCCGAGAGGCGACGAGGGACGGGCTGGGACCACACCTCCGGGCGAACACGAGGAATCGCACACCATGGCCCGACTAGTGGGCGTCGATCTGCCGCGCGACAAGCGCATGGAGATCGCCCTGACCTACATCTACGGCATTGGCCGTACCCGCTCCAACGAGATCCTGGCTGCCACGGGCATCGACCGGGAGATGCGCAGCAAGGATCTGACCGAGGATCAGCTCACCCACCTGCGTGACTACATCGAGGGCAACCTCAAGGTGGAGGGCGATCTGCGCCGCGAGGTGCAGGCCGACATCCGCCGAAAGATCGAGATCGGCTGCTACCAGGGCCTTCGGCATCGCCGCGGCCTTCCGGTGCGCGGCCAGCGCACCAAGACCAATGCGCGCACCCGCAAGGGGCCCAAGCGCACGATCGCCGGCAAGAAGAAGGCCAAGTAACCGATGCCACCGAAAAAAGCAGCCCCCGCTAAGAGGGTCCAGAAGGGCCGCCGTCGCGAGAAGAAGAACGTCCCGCACGGCGCCGCTCACATCAAGAGCACGTTCAACAACACGATCGTGTCCATCACCGACCCGCAGGGCAATGTGATCGCATGGGCGTCGTCCGGCCACGTCGGCTTCAAGGGCTCGCGCAAGTCGACCCCGTTCGCCGCGCAGCTGGCCGCCGAGAGCGCCGCCCGTAAGGCCCAGGAGCACGGCGTCCGCAAGGTCGACGTGTTCGTGAAAGGTCCGGGCTCGGGCCGCGAGACCGCGATCCGCTCGCTGCAGGCCGCAGGCCTGGAGGTCGGGGCGATCGCCGACGTCACCCCGCAGCCGCACAACGGCTGCCGTCCGCCCAAGCGGCGCCGGGTCTAGTCGGGTCTGGAAGGAGAAGAAGACTAATGGCTCGTTACACCGGACCCATCACCCGCAAATCACGCCGGCTGCGGGTCGACCTCGTCGGCGGTGACCAGTCTTTCGAGAAACGCCCCTACCCGCCCGGTCAGCACGGTCGCGCGAGGATCAAGGAGAGCGAGTACCTGCTGCAGCTGCAGGAGAAGCAGAAGGCCCGCTTCACGTATGGCGTTCAGGAGAAGCAGTTCCGCAGGTACTACGAAGAGGCGAACCGCTCCCACGGCAAGACGGGTGAGGCCCTGCTGCAAATCCTGGAGACCCGCTTGGACAACGTTGTGTACCGCGCCGGCATTGCCCGGACCCGACGCATGGCGCGTCAGCTGGTCAGCCACGGTCACTTCACGGTCAACGGCGTGAAGGTGAATGTCCCCAGTTACCGCGTGGCCCAGTACGACATCATCGAGGTGCGGGACAAATCGCTGAACACCGTGCCGTTCCAGATCTCGCGGGAGACTGCCGGGGAGCGGCCGATTCCGGGTTGGCTGCAGGTGGTCGGGGAGCGCCAGCGCATCCTGGTTCATCAGCTGCCGGACCGCGCGCAGATCGACGTGCCGCTGACCGAGCAGCTCATCGTCGAGTACTACTCGAAGTAACGACTTCTCGGCCGTCCCGATGGCGGCCGGGTCACGCGGCATCAAATAGCGGGTGCCGTGAAGGAGGAAAGAACACATGCTGATTTCTCAGCGACCCCAACTCAGCGAAGAGGCCGTTGCCGAGGACCGGTCGCGGTTCGTCATCGAGCCGCTGGAGCCCGGATTCGGCTACACCCTTGGCAATTCGCTGCGCCGCACGCTGCTGTCGTCGATTCCGGGCGCCGCGGTCACGAGCATTCGTATCGACGGCGTGCTGCACGAGTTCACCACGGTGCCCGGCGTCAAGGAGGATGTCACCGACATCATCCTGAACCTCAAGGGTCTGGTGGTTTCGTCGGAGGAGGACGAGCCGGTGACCATGTATCTGCGCAAGCAGGGACCGGGTGCTGTCACCGCCGGTGACATCGTGCCGCCGGCCGGCGTCACGGTGCACAACCCCGACATGCACATCGCGACCCTCAACGACAAGGGCAAGCTGGAGGTGGAGCTCGTCGTGGAGCGTGGCCGCGGCTACGTGCCCGCCGTGCAGAACAAGGCGTCCGGCGCAGAGATCGGCCGGATCCCGGTCGATTCGATCTACTCGCCGGTGCTCAAGGTCACCTACAAGGTCGAGGCCACCCGTGTCGAGCAGCGCACCGACTTCGACAAGCTGATTCTCGACGTCGAGACCAAGAGTTCGATCAGCCCGCGTGACGCGCTCGCGTCGGCCGGCAAGACGCTGGTCGAGCTGTTCGGTCTGGCCCGTGAGCTCAACATCGAGGCCGAAGGCATCGAGATCGGTCCGTCCCCGGCCGAGGCCGACCACATCGCGTCGTTCGCATTGCCGATCGACGATCTGGACCTGACCGTGCGGTCGTACAACTGCCTCAAGCGCGAAGGCATCCACACGGTCGGCGAACTGGTTGCGCGCACCGAATCCGACCTTCTGGACATCCGCAACTTCGGCCAGAAGTCGATCGACGAGGTCAAGGTGAAGCTGCACCAGCTGGGCCTGTCGCTCAAGGACAGCCCGGCCGGCTTCGACCCGTCGGAGGTCGCCGGGTACGACGCCGCCACCGGTACATGGCACGGCGACGCGGCGTACGACATCGACAACGACCAGGACTACGCCGAGACCGAACAGCTGTAGTTCACGGAGTCCACGAAGGAGAGCCCGAAATGCCCAAGCCCACCAAGGGCCCTCGCCTCGGCGGGTCGTCCTCGCACCAGAAGGCGATGCTCGCCAACCTGGCCACCTCGCTGTTCGAGCATGGCCGGATCAAAACCACGGAGACGAAGGCCCGGGCGTTGCGGCCATACGCCGAGAAGCTGATCACCCACGCCAAGAAGGGCACGCTGCACAACCGGCGTGAGGTGCTCAAGAAGATCCGCGACAAGGACGTCGTGCACGTCCTGTTCGCGCAGATCGGGCCGTTTTTCGCCGACCGCAACGGCGGGTACACCCGCATCATCAAGGTCGAGCCGCGGCAAGGCGACAACGCGCCGATGGCGGTGATCGAGTTGGTGCAGGAGAAGACCGTCACCGATGAGGCGGAGCGGGCCCGCCGCAGCCGCGCCGCCGCTCCGGCCAAGAAGGCGACGGCGGCCGCGGTCGCGGTCGCGCCTGAGCCAGCGGAGGAGACAGTCGCCGACGCCGAGGCCGAGGACGCGGCCATCGAGGAGGCTGAGACCGCGGAAGCCGCCGACGAGGCAACTGACAACTCATAGCGTCATGCGCCACGATCCCGCCATCGGATCCGATGGCGGGATCGTTCGTCTTCGTTTCGACATCGCGTACGACGGAACGGATTTCGCAGGCTGGGCCGCGCAGGGGCAGCACCGGACGGTGGCCGGTGTGCTCAACGACGCGTTGTCGACGGTATTCCGGATACCGGTGCGGTTGTTCGCGGCCGGCCGTACCGACACCGGCGTGCACGCCACCGGCCAGGTCGCGCACGTCGACGTGCCGGCGGAGGCATTGGTCCACGCGCGGCCGCGGAGAACACGACCCGCCGATCCCGAGTTCCTCCCGTTGGTGCGTCGGCTGTCGCGGTTACTGCCCGACGACGTGCGGGTCCGCGAAATCATCCGCGCACCACCAGGTTTCGACGCGAGGTTCTCTGCCCTGCGCCGGCACTACATGTACCGATTGTCGACCGCGCCGCACGGCGTGGAGCCGCAGCTGTCCCGGTATGTGACGTCGTGGCCCCGTCCGCTCGACATCGACGCGATGGCGGCGGCGTCGAAAGGCCTTCTGGGACTGCATGATTTCGCTGCGTTCTGCCGACGGCGTGCCGGTGGGACCACGATCCGCGACCTGCAGCGGTTGGACTGGGAACGCGACGGCGACCTGGTCACTGCGCACGTCGGCGCAGACGCGTTCTGCTGGTCGATGGTGCGCTCACTGGTCGGCGCTCTGTTGGCCGTCGGTGACGGCCGCCGCAGCGAGGAATGGTGTGCAAGCCTGTTGAACATGACTCGCCGCTCGAGCGCGTTCGCCGCCGCACCCGCAAGAGGTCTCACGCTTGTCGGCGTCGACTACCCACCCGACGACGAGTTGGCGGCGCGCATCGCGGTCACCCGCGATCTGCGCGTGATCGATTAGAGCTTGCCGGCAACGAAGTCTGCGGCCTGATTTGGCATGCCTGCGTCGATGTAGGCGTTGGCGAGATGCTGCGGCCAGTTATTTGACCAGGTGTTCGGGTCGGCGGGATTGCAGATGGGATCGCTGCCGTGGCACAAATCGATCGTCCTGTCGTTGTAGATCGGGTTGAAGTTTGTGATGGGCCCGACCCATTGGGATCCATTGCCGAACAATGCGACTGCGGCGATGTGCTGATCCATGCCCGGGGGCAGCGGGTCGTTGAAACCGAATGCCGCGATGGGGGCGGCGACAACCACGTCGGTGACCGCCGCACCCAGCGAGTAGCCGCCCAGCACCAGCCGGGTGTTCGGGCAGTTTGCGACCATGGACTGGACGTGTGCGCTCATGTCGTTGGCGCCGACGTCGACCTCGGTGTCGGCGGGGTATTTCACCGCGTAGACACCGATGTTCTTGTTGGTCTTGGAGCGCAGCGCGCTGATGAATGCGCTGCCGACGGCGCCCGGCCCCGGTGACTCGAAGCGGCCGCGGGCGAAGACGACTTCTGCATCCGGGCAATTCGCCGCGGCGGCCGCCGGCAGCACAGCCGGTGCGATCGTCAGCGCGGCGGCCGCCAGGACCGCCGCGGAAGCGCCACCGAACCGGCCACCAAACCGACCAACAAACCGGCCAACAAACCGGCCAACAAACCCTTGTCGTGGATGTAAACCGCTCACACGGCGATGGTAACGATCATTGAAGCGCGTTGCGGACTGCTTGAGACAGAGATCGACTACACCAGCCCGGCAACGAAACCCGCGGCCTGAGGTATGAAGTCCGATGTCTCGTAACCATCGTGCGCGAACGGGTTGTGACCGCGCGAGCAGATCGGATCGCCGTTCTTGCACATGTCGATCGCGCGAGCCCCGTAGGGCGGAGCGGCAGAGGTCGCCGGGTTGCTGAACCTGGTCGCAGGGTTGCCGAACACCGCGACCGCGGCGACGTTGCTGGCCAGGTCGCTGGAAAGGGGCGCCGCCATCCCGACGCCGCCGAACTTGTTGCTGAGCGTGTCGAGCTTGTCGCCGAGCGGCGGAATGCCGATGAGCATGTCGACCACCGCCGCGCCCTGCGAGTACCCGCCGAGCACGATGCGCGTGTTCGGGCACTGAGAGGCCATCGCGCGGATGTGCTGGCTCGCGTCGATCGCGCCGTCTTGCGCGGCCAGGAAGTCGTAGCTGGCGGGGTAGTTCACCGCGTAGGTGGTCACCGTCTTGCCTGGGATCTGGGCCTGCAGGGCGTCGGCGAACGCCTGGCCCACCCGGCCGACGCCGGCGGGTTCGCCGGTGCCACGGCCGAACACGACGTCGACGTCGGGGCATGTTGCGGCCACCGCCGACGGGCCGGGCACGGCCAGCGTCGAGAACAGTGCCGCGGCGATCGTGACGAGGCGGGCCGCCAGCCTGTGAAACGTCACGCGGCCAATCTTCACATGGCCGGGCTAGCGATAGCCAATCGTTTGCTCGGAACGTGACGCGGCCCGCCTCCCCGCGAAACGTAGGTTTCGCGGGATCTCGAAGTTTGTCTGTGAAAACGTCGATTCGGCGCTGCCGCTGGCCGCCCGACGCGCGGGGACGGGCCCGGATGCGCCGTTTTGACCTGCGATAACGCGCCCCGGTAGACTGCTCGGTTGGCGTGCGGTACGCCAAAAGGGACTCGGGTCAATGTCGGTCGCCGAGAACACCCCCCGCCGTCGACGCCTGACCGGCACCTAACACCCGAGGTAGAGAGGTAAGCGCTGTGCCCACGTACACGCCGAAGGCCGGTGACATCACGCGCACGTGGTATGTGATCGACGCCACGGACGTCGTGCTCGGCCGGCTTGCCGTCGCGGCGGCTATCCTGCTGCGCGGCAAGCACAAGCCGACGTTCACACCCAATGTCGACGGCGGCGACTTCGTCATCGTCGTGAACGCCGACAAGGTCGCCCTCAGTGGCGACAAGCTGCAGAAAAAGTTCGCTTACAGCCACTCGGGGTTCCCCGGTGGTCTGCGGGCTCGTTCCATCGGTGACTTGATGCGCAAACACCCCGACCGCGTGGTCGAGAAGGCCATCGTCGGCATGCTGCCCAAGAACCGCCTGAGCCGCCAGATCAAGCGCAAGCTGCGCGTCTATGCCGGGCCCGAGCATCCGCACAAGGCCCAGCAGCCGGTCCCCTACGAGATCAAGCAGGTAAGCCAGTGACCGAGAACACCGACGCGACCACCGAGGCCGCCGACGACGCGCAAACAGCCGAGTCCGCCGGCGCCGCCGAGACCCCGGAGACCCGCGAGACCCCGGAGACCCGCGAGGCCCCGGAGCCGGCGAAGCGGACCCGCGAGCCCGTCATCATCGACCGCCCGATTCAGACCGTCGGCCGCCGCAAGGAGGCCGTCGTCCGGGTGCGCCTCGTGCCGGGCACCGGCCGGTTTGACCTGGACGGGCGCACTCTGGAGGCCTACTTCCCCAACAAGGTGCACCAGCAGCTGATCAAGGCGCCGCTGGTGACCGTCGACCGGCTCGACACGTTCGACATCCACGCACACCTGGACGGGGGCGGGCCGTCAGGTCAGGCCGGCGCGCTGCGCCTGGCGATCGCCCGGGCGCTGATCCTGGTGCAGCCCGAAGACCGGCCGGCGCTGAAGAGGGCCGGCTTCCTCACCCGCGACCCGCGCGCGACGGAACGCAAGAAGTACGGGCTGAAGAAGGCGCGCAAGGCGCCGCAGTACTCGAAGCGCTGACCCGGTCTCGCACAGGTCGCGGTTGGGCGGCAAGACAGCCGCAAGATAACTGATGACCTCGAGGGTTGTGCCTTCGGCGGCCGCGTGTGAGAAGTTTGTCCGCATGGGTCGACTGTTCGGCACGGACGGTGTCCGTGGGGTCGCTAACCGTGAGCTGACGGCGGAGCTTGCGCTGGCCGTCGGCTCCGCGTCGGCACGTCGGCTCGGCGCCACCTCACCAACGGGGCGAACCGGCCGGCCGGTGGCGGTAATCGGCCGCGACCCGCGGGCCAGCGGCGAGATGCTCGAGGCCGCCGTGATTGCCGGCCTGACGAGTGAGGGCGTGGATGCGCTGCGCGTGGGCGTGCTCCCGACGCCGGCCGTGGCGTACCTGACGGGCGCGTACGACGCCGACTTCGGGGTGATGATCTCGGCGTCGCACAACCCGATGCCCGATAACGGCATCAAGGTGTTCGGGCCCGGCGGCCACAAGCTCGACGACGCCACCGAGGACGTCATCGAGCAACTGGTCTCGACCGATCCCGCCGAACGGCCCGTCGGCGCTGCGCTCGGGCGGATCGTCGACGCCGAGGACGCGCTGGAGTGCTACCTGCGCCACGTCGGCAAGGCCGTCACCACCCGTCTCGACGGCATCACCGTGGTGGTGGACTGCGCGCACGGCGCCGCGTCCACCGCCGCGCCGCGCGCCTACGAGGCCGCGGGCGCTCGTGTCGTCGCGATCAACGCCACTCCCGATGGGCTGAACATCAACGAGGGGTGCGGATCGACGCACATCGACGGCCTGCGCGCCGCCGTCGTCGCTCATGGCGCCGATCTGGGGCTGGCGCACGACGGCGACGCCGACCGGTGCCTGGCCGTCGATGCCACCGGCGACATCGTCGACGGTGACGCGATGATTGTGATCCTGGCCCTCGCGATGCGCGAGGCCGGCGAGCTGGCGTCGGACACGGTGGTGGCCACGGTGATGAGCAACATGGGGCTGCATCTGGCGATGCGTGCGGCGGGCGTCGAGGTGCGCACCACGGCAGTCGGTGATCGCTATGTGCTTGAGGAACTACGGGCGGGCGGGTTCGCGCTGGGCGGCGAGCAGTCCGGCCACATCGTGATGCCCGCGCTCGGAAGCACCGGCGATGGGATCGTGACCGGCCTTCGGCTGATGTCGCGGATGGCCCAAGCCAACGTCCCGCTGCGCGAGCTGGCGTCGGCGATGCATACGCTGCCCCAGGTGCTGATCAACGTCGAGGTCACCGACAAGACCACGGTCGCGGCAGCGCCGTCGGTGCGGGCCGCGGTCGCCGACGCGGAAGCCGAGCTCGGCGATACCGGTCGAATCTTGTTGCGGCCCTCGGGAACCGAGCAGGTGGTGCGGGTGATGGTCGAGGCGCCCGACGAGGACACCGCCAACCAGGTCGCGCTTCGAGTCGCGTCCCGCGTCAGCGAACAGGCCTAAGACGGACAGGCCTAAGACTTGACCAGAGCGACGACCTTGTCCTCGAGTGGAACAGGATCCGCGGCTGGATCTGCGGGCTCTGTCTTGGGCAACTGCGCGTCGGGGTCGGCGAAGTCGCGGTAGGTTTTGTCCCCGGCCAGCGCGTGTAGCAGGTAGCCGGTCAGCAGCGCCCGCACCGTCTTCTGGGTGCGTTTGTCAGCGCCCGGCAGTCCGACCACTCGTCCCAGGCGGCGGCCCTCGATCAGCCCGCCCGGCGTCGCCTTGCTCACAATTCGCAATACCGCGCCGTCCCACGCGCGGGCCAGTTCGACGGCATTGGACCGCAGCGTCGCGTCATCGCCCGGCGCGGCCAGCACCAGACCGGGGACCGTGAGCGCACCGGCCGCCGTCTCGGCGGCCGGTGCGCTCACCGTCGGGAACAGCGCCGCCACCGCTTTGGGGACGAACCGTGCCGCAGTGCCCGATGCGCCCGACGCCGAAGCAGCCAACCGGTCCGCCGCGGCGAGCACCGCGGCCGACCCGCCGAAGCCGTGTCCGGCCAGACCCAGCTTGGCGGGATGCACACTGATCTGTCCGGGACCCAAGCGCACCGCGGCAACGATGTCGAGCGCGGTGCCCAGGTCGTAGGCCAGGTTCAGCGCCGACGGGGCCAGGCCGCGCTCGGTGTCGGGCGCGGCGGCGACAATGCCCCACGACGCCAGATGCTCCAGTGCGTGCCGGTACCGGTCGACGCCTGTGACCCAGTCGTGACCGAACACGACTGCGGGCAGGTTGAAACCCGAATCCGGGGTGTAGACCACGCCGGGCAAGCCCGCGAAGGCCAGGTCACCGCGTAACACCCGGTGTGGGCCGCGACGGGTCAGCGCGGAGAGAAGCTTGCGTGTACCGGCCACGGACAAACCGTAGTTGAACCGTGCTGAAGCAGATACCCCAGTGCGCTGCACTACCCTGATGACCTATGTGCGGCATTGTCGGCTACGTCGGGCGGCGTCCCGCGTGCGATGTCGTCGTACAGGCGCTTCGGCGGATGGAGTACCGCGGGTACGACTCGGCGGGCGTCGCCGTGGTTGACGGCAGCGGCGGGATGACCGTACGTCGCCGGGCCGGGCGGCTGGCCAACCTCCACGAGACTCTGGACTGCAGTGACCCGGTGCCGGGCCACACCGGTCTCGGTCACACCCGCTGGGCGACGCACGGCCGTCCCACCGACCGCAATGCCCACCCCCACCGCGACGCCAGCGGCAAGATCGCGGTCGTCCACAACGGCATCATCGAGAACTACGCCGTGCTGCGCCGGGAACTGGAGGCCGCGGGCGTGGAGTTCACCAGCGACACCGACACCGAGGTGGCCGTGCAACTCGTCGGCCGCCAGTACAACTCCGGCGACACCGCAGGCGACTTCCCGGCGTCGGTGCTGGCCGTGCTGCGCCGGCTCGAGGGCCACTTCACGCTGGTGTTCGCCAGCGCCGACGATCCGGGAACCGTGGTCGCGGCCAGGCGGTCGACGCCTCTGGTGGTCGGCATCGGCGACGGTGAGATGTTCGTCGCTTCCGACGTGGCGGCGTTCATCGAGTACACGCGCGACGCGGTGGAGCTCGGTCAGGACCAGGCCGTGGTGATCACCACCGACGGCTACCGCGTGACCGACTTCTCCGGGAACGACACCGACGGATACCGGAGATTTCGGATCGACTGGGACCTGTCCGCCGCGGAGAAGGGCGGCTACGAGTACTTCATGCTCAAGGAGATCGCCGAGCAGCCCGCCGCGGTGTCCGACACGCTGCTCGGGCACTTCGTCGACGGCCGGATCGTGCTCGACGAGCAACGACTCTCCGACCAGGAACTGCGCGAGGTCGACAAGGTCTTCGTGGTCGCGTGTGGCACCGCATATCACTCCGGGCTGCTCGCCAAGTACGCGATCGAGCACTGGACGCGGTTGCCCGTGGAGGTCGAGCTGGCAAGCGAGTTTCGCTATCGCGATCCCGTGCTGGACCGCAGCACGCTCGTCGTCGCAATCTCCCAGTCCGGTGAGACCGCCGACACGCTGGAGGCGGTTCGGCACGCCAAGAAGCAGAAAGCCAAGGTGCTGGCGATCTGCAACACGAACGGCAGCCAGATTCCGCGCGAGAGCGACGCGGTGCTCTACACCCGCGCCGGACCGGAGATCGGCGTCGCGGCGACGAAGACGTTCCTTGCCCAGATCGCGGCGAACTACCTCGTCGGGTTGGCGCTCGCCCAGGCGCGGGGCACCAAATACCCCGACGAGGTGGCCCGCGAGTACCGCGACCTCGAGCTGATGCCCGAGTTGGTGTCGCGGGTGCTGGCCGATGTGGATCCCGTGGCCGAACTGGGCGGGCGGTTCGCCGCCGCTTCGACGATCCTGTTCTTGGGCCGTCACGTCGGCTACCCGGTCGCCCTCGAGGGCGCGCTGAAGCTCAAGGAACTGGCCTACATGCACGCCGAGGGGTTCGCCGCGGGCGAGCTCAAGCACGGCCCGATCGCGCTGATCGACGAGGGCCTGCCGGTGATCGTGGTGATGCCACCGCCGAAGGGCTCGTCGGTGCTGCACGCCAAGCTGCTCTCCAACATCCGCGAGATCCAGGCCCGCGGCGCGACCACCATCGTGATCGCCGAGGAGGGTGACGACACCGTGCGGCCCTACGCCGACCACATCTTCGAAATTCCCGCTACCACAACGCTTTTCCAGCCGCTGCTGTCGACTATTCCGCTGCAGGTGTTCGCCGCCTCGGTGGCTCAGGCCCGCGGGTACGACGTCGACAAGCCGCGCAACCTGGCCAAGTCCGTCACGGTCGAGTAGACGTGACCGAGTTCGCCGAGATTTAAACGTCTGCGGCCGCGCTCGGCGTGTCTTGTGCGTAGTTTCAATGTCGGCGAGTGTGCGCCCAATGCAGACATCGAGCGCGAAGGACGGAGAAAGAGATGACGACGGACACACCCATGCAGCTGGGCATGGTCGGGCTGGGCCGAATGGGGGCGAATCTTGTCCGGCGACTGATGCGCGACGGACATCGCTGCGTCGTCTACGACGTGAACCCACAAGCAGTCGCCGAGCTCGCGAATGAAGGGGCGACCGGCGCCTCGTCGCTGGATGACCTGGTGGCGAAGCTGGAGAAGCCCCGTGCGGTGTGGCTGATGCTTCCGGCGGCGATTGTCGACTCGACGCTCGATCAGCTCGTCCCGCTGCTGGCGCACGGTGACGCGGTGATCGACGGGGGGAATTCCTACTACCGCGACGACATCACGCGGGCCAAGCGGCTCGTGACGCAAAACATCCACTACGTGGACTGCGGCACCAGCGGCGGAGTGTGGGGACTCGACCGCGGTTATTGCCTGATGATCGGCGGGGAAACCGAGGTCGTGACGCGGCTCGACCCCATCTTCAAGACGATCGCCCCGGGTGCGTCATGCGCCGAACCCACCCCTCACCGGACCCGCGGTGGCACCGCCCCCGACGGCTACCTGCACTGCGGCCCGAGCGGTGCCGGGCATTTCGTGAAGATGGTCCACAACGGGATCGAATACGGGATGATGGCGGCGATCGCCGAGGGGCTCAGCGTGATCAAGCACGCCAACGCCGGCAACGTCGGCCGGGTCGTCGACGCTGAGACCACCCCGCTGCGCGACCCGTGGGCCTATCAGTACGACATCGACATCTGCGACGTGGCCGAGGTCTGGCGGCGCGGCTCGGTGGTCGGGTCGTGGCTGATCGACTTGACCGCCGACGCGCTGGCCCGCTCGCCGGAGCTCGACGACTTCACGGGGCGCGTCTCGGACTCCGGGGAAGGCAGATGGACGGTGTTGGCCGCCGTGGACGAGGGTGTGCCGATCCCCGTCATCACGACCTCGCTCTACGAGCGGTTTGAGTCGCGAAACCTCGGAGAATTCACCGGCAAGATCCTCTCGGCGATGCGCAGCGAATTCGGCGGCCACGCCGAGAAGACCTAGGAACGCGCCGATGAACGCGCCGACGAACGCGACGGCCGACGTCCTGGTGATCTTTGGGATCACCGGCGATCTCGCGAGGAAAATGACCTTTCGCTCCCTGTACCGCCTGGAGCGGCGCGGGATGCTCGACTGCCCGATCGTCGGGGTTGCTCTCGACGATTGGTCGGTGGTGATGCTGCGCGAGCATGCGCGGCGCGCCATCGAGGACGGCGGCGAAGACATCGACGAGGACGTGTTTCAGCGCTTCGCCGCGCGCCTGGAGATGGTCTCGGGTGACTTCGCCGAAGCCGCGACCTACGACCGGGTGGCCAGGGCGATTGAAGGGCGCCACACTCCCGTTTTCTACCTCGAGATTCCGCCGTCCCTGTTCGGCAGGGTGGTCGAGGGGCTGGCGCTCGCCAACCTCACCGGCAACGCTCGGGTCGTGGTGGAGAAGCCGTTCGGTCACGACCTCGCCTCGGCCCGGGCGCTCAACGACCAGCTGAGCAGGGTGTTGGAGGAGCGGCAGATCTTCCGCATCGACCACTTTCTCGGCAAGGAACCGGCCATGGACATCTTGTACCTCCGGTTCGCCAACTCGATCTTCGAGCCGTTGTTGAATCGCGACCGAATCCAGTGCGTGCACCTCACCATGGCCGAGAACTTCGGGGTGGAGGACCGCGGCGGCTTCTACGACCCGGTCGGGGCGCTGCGCGACGTCGTGCAGAACCACCTGCTGCAGCTGATCGGGCTGTTCGCATCCGAGCCGCCGAGTACAGCCGACGCCGACGGGCAGCGTGACAGGCGCGCGGATGTGTTCCGGGCCATCCCGTCGGTGGATCCCAAGCACTACGTCCGCGGACAGTACGACGGGTATCAGGCGGTGCCCGGGGTGAAGCCGGGCTCGCAGACCGAGACGTTCGCCGCTCTGCGCCTGGAGATCGACAACTGGCGCTGGTCGGGAGTTCCGTTCTACATCCGGGCCGGCAAGGCACTTCCGGTGCGCGCCACCGAAATACGCGTCATCTTCAAGCGGCCGCCCAAGCTGGCGTTCTCGCCGCATTCGCCGGATCCCGACGAGCTCATCCTGCGGATCGATCCCAGCCCCGGCGCGGACCTGGTCGTGCAGGCCAAAGAGCCGGGTGCGGAGAGGACCAGGACGGTTGACCTCTCGCTGATTTTCTCCGAGGAACTCGGGGACGCGCCCGAACCCTATGAGCGGCTGCTGTGCGACGCCATCCACGGCGACTCCAGCCACTTCACCAGGGAGGACGGCATCGAGGAGACCTGGCGCATCGTCCAGCCGCTGCTTGATGCGCCACCCCCGGTCGAACCCTACGAACCCGGCTCGTGGGGTCCTCCCGGCGCAGCCAAACTTCTTGCCGGGCACCCGGGGTGGCGCGAGCCGTGGCTGGGTGCCAGCGGTTCGCACCGGGCCAACTGAGAACGGCCGTCGCCAAGTCGCCAACGCTCAATGGTCGTGACCCGCGGGCCGATTGCGCATCTCCAGCTGCCGGGCGTCGAGCTCGGCAGGCGTAACCAGCGAAGAACCCGCCAGCACATCCTCAAGCGCGGCCGCCCAGCTTTGCCAGTATGGCCGCGTCACGTCCTCCGCGATGCGCCGGATCAGCCGCTGGCGAAACGTTTCCCATTCGCAGTTCGCCGAGCGGCACAGCGCGATCGTCACGCCGAACAGCCGCCGTTCCCACGGCGCCGCGAAAACGATCTCCCCGTTGTCGCGGGGCGGGGACACCCGGCCCTCGAGATCGGCGTCGATCTGGGCCTGCTCAGCCATCGCCCGGGCTGAGTGCTCGTGAGACGCCGATCATCGAGTCCCGGGTGACCAGGCGTGCGAGTTCGGCCTCGCCGAGCCCGGCAGTTCCCGGCGGGCGCTCGGGCACCACCAGGTACCGGGCGTCCGCGGAGCTGTCCCACACCCGGATGCGCACCTCGGCCGGCAGCTCCAGCCCCATCTCCGCGAGCACCGTGCGGGGCTGGGCGACCATACGGGAGCGGTACTGCGGCGACTTGTACCACGCGGGCGGTAGGCCCAGCACCGGCCATGGGTAGCAGGAGCACAGCGTGCACACCACCACGTTGTGGACCGTCGGGGTGTTCTCGACGGCGACGATGAATTGCGCCTCCGGACCACCGAACCCGAGTTCGGCTACCGCCCGGGTGCCGTCGGTGAGCAGCCGCCGCCGATACCCGGGGTCGGTCCACGCTCGCGCGATCACCTGTGCGCCGTTGAGCGGGCCGACGTTGGACTCGTAGTGCTTGATGATCTCGTCGACGGCGCGGGGATCGAGGACGCCCTTTTCGACCAGCAGTGTCTCGAGGGCCTCGACCCTCAGGGCGGTCGTGTCATTCACAGCGGCTCCAGGTATGACTCGTAGAGGTCGACACGCGTCTCGGTGCCCGGCTCGGCGGCGTCGCCCCACAGGTCGGCCGCCTCGAATGCGACCGTGTAGAGGTGCTGCGGTGGGGTGCGACGCCCGACGGCGTGCGTGTCGGGGAACACGGTTGAGCCGAGATATGAAACGACCACGCCGGGCTTTCCGCTGACATAGCCGGGCTGGCGGGTGTGGCCGGGTGCCCGCGTGGCGCGGACCCGGACCCGGTCGCCTGCCGAAAAGCGCTGGCGCTGCGGCGCTTTGCGGGCGGTGCCCAGGATCAGGGGAAGGACGCGGCCGACGAGCCAGCCGGGTAGCCGGGGCCGCAGCACGAGGCGCAGCGCCCGCGAGGTGGCCTCGCGGCGGATGGGCGAGCCGCGGCGCCCGATCGCCTTCGGCGGGTGGCCGGCGACCCGGGCATCGACCTCGTCGGCTCCGAGATATCCGGCTTCGACGAGCCGGCGCTCCAGCCCGGCCAGCCAGCGCCGGTAATAGCCCGATAGGTACACCTCGCGCGGAAGTCGCTCCTGGGCGAAGCGGACGGCGTCGATGTTGCGGCCCAGCAACGGCAGCACGAAAATCGACATGCCGAAGACGCGGCCCTCCCACGGCTCGTGGAAGACGGGCTCGTCGGTCTCGTGCGTGACCGGACCGAAGAACTCCGGTCGCCCGCCCATGTCGTTCGGTGCCGTCACGGATCGAACGTAGCACGCGGCGGTGTCGGCAAACGACAACCCCTAATCCGTTGCAGGCCAGCGGTTCTTCGGCCATTCGGCTGAATGTCAACAAGGCGGCCGCGTCAGCGCGTAGCGTCAGTCATCATGATCATCCGCGACATCTTGCCGATTCCCGATCGCAAACACGTCGGCGTGACGACGTACGACGCGAAAGATCCCCGTACGACATATCCCCCGATCACGATGCTCCGGCCGCCGGCGGGCGCACCGAACATCCTGATCGTGCTCATCGACGACGTCGGGTTCGGCGCGTCGTCGGCCTTCGGTGGTCCGATCGACACGCCGACGGCCGAGCGGCTGGCGGCCAACGGGCTCAAGCTGAGTCGCTTCCACACCACGGCGCTGTGCTCGCCGACGCGGCAGGCGATGCTGACGGGACGCAACCACCATTCGGTGGGCATGGGCGCAATCACCGAGATGGCCACGTCCGCGCCGGGAAATTGCAGCATCCGGCCGAAGGACAAGGCGCCGATCGCGGAAACCTTGAAGCTCAACGGGTATTCAACCGCGCAATTCGGCAAATGCCACGAGGTCCCTGCCTGGGAGGTTTCCCCGGTCGGACCCTTCCACCAGTGGCCGACCGGCTCCGGCTTCGAGTATTTTTACGGCTTCGTCGGGGGCGAAGCCAACCAGTACTACCCGGGCCTCTACGAAGGCACCACCGCGGTCGAACCGCCGAAGACGCCGGAGCAGGGCTACACGCTGACGGAGGATCTCGCCGATCGCGCGATCATGTGGATCCGGCAACAGAAGGCGCTGGCCCCGGACAAGCCGTTCTTCGCCTACTTCGCCCCGGGTGCGACGCACGCACCTCATCATGTGCCGAGGCAGTGGTCGGACAAGTACCGCGGACAGTTCGACGCCGGGTGGGATGCGCTGCGCGAGAACATCTTTGCTAAGCAAAAGCAGCTGGGTGTGGTGCCCGCAACCGCTGAGCTGACGAAACGGCACGACGAAATCCCCGCCTGGGATGACATGCCGGACGACCTCAAACCGGTGCTGGCCCGGCAGATGGAGATCTACGCGGGTTTCCTGGAACAAACCGACCACGAGGTTGGGCGGCTGATCGACGCCATAGCGAACCTGGGCGAGGTGGACAGCACGTTCATCTACTACATCATCGGCGACAACGGCGCCTCCGCGGAGGGCACCCCGATCGGCTGCTTCAACGAGATGACCACGCTCAACGGCATGCCGGGCATCGAGACCACCGAGTTCCTGCTGTCCAAGATCGACGCCTTCGGCACCCCCGATGCCTACAACCACTACGCGGTGGGCTGGGCGCACGCGCTGTGCACTCCCTATCAGTGGACGAAGCAGATCGCCTCGCACTGGGGTGGCACCCGTAACGGCACGATCGTGCACTGGCCCAACGGGTTCGCGGACAAGGGTAAGACCCGCAACCACTTTCACCACGTCATCGACGTGGTACCGACGCTTTTGGAGGCGGCCGGAATACCCGCGCCGACGTTCGTCAGCGGCATCCAGCAGGCGCCTCTCGAGGGAGTGAGCATGCTCCCGATGCTGCGGGACGGCGGCGCGCCGGAGAACCATGTCATCCAGTACTTCGAAATCATGGGCAACCGCGGGATTTACCACGAGGGCTGGACGGCGGTGACGAAGCACCGCACGCCATGGAAAGTCGATGCGCCGCCGCCATTCGACGAGGACATCTGGGAACTGTACGGACCCGACGACTGGACGCAGGCTCACAACCTCGTCAAGAGCGATCCCGCCAAGTTGGCTGAGCTTCAGCGGCTGTGGCTCATCGAGGCGGTCAAATACGACGTCGTTCCGCTGGACGACCGTTCCTACGAGCGGGTCAACCCCGACATCGCCGGCCGGCCGCAGCTGATCGCCGGCAACAGGCAACTTTTGTTCGCCGGGATGCGGGTCAGCGAGAACTGTGTGGTCAACATCAAGAACAAGTCCCATTCGGTGACGGCGAACCTGGTGGTGCCGGAGTCCGCCGCAACCGGTGTCATCGTCACCCAGGGCGGTTCTGTCGGGGGCTGGAGCCTCTACGCGCACCAGGGCAAATTGAAATACTGCTACAACTTCTTTGGCATCGAACACTTCATGGTGACTGCCGATGCGCCGATCCCGGCCGGTGCGCATCAGGTCCGGATGGAATTCGCCTACGACGGGGGCGGGCTGGCCAAGGGCGGCACCGCGACGCTGTATTACGACGGCGACCCCGTCGGGAGCGGTCGCGTGGACCGCACGATTCCGATGGGGTTCTCGGCCGATGAGGCGTGCGACGTTGGAATGGACACCGGGTCACCCGCGTCGCCCGATTACCGTGCGGGCGAGAACCGGTTCACCGGTGAGATCGAGTGGGTGCAGATCGAGATCGGTGACGACGGTCACGACCACCTCATTCAGCCGAAGGATCGCCTGAATATCGCCATGGCCCGGCAGTAGATGCGGCACTACTACACCGTCGACGCGATCCGCGAGGCCGAGGCCCCGCTGCTCGCCGCCCTGCCCGACGGTGCGCTGATGCGCCGCGCCGCGTATCCGCTGTCGGTCGCGATCGCCGACGAGCTGACGGCCCGAACCGGGGGCGTCGCCGGTCGGCGCGTCTGCGCGGTGGTCGGATCGGGCGACAACGGGGGCGACGCGCTGTGGGCGTCGACGTTCCTGACCCGCCGCGGCGCGGCCGCCGGCGCCGTGTTGCTCAACCCGGACAAGACGCATAAGAAGGGCCTCGCGGCTTTCCGGCGCGCCGGCGGTCGCGTGGTGCAATCCGTCCCGGCCGCAACTGATCTGGTGATCGACGGGGTGATCGGGATATCGGGCACCGGACCGCTGCGGCCCGCGGCCGCCGACATCTTCGCGTCTGTCGACGACGCCGGCATCCCGGTGGTGGCCGTCGATATCCCCAGCGGCATCGACGTGCACACCGGCGCCGCCGACGGTGCGCACGTGCACGCGGTGCGCACCGTCACGTTCGGCGGCCTCAAACCCGTGCACGCGCTGGGCGACTGCGGGCGGGTCGACCTCGTCGACATCGGGCTGGACCTGCCCCCCACCGACGTGCTCGGCTTCGAAGCCGCCGACGTCGCCGCCCGCTGGCCGGTGCCCGGACCGATGGACGACAAGTACACCCAGGGCGTCACCGGCATCCTGGCCGGGTCGGCCACCTATCCCGGTGCCGCGGTGCTGTGCACCGGCGCCGCCGTCGCGGCCACCTCGGGCATGGTCCGCTATGCGGGAAGTGCTGCGGGGCAAGTGCTTTCACATTGGCCGGAGGTCATCGCAACGCCTACCGCAGAGTCGGCGGGCAAGGTGCAGGCCTGGGTCGTCGGGCCCGGGCTGGGCACCGACGAAGCCGGAGCGGCCTCGTTGTGGTTCGCGCTGGGCACCGACCTTCCGGTGATCGTCGACGCCGATGCGCTGACGATTCTCGCCGCCCACCCCGACGCGATGACCTCACGGTCCGCGCCGACCGTGCTGACCCCGCATGCGGGGGAGTTCGCGCGACTGGCCACCTCACCCCCCGGCGCCGACCGCGTCGGCGCGACCCGCCTTCTGGCCGACAAGTTGGGCGCGACAGTGCTGCTCAAGGGCAACGTTACGGTGATCGCCGACCCGGGCGGGCCGGTGTATCTGAATCCGGCCGGCCAGTCGTGGGCGGCCACGGCCGGATCCGGCGACGTGCTGTCCGGCATGATCGGTGCGCTGCTGGCGGCCGGACTGCCCGCAGCGGAGGCTGCCGCGGCGGCGGCGTTCGTCCACGCCCGCGCCGCGAACTCCTCGGCCGGCGATCCGGGCCCCCGGCCGGCGCCGACGTCGGCGTCGCGCATCCTGGCCCACATCCGCGCGGCGGTCGCCAGCTTGTAAGAAGTCGAATAACAAGAACAGACAAAAGAACCGAAAGGACGCTCATGCACCGCGTATCGCACACCTCACCGACGATCATGCCCGCCTACACGGGGCGGCTGGCTAACTCGCCGATCCCATCTCTGCGGCTGCCGGACGAATGTATGGAGCCCGACGCCGTCTACCAATTCATCCACGACGAGCTGATGCTCGACGGCAGCTCCCGACTGAACCTCGCGACGTTCGTGACCACCTGGATGGAACCGCAGGCCGAGAAGCTGATGGCCGAGACGTTCGACAAGAACATGATCGACAAGGACGAATACCCGGCGACGGCCGCGATCGAGCAACGCTGCGTGTGCATGGTCGCCGACCTGTTCCACGCCGAGCACCTGCGCGACGACGACCCCAACAGCGCCATCGGGGTATCGACGATCGGTTCCAGCGAGGCGGTGATGCTGGGCGGGCTGGCGCTGAAGTGGCGGTGGAAAGAGCGGATCGCGGGCCAAAACAAAGACGCCCAAAACAAGGCAGTCAAGACGCGCTCGCCAAATTTAGTAATGGGCTCCAACGTCCAGGTGGTGTGGGAGAAGTTCTGCCGCTACTTCGAAGTCGAGCCGCGCTACCTGCCGATGGGAGAGGATCGTTACGTCATCACCCCGGAGCAGGTCATCGATGCCGTCGACGAGGACACCATCGGCGTGGTCGCGATCCTCGGCACCACGTATACGGGGGAGTTGGAGCCGATCGCCGAGATTTGCGCGGCCCTGGACAAGCATGCCGCCGGCGGCGGACCGGACGTACCCGTGCATGTCGACGCGGCCAGCGGCGGGTTCGTCGTGCCCTTCCTGCGTCCCGACCTCGAGTGGGACTTCCGGCTGCCGCGGGTGGCGTCGATCAACGTCAGCGGCCACAAGTACGGGCTGACATACCCGGGCATCGGCTTCGTGCTGTGGCGCAACAGCGATTGGCTGCCCGACGACCTGGTGTTCCGGGTCAACTATCTCGGTGGCGACATGCCGACGTTCACGCTGAACTTCTCCCGGCCGGGCAACCAGGTCGTCGGTCAGTACTACAACTTCCTGCGGCTCGGGCGTGCCGGCTACACCCAGGTCATGGAGTCTCTGTCGAACACCGCGCGCTGGGTGGCCGATCAGCTGGACAGCAGCAAACACTTCACGGTGATCTCGGATGGTTCGGCGATCCCGGTGGTCGCGTTCCGGCTGTCCGGTGATTTTGGTTACACGGAGTTCGACGTGTCCGCGGGCTTGCGGGCCTACGGCTGGCAGGTGCCGGCCTACACGATGCCGCAGGGCGCCGAAAACGTGTCGGTGCTGCGCATTGTGGTGCGCGAGGGCTTCTCGGCCGATTTGGGCCGCTCGCTGTACGAGGACTTGGCGAACGTCCTCTCCCACTTCGAACAGCTGAAGCCGGGCGGGGTGTTCAACACCCAGCAGCTGTTCGCGCACTGACGACGGAGCCGCCGGCGTCGTTCTGGGACAATCGGCAGCGGTGACAAGCATGCACACAGTTCCGCTGAACACACCGTTGGCGCCCAACGTCACGGCCGAGGCCGTGATCAATCTCGACGCGATCGCCGACAACATCCGGGTATTGCGCGATCACGCCGGGTCCGCCGGGGTGATGGCGGTGGTCAAGGCCGACGGCTACGGGCACGGGGCCACCCGCGTTTCCCGCACCGCGCTGACCGCCGGGGCGACCGAACTCGGGGTGGCAACGATCGACGAGGCGCTCGCGCTGCGCGGCGACGGCATCACCGCGCCGATCCTCGCGTGGCTGCACGCGCCCGGCACCGATTTCGCGCCCGCGCTGCGCGCCGACGTGCAGATCGCGGTGTCGTCGGTGCGCCAGCTCGGCGAGGTTCTCGACGCGGTCCGGCGCACCGGCACTCCCGCGACCCTGACGGTGAAGATCGACACCGGGCTGAACCGCAACGGCGTCAGCGCGGCCGAATATCCGGCCATGCTCGACGCGCTGCGGCGCGCCCAGTCCGACGAGACGGTGCGGTTGCGCGGGTTGATGTCGCACATGGTGCATGCCGATGATCCCGACCACCCGACCAACAGTCTTCAGGCGCAACGGTTCTCCGACATGCTCGATCAGGCACGGTCCAGCGGCGTGCGCTACGAGATCGCGCACCTGTCGAACTCGTCGTCGGCGATGTCGCGACCCGAGTTGGCCTACGACATGATCAGGCCCGGCATCGCGGTGTACGGGCTGAGCCCGATACCGGAGCGCGGGCAAATGGGGCTCATTCCCGCGATGACCCTGAGATGCCCTGTGGTGCTGGTCAAATCGGTGCGTGCCGGTGATGGCGTGTCGTACGGGCACACCTGGGTCGCCGACCGGGACACCACGCTGGCGCTGATGCCGATCGGATACGCCGACGGCGTGTACCGGTCGCTGAGCGGCCGCTTCGAGGTGCTGATCAACGGTCGTCGGCGGCGCAGCGTCGGCCGGGTCTGCATGGACCAGTTCGTCGTCGACCTCGGCCCGGGTGAAACGGGTGTCCGTGAGGGCGATACCGCGATCCTGTTCGGACCGGGCACCGACGGTGAGCCGACCGCGCAGGACTGGGCCGACGCGCTGGACACCATCCATTACGAAGTGGTGACCAGTCCGCGCGGTCGGGTCACCCGCGTCTTCCGTGAGGGCGGAACCATTGAGTGACAAGGCATCCAAGCGGCGAGCCAGACGTGCGAAACGCATCGATGATGGCCTTGCCCGCTCGGCGGCGAAGAACATCGAGCGACTTGCCAAGCTGGCACGCGGCGAGAAGCCGGCTCGTGGGCGCTTCAAGGATGCGCGCTGGATGGCCGGGGTTGCCGGGCTGGCGGCGGTCGGCACCCTCGCCGGCGTGTCCGCCGCCCGCTCGATAGGCAAGCCGCATCCCGTCGACGATCCGCACGCGACCGAGGATTTCACGCGTCTGGACGCCGACCGCGCGAGCGTGGTGACCACCGCCGACGGCGTGGCGCTGGCGGTTCGCGAGGTGGGTCCATCCGACGCCCCGCTTACGGTTGTGTTCGCGCACGGGTTCTGCATGTGCATGGGCGCGTACCACTTTCAGCGGGCCCGCCTCGAAGAGGAATGGGGCAATCAGGTCCGGATGGTGTTCTATGACCAGCGGGGCCACGGCCAGTCCGGGCGGGCGCCGATCGAGACATACACCATGGAGCAGCTCGGGCTCGATCTGGAAATCGTTCTGCAGGTGATGGTTCCACGCGGACCCGTCGTGCTGGTCGGCCACTCGATGGGCGGCATGACCATCCTGTCGCATGCGCGGCAGTTCCCGGAGCACTATGGGTCTCGCGTCGTCGGCGCCGCGCTGATCTCGTCGGCAGCCGAAGGGGTGGTGCGGTCGCCGCTGGGGGAGATCCTGAAGAACCCCGCACTCGAGGCGGTACGATTCGCCGCCCGGTATTCGCCGAAACTCGTGCATCAGGCCCGCGGTTCGGCGCGATCGCTGATCGGTCCCGTGCTGCGCGCGGCGGCCTACGGCGACGAAAACGTCAGTCCGGCCGTGGTGGCGTTCTCGGAGAAAATGATCCACGAGACGCCGATCGAGACCATGGTCGAATTCCTGCACGCGTTGGAGGTGCACGACGAGAGCGCCGGGGTTTTCATTTTGGCGAAGATTCCGACGATGGTCGCGTGCGGGGACCGGGATCTTCTGACACTGGTGGGCAGTTCGCGGGCAATGGCGGCGGCGATGATGCCTAGGTGCGAGCTGGTGATCGTTCCCGGCGCTGGGCATCTCGTCAAGTTGGAGCGACCCGAGATCATCGACGACGCGCTCGTGCGCTTGGTGGAGCGTGCGACGCCGTCCAAGCTTGTGGCGCTGACCCGGCGGCTGCGGGAGAGGGTCCGCGGCAGTGGGTGATGAGCGCTTGCGCGAAGAACATCAAACCCGGGATGAGCGCTTGCGCGAAGAACATCAAACCCGGGATGAGCGCTTGCGCGAAGAACATCAAACCCGGGATGAGCGCTTGCGCG
>Ga0153922_1000182_pt1 | contig 25732 bp, 19 predicted proteins | sample TSNJ006MetaG_FD_104723 | JGI IMG/M metagenome (GOLD analysis project Ga0153922, IMG submission 104723) | Attine ant fungus gardens microbial communities from New Jersey, USA - TSNJ006 MetaG | ecosystem: Host-associated > Fungi > Mycelium > Unclassified | place: USA: New Jersey, Brendon T. Byrne... | reverse complement strand
TTCTCCAGAATCCGGCTGATCCCGATGCCACTTTTCGTGAAAAAGCCGGAAGGCAGAACCGCGGATATGCAGCAAATGTTACAGAAGTATCCGGAGAAAACGGAAGCATTGTCACCGAGTATCAATATGAGCAGAATGCCTACAGCGACAGCCAATTCATGAAAGATGCCATCAAAAAAATGGGAAAACAGTCCGAAACAGTTACCGTAGTAACGGATGGCGCTTATGCTGGAAACGTCAATGAAACTTTTGCGCAGGAAAACAACATAGAGATCGTGTCCACGAATCTGACCGGGCGCAAGGTCAATGAGCTCATGGTGGATTTTGAATTCAATGAGGATGGAACAAAACTGCTGAAATGCGCTGGCGGATATGAACCCAAAAACTGTAGTTATCATGTACAGACAGGTCAATGCGTGGCATCTTTCCAGAAAAGCCAGTGTGAGAACTGCCCTCATAAAGACCAATGCCGCCCCAAAACCTTCAAACGAGTCTGCCGGAAAGTCGTCTCTGCGAAATCCAGTCAACGGGCTGGGCAACAGAAATACCGAATTCATTTCGGAAAATACTCTCCCGCAAGATATACTGTATTCCTCGTAACTCCAACCTTCTTTAAAATTTTCTTTTTTGAAAGACCGCTAAGAATACTTCTTGTTCTCCTCTCCTTTACTGTTAACAACTCAACCACTTGCATCGTAGTTATTTCACCATTTTCCCTGATATATTGAACAATTTTCAATTCCTGCTCCGTTAATTCGGCACTGTCTTCTATGTTTTTCGATATATTCGGCACTATCCGGCTCTCATTCGGCAATTCGGTGGTGCCGAATTGTGCCGAATTCTTCGGATGAATGACACCATACTCATCAGTCTCAGGAGATCTTCTATACAAATTCAATCTAAAATCACTGCCTAAATTAATTAATTCTGGTTCTCTCAAACCATATTCCTTTACTTCACGAAACATTCTAGGAACAACTTTTGTTTTCTTTTCCATGGTAAAAACCTCCTTGCTTTTGGGCTGTGCGAAAAAATATTTTTGTTGTTACTTATATTATCTCGCATCTTCCCATTAAATGGGAGGTTTTTTTGTTATTATTTTTTTATTCGTCAGAGCTGATGTAAAAATATTTAAATATTGACTAAGAAAATCCAGTAACTGCAATAGTTACTGACGATTATTTTACATATGAGCTTCCAAACTCAGGGGATAATAAGAGATGAGGTATGGATTAGTACCATAACTAAGATAAACTTCGTGACCCTTCGTGAAACAACCCTGGAAATTTGGTCAAGGGTCTTGATTTTATCAGTCATAACAGTTATCATAATTGGTAAGTGCCTTATCTATTAAGGCGGTGCGGAAGATAGAATCCAAACTTTGGTCGGGGAGGGTTCTATCTTTATTTTATTGCAACAAAATGTAATGATAACACAAAAAGGATCACCATTAAATAGTTTGACTGAAATTTAGCCAACTGATTGATGGTTGTCCTTTCTTTATTTTGATTAGATCAAGGATTATTAGATGCATATAGAATGATGTTCTACAAGATAGTCTTCTATATGAAGTTGTCTGTCCTTGAACCCATCCTTGGTTACATTCATTTACTCACACCTCCATATGCTTTACATACCATCAGATAAATAAAGCAGGGTGCACCAATCATAGAAACCAGCATTCCGATCGGGATCTCAGAATAGGCTAAAATCACACGGCAGGCCACATCAGCCCAAATAAGAAAGATTCCGCCTGATAATGCCGATACCGGTATTACATATTTATGATTGGTTCCAAAAACCATACGTACTCCATGAGGGATAACGAGTCCTACAAATCCTATCATACCGCAGGAATACACCGCAGTTCCAACCATCATTACCGACACTGCCTTTTGATCAGCCGGAACTTCATTATCCAGCCCTGCCGCTGCCGCCAACTGCTTTTCTAATCCCAATGCAAGCATTGCCCTGGTAAACTGCCATTACCTTTTCCGGCGCCTTCTCATAGACAGTCGTAATTTCTGCACCGTCATATCCATATGTAGTAATTGTAAGGGGATATTCTGTCCTCTTTTCCTCGGTCCCTTCACCTATCCTGCTTTCTGCAGCACTTTCTGTCCCAGCTGACTCTTCCGTATCAGAATCTTGTATATCCATGACCTGATTCTCCTGCTTGATTTCTTCTGCATTCTTTCTGACTGTGCCATTAGAACTGTTCTCCTTGTTTTTGCATGCTACACCGCCAACTACTACCACTGCCGCTGCAAAAACCACTGCAGCTCTTTTTTGATTTCTTTTGTCTTCATTTGCATCCTCCATTTTCAATAAGCTTCGAAAGTGGACATCCTTAAGTTGTTACTCTTATAAGAACCACATTATCTGTTTTTGCTGTTCTTTATTGACGCTCCCGCCATAGCGGAGCACACCTGTTCACTCCGGCAGTAACCGCAAGTTTTCAAGGTTTTCCGTTACTATACCAATCTCGCTTTATGCGCGGCGAAGTTTTCTCGAATGGCAGAGTAGACTCGCGAAGGACAAGCTCCGGCCTAAGATACACTTTACCATCAGCGCGGAAGTTTGGTGTGTTTGCCAGCTGGAGCAGACGCTCAACCGTTTGCATAGCCAGATCGCGATACGGCTGCTTGATTGTAGTGAGGGTAGGTCGGAACATGGTATCAATATCAAGACCATCAAACCCGATTACCGAAACATCTTCAGGTACATGATATCCGGTATCGGTAAGAGCACTAATTGCGCCGAATGCTCCTATATCAAATTGGCTGAACAAAGCGGTGGCATCCTGGAAAACATCAGTTTTCAAGCGGATGATATCGTAATAGCTTTGATAATTAACTCCGGCAAGGAAAACTAGTTCGGAATCATATGTGATATTGGCTTCGTTGAGAGCGGCCTTATATCCTTCTGTCCGATCTGAGTACTCATCAAGTGGAGAGGTGATGGTGGCGATTTTGCGGTGACCAAGATCAATTAGGTGTTTTGTGGCCAGATAACCGCCTGCAAAGTTGTCCGTATCAATAATATGCGACTGTTTTGCGGTCTTGCGAAGATGATAAATCAGATAAACATGGGGAAGTCCGATGCTGCTGAGATATTGGTCAATCACCTCATCATACTTTCGGTTAATGATAATGAGACCCTCAAAAATCCCAAGCGAAAGCAGGTCGTGCAGACGTTCTGTGCCATTAACTCCATAAAAATCCAGAAGAGGCATCGCATAATAGTTTTCGTTTTCGATAATAGAGTATAACTCACACAAAACCTGATTCAAAAATAAATCCTCAAAAAAACCATGACGCATAATTAAGACCCCGATTACTTTACGAGAAGAGGAGCAGATTGTTTTGGTATGCTTTTTCTTTATGATGTAGCCATGCTCCCGCGCCAGTGTGCGGATTCGCTCCTTGGTTTCGAATGATATATCGGGGCTGTCGTTTAAACAGCGTGATATTGTGGATTGGCTCACGCCGGCTAATTCAGCGAGTTTGCGGGTAGAAATCATAGGTAACCTCCTTAGCAGATTTATTGCATACAACAGATGAATCACAGAACAACGTTTTGTAATAATCGGTTTATACTTCAAGAATAATCTCTTTTTATTTACTAGTCAACTAACAAAATTTAGTGTGAACCAATAAATGTGCCGAATTGCATCAATTATGCATCAAAATGTAAAATGTGGTCTGATATGGTGATGATCAATGTGCAAATTAGCCAATAAACAGGTGTTATAAATAAAATATATATCCTAAAAATAGGCATATAAAACAAACAAGGAATAAAAAACCAATAAAATAATTGAATAATTACTAAAAATCCATGGAAAAATAAATAATTAAATGATTAAAAACGGATTATGCGCAAATGATGCATAGAATGGTCAATTTGCTCGATTGAAAGTCTAAAAAAAGCGTTGTATGATGTACTTGGGCAAGAAAATCAGGGAAAGGAGGAATAGGAAGTATGGCTGACAATATTCTTCGGTTTGAGAATATTTCAAAGACATTTCCCGGCGTAAAGGCACTGAAAAATATATCATTTAGGATTCATCGAGGTGACGTTCATGTTTTCCTGGGTGAAAATGGCGCTGGTAAATCGACACTTATTAAGATCCTGACAGGTGTTTATCAGGCAGATGATGGCGGCATGATTTATCTGGATAATGAATCGGTTTATATTCACGATATCCTTCAGGCAAGAAAGCTAGGGATTGGCACTGTATTTCAGGAGAATAGTCTGATTCCTCATTTGAACGTGGCAGAAAATGTATTCCTGACGCGTGAAATGAAGAATTCCATAAGGGTTATAGATTGGAAAAAGATGTACAGTGAATGTGAGTGGTGGCTGCATGAGCTAGGAAGCGATCACATTAACCCGCACACCAGAGTAAGTAAGCTATCAGTAGCAGACCAGCAGATTGTTGAAATCGTCAAAACACTGTCACAGCATCCTTCCATCATTATTCTGGACGAGCCAACCGCCTCGCTTTCAGATAAGGAGATTGAGAATCTATTTCGCATTATCGGGCAGCTAAAGAAAAAAGGAGTAACCTTTATCTATGTTTCTCACAGAATGGAGGAAATTAAACAGATTGGTGACCGGGCAACTGTTTTTCGTGACGGCGAATTGACCGGCGAGATTGAGGACTGCAAGACGGCAGATATGGATGAAATCATACAAATGATCGTCGGCCGTACATTAACAAAACAGTATCCGAAACGGGAAAGTCAGATTGGTGATGTTGCACTTGAGGTCAGAGAACTGGAAGTGCAAAATACAATTTATGATATTTCCTTTCAAGTGTTCAAAGGAGAGGTGCTCGGATTATCCGGTCTGGTAGGCTCCGGCCGTACCTCTACTGCTAAAGCAATCGTAGGTGCAATCCCGAAAAGTAAAGGAGAGATATTCATCTATGGGAAAAAAGTAACGATTAACAGCCCCAGAGAAGCGATTGCAAAAGGTATAGGCTACCTGCCGGAGAATCGAAAGACCGAAGGATTAATTCTGCCGAAATCGGTAAAAGAAAACATTACTTTGCCCTCTCTGAAGAAAAAATTCAGTAAAGGCTTGATACTGGATTCGAAAAAGGAGCGGAAGATAACAGAGGGATACCGGAAAAGGTTACGGATTAAGACGCCGGGCATCAACCGCCAGACGAAGTTCTTAAGCGGAGGTAACCAGCAAAAAGTTGTTTTTGCTAAGTGGCTTTGTTCAGATGCTCAAATTTATATTTTCGATGAGCCAACTCGAGGTATCGATATCGGTGCAAAGAGTGAGATTTACCAAATTATCAACAATCTGGTAGCTGAGGAAGCTGCGGTGATTGTCATTTCATCTGAACTGCCGGAGATTCTTGGCATATGTGACAGAGTGCTTGTTTTGCGGGATGGCCGGATCACTGCAGATATTGACAGCACAGAGGCTACACAGGAAAAAATTATGAGCTATTCGATTTGAGGAGGAGAAACAAAAAATGGATAAGAAAAAATCTCATAAAAAGTTCAATCTCGATTATCCATGGATTACGGCGGCGATTGCAATGATCGTGCTGGTGCTTGGACTGATGATTGCCAGCCCGACGTTCCTGACCGTCAGCAACTTAATGGGTATTCTCCGACAGGCAGCAGTATATGTCATCATGGGTCTGGGAATGTCTTTTGTTATGATGACAGGAGGTGTTGACCTGAGTCAGGGTTCTTTGCTTGCGCTGGTCGGAGTTGTGGCTGCATCTATAATTGAGAATGTTGGTTCAATTCCGCTTGCTATTCTGGCTGCGATTGCCGTTGGCGTAGTAGTGGGAACGGTGAATGGTACGATTGTTTCCTGCTTAAAGATCCCGCCCTTTATTACAACGCTGGCAACCATGTATCTTTGTCGGGGGCTAACGCTTGTCATTACCCAGGCAACACCAATCACGGTCACTAATAATATCTTTAAATGGATTGGCGCAGGGACGCTGGTGGGTCTGCCGGTTCCAGTATATATTTTTGCGGTAGCTGCTATCGTTGGACAATTCATTCTCTCCTATACGGCAACCGGCCGGTTTGTTTTAGCCGTTGGCTCCAACCGCGAGGCAGCACGCCTTTCCGGTATCAAGACGCGCTGGAATGAATGCAAAGTGTATATTATTTCCGGAATTATGGTTGCAATTGCAGGCGTTGTTTATGTAGCACGTTTGGGGGCGGCACAAGCAACAGCCGGTCAGTCTTATGAAATGGAAGCCGTTGCCGCCTCCGTATTGGGTGGTACATCTGTTCTCGGTGGTGAAGGCAGCATTATTGGTACCGTATTGGGTGCGATTGTTGTAGCGATTGTTCGAAACGCAATGGTTCTTCTGGAAATCTCCACCTACTATCAGCAGATTGTAACCGGTGCAGTTATCTTGATAGCCGTTATCATTGATGTGCAGCGTAAGGCGCGTTCATCAAAGCGTATTGACTGACTAAGTAACTTATTATCAACAAGCAGGCGAAAGCATGCTTAAAAATCAAAAATTAGGAGGAACTATCATGAGAAGAAGTATTTCATTTATTCTGGCATTGATTTTGTGTCTGACATTGGTTGCCTGCGGCAGCAATGGATCCGATTCGGGAGCAGCGGATCCGGATGACAGCAGCACTGCTGAGAATAGCTCCACCGGAGGAGATAAAAAAACGATTACCATTGCGCTTCTCCCGAAGACGCTGTCTAACCCTTACTTTGTAGCAATGCAGGAATTTGCAGAGGCGGCAGCAAAAGAACTGTCTACTGATGAAATCACAGTAGAAATCGTTACTTCTGCACCACCAACTGAGGATGGGGTCAATGAGCAGATCACCATGTTTGAATCCTATCTTGAAAAAGGTGTGGACGGTATTCTGATTGTTCCTTGCGGTACTGCCGAAATCGTTCAGTCTATCGAGAAAGCCAATGAGAAAGATGTTCCGGTTATTTGTCTGGATACAAATGCAGACGAGGGCGCTGAAGTTGCAGCCTTCATTGGTACGAACAACTATGACGGCGGTTTCCTGGCCGGTGAATGGACCTCTGGAAATGTCGATGGTCAGGTTGCCGTTATCACAGGTACACTGGGAAATCAATGTCACACTGATCGTACAAACGGCTATCTGGATGGAATAGAGGATGCTTCCAATATTGAGCTTGTTGGAGATGTTCAGCCCTGCAACGGTGATCAAGGTACAGCAATGAGCATTGCTGAGAACCTGCTTGCGGCTTATCCGGATCTTCAATGCATCTATGTAACCAGTGATACCGGTGCACTTGGTGCTGCCACTGCAGTGAAAGCTGCTGAGCGTGATGTAAAAGTTATCGGTTTCGATGGTTCTCCAAATGGTGCACAATCGATTATTGATGGCGGCATCACTACGACGGTAGCACAGACTCCCGGTGTAATGGCGCAGGAAGGTGTAAAGGCACTGTTTGAGCTGCTTGTTAATGATACGAAGCCGGAAGATCAGTATACTCCCTGTTCTATGGTTACGAGTGATAATGCAAGTGAATATCTGGAATGGCATTGATTTAGCTGTTACTATTCACAGCCCTATAGGCCGCAAACAGTAACACGCTTTGCAAAATAGTGGCTGTGAATAGCAACATTTAGCTTCTGATCTGAAGATCAGAATTAAATAAAATGCAGGGGAGATGCATCATTTTATACATCTTCCCCTGCTTTGGAGGAGGAAAACAATGGACTCAAAAATAAGGGCTGCCGTAACTGTGAATTCAGGCCAGGTGGAAATTCAGAAATTTGATATGCCCTCCCTCGGAAAAGGTGCTGCAATCTGCAAAGTTCTCATGGCAGGTGTCTGCGGTACAGATAAACATACCTATAGTGGTGAGACAGTGCAGTATAAAGGAACGAAGGATGAATTTTCGATTCCCTTCCCGATAATTCAAGGTCACGAACTGGTTATGGAAATCGTAGAGATTGACCAGGATGGGGCACAAACCCTTTCCTATGATGGTGATCATCTGAAGATTGGCGATCGTGTGACTATATGCCCGGATGTGGTCTGCGGCAAGTGTTGGTATTGTAAAAATATGCCGAATTATCCCTGGTGTGAAAAGGCACAATTCCATTATGGGCACAATCGCTCCTGTAATACCGGCAAGCAGTTGTACGGTGGATTTGCGCAGTATATGTACATCGAGCCGGGTGCCCGCCTGTACAAGGTGCCGGATGGTCTTCCTAATGATTTGGCATGTTTTACAGAGGTTATGTGCGTAACTTATACATTAGAAAAGGCAAAGGAATTCAGCAGCTTTTCACTCGAAGGCTTTAATTTCGGGAATACAGTCGTGATTCAGGGCAGCGGCCCACTGGGTATTGCTCATATTGCAACGGCACGTATGATGGGGGCGGGTAAAATCATTGCAACCGATATTTCAGATTATAAATTGGATATTGCGAAAGGGTTCGGCGCGGATATCGTGATGAACGTTGAAAAAACCACTCCTAATGAGCGTATTGTACGTATCAAGGAAGAAACCAATGGGCGCGGTGCCGATATCGTGGTTGAATGTGTTGGCCGCCCCGAGGTATTTCCGGAGGGGCTGCGGTATCTTTGCAAGGCAGGTATGTATCTGGAACCGGGTAATTTTGTGGACTGTGGCAACGCAAATATTAATGTTCATGAAATCTGTGCGAACAATCTGCGTATTATTGGTATGAATAACCATACACATACGCAGTACAAGACCGTTATGGAAATGATGCTTCGAACCAAGGATCAGTTTCCATGGGAAAAGATATTCAGTCATCGATATGCGTTGAAGGATACCGAACAGGCGATCAAAACCAGCATGACTAAGGACAGCATGAAAGTTCTAATCGATCCATGGATGGAAAAATAAAAGGATTGCCTGTTGGTTTGAAGAAGGAGGTTTTTACAGTGAAGAAAGTAAAAGCAGCGGTACTCTTAAAACCGGGACAGCTGGAAATTCAAGAATTTGATATGCCTGTTCCAGATAGAGGTGCGGCAATCTGTAAAGTGCTGAAAGCTGGTGTCTGCGGTACGGATAAGCACTCATACAATGGTGAGACAGTTCAATATAAGGGGACTGAGAATGAAATCGATTTGCCGTTTCCGATTATTCAGGGGCATGAGATTGTTATGGAGATTGTGGCAATTGACCCGGAGGGGGCACAAAGCCTATCCTATGACGGAGATTATCTGAAGGTTGGTGATCGGGTAACTATTTGCCCTGATGTAATCTGCAAAACGTGCTGGTATTGCAAGAATATTCCCAGTTATCCATGGTGTGAGCATTTACAGTTCAGCTATGGTAATATGCGCTCCTGCAACGATGGCCACCATCTGTATGGTGGATTCGCACAATACTTGTATATTGAACCAGGTACACGTGTGTATAAGGTTCCGGATGGACTGCAGGATGATATAGCGTCATTTACTGAAGTTATGTGCGTAGCTTACACATTAGAAAAGGCAAGAGAGTTCAGCAGTTTTTCTTTGGAGGGCTTTAATTTTGGTGATTCAATTGTTGTTCAAGGCAGTGGACCGCTGGGTATTGCTCATATTGCCATGGCACGCATGCTAGGTGCAGGAACAATCATTGCGACTGATATTTCGGATTATAAGCTGGATATTGCAAAAGCGTTTGGCGCGGATATCGTAATGAATGTTGAAAAAACCACTCCTGATGAGCGTATCGCATGTATCAAGAAAGAAACCAATGGACGCGGTGCCGATATCGTGGTTGAATGCGTTGGCCGTCCCGAAGTATTTCCAGAGGGGCTGCGGTATCTTCGTAAGGCAGGTATGTATCTGGAACCGGGTAATTTTGTGGACTGTGGAAATGCAGAGATTAATATTCATGAGATTTGTGCAAATAATCTGCGCATTATCGGTATGACGAATCACACCCATAACTGTTATAAGACCGTTATGGAAATGATGCTTCGTTATCAAGACCGGTTTCCATGGGAGAAGCTGTTCAGCCATTGTTTTTCACTTGCAAAAGCTGAAACAGCTATCCATACCAGTATGACCAAGGAGAGTATGAAGGTAATTATTGATCCGTGGATGAATGAGAACTGATAGAATATTCCTTTGATAATAATCAAGCTGATATAGTAAAAGATGTGGGCTTTACGATTGCAGCGCAGATATTAGGTTAGAGGGCTTTGCCCTCTTTTTTCTTTCACTCTTTTCCCGGGAATCAGGTGACAACTCAATGGAGATTCTCTTCTGCTGTCTAATTCTGCAAAGAGCCCTTTTGGCTGCGCTTTATCATTTCTTAGGTTTAATTTTCCGGATTTATTAATTCTCCCACAATTCACCTGCCTATTTCTTTTGCTATGAATTAGGTGTTGTGTCTATATTTAATTTTGAAGCCACCGTATGATGGCTTGTTTGCTATGCAATTTACTTTTCCTCTAACCACTACCTCTTTGTTTCAAACTTACTCCTTATCCAAATCTGCATAACTTAAAGCCATAGCCTGAGCATCTTCTGCCTGTGTACCGGCTGATTCGCAGATAACGGTAGGAGTATAATGTTTTTTGTACAGCAGCTCCATCAATGGCTCATAATCTGGTCCATATTGTTTGTCTTCAAATGTCAAGTGCTGCTTCTCTCCTCCTGCTCCATACTCTATCTTACTGAAATGACAATGAACAATCTTCGCCTTATCCTCACCCAACACATCTGCTACCTGTTCAAATACACGGTCATAAGCGTCCATACTATCTATTGCTCCCTGTAGCCTGGAATTCATATGTCCAAAATCTATGCATGGCAGCATATTTTCATAAAGCATGCAAAACTTAAGGGTCTCATCCAAATCCCCTAGCTGATTCATCTTTCCCATCGTTTCAGGACAAAATAAAATATCTCCGAAACCTTCCTTATTCAGTTCCTTCATGATATACACTAATGCCTCTTTCGCCATTTCAAAGGCTTCTTCTCTAGGCATCTTCCCTACTCCACCTGGGTGAAATACAATTCGTCCAGCTCCCATTTGCTTTGCAGCATGAGCACTTTCCCGCAGATACCGCAGATTATTTTTTATTTTTTCCTCTTCTCTCGTCGTTAGTGAGATATAATATGGCGCATGAATAGATAAGGCAATCCCATTTTCCTTGGCCTTATCCCCCAGCAGTCTTGCTTTATCATCTTTAATTCTAACACCACGGCCACACTGATATTCAAATGCGGTCAAACCCATCTCTGCCAGAAAAGCGGGTACTTCATGGGAATTTTTATATCCTTTGCTATAAAACAGTTCACCTGCTCCAGCTGTTCCAAACTTTGGTTTATTCATTATCTCCTCCTCACATTCTGCACTTCATAAGTTAAGCAGAACCATTTTTATTTCTTATGTGATCTTATTATTCCAAAAACAAGTAACCAAATACATTTCATGTCATTACATTTTTCCGTCCGGAAAGCGATTAATAATTAGGCTCTGCAATGCGCATGATTTGAATGTCAGTATCCTTTGTTAACTCTTTTGCCATAGATGCTACACCGAGTATTTCTGTGTTGGTATGACTACCAACAAGTAGGTTCATTCCATGTAGCTTCGCATATTGCTGTGAATACAGTACATATTCCCCAGTGATATACGTGTCACACTCTTCATTAACAGCCCGTTGCATGTCACCAGTCATGTTACCTCCTCCAGTTACAACCGCTACCTTCTGAACTGGCTTTTCATTGTTCTGAAAACTGCGAACGGGTTCATCCAATACCGCTGTAAGTTTCAATATAAATTCATCAAAAGCAACTGGCGGCAGATTGCCTATGATGCCTGCGTGAAATATGTTCATATAAGGCATATCCACCTTTTTCTTTTCGATGCCCAGGGCTTTAGCAAGGGATGCACTTGTCCCAAAATCAGCATCATCCAACGGCGCATGAAAAAAAGCATGTGTAATGCCGTATTCAAGCAGTAACCCGTTGCATTTTTCCTTTAATCCAAATACAAATTCCCATGAATCATGATGCGTCAGCAACATATCAACACCCATGCGGTGAGCATCCCCTACGATTTCTGGAGTAATATTCGTAGAATACCCAATGCTCTTGATTTCCTTATCTGACTCATTGAAGAATCCCCACTCTGATAATGCACCTTGTAGTTTTTCTTCTTCAAACATAGAAAGCAGTTTTTCTTTTAATTTTATATATCTCATAACAAGATTGAACCTCCGGTTTATATTGCTCTATATCCTATCACAACTGCCATGCTCACTGCAAGTCCCTACTCCTTTTCGGGTGCATATTTTAAAAGTGCATTGATTGCTATTCACCTTATGACAAATGACTACTCATACAAACCTTACAACCTACCAACACCCAGCCGCTGTGTGAGACGAGGTGCTGCCTGCCAATATTGAACTATTTTAACTATTTAAATTCACACAGCTGACCTGTTTTACGTGCATTGTTACTATCCAGCGAGGTGGGTATCGCCGAATGAGATTTGAGTTGCATAGCATGCACTTTTAAAATATGCACCCCTCCTTTTCACGACCTTTTCACGTTTTCACTTATTTTATCATAACTTGAAGACTGGCCGTCAAACCAGATTTATCAGCATTAAGAAATAACTAAGAATTCTTCCAAAACCCTTAAGACCTGCTTCATATATCCTTTTGTTGGTTATGCTATACTCGTAAAAGGAGGTGGCAAAAAGATGATCACAAAAAAACAGTACAATATTTCTACAGCTCTATTTGCAATTTATTTTTTAGCAGTAATATGGATTATTTTATTTAAGATGGGATTTTCATTGCATAGTTTCGGTTCACACCGGGCAATTAATCTTATTCCTTTTGGTGCTATGGCGCAAATAAATGATTCTAATAACTTCAACGAAGTTATCAATAATGTCATAATTTTTATACCCTTTGGGATTTATCTGTGTATGCTAAAACAGGAATGGTCATTTATCAAGAAAGTGGCACCCATTTTTCTCACCAGCCTGGTTTTAGAAATTTTTCAATATATTTTCGCTATTGGCGCAACAGATATCACCGATCTTCTGGCAAATACCTTAGGCGGAATCATCGGAATTGGTATTTTTACCATCTTCACTAAAATCTTCAGAGATAATACTTATAAGATTGTGCTTTCTCTTGCCCTATTAGCAACAGTAATTATGGTTGTGTTTCTTTCCTTTTTGCTTTGGTCCAATAGATAATCTCCCCCAAGAATTGCCGCCAGCAAAAAAACAACCTGCGGGAGCTTTGAAATATAACATCAAAGCCCGCAGGTATTTACTTAATTGAATCAATCATTCGTTCAAATGCATCTTCAAACATTTCATCATCTTCTTTGGTTCGTTTCCGTGGGCCCTTCAGATGATTCCTGGAGCTGGTCCGCCGGGCCTTTTTGGCAATATGACGTTCCATCAAAAGCTGATCAATATTCTCATCAGTATACTGCCTGCCGCTTTGATGAAATACAAGTGCCCCTTTCCCAAGCGCCATTGCTGCTACGCCATAGTCTTGAGTTACTACCACATCCCCTCTGCTGCATGCACTGATAATCGCAAAGTCCACGGCATCCACGCCAGCGCCAATGACTTTGACTTCACTATATTCTGAACTCAGAACATGATTGGTATCACAGAATAACATACAAGGTACTCCATACTTCTTGGCAACCCGCTCAACCTGCTTCACTACCGGACATGCGTCCGCATCTACTAGAATCATGAAAACCCTCCCGGTGTACTAATACTTTCTGATGCCCGCTTACTGATTATGGCAAAAAATTCACAACTTGATCCAAAACTAATAGCCACTCCCTCTACCGATACAAAACATAATCCGTCATCTCCCTACTAAACCCCGCATTTTCCAACGCCTCCCCCGATTCTTTGGGATATTCCTTAATCAGCAACCTTCTCTTCTCCGGAAATATACACTTATCCTGAAATGCACATACAAATTCCTTCATTACCGCTTCCAAATCCGTCTCCTCCAATACATTCAATATCTTCCCCTGCCGCTCCAGTACCACAACAGGTCTCCCTGCCCGCAAAGCTACCACAGTCCCCGGAACATTCATAAAGGAATAACCCTCCACATGTTCCAGCACCTTCCCCCAGATTTGTGCCGGGTCTGCAGCATTCAACCAGATAATCCGATCTTCCGGCTGAGCCAGAGCATGTATAATTCCTTCATAGTCCTGCTTACGGATAAACTGGGCTCCGGATAAACCACGAACGAAGTATCCTCTTCGTACCTGCCCAGTGAATTCCCATATCCGCAGAAACTCTAAAGCCTGGCTCCAGGTGAGAGAATCTTCTACCGCCAAGTCTTTTCGCAGCGATACCGAACGGCGGAAAGTCTCCCTGCATAAAATAATATTTTCAGTCAAAAATACTTCCAACATTTCCTCCATCCTTATTTTTTGTAAAGGATGGACAATATCCCAGCGACCAGCTGACAAAGCAGCAACCCGAACATTTACCCGTTGTCTGGCTGTTGCTTTTTTGATTTTATCTCTGCCAAGCCATTGTCGTACGGGAACAAAACTGTCGGCACCGACTTTGCCTTTTTCTGCAAGGTTCATCAAAATCTCGCGCACCTCTCCTTTTACCGGAATCTTGGTCAGGGAATTCAGAAAACTTGCTCCTCGCCACTGCAGTTCCTGATATACTTTTTGCTCCTCTGTTACAGAAATATCTTCCGCTTCTGCATGTATATCTGCTTCCGACAGTGGGGAATCCCAATCAATATCTTCATAACGGTAAAATGCAAGTGTTCCATCAGCTGCCATTTTCCAGAAGAACTCGCCTTCAGCCAAAAGTCGATCTAACATCATGCCGCTATATCCGCGTACTCTTCTGGATAATATGATATTCTCCCAGGCAGCTGCCAAAAAGCTATCGCCGGCAAACAGCTCTATTGTCTGTTTTAGCTGCTCCTTTACGGAAGCATTAATAATTGCACGTTCTGCCATAAGTGCGGCATAATGCTCAGGCGGTCTGGTAACCGCCTGTTCGCGCAGACTTCGGATTGTTACTTTTCTGGCACAATCATACAGCTTGGCATGGTAGTAAATACCGGAGTCTTCTACGATATCACCTTGAACACATAATGTATCCAGCCATTGTTTCACCCACTGACCATCCGGCAGGTATCGTTCCTGTAACTGCAAAACAGTCTGGGAGCCGCGATAATAAAGCATTCTTCGGATGATATGCATACCACAATCCCCATCCTGATTCTCTATCGCAGATATATATTCTTCTTTGTGTTCAGCTGCGATCCAAAGTCCCGGTTCAATATATTCGGCTAAGCCGCGCGCTGCTAATTCTTCCAGCCAGTCGGATACATCTGATGTCCCATTCGTCTTTTCGCAATCTGCAAATAGCTCCTGAAGTTCCAAGACCATCAGATCGCCTTCCATCATCAATAAGGTATGCATTCCATTGGCATCTTCCGGCAGTTTTTTACGTTCCTGTACTTTTTGCAGTGCCTCAACAGAAGGTCTTAGCTGTTCCAATTGCTGCAGTTCTTCATATACACCCTGGCTGATTCCCTGCGTTGTTGGGGTGTATTCATACATTTCGGCTGCTTCTAACCGCCACTGCATCGGCAGGGACATGGGGGAAAGTATCTCCGTATACAGTTCACGTACCACAATCTGGCCGCTGCGCACTCCATTCAGAATTTCCTGTACCCCTTGGATATCCCATTGTTCTTCCAGACACTCTCTGGTCGTCTCTCTGATCAAAGGATGGTTCTTATCTTTCAACAACCGGTCCAGCATTTCTGTGCTACGAAGCCGCTGCAGCCAAAGTGGCTGCCGGCCATTTCTTTTCATCCCCATCATCAGGGCTCTGGCCGCCGAATAGCGGAAAGTCATATTAAATACAGGGGTTGTCGGCAATATTGTCGCTAATAACTCCCTGGCCTTAGCTGGATCGATGGATAATAAAAGCCGCTCTGGAATTATCTCCTCACCATAAGAATACAACAGAATTCCTTCTTCTTCATGGATGCACCCGATATTGCCTCCGGCCACTTTCTGCGCGGCATACTGCAGCAGGAGTGAAAGGGGTGCATTGACCCGCCCACCGAACAGGGCATGAACCATCGCCTGGTTACTTCCCGAAGAGTCAGTAAAATGCTCGATCACAATGGTTCTGTCATCTGGCAGCACCTGTGCAGCCTCAATCTGCCGTCTCAGAAAAGCTGCACAATTTTCCTGCGCCGCATCATTCATGCTCAGCTTGCTTAATTCATCCATAAGAGTACCATGCTGCTCCGCAACCGACAGCTGTCCCATGATCTTGCCAAAAGACCGGCTGGTTCCAAGATCACGACCGCCAATCTCACCTTTCCAGAAAGGCAGCCTGGCTCCACCCGTATCCGTCTGCCGCACGACTACCGTATCTTTATCCTGCCCAACTATTTTCCATGCAAATGAACCCAATAAAAAACGATCCCCCAGATAGGATTCAAAGACAAATTCTTCATCCAGTTCCCCGATTTTTACACCATCTTCTGTCTTAGCCGTATACATTCCCTTATCAGGTATGGTACCGCCGGCTGCTACTGCCAGCATTCTGCTGTATGCATCAGCCATTACCTGCTCATGGAGCCGGTCATATAGAACTCTCGGGCGTACCGGAATCTCTTGTTGATGTTCATAGTCACCTGCCAGCATTTCCAGAACCGCTTTTACATCTTGTCTGGTAACCTCTCGGAAGCAATATGCCCGGGTCAGGATTTCCATTACCTTGTCCACTGTATAAGCTACTTTTTGCTCTGCTGCTTCTGGCTCACTGCCCGGATTCGCTCCCATGGAAACAAGATGCTGTGCCAGCACATCCAGACACATGCGGGGCGGCCTTGCATGTTCTACCCGGCCCTGACCGGCCACATAAGCCGTCATACCACACTGCAGTGTTTCCCCTGGTGTTCGGGGATACATCTGCATCACGCTGACCCGGCCCGGATTATGCCCGGCCCGGCCAAGACGCTGCATAGTACTGGAAACGGTGCGGGGACAGCCAACTTGAAGTACCTGTTCCACATCCCCCACATCAATTCCCAGTTCCATGGATGAAGTCGCACACAGTAACCGTAATTGCCCCCTGCGCAGCGCCTCTTCCGCTTCTGAGCGCTGCTCTTTGGAGATACTGCCATGGTGCACTCTGGCAAACCCTTCACCACCCAGCTGATTAACATAGTAAGCCAACTTCTCTGCGTATCGGCGTGCCTCTGAAAAAGCAATCACACTGCGGCTTTGCTGGCATTGCTCATATACTTTTTGAGCAAGTTCTTCCCACACAGGATCTTTTCTCCTTCCCTGTGTGGGGGTAATGCCATTAACTTCAATGCGGATTTCTTTTCGCATCGCCGGAGCTGCTATAACAGCCGGTTCCGGAGAAAGATACTCTGCCGCCAGACTGAGAGGCTCGATGGTAGCAGAGAGCCCGATCCTCTGCAGCGGTTTCCCGCAAAGAAAATCCAGTCTTGCAGCAGACAACATCAGATGTGCTCCTCTTTTCGTATCGATCAACGCGTGCAGCTCATCAATGATCAAAGCTTTGGCTGTTCGAAGTACTGATTGCCCCGTACGGCTGGTCAACATCAGATATAAAGATTCCGGCGTAGTGATCAATATATGGGGCGGATGTTTAACCATTCTTTGACGATCCTTCTGTGGGGTATCTCCGGTTCGGATTCCTACTTGAATAGCACGGGCACTTGTTCCATCTTCCAGCGCACCGATTCCATCCAATGGCTTTCTTAAATTCTCCCGAATATCCCCTGCCAATGATTTCAGCGGAGACACATAGATTAAATACAGCTCCTCTTTCATCTCCCCTTTCGCTGCCAGTTCCTGCAGCCGGTCAATAAATATCAGAAATGCCGAAAGTGTTTTTCCTGTGCCTGTAGGCGCACTGATCAAAACCGGACCTCCGGCCGCTATCGCAGGCCAGGCTTCCTGCTGCACCCTGGTTGGGTCTCTAAAGGTCGTCTTAAACCATTCAGCTGTAGAAGGGGTAAAGATGTTCAGACTTTCTTCAACCATTTTACTCTTCCTTTCCGGCAAACCTGCGTTTTAATCTTCATAATGTTTATCCTCATAACATCTTTTTCAACTTAAAATATTCTCTATGAAATCCATAATAACCCAAATGCAGGAAAAATAACAGCTTTTTAAATAAAGTTTCTCACTACACTGCATTGGAAATGGCATTTTCCCATGTTATAATCATAAATATACTGATAAGGCAGGCATACTAAAAGCCATCAAATCAAGAAAGGTACGTAATGCCATTGAAGAACATAAAAATCAGAACAAAATTGATCATATCTTTTACCATCGCCAGTATTGCCGCACTCTTGATTGGCTTGTGTGGTTACATGAATATTTCCCGCATGAATGACTTGATTATCTATGACCATTTTACCGTTGAAAGACCACTTGTGTATCTCAATCGGATTACATTTGACGTCGGCCAAATCAGGTCTTTAGTCCGGGAGATGATTTTGCCTTCGGACGGAAGTGCCTGGTCGGGTGAGTTCGATTCTCTGGGTACTTACCAGGAGGACCTGCGGGTACAACTAACTGCTTATCTGGATACCCTAAGCGACGGCAAACAGGAGGGCACCCCACAATATGATATGTTAACCGAATTGAGCGTCAAGGTATCCGACTGGTCACTGGAAATGGAAAATGTAGTGCGCTTTTCCGCCAACGGTAACGATGATGCCGCTCTTTCATACCTGCATGAAATTGTTTTGCCAAAGGGTGCCCTTGTGAATGATCTGCTTGAACAACTGGTATCTATAAGCGAAAATCAGGCTATCGAAAGCCAGGAAAATGCCCATGCAAATTATACCTCCTCCTCCCTCTTGATCAGCGGACTAGTATTGCTGGTCATTGCCCTTATGATTATTTTCGGTACACTGGTAACCAATTCCGTTACTAATTCTGTCCGCCGAATTGTCACTTCCGCAGAAGCCTTTGCCGATGGAAGCACGCACTTTGACAACGAAGGATTGCCAAATGATGAAATGGGACAAATCGGCCGCGCACTGAAACGTATGGCTGACAGTATTGCCCGGCTGATTGCTGACAACTATCAGGTAATTGTCGCTGCCGGTGCCGGACAATTGGATGCCCGCGCAGACGCCTCTGGTTATCAGGGGGATTACCGTGATATCCTTCAGGGTATTAACCTGACTTTTGAAACCTTCTGCCGCCATCTGGACATTGTGCCTGTTGCCATCTCCTTTTTTGACTTAGCCGGCAGTTTTGTCTATGGCAATAAGACAATGCATGATCTTTTATCCAACTGCGGTTTACAAGAGCGCGACAATGAATTGCTGCCAAAAATCCTAACTTCCGGAGAATCAGCCACCTGGCCTGATGCTGCTGCTCTTATTTTTGCCAATGAAAAAGATAACTCTTCCTTTTCCACTACCGTTGCTATGCAGATGGAAGATGACAGCAATGCATATGAAGTGTCACTTCACCGTGTCTTCGGCGCTGGTGTCGCCAGTGGCAAAGCCTCCTGTGTAATGCTCACGATGGTGGACATAACCGAAGTGATGCGCTCCAAGAGCGAGGCAGAACGGGCCAACCGAGCCAAAACAGAATTCTTATCCCATATGAGCCACGAGATTCGAACACCTATGAACGCTATCATCGGGATGACCCAGATTGCCCGTCGTTCCAATGAACCGGCTAAGATCACGGATTGCATTAATCGGATTGAGACCTCATCTCACCATCTGATTGGTGTACTTAACGACGTTTTAGACATGTCAAAAATCGAAGCGGGAAAACTGACCCTGTCAGCAGAACCAACCACCTTGTCCGAGAATCTGCTTTTCGTTATCGCTATGATGCGCTCCAGAGGAAACGAGCGGGGAATTACCATTGAGCAGGAATTAGATATCCAAAGAGATGTTGTTATGGCCGACACGCTCCGTCTCAATCAGGTTCTTATCAATCTTCTGTCCAATGCCATCAAGTTTTCACCTGACAACGGCCAAATTAAAATATCTGTCAAAGAACTGGATTCGGAGACCAAATGGTCTGTTTACCGCTTTGCCGTAGTCGACCAGGGAATCGGCATGGATGAAGAGCAGATTGCCCGCTTATTCAACTCATTTGAGCAGGCCGACCTGAGCATTAGCAAACGCTTTGGCGGTACCGGCCTTGGTTTGTCAATCTCCAAAAGCATCGTCGAAATGATGAACGGACAGATATGGGTAGAAAGTGAACCGGATAAAGGAAGTACCTTTTTCTTCACCGTCAGATTAAAATCCGCCAGTGCCGAAGATCTGGAAGAATCGCAATCAGCATCGGCTGCCTCTGCCACAGCAGAACATACCGAAAGCGTTGACTTTTCCATGCTTCGGGCTTTAGTCGCTGATGATATCGATATCAACCGCATCATTCTCGCGGAATTACTTACTGATACCGGCATAAAGATTGAAGAAGCCAGCAATGGACAGGAAGCAGTGAATTTGTTCGGTAATTCTCCATCCGGCTATTTCGATATCATTTTAATGGATCTGCAGATGCCCGAGATGGATGGTTGTGAAGCAGCAAGAACAATCCGGGCCATGAACCGGGCCGATGCGAAAACAGTTGCCATCGCCGCCATGACAGCCAATGCTTTGAAAGAGGACGTGGAAGTTGCCCTTGCTGCCGGTATGGATGCCCACATTGCCAAACCCATTGACCATGATATTACTATTGCGACCATTCAGCGAATCTGTATTGGCAAATAATTCATATAAAAACCAAAGAGGAGACAAAAAAATGAAAAGACTTTTGTGTTTATCAATAGCTGCACTGTTGACTTTACTTACCGGCTGCGGGCAGTCACAAACTGTCAGCAGTGAAAGCACTCAGATTACTGTTGTTACAACATTTGACAGCAGTGATGGGAATCACGATAACTATGTAAATGCATACAAAGCTTATGAATCAGCAACAAAAAACACTGTGGATGATCAATCTGGTACTTCCAATGAGGAGTGGAAAGCCCAGGTTATGTCGGATTTTGAAACTGGTAAGGAACCTGATGTACTCTTTTATTTCACCGGTGCTGATGCCAACAGTCTGATTGCAAATAAAAAGGTAGTTCCCATCAGCGAAATACGCAAATACAATGCCGATTATGCCGCTAATATGAAAGATTCCATGATGCCGGTTTCAACTGTTGACGGTCGCCAATATGCAGTTCCTGTCAATGGCTACTGGGAAGGTCTGTACATCAATAAAAAGGTATTGGCTGAATGTGGCATCGAAGTTCCCGGTGCCGACTATACCTGGGAACAATTTCTGCATGACTGCAGCACCACAAAAGAAAAAGGATATATCCCGATTGCCTGTTCATTGAACGAAGTTCCCCATTACTGGTTTGAGTTTTGTGTGTACAACTACGGAAATGTCTATAACCATGCCGCCCTTCCTGGCAATTCCGCCGATGAAACAGGACAAAATTGGGTAAATGGATTGGGCGACATAAAAAAACTTTACGACAACGGCTTTTATCCGGAAGATACCACTGCCATCACAGATAGTGAAGCTAACGCGCTGATGACCAACGACCAGGCTGCTTTTATGATCGACGGTTCCTGGAAGATTGGCTGGTTTCAGGAAAATGCAGCGGATATCAATGATTTTGCTGTGACCTATGTTCCAGCAAAAATGGAACGGAAACCTACTGATATTATCGGCGGGCTTTCGATGGGATATTATATTACCCAAAAAGCCTGGGACGATCCTAAAAAGCGTGATGCATGTATAGAATTTGTTCTGGCCATGACTACGGATGAAGTTGTGACCACCTTCGGCTCTACATCTGTTACGGCACTGAAAAATGGAACAACGCCACCAGAGGATGCCGACCCTCTGGTCTTATCTGCCTTAGCCATGACCAAAGGCTGCACCGCAATAACCCCCGCCGCCCAGGATGGACTCAGCCCAACCTCCCGCAATGCCTTGTTTGCCGATGTTAAGAAGATCGTTATCGGAGAATTAACGCCTGCTCAGGCAATCGATAATTGCCTTTCCTTGCAATCTGGTACTAAATGATCTAATAATTATTTTTTACTCTTTTTCTTTCGATTTTATTATCATTTCCTAAAGACATTAATATAAATAATAGTGATAGGCTATTTTCATATTTAATATTTCGGAGGAAATGAATGAATACTTTCTATAATAGCCCCCAAAGGCCAAGCAAGTCAAAGCAAATCCGTGATATGATCCTAGGTTTGGATACCCTGGTTGAGCTTGATAACAAAACAAAGGTACCAGCCATTAATCTGGATAATGCTGCCACTACCCCACCCTTCAAATTGGTGGTCCAGGAAATTCAAAGTCAAATGATGTACTACAGCTCCATCGGACGTGGAATTGGACAAAAATCGGAACATACCAACGAGATTTATACAAATGGGCGTGATACTGTATTAGATTTTGTCGGCGCAGATAAGGAGAATTACACTGTTTTCTATGTAAACAGCACCACCGAAGGAATGAATAAGCTTGCATCAGCACTGATCGACAGTCCTCATGATATGGTTCTCACTACCCGCATGGAGCATCACGCCAATGATCTCCCCTGGCGCCTGCGTGCCCGAACGCTGTATGTTGATGTTGATGATAAAGGGCGGCTTATAATGGAGGATTTCGAGATAACTCTCAGTAGCTTACGCGGCCGAATTAAGTATGTTGCTGTAACCGCCGCTTCTAATGTTACCGGTTATGTTAATGATGTCCACTATATCGCCAGGATCGCTCACAAATATGGTGCCAGAATCATCGTTGACGGAGCCCAGATCGTCGCCCACCGTACATTTAGCATGCTGGGCAGCTCCCCTGAAGAAAATATTGACTTTTTAGTATTTTCCGCACATAAAATGTATTCTCCATATGGGGGCGGTGCTGTTGTTGGGCTATCAGAAGTACTGAACAAACATGTTCCCCAGTTTTATGGCGGTGGTATGATTGAAACAGTTACCGATCAAAAAGTATTTTTTACCGAAACACCAGACCTGTATGAAGCAGGTTCTCCAAATTACCCCGGGGTAGTTGGTATGGTAACTGCAATGAAGTTACTGAAGCGGATTAACTTTAGCTACATTGAAAAACATGAACAGATACTGCTCAAAGCAGCACTTACTGAATTGCGTAAGATTCCTGAAGTCACCCTCTACGGTGATTGTGATAATTTTTCTGACCGGGTCGGAATTCTGGTATTTACGGTGAAGGGAGTGGATAATGGAACGGTATCCCGCATGCTTGCCGGCTACAGTGCCATCGGTGTCCGCGATGCAGCATTCTGTGCTCACCCATATGTACGCAGGCTTACTAATGAGTCCCAGATCAGGACTGACAAGGATGGCAACGTCCTGCCACCAACAGGAATGGTGCGGATCAGCTTTGGTATATACAATACTATGGCGGATGTGCAAAGTCTTGTCAATACAGTTAAGTTATTGCTGGAAAATGGCGATCCTATCACCTGTGAAGGCAACGATATTCCAGCTGCATCAACTAATCCTGTTTCATGCAAAAAGCCTTGCGATCGTTGTTAGGTGTAATTACCAGCTGATAGCCACGTTTAGCTATATGGCTTAAGATGGGATGGATGGTAAGGTATTGGGGTTGACGGACGCGGGTAAAGGGCATTTCTCCATAGCATGGGTGCTTGCACATCAAGGCACTTTCTTTGTTACAGTTCAGCCTTCGGCTCAACTGTAACCCTTCTTTTCCATCTTAGGTGGAATTTATCTTGTTGTTAGCTGCACATTGCCACACATAGAATAGCAATAACCGCACTTAGTAGGGTACCCACTAAGTATCTTTCTGCAAATGCTTTGTTTTCTAACTGTTTATATCGTGCCAGGCTCTTTGCAGCTAAAACAAATCCAATTGCTCCAAACTGTCCCATGATTCCAAGCATCAGTATAATTTCCCGTTCTAATATACCAATCCATGAGCCAATCTTTGCTCCCTCTTTTGGTTGGACATGATATGGATGCTTGTCTCCCACGCAGTCTGCTATCTGCTCCGCCAGGGTATTCGTCTCAGGAATTGTCTCAAATACTCTGACGATAAATACCGATGCCGGCTTCCAACAAATAAGCGCTGCCAGAACCGGTGTTATCCCTCCTGATATGGCTAAATACCCAAAGACCTTACAAAGAAAACTATCATTTGATACATTCATTCCAGTCAGCAAAATAAACCCATACAATAAAGCCACATGCAGCAACTGATCCACTAAAAATACAACATTACTTTTCTCTTTACCCAGACTGAAGCCACGCTCCATCTTAATTTTTATGTAATCAATAATCCCATGTGCCAAACTGATGATCAGTACCCCCATAAATAGTCTTATGGTGTCTTCAGGTTCGATAACAGCAACGGCCGGAATAAAAAGAGACATAAAGTAAATAATACAGTGCAGAATTAATTTCCGATAACTGCTCTTCTTTTTATCAACCAGATCCTCTGATTGGAAATAAAAATCCCCCAACAGATGACCAATCATTAGTACTTTTAACAGCATTCTTCTACCTTACCTACTTTCTACGTATTGCAGCGCGGTATAGTCCATGTTCCGTATAGCAAGTAAATTACCTCTTTTAATAAGTTTATCTGCATTCTGTCTCTTACAGCCCATGATTTCCGCAACATAGTAACTCATATTCTTTTTGCTGATTACTTCTTCGGTATTATAGTTTGTTCCGTCTATTAAAATCGGCTCTATAATCCGCAGCAAATCTTCGTTTTGGCTTGTATCAGATTCATCACTATGATTTATTTGCATCTTATAGCGATATTTTAAATGCAGCAATCTTTTCATAATCTGATGATCATATGACATCATTCCCTTTTTTTCAATGGGGAATAATAACTCCACAATAAGCAACGCTACATTTTGTTGTGTCCCCTGCTGCTCTTTTAACACACACGACATATTTATCAGATTATTTGCCAGTTCATCCCCATACTCCGAATTAATCCGGTAACGCTGAGTCTGCTTTTTTTGTGCTTCTATCAGAGCAGATCTTGCTTGGTGATAAGTCGGACCATCCTGCTGAGTGGATGAGCCATTAGCTACTTTCACAGTCCACGCGCCGATACCTATACCAGCCCGAATCCTTACCGGATGTATCAGAATTTCAAACATACGCAAATATAACACCGCCGCCGTTAAATCTTTAAACAGTCCTTGAACTTCATCCCCCGCACTAAATACTACCGGAAATTCCTGGGCATCCTCAAAGACCATATTCAACTGCTCTGTGCATGCTATCATAAATTCCTGTATATTGTTTCTATCCTCTATACTGTATTTTTTTGACTCCTTAACATCCACTATTAAGGAAATATACTTCATAATAATTACCTCCATATTATCAAGTATACATCAACAATTCTTTTTTTGCAACCATTATTGGTTGTATTTTAACTTTGCAACCGTTTTTGGTTGTATTTTAATTTCGCAACCGTTTTTGTTTACATTTTAATTTTGCAACCGTTCAGCCATCAGCGCCAAACTGTCACTTCCTTTTCACATGAAAAAAATGTACCAACACCTAGTACAGCATTGTGCAATTAACGGTGAATATAGTTATTCTTTTCTTTTTATGAATTATAGTGCATAATAATCTTATTATTATAAAATGGATGGATTTATTATGCGAAAGAAAACAATTGATACAATTCCAGTGTTG
>Ga0153922_1000181_pt1 | contig 25769 bp, 22 predicted proteins | sample TSNJ006MetaG_FD_104723 | JGI IMG/M metagenome (GOLD analysis project Ga0153922, IMG submission 104723) | Attine ant fungus gardens microbial communities from New Jersey, USA - TSNJ006 MetaG | ecosystem: Host-associated > Fungi > Mycelium > Unclassified | place: USA: New Jersey, Brendon T. Byrne... | reverse complement strand
AAGTAGCTAAATCTGTAGGAAATCTCCAGTTTGTTCTCAACTAGCAATTCCTCCAAGTAAGTCATTCTTATTCTCAGGTTTAACTTGGGTTTTGGCCCAGGAAGCAGCAAGCCTAGTAAATTCTGGTTGTACTTACAGGTGCACAGGTGACTCTGGATCAATATAACACAATCTCAGACATTGACTAGAGTGGTAACAACTATGATAATACAATCTGTGTGAACTGCATGAACAATAGACCACAAGGAAAGAGACGAGAAGACATACCTCAGACATTGACCAGAGTGGTAACAACTGAGGTGTGATTACATGAACTCTAGGTATTTATACTACTAGAAAACATGGCTTTTCGAGCAGGAAAGCTGACTAATATCTGTGATTCCAATCCTAAGTGTGCTCGTCCACCTTCAACAAATAAGGGACAATATATTAAGCCAGTCACTGGTGTTGGCTCACTCGACACGAAGTCATGTTCTACCATGGTGTTTTTATTTTCGTCATGTATCATATGCCAACTTACCACATCTGAGACATTCCTTCAGCATAAATAGGTAGAATACTGTACCTTCTTTTGTACTACCAAGACGAACTCCATTTTCTGTAATCAATTAGACTGTGCACTTCCTAAAAACTAGGACCAAGAAGAGAAGGTTAGTCCCAGGATAGGCTAACTAGAGCTTTAAGTACCAAACTTAAAGCTATGTAGAAATGGAAGTAACCATGTAAATGTCTCTGGAGCTGTCATAGTAAGAATAAAGATAATCATTATAATAATAGATGACGTTGAGGAGAATGAGGATGATGAGGTGCAAATGGACTATACTTCAACACCTGGGCTAGTTAGTACTCAGGAGGCATGCTTATAACACATGCCACAGGGTCTGCTACTGCATCCCCAATTGCCCCCTGCTCATTTGTATCTAGAGTAATTGCCGTTATAATTGATGATTTAGAAAAAAAAACACATAAAACTCTTTATTATATCTAAGAAACTAGATTAGGCAGAACTGTTTCTTGGTTCAGACAAAACATTGATGATCTCAGGTGCACAGTACAGCAAAGCGTCAGGATGACCAGCGATAAGCTATGGAAGTTGTCTCATGACTCAGGATGATCTCTAGCCTATCACATTCACCAGAACTAGAACGTGGTCGGCATCTCAAACTTCAGCTTTCTGTGTGATTCTATGAACTCCTTGTTACATAATTTTCTACAATGTTCAGTCAACTGCACCTGGCATAAAAGGATACATCATCCGTCATGCTCTTTACTAGGTTACCCCCATTCTCGAAAGAAAAACAATCAACGCTCTGAGCTTACTTGACGATCGTTCTCATCTAAATCGTACTCACCGTCGCCACATTATGTCTGTCAACGAGGAACTCCTCTACGTCGCATTTTACGCCCGAGGCGGACGACCAAAAATGCCAGGATTGGAAGATACGTAAGAGACAGTCTGGAATATCTAACGGGGCTCAACAAGGCCGTTTTATCCAAAAAATCGCTAATCAACCGCTTCACAGATACCACTGGAGCCTCATAATCGGATCCAATACCGAGGAGAATGGGTTGCGCTTTCATGCAAAAAAGACTATGACATCGATGGGAGTGGCGTGGCAGTACGAGGCAACTTCCATCCCATTAAAACCAACCAAGATGCTTCTTGTCCGAATCATAATCAGCAGGATAAGAAACATGGACCGACTCATCAACATTTTTCAAAGCACGCCTATTCGTGCTGGCCAGCCTGGTTATGAAGATTGGAACTGCGTTGAATGGGTGAAGGAGGCTTTAGAATTGGCTCGATGCGATGGTGAAGCATTACAATCGTCAACGATCGATTGGGGATTGGTGCGCAACACCGCCATGTGGTATGCCAATAAGAAACAAAAAGAGCATCGATTCGATGGTCAAGGGACCTACGACCAGAGCAAGACCGCTACATGGGACCTTCTGACCAGACAAGAGTTGATCCCTTGAGATATGACAATGGAATACTAACGATCAGTCCTATTTAATGCCGTTTGCCTGTATCCAACAATCGCTCACATCTTGAAATCAATCAGTTGATAGTCATTTAATACGATTTCGAGTCGCGCCGCTCAATCATCTCCAAGATATTGCTGTTGAATATTCTCCATTTTCAGTTCATAGACATTGAAGTCAAGAATTCGTCAATTTCTTTTCCCCAAAACTAGTATTGTGGGTCAACGTACGATGCCGCAGAAACCATCCTGCAGTTTACCAATCAATAATCCCAACCACATCGTCCTGGCGTGCCTGTTCAAATCGTCATCCATGAAGACAGACCAGGGCCTGAAGTGTGATGAGCTTCCGAATATCAGGGTATGCAGTAGTGATAACCAAGTGACAGATTTCTACACCATTTCGTGGTTGTCGGTGAAAACTGTCAAAAGTCTTGAAAGGCCCCCGATAATGTGTGGGAACCTACAACGAAGAATCACCTAGCTGCATTACAGATACCGACGCCTTTTGTCCTTAACTCTTCGACCATCTGTTTTAGCTGAGAGAAAATCATCTCCTTCGATTTTTTTTCGGAACGAAAGGCCTACTTTTTCGCTATCATTTCTCCACGGATCCGTTCCATGACAATGCACGTCTTGCTACTGTGGACAAAAGCACAATATATGGTCAACACTGATATCACAGTATTCCTGCGGACAAACTGAATAGCATGTGCCTTCATAATAATGGTAAATATGTTGATCTTGATGCAAAACTTTGGGGTGAAGAGAACGCCTCCAAGAATGTTGGAACATATGTTGAGAACATCTGGCGATCACAATCTTGACCGCGACACGAGGCAGAAGGCATCATCAAAAGTGTTATTGACAAAACTCAACTTTGGTTGTGATTCCAGGGCTGATAACGGCTGCCTCAATGTTAGCCAATCTAGATATTGAAGTTAAAAACAGATCGCGGAGTTTCATTTCAGACCGCCAATTGTCATGTCCTTCCTGGCCGAAAAAAATAATGAGCTTTGTTATCCCGAAAAGTCCTTGACCAGGTTGACCTGAATGCCTTGCGCTGTCATTTCGTTCATCGATACATGAAGAAAGAATCAAAATTACATCCGCCTCAAAATCTACTCTCACGCGATCGTGTATCGTCTCTCAAAATGTGACACATCAGGCAATCCAAAAGTGGAAGCTTATTCATCGTGGACTTTCGTTACGACTACCGGATGTCCAATGAGTTGTGGTTACGCCTATGGACGCCCCATATCAAGTGAACCGCACACGTCCATGTACAGAATGTGGCATACCTGGTCTGCACGATACCCGAGGTTGTCATTTGGCCTTGAGGTATAACAGTACACGCTGACATGTGATTGCAACGCTCTAACTCGTCCTCCTTTCATGATGACCACCTTACACAATGGTCTTATTATGAACGAGGCCTACCACGACTACCTCGCAATATTGAAGGGAGCGCGTAATGGTTTCGTGTACGGTGTCAAAGTCAGGTTTCCCCATGCTCTGGTAATGTCTATCCTTTTCGGTCATGGAAGGTTTGTCCTTTTTACTTTTGTGGAGCCCTACAAGCTGATTTCATCGGTTACCGGTTCACAAACTTCTCTGAAACTTATAATGTTCTCCTTTCAGCTGGAAAGACCGTGCCAGAATTATTTTCAAGGCGACCAAGCAACATGCCTTCAACCTTGCCAAATTTGTAGCATTATACAAAGTCTTCCTATTGATCCAAAAGAAGGCAAATAACGGGAAGCCAAGAAATAGCGACACATTCATTGCGGGTCTCCTTGGTGGCTATATTGTCTTCGGCGAACGAAACGCCGTCAATGAACAGGTCCGTGCCATCACCAAAAAATCTGCAAGAGTGCAGCCTTACTCAAAAGCAAACATAGATAGTTCTTTATGTAGTGTCACGCGTTGTCTCGTCCTTCATACCCCGAGCTTCCTCACCATACAATACATCCTCCCGATCTTCGTTGGCCAGCTCACCTGTCAAGCCCGTTCCACCTGATTCGCATTACTTTTCCCTCTTTGCTGCTCTCGCATGGGGTTCCGTCATGTGGCTTTTCCAAAATAGAGGGGAGACCATCCAGCCTGGCATGTTCAACTCCATGAAATACCTTTATCGTGATTCAGAAACATGGAGGAACTTGAGGACACTTTTATGGCATAACGAATGAGAAAGGCGGAGTGACCGGATCAATTATATAGATTTCTCGTAATCCACCTACCCTATTCCAGGAATCTATTGTAAAGGCCTTCTTTCCACTCATGCTCCATTGAATGTTGGTCTTGTTTATGCTCACATCAGGATACTTAATCTAAAATTCAAAGAAAAGATATAAGCAACCAGCATCTAAACCTCAGCTTTGTAACAGATCTTGCAACCCATGAGTATGTCTACAAAACACTCCTGTCACCAGCAATATCTACCCATATGAACGACAATGATCCACCAGTCAATCCGATGCAAAAGACTTCCTACAAGTGCAAAGCACTGCTCAACCGAACATTAACCTAGAGACGTCGTAAAGGAGCCAGGTAAGTTGGAGGGGTAGGTATTCGGCATCGCTTCATTACAGCACCAAGGCCCAGCCAGTGATCATCAAAGTCGAAGAATTGACATCAGGGAATTCAATTATTAGTTGACCTGATACTATAAGAAAAGACAATGGAAAATTGAAGATCTATTGGAATCATACCATAGTGTGTACAGTGAAAATGCCCAACACTCCTTACCGAATGTTGAATATTCAAGGGGACAGACGGTATGACACCCCAGGCTACTGAAAGCGTTCATTCAAGGGAAAGAACCTGATCACACCTTTGATAGGAGAGGTTGACTTACCCATACTGGATGCTGAAGCTAAACGACATGGAATAGCGCCCTCGCGTCTATCTTCCAAGCATGTCATTCCGAAAGATTGCAGCAGTGGCCTGATTTAATTCAAACGACACTGCGGTCGACCATTATAATATGAGCTTATCCACAAGATCAAATTGCATCAACAGAACGGGTTTAGCTGCGGAGCGATTAGATGTTAGTAACCAAGTGGAAAACATCAATTCCATCCTAGATAGACCATGCAATCAAAGTCATGAGAGGAGAATAGAACCTGAGGTGCATTTACACACTGATCTGGTCCTTTATGGAAACTAACATGCCAGAAACATGTATTCATAGCAAATATATTTAGCAAACAAAGCAAATCCCAAAAGTCAGAGACAACAAAATCCCAACAGATCTCCACATTCTCAACATGAGGAAAGCATAGCAGATACATAAAAAGGAGGAAGATAATGAAAGGCATGAACTAAAACTGAGTGCATAGGAGGGAGAAGGTGCGATAACATGCAAGAGCAAGTCCATATGATATAACAAGGACGCATATCGGTATCATGGGGGGATATAAGGCCATCACAAAGAACGAAAAGGACTTTAAAAGATGATACACTTCTTCTTCTTAGTCTTCTTCTTGGGGGGTTGCGGAAGTTCCTCGGTTGTCGGATGAGCATCACGGAGGGCTCGAACAAGATTGGTGAAGAGGCGATCCACATTTTGGGCGGTCTTGGCTGAAGTCTCGAGAAATTCACAACCGAATTGACGTGCCAGGTTAGCCCCTTCCTCTTTCGTGACTTCACGCTCACACACCCTGTCAGACTTGTTTCCGACAAGCATAAAAATGGTATCACCACGTTTCACGCGGCGCATGGATTGGCGAAACATCTCCAGTCTCTGGAATGATATCCTAGAGGCAATAGAATATACCAGGATAAATGCTTGTCCTTCACTAAGGGGAGCTCAGTCTCTGGAGTCAAATGATCGAGTTCAAAGATACCCACCGAACCCATTGATCCCGAAGGGTTGCATATTCCTCTAAAAGCCTAATGAGGAACGACAGAGAGAAACAGTTGAACCAGCGCACCTTGTCCAGCAGTATCAATGACCTCCACGAAGGACATACGATTATCAACTACCAACTGCTTACGATATGCATCCTCAATCGTAGGGTCGTAAGTCTGAAAACTATAAGAGATAGAGGAAGGGATATCTGCACGAGCCAAATACCTCTGAAAAACCACGAGCACGGAATTAAAGAGGCGATGGCGTAAGAAGCTGGCGACAGTACTAGCTAGGATATTACTCACCGACGAAACAATTCAGGGTGAACTAAATAGAGGATGAGCTTGACATGAAGGCGGAATGAGAGCAACTTGCCTGTACGGCTAGAGCGGTCTTGCCAACGCCACCGTCGCCAAGGACCGCAACCCTCCAGTGGTCCATATTGTTGGTGTTGATAGCAGAGTTGTTAGGGGCAGGCATAGTGCCGTTGGTGATGGGGGTGGGGGTAAGATTGTTGTTGAAAGAAGGCATACTGAGCGTAGGAAGGAGTCGATAGAAATAAAGTCGTGTAGTCGTGACAGGTCGTAAAGGTGAAGCCTGTAAGTAGCAAGTCGCAGGAGACGCTCAGACGAATGGCTGGTTATTTCTACCCAGAACGCACCACACCTTATTTCCCACGATCCTCCTTTTCTCACCCTTTTGTCCCAAATCGTGACACGTCACATTCGAATTTCACTCCCGGTCAGGCACCGATCCAGGTTCTCATCTGCTTATTACTTGACCTGGAATTACGGTTATTCGCTCCCTCGAGAGACACCCTGGTATCAAGTTCAACCTGCAGCTAAGATAGAATTTCCCACAACCTTCTTCATGTCCGCGGTGTCAATACACTAGACATCGACTTTCTTCGTCCCATTGTTTGAAGAATGGCATTAGACAGTCATCTCTGTCTCACCCGGTAAAACGATTGGAAATTATTGCTTATACAGGCAACCTTATCTGGAAATTACAATGGCCTTTAGTTGTCCCGTGATGGACTCCTTCAGATTCAGAAAGTTTAGTAGTTTTTTTGGTTATTCCCCTTTTGACATCCGGGTCATCCATGCCCGAATGCAATTTGAAAATTTCTGATCCAGACGTTTGTGCGCCGCGGACCCTGTGCAGGTGTTTCATCTACACAGCGAGACAGTGGAAGGAAAATTCTCCCATTTCTAAAAACAAGAACGCACGGTAATATCCTGTGTGAACATTTGACAATGATCCTTTCCAGAATTTGAGGATTGTCCCAAGTCTCTGGGAGACAATGCCCCTAAAAGGACAATTATACAAAACAAGGAAGGCAAGAAAATAGGCCTGAGAACTTCGTAGACAGCTGTAATTTGCAACTCAAGCGCACAGGGCGAACTATACATTCAAAAACAACCTGAAGGTCTTATACATGTGATGAGTGAATATAAGTAAGTACTACCGGGAGCTTTTTTTCCGTGAGAACCGATTGCAAGGATATGTACATAATAAAGGGCTCCTGCTTCTCTTTCTGAACCAGAGATGATTGGAACGCCGATGAATGGTCAACAAAAATGGTTAAATACTTACTTGACACCGGCCTATTTCTGATGTAAGGCATTCGTTGTTCCGCCACAGCGGAATTCACCATGTATGTGAGCCATGACCTGGATTTCAGAAAATAAGTGAAACAAATCAGGGATTGATGCAGTGCTAAATATAAAAAAATAGACGGCGGTGATGAGATATACGAGAGAGAAAAAGGACCAAAAACTACGGTCTACCCTCTCTTGATTTTGTGTGGCGGACTCCTCAAGGTCACACATAGCACTACAAGACCGCGTGCCCACTGTCTGGGTGTATGTCTGGGTGTGACGCCTATTGAAGAGCCGCGGAGTTTCCACCGGCGGAGCTGGCATACGTAGTTGGCACCGTTTTCTCCTCGCATGCACTAACTAAAGAATGTAGTAAAGAGACTAGGGATAAATTGAATGCATGATAAGATAGATATCCGTTTCAGGGGCCATTTGATTAAGCCCAGACAATAACGGATGCTGCCAAGTGACTCTTCTTGCGCACCAGATATCGAGGATATGCCACTCTAACCTTCAACCGCGTTCCGTCGAAATACATCAGAAGCAGGAACTGCCGCGCAGGAACAACTTGATGTTTGTCGCCTCCTGAGTCCTGATGTAACACTGATGTGACGAGGCAATCCGAAATCCGAAACCTATCAGAACACTGATGTCCTAAATTAAGGAGTCACATGTATGAGCTCGGATTAAACGTATGTATGTGGGAAAGCCGTGCAAAAGCAATCATCCTACTCTCGTCTTTAGGCCTCAGGTATCTTGTTGGGTATCAGATGTTTCCTTATTTAGATTGAAGTGTAGGCTCACTTGTTCGTACTCGGTTAGTAATGTCAACCTGTGGGAAGGCGTGTACTGAAGGGTGGAAATAATTGCAAGTGTCTTTTTCATCATGGAGACACCATAAGAACAGGTCGATCAGAACCCGTATCAGTTGCTTATGAACGAGTCATAACAAAGTAATCTTTGAGTAAGCAGTGCGACCAATGCCATTGTGGCACTCTTTGGTTTGGCCGTGGCTTGTTGAAGTTACTAGGCTATAATGCTTTCACTAGATATGCGTACCGAGTTGCTTCTGCAACCCAAGTGTTAGTCTACGCGATTCCCACGGGTCTCTCTTCTATCGGGACCCCACTTTGATAGCCGAATTGAGGGATTGTGTTTGGCTCGTTCTGAGCCGTTGGCGGCATCATGACATTCATACATCTTTAGTGGTCAAGCCCGTCATCTAGTTTCGGCGGTTCAACCTGCCCGATGGTGATACCAATCGCAAATTTGAATTTGGGACACATATATACTGAAAGCGTAGGTAGACAAACTTGATAGCCAACTGCCACACTGCCCCATGAATCAATCAATCATTGTACGACTCATGTTTGTGCTGTTTCTGTGCTCCCGAGAAGATATTCTTCTAGAGAGCTGACTCCTGCATATGTCAACAGAGGTGGCGGACGAGCTCTCTTTGATCACATTGAACTGGATTCGCCTATGTCTGTCGCCTGTCAAGGACTGGAACATACCTTGAGACCTACACCGGACTTTTGAGGGTCCCATGCGGACAATTGATAATTATTCCTGTGAACTATGCTCAACGGAACCCATATCTGGCTGAAAAGTCTCACTTTATTGATGGACATCCAAACCATTCTGTGATAAGCCGTTGTTGAGCAAGCATATACTGAGTGTTCTTAGGCATTTTTGGAAGTTTAACTCACTAGGAGACATACTTATTTTCGCCGGATCCACTAAAAAAGGCCGAACGGAGATGAGCCACCTCGTCCTGTTTCACCGCCCAGAATGTTCTTTCAAAACCGACAAGGTCGGGTCTGTAAAATCACATCTCATGAAACATCACAGGAATCATGCTGTGTATGCACATATGTATGGTTTACATCTTGGGTATCTAATTACGTCAAATGGAATGCTTTTGAACCTTCAAAGACCAGATTACAGCTGAAAGGAACATAAGATGATAAAAATAATTGAGGGCGTAGGGTGAGGGGAATGTCATAGGTTACGCAGCGTCGCTCTGTTCCACGAATCATACTAGTAATGGATGACAGGCGCATAAGAGCGCAACAAAAAGAAAAGCACAAGGATTGAGTGGAGGAGTTTAATCTTGCCGACTCAACTCCGCTTGTGTCAGGTCGAGGACGAACATTGTCTGTTGGTGTTTCGGTGCCTCGATGATTTTTATGGCCTTCTTGTCACCGCAAGAAGGGCGGAGAGACTGCGCGATAGAGGGGAACGGTCGTAGTGCGCGTGACGAAGGGAACGATGAGTTCCGTCGTGGTGCGATGAGCTGAGCTGTTGTTTTTGCATCCATTGGGGAAGCGTTGCCAGCGAGGGGTGAAGAAACGGTTGGACGAGACATGACAGCGGCTGAAGAAGTGTGAACAAAGTGGTCACAGCAACACGAAGATGGCTTACCCATTAGTGTGGAAGAGAGCAGGTGGTGTTATGCACAATAGTGAGGGGGTTAGAATGCAACCACTTTGTCCTTTATAAATTTTGACGGCTGGGGATCGACGTTCTGGGGAATTGAACTCTTGGGGATTCGGCACGCGGCACGGGAGTCATATTTGGTATCCGGCCGCCGGAGAAGTTTCCATATCAGGCCATATCAGGAGAGGAGCATCATTTCTAATCCACTCGCCGCACTACAGGAAAGTGGGTTCGTCTACTTGTAGCTGTCTCTTTCAACTTCAAACCCCAAGCATTTGCTCTAATCACTGCATTATATAAGATTGCCGCCCTCGTCCGGAGTTAATTACGCCCTTGCAAGGCATACATTTTCTGGAGAGCAAGCCAACGAATATTCCCTTCACAAAACTTTCGGTGTTTGATAGGAACCTATCTCACCAGAATTTGTAGATGGACACCGCCCCTTCAATCTCGGCCATACCCCATCCTACGAGTCTATTCTCACGTCCACATGCTCAATGCTAATTATCCCGTCACGCTAGACTTGATCAGTCATAATACAAAACTACTGCTCCCGTTCTTACGGGCTTTCACGGAGTCTTGTGCGGCTTTGTCCACAAAACCAGTTATTATTAAAATCAAGTACCCAATTTGATACGCACGTTGCCACCCATCAAGCTCAATTCCGCAGATGATGCATAGGGACCAGGCTCTTCAACAATGTTTGCAGTCTGTGCAGTCCAAAGCTCCACTTCCCAATAACTTGACTTGACGTGGAAGACAGATGTCGAAGACGGCATGTCTGGATACACACATATCTATAAGTGCACAGGCCAAGATACGAAGCCGAGGTCCTGAATTGATTTAGCTCATAGCAAGATGGAGTCCGAGTCTTGAACTCGGTGAACATTAGTACTGATCCGGTCAATTCTCATCAAACAAGCCATTGAGAAGTTTTTGCTTGGAAAGGTTTCTGTATCAGATTTCGCTTCATCTGATGAGCCGAAACTTGACTGAGAAGTCTCCTCTTCTCTTGTGCCGATATCATAATGGACGTTGACAGGGCTGCGGAGGACTTGGAGCTGAAAACCCGAATAGCTCCCGGCTTTTGCACGGTGGTAATGTACTGCAGCACGTCGTCTACTCGCCTTAATCAGATGGTCAGATTACCACCATCGGGTGACGGGTACCCCATAGAAGTCCAGAAACCCTGGATGAGGTAGGTATTTCTGGAGTGAATGCAGAAGAGCAAAAAACGACGAGAAGCAACCGTAGGCTTCTGTTAATTATCTTTGCCTAGTCCTATCTCTCTAGATTGTAGTGGTCATTCAATGTCACTCAGTTTAAGTTTCACTTCCCGATCACATTACACAGTTTTCCCGTATTCAGGATAGTAAGTACTTGATAGAAGGAAGATCATCTCTTGCAAGTCAAGCCCTTCTTTTAAACAGGCAAGCTGCAGTGCTAAGAGACACAGAATGCCAGAGGATCCCAAGTCGGTGAGTAGTCTTGGAAGTGGAGGAGACCTATATGAGATTTTGTAGTGGAATTTATTGGATCATACGTCAATTTGCAGGGTGGAATACTCAATTTCAATGGGCACGAAAACCAAGTTCATTTCTATACCTGTGGAATTAAATACTGGTAATGATGAGTCAACGAAAAGATAATGAATGAACAGAAGTCTTACTTTTACACAGTAAATCTCAATGGTCAACAAGTAGATTGGCGACTGAGGTACAATGTGATGGAACGACGACTATGTAACTAGACCACACGACTGTTGTGGTACTAGTATGGTGATGACGTCAGTTTAGATTCTCCCCACTACTGCGACGGTACAACCGCGACGGTCCACCTCAACATTTACCTCTGTTCCGATGGGCAGGAAACTGAGGTGCTTGAAGATGTCAATCAAATCAAAGACGATGATGAAGTGAATGTTGAGCAGCCCATCTGACTAATGCAGTGGGATGCGCTCAAAGGGCTCACCTTGGAGGGCTTATGAACTGAACTACGACTACCTTAATGGTAATAACAAGTGAATACTTCACTGTATTACTCTCGTGTCTATCTACTGCTTATATACTGTCATAGCTAGTTATTAATATACTCAAAACATTCCTATCACTTGAGGACCTGACCAGTCGTACGAGGTAAGCATATGATTTCCAACAGCGAAAGTACCGCGGACTGTGTACGTACACCGCGTTATGAATTGTTGAATAGAAAAAAGATGAAGTGAAGATAGAACTTGGTATCGAATTCATGATGTATATTCACAGCAATGAGAATAAGTGAAGTATAATTCTAATGAAGCCGAAAACGAGTCCCAATGAGCAGGAGCAGCTTAGTTCACTTGCAATTGTCATCAGCTGTCAACCCTGACTGTCAAGTTTGTCATACGCTGACTTTTCCATCGACATCGAAGTCAGTCCCTTTGAGTCCTGGTGTCTCCTCTAGATGGTGTCAAAAAAGGCCATGTTCGCCTGCACTAGTTGTCGGCTTCGCTCTAATTACTAAAAAAATACAATCGAACTATCTGATATTTCTTTCAAATCAGCGCTTCTCAAAGTTCGAGAACTGACGAACGTATCAAATATTCAGAGATATAATCTAGGGAGTGAATAATAAACCCAACCTAGAACATGATTGTAGAATTTTAGACAGTTAAGTTAGTACCTGAACCAATGGAGGAGATGACTTTTTGGAGATGACAATGATGTGACAAAAACAATGAACGATGAATAATATTTTAATGGCACGCTGATTGGTTGCTTTAGAATCCTTCAATCTGACTGAATAGCTCTATCCCCTTGAACGACAGTAACCTCGGTACCAGTCAGTCATTTGCGTAATGACACGAGCAAGGATCCATTACTTCTGGTGATAAAGACAAGATGATGCGAATGATGCGACGAACGGAGAGTTGAAGTCACTAAGGACAAATCAATAATGCAATTCAAACACAAAATGCTGTTTGTCGGGAAGAAGCGTAGCTGGGATAAGCAAGGATGATGACAATGATGTTGGCAAGATATACGCTGAGAGACAATTAGCATAGGGAAGAGGGCTGGCCGACGAGTTGGAAGCACAGGAATAGTGGTATCTCCGAAACACCCAATGCCTCCTGCCAGAGGTCTCTGCCCTTCCTAAGAACAAGATAGCATAGATAGAACCGCTAAACGTTCAGAATGTCCGGGGATTCAATGGCGATTTGTACGAGTATTCCTGGTCTGAGAATGACGATGGGATTGCCGTGGGGTCCTTAACCGCGATGAAGGAAAACATGCGAGGCAAAATCTTATTGCACGTCTACGAGCAAATTGCGCTCGAGAATGTACTTGCCTTCTTTATATCGCTGGGAGTATTCGTAGGCCTTGTCCTGTTGTTGAAGCATAAAGAGAATGAGCCACCAATATTCAGTTACTGAGCTTACATATTTCCAGCCTAGAGTCGTTCCGCACTTGACGCAGTAGATGTCTCGAACAGTGTGATTGCCAGTAGTCATTGGACGATCGCTGGGTTCACCTTCAATAACATTCACACTCGGGGAATACTATGAGTGCGAATTCAGATGAAACCGAGATCCAAATAACTTACACCCCATCAAAGAGGTACGCTCGGCCATGCTGACCGTTGAAAGCCTGAAATAGGCAGATTGAGCAAATGAAGCTATAGGTACTGTGACCGATAGATACCCTAGACATCATGGAATGTATTGTCGCGAGGTGGGTTTTGCAGGTTGAGCACCCATAGATGCGGTCTCCAGAAAGATAGCGGCGATAGCTCATGCCCATGGTGAGGACGATCTGTAGGATTGTGAAGCGAAAAGACGTTGAGTTGCAGCAAGAGCGGGAATAGGAGCTTGACAATTGAGCAGCAGGAGAACTACAGGTAGAGGAAAGACCTTGATAAGTGTTTGTGGGAGAGACAGAGTTGGTTGCCACCATCCGAGAAATTCCCTTTTATGGACCGCTCCGTAATTGAGTTCGGCTGTTATTCATTATTTTGATTTCTGCATTCCTTTTCTTTGCTATTATAACACCCCTATGTAATGCAGTAGCATATATACCACGTCTTGGGTCATATTTCTCATCTGTTTTTAGCATGATCTGTACATCGTATCCATTCTCGACCTGCTCGGGCGTATAACCAAAGGATAATCCCACGGTGTTGATCTGCGTATTTCCTCAAGTCCCCAAGACCAGTGCGGCCTATGTTTGGCTCGCCACAGTCCCTGCCTTCCCGTACTCCTTCTCGAACTCCCTCCCTCCTCTCCCTCCATCAAAAAAATGAGAACCAGTGCAAATCATCTCCGAAACAGTCATCGACTCTGGACCCCTTAAGTTCGCAACTTGCGGGTATGGGCCTCCACTCACCGCAACCGTCCCCGGGGACTCCTTCAGCATCATTCACCCCTCTCTCTACAGTCACTTCGTCACCACTGAAGAGGACAAAAGGCCTAGTCCGACATCAGAATAGAAGCCATGTATATGAGACCGTGGTATGTATTACTTTCTTCTCAAGCGACAGACAGTTATTGACTGTCGCTAGTATCAAGCAAAAGTGAAAAATGATAAACGGGAGATGAGCGCAACCATGACTTTGCGAGCGTATGAGAGACAGAAACGATATGGTACGTTCCTCATGTCTGACTGGAACAGCGCCATCCATAATTTATGCGTAGGTTATCAGTCATCCATGGCCGATTTCGAAGGTATAAGTACTGTGAAATATTTTCATTTTCATGTTTTCTCAGCTCAGATCTCTAGAGTACCTCTCGTATTTTGATAGAGTCAAGTCTGCTATCCCTCATGATTCCAACAAGGGTTCGTCTTCGACCTCGTGTACTAATTATCGACTCAAGCCTCTCCGTAGTAATCTCTCCTCTAGTAGCAATAGGAAATGGGTCTCTCAGGCGAGCATTATCACATGTCCGAGCCTCAATGCAAGAGTATGTCTTATCTTGATATGTAATTTCACCATTCCTATTCATCTTTCCCCAGACGAAGACCTCTCAAGTTTGATACACTTGCTCTTGATGTCCTGCAGAAGAAGTGGCGTCAAAGAGATGCCGAACTTGAAGAGGATCTCAAGTCGAAAACCCTCCCCCTTCCATCGCACCTTCCACCTGCTGATGAAACGACTGTACAAAGACTTCTTGAAACGCGGGGACAAATAGCCAAATTTGCAAGAGAAGCAGTAGAGGATAAGGACATCGTCAGATTGAGACCTGGGCAGTGGTTGAATGACGAGGTTATCAACTTCTACGGCGCTCTGCTTCTTTGCAGGTCGGAGAGTAGTAAAGAAAACGCACCAAAGACCAATGGAGATCTTACCGATGGACCAATCAAAGGTAGAAGGGCACCGTTGAATGCACATTATTTCAGTTCGTTCTTCTGGTCCAAGTTGACCCAGGATGGCTATGAAAAGGGAAGGCTGGGAAAATGGACGAAAAAGGTGTTGGTTCTTTCAACAGATCTACCTCCGATGCTTACTTCCGGTATCCAGATTGACGTTTTTTCCAAAGATGTCATACTTATTCCTGTCAACCACAACAATGCACACTGGACTGCTGCTGCTATTAATTTTCGTCGGAAGCGCCTGGAATCCTATGACAGCATGGGAATGGCAAAGGAGATCGTCTTCACGGTATCTATCTTTACTGTCGTTCAAGCTTCATGCACTAATTAAACAATTTCCATAGCACCTACGAAAATACCTTGACGCAGAGCACCGGAATAAGAAGAAAGTTCCTTTCGACTTCACAGGATGGGAAAACTATGCCCCTGACGTAAGTCTGAATTGCCTACTCATTCCTGGTTATTATACTAATGGAATCTCTCTAGGAGATAACTCCTCAGCAAGAGAACGGATATGATTGTGGTGTATTCACATGTGCGTTCCTTGAAGCATTGTCGAGAGGAGAAGAGACGTTCCGATTTACGCAAAAGGATATGCCATACCTTCGGCGACGGATGATCTGGGAAATTGGGAATACCACATTGCGCGATGACTGACAAGCACCTACTTCACTTCCTGTTCTGCCGACTCTCATCTTCTCTTATAATCTGCTCGTCTACCTTGACTCATAGTACAACTATTCATATTATTTGGTTGTCCCTGCTCTTTGTTCACTGCATTGAACACTTCTCTCTCACTAGTCGCTGTAGTTATTGTCAGTTGGTATATATCTTTCAACCCTATGCACATCTATCGCATCGTTTCCTGTGCTGCTTTGTCTTACCTTGCTGTACAATATCTAATTCAGGAACATTCATACCTAATTTAGAACGACTTCGGACTTTGTACTAATAAAGAACGCTCTCTCACGCTTTTAGGATTCGAGTCACGTTACTGAATATGGATTCAGCATTTCTATTCCGCAACAAGCAATATGACTAGATACTTTTTTCTATTCCGCAATGCTATATAACCATGAAATTCTATACATCTTGACTCAGTTGACTCCGACCGCTCAGGTAATGTACCAGTTGATGCTACATGTCATTATGCTCACTTTCCTGTAGATTTACTTCGTACTTTAGCTACCATCACACCAAGTCGCCATGGATCACGTTCAGAAGATCAGAGATGCACTCAAAAACCAACAGCGAGATCATGAGCCTTGGACGAGTGGCACTGTTGAACTCAAAGGATCAGATTTGCACCTTTACTTCACATGCAAAAATGGTTCTCCTCGGTATGTCCTAGTTGTTAACATCGCCTATTCAATCTCAAAGTGGTTTTAGTCAAATCAACCTTGGATCCATTTCCGACGACGACATACGTGCTCTTGTTGATGCTTGTGAACCTGCTCCATTCGGCCGAGGACCTGAGAGCGTTCTCGACGATAATTATCGCAAGGCACTAAAACTTGAAGAGCCTTCCTTTGCATGGCGCTTCAATCCCGACTCTGGGAACTTCATCGCTTCACTTGCCCAAAAACTTTGTCCATGGGAGAGATTCGAGAAAGGATTCCGTGCAGAGGTAACCAAGTTGAACGTTTACAGTAGGTACCACTTCCTTCTCGTCTCACATCATTCACACAACGTCCTCCTTTTTTTTTTTAGCTCAAGGCGGCTTTTTCAAGGCTCATCAAGACACTCCACGTTCGGATCAAATGTTTGGATCGTTAGTATTTACATTATCGACTCCTCACACTGGTGGAAACCTTGTCTTCCATCACCGAGACCATTCGTTCGACTTCAATACCTCGTCTATCCTTGGATCCGCTCCTTCTACGTCCGTCGCATATGTCGCATTTTACAGTGATGTCCAACACGAAGTTCTTGAAGTCACCTCGGGCGCTCGTATAACAATCACATACAACCTGTATTATGATTCCTTCCGTTCGCCCCCTCCTGTCCTTCATCCGCGCATCCCGATCTCTGAAAATCACTTCACAAACTCACTTCGTGAAGCTTACCGAGATGCTGCTTTTATTAAAGAATGCAAGTACATCGGTTTCGGTCTTGAACATCAATATCCGGGAACCCGACGACATGACATTTATCCTCGCGTCGTTGACCTCAAAGGGGTGGATGCTTACCTCTTCCATGCTCTTCAAGACACAATGTCGAGTCCTACGTTGCGCTATCTCTATCAATCCGAGTATGACTCCTGGGGGGAGACATTCGATTTGTTATTGTCGAGACCCGTTGAAGGGCGAAACACAGGATATAATGAATTTACCGAGATGCAATTTCTCATTAAATCAGACAAGAACGCCCTCATTGTATGGAGGGAAGGTAGATCTGAAGAGACGCTGGACTTGGCTGGGAAAAGATCCTATAAGAACCCACACTACATTGACGACTACAGATCCAGGGGTGTCAATGTGCAATGGGTTACACCTCCAAGTATGAATTTCTCGGGAAATACGTATTTCGTCGAAAGTGGAAATGAGCCCATGCAAGAGATCTATTATTACAAAGTTTGTATCATTGCCGAAGTCAACGCTGTCAAGGATTGACCGACTTCAAAAAATGCGAATATTTGTATGTCTTGTTATCATAGATGTTTTACACAGCAGTAACTGGATTCGAGATCGTCAGAGATGAGCCTACATGAGCGAGTGATCATAGAATAGAGAATAAGATGAAATAGTATGATTCGTGAGTGAGGTACATGAACATAAAGAACCTAGCTGCGTCTTAAGGGCAAGCTGAGGGTGCAAATATGGATCACCTTCGAAACCACCAGACAACGATGAAGAACCAAAACACAACCATCAGGAATACGATGTACCACAGCCATCGGCAACCCTGCTTTGAAGCCATGTTGTTCATGCGTCGGAATGTGCTCTGGAGTATGCTACCTGTTTCTCCAAAGGTATCGTTCTGATAGGATCGAAGCCAGTGAGCAGGAAAAGCAATGATAATGGAGATAGACAGTTGAGGACGGGCGTACCATCTGGCTGAGCTGTTGTGTAGATTCTCGTACTTCGTTCCCAATACCAATAGTAATCTGCACAACTTGACTTCTCACCATTTGACGGATTTATTTTCAAAAAACCTACGTCTTTCAATAGCTTGACTTTTGCACTCAATCCTTCCAATGCTTCTTCATTTTGCCCCTCGAGATCATCAGCATACCGATGGCCATTCGGATCACCTCCACCACCAGCATAACGTCCATAATTCTGTTCGCCATACGATGAGTTGTCTGTGTTGTTGTAATAATGACCTAGCGGTGTAGACCGTCCGGAACCAGGTGGTGTGAGTGCTCGTCTATTGGTATGTGATGAAGGGGCGGACGAAGAAGAGTCGGCTGAGGTACCGAGAAGGGTGGAACGGCCTCGAAGGGATTTGGCTGAAAGTCTGAGATGAATTTCAGCATCGAGTAGGGTGCTTTTGGAGCAAGGTATTGCCTATACCGTGAAGACATTTATGAACAAAAGGAGCCGTCAGGTGGGAAAGATGACTGGAGAATGGTTCAGAATACGATGAGTACAAGACACGTTAGTCACGGCGCGGCTTGTGGCATCAGTTTTGATGGCTTGTCTTGGCTGTTCTTGGACACATTGAGAAATACGCAGGAACCTGAGAGCGTAATTTGTGTGGCCAATCCAATCATGACGGAATCGGAAACAAACACCTTGTGTCGCCCGGAGAATCTAACCCCCTTGCCCCGATGGATCAGCTGAAGCAAAGGACTAAGTATGCTCAAATCAAACTCGGGCCCACGATGCTGTTCTCATTGCTAGATTGACGTCAAACAGCTTGTACAGTGTTCAACTTGCGAAGAAACGTAGTCTCCATCTTTCTTGTACACTCAATTTTTCCATATTGAGCGAACCCGAAACGAGTCGTGAGGCTGTATTTGAAACTCTGGATAACAGATTTGACCGACGACAAGCAAGTCCGAATACTTGCGCGCTTCAAGCTGTGTGTGTAATCCCTCTGGTGTGGCTTGATTTAAAAAAGGCGGCGTTTCATATTCTCGAGCTTCCATATCCATTGGGGGACATGCGTCTCAATATCGTAGATTGGAATTGCTTCATCCACACAAAATTCTCTAGATCTTATATCTTTGTCTTAGATTACAACACATTGCTTTCTTGATTGGACGCAACACAACGACTCATTAGCCATGCAGAACTTGAATCGTCGAATTATAGACTCATTATTCAACTGTTACCTCAACTGAATTCTTGCAACATGCAATCGCTAGATTCCTTGAGGTCATTATCTCACAGGTTCCCAATACTAACCTCTCGAGGAAAATTACCTGTCTCCTAGTATCTAATATATTGGCCCACAAAGGAGCATAGGTCTAGGCGCAACAACAACGTGAATGTACTGCTTGGGAGTCAAGTAAACGCCCGGGGGTTGTCGAATCTTCACTTAACCACAAAGGTGTCACTATACTGCGACACATGCCTTGACCTGATAAAAAAACCCATCCAGTCTGATCGGTCCGGAGTAGATCTAGTAACCAACCCACATGAGCGCCCGGATCCCAGTTCCACTCGTCACATGTACTTGCCGTCTACAAGCCCTACCTGGGACATGTTTTCACCGAGTTGATCTCTAGCCGAATACACTATATCGTCTGGTGAAGCACTCACCCAACTCAAATGTCTTCTCAGGAAGGTTCTTGGACATCCAGGCTACACCAGGCGATCCGCAAGACCTCGACCGTCAATCACGACAATCAAAAGGAATCAAATCAAATTCCAAAAATATACACTTTCTTCTAGCCAGAAGACAGGTCGACCCAAAAGCAGAGTAAAAAACAAACAGGCATAAGGAACATTCCGTAACGACAGGAGTCAGAGAGGTAAAGATAGATATCGAAACAGAGGTGTAAGTAATACTCTCCTATGCTACGTTACCCTCCGGAGACTTGCGTTTGATGGGACTTTCGTACTTGATCAACAAGTAATACTCCCATCGTGCACAGCAAGACATAGATGTCAAGTTGATCTTCCATGAAGAGGACATTTTAAGTGAAGAATAAACAAAAGAAGAAAGAAAGGGCGACTGAGAAGAGGCGGTGGCTCTATGGTGCGATTTGGATACTGTGATTCAAGACACAAGAGCTTCGCATCGCCGAAGTGAGGAGGGTTGCAGTAAGGCGCACAGGCAAGCTTGCAAGTGGTAAGACCGGTTACAAGAGGCCTGGTGTTGAAGGTGAGTGCGCAGAATGCAAGGATGCTAGCAGCCGACAAGGAAAGGCCAAAGGCGGTGATGAAATCGAATTAAAGCGGTAGGCAATGCACAAAATCCATTTTTCCATTGTGCATAGCAATTAAAAAATATCTGTCATCTCTTGGCAGATATGCAGTGTCATTAAAGCTCCAAGTCGTCTGATGACTCATTTGGGGAGAAATTGGAAGTGTGTGGTTTGCAAGGAGTGTGAACCAATCAGTACAATGTATTTTTCATGCGAGTGTCCGAAGGAGGGAATCCGAGAGAAAGAAGGAACGGTTCTAATCAATGCTCATGCGATTGAGATTAGTACTTTGCGCACGGCCATGTTTTGTTGGGCCCAGTCGATCATGTTTTCTTGCGACTACAAATGCAGATACACGAATGAGCCGGAATACATTTCACAAGCGATGAATCAATGGAAGAACTTACGTGCTTCCTTCAGACCCCTGCCGAAATTCCGCAGCACTATCACAGAAAATATCATTGTTGCAATCAGTAACACAATGGCGATCACAGCTAGACAGACGAGCACGCGAAATGTCAGTGAATAACTTTGGACTAGGGCAAACTCTATGGGCTTACAGAACACGGTAAGCGATTTCCAGGTGAGTTTAAATGTTTCTGTGCTAATGTTGGAGAGCACCCTGATGAGCTGCACAAACATTAGTTTGATGTTAAGGAGAATTGGGACAGTCAAGGGCAGACCTTGTAGATGAAATAAATCATTGCACCGACACAACCCGACATGAATGTTGCCATCATCCACTTATTTTCGTGCCTTGCTGCCAGATGGCCCTCTACCAGGAGGACGATGGACAGAGGAAGCGCCAAGCATGTCACATAATATTCCCAATCATTGTCTTGCAGAACCAACCAGATAAACTGGACTGAAAAGCCAGCCCAAAAAAAGACATCAAACTTGACGAGGCATTCATAAATCTGATAGCTCGCATACATGCGCTTGATGTTCCGATCTGCGCCAAGGAACTTGTACACCTTCCAGCCGAATTCATTGTAGATCTTCCATCCCAGTGCAATGAATATTATTTCCGCCACGGAGAGGACAATAGGGATGGTTGTTGTGAGGACATCGATAGGAATCTTATAGCCGGAAAAATTGTCTGGTGTGAGTGTTGCACGGACTTCACCTATCTGAATTGCAGCATAGATGATGAGCAGACCATTGAACATCCTGAGTTACCAAAAGTTGATGGAAGACGTTAGATGTCTGAAGCACGTCGATGGCAGGAGACCCACGTGAGGAAGATAAATTGCAGGGTATTGCGGGCGTAAACGGCATCAACTGCCATAGCAAACTGGAATACGCTGAAAAAAGAACAACGGTGAGATTCAAGTGAGGTGATAGTAGTAGTAGTAGGCAACGCACTGCGCCAGGACGAATACGCCGAGGTAGACGGGCATCCTCCGGGTCGCCAAATCATCCCCGGTTGGGTGTACCTCCCGGATCCGCAGATACAAGTCACCCTCTATCGCCAAGTTGACCGTCGTCTCTACCAGCACAGCTAGGACGTAGAGCCGGCATGCCATCGAGTCTGGAAGGACCTAAGGAGCGACTGAACACGATTGTTGGAGAAACGGGGACTCAGAAAACATACCCTTCGCCAAAACCCTGGAGCATCGGATTCCTTTGTTGGTGGTTGAGGAGGGTATACGATATGAGAGGTTTCGTGATTGTCATTAAACTGTTTTGAGGAGATGGGAGACTTTGGGGAGAAGGGAAACGAGGATCGACGATGGTCGGTTGGACTACTTTGTGGACTGGTGGAATATGTATTGTAGTCTGAATGTGTGGTGTACGGGGCGGATGAGTACTGGTCGATGAGGTCGTCGTAAGAAGATTTGAGTTCATCGGGGTTGTTGTACTGGTCGTGGGCAGACGGCTGAAGTGGTGGTCTATGAGAGTAGTCGCTTAGGGTTTGCTGTGAAGGGGAGGGGAAATGGCGAGCGGACATGGAGTTTGGCGCAAGAAACAAACTTTGCCGATGTTGCTATGCTCCCATGTTTGGTCCTGCTGCTATGCAACCTGTGAACTCGAGCAAGCTCACAATTTCTTTCTATTGTAAAAAATATATCTCAATGATACCAGAGAAAGCATGTCTATTCAGAACAACATGTACAGAGGGGGTATCTAGAAAATAAACAGTAGTGAGTTTTCCAGAATATTTTCAATCACTGTTCGTGTCAGTCGACGACCCCGTCTCATCACCTCCTTCATCTACATCGACTGGCCATCAGCACCAACTTCACTGGAAGAATAGAAGAAAACGCACGCATCCCATAGTCAGGCACTACTGAGTGGTGGGCAGTGGGCCGAGCTGGCGGCCGAGGTGGGCTCACAGCAGGCCTTCGCAGCGGCGGCCCTGTCCCTGCTGCCTTTCCCCTACCTCTTCCAGTATTTTGAGGATGGGAGTTGATGCCACGTGAGTTAATTTGAGAGCTCTGTGTCGCTATTGAAAACGCTGATGATACAGGTGTGATTGCCGGCGACGTTGATCTTGATGAAGCGGTGGTTGGTGAACGATCCAGGAAGGATGTTGTAGATGACTCGCGAAGTTTCGATGGTATTTTAGATTTGGTACCCGTTAGAGAAGGGGTGTAGTGCGGCTAGACTTTCGTGAGCTGAAGATGCACTATGATCCATAACAAGATCATACCGTCACCGATATCATTGAATCTGGTTCAGCTTTGACGCGTGATACAGGCGATCCTGAGATGATGTCAACCTGCAGTGTCCACCATGAAATGACGGATCAAAATACTCACCAGATGCCTTGGCCTTCTTGGTCTTCGGAGGAGACATCTGTGGTGACTGCAGCTAGATGACAACCATTCACACCATTCAAGGGCAATCATTACTCACTCGCTTCCTCTTGAGCGAACTTCCATTCTCCTCTGAAAGTCCCATACCCGATTTGCCATCTGGTACAATCAATCAATCGTTCCTAAAATTTATCAAATCTCGAGAAAGGCTTACCGAGTATTTTGGACTTGGCTTTCTCTTTCCCTCTACCATTCAGTCTATCATCTGACCCATTTCCTACTTCTGATGCCGGCGAAGCTGAGCGACCCGCGTCTGAAGGCTGTCTATTAGAGAAGATAAACCGTCTCTGTGAATCATCCACATAGAGGTTTTACACACTTAGGTTTTCCGCTCATGCTAGTTCGGGCACTTGGCGCTCTCCGGGCAGACGACAATCCCATACATGAAGCCAAATGCGGTGCATATCGATTTGACGCGACCTGAGCTACATTAATACAAGCTGTGCTTGCAAAGACCCCTCACCTGTCGTTGGCAGTTCACACAATCTAATAAAATCGTCCCATCCTTACTCCCATTTCCTCCACCAGCACCTATCATGATGAAACGTAAACATCAGCCCTATGCTTTTTTGTTCGGGTGGCATTATAATACCTGTCTCTGAGGAAGGTGTATCCGCTCGCGAACTCGATCCTGCACCTGATGTTTGTGAGCTTCCTGCTCCTCCCATAGCATTGGACTGCAACACATGAGCTGTTTGTCACGTCAATATTCCCATTTGATTGGTAACAATGTGAGCGCACCAGAACCGCATCTAGGCAGAAGAAAAACAATGAATCCGCATGTATGAGACGATGGAAACAAAGCCAAGAATTTTGTACCTCGTATGACATGTCTTGCAAATGGATCTTCCCTTCATGACTTCATGGTGTGCTTCGATAGCAACGTCAAATATGATATCATCCAACATAGCCGCAAATATACGTTTGCTCTGTGCCCATTTCCAACGTTAACAGATAGATACAAGATACATACAACGCACCAACGCATTGAGCATCTCCTCTTTTTCCGATGATTTCGCCGGCATAGTGTAATGTACTCGAAAGTTTTGGTGTTAATAATTCAAGCTAGTATCAATCCATCAGTCATCAGTCGAAGCAACAAAAAACGTCTGCGGTACGCACCAGAGAAATTAGAAGATTGATTTGTATACAATTGACCCCGCAACCACCGCTCTGATAGATCTCTGCGGAGTCTTAAAGGAAACGTAAAAAGATCCGGACTGCTCAAGGAATCTCTAACAAGCCACGAGCCTGAGTGCAGATGGATCACAGTTGGTTCAGGAACCCTGGATCAACTAATGAATGAATCGTTTCGTCAATACGGGGGATGAACGGATGAACAGCCAGTCGTCAGATCCCTCTGGTTGGTCTAAAGACAAAGTTATTGAACAAAGAAATGCAGAAAAGTAGTGAAAAGGTAAGCAGGATAAGCAGAGAATGGATGGTGTCGATGTTGTCAGTTTATGGTCAATGGTTATTGTAGTGCCAACTAGACTTTGATCAGACACGTGAACGCTTTAGCTGCTTTTTTTGGCTTCATTACATTGTGATCAACAAATCAGGTTTAGTTATATTGTACACTTGGTTTTGTCGGAAAAAGCTACAGACCAACGACAGGGAGCTGATGAAATCTGATCCCTCATCAGTTCAGGTGACCACCCAATCAATTGCAAATGGAGCTCTCGCACGCTTCAAGTCTTTACACTCAAACTCAAATTTGCTCAACCTTTTGTCATGCATATCAGCTTAACAGTGATACCTTGCTAGGATCTTGGTAGCATACATATGCTTTTTCTTCATGATTGAGAAGCTTTCTACTTCCCAACAACGCAGCAGATACCTCGGCGAGACTTATCGCAAAGACACACATATCAGGTTGGTCATATCGTCTATATCAAATACAAGTAAGTATTCTCAAACGAAGCTTTTGGAAACATTAATTTCTCGTATATTTATCGTGCGGCATCTCTAATCAATAAGCATCGTAACTATGTATGAACACTACAGAAGCTGATGATTGTTGCTGAAGAGAGTTCTAATCTCCTCTAACATTAACACACTCTCGGCAGGGGAACGACCCAGTCAATGTCAGCAGTCATCTGAGTCTGGACTTCTTAGAGGAGAGTCTTCTTCCTTTACACCCAGAAGTCTGAATTTCAGTATGCTGGATCAAGAAATCAAGTGTCAAATGTCCAACACATGAATAACCAAAACTTCGGCATTGAACCACAATTTCTGTTTTGTGTCTCGCTAACATGGTCTGCCATCGCGCCCCGTGTAATAAATTGCTGATTAAAAAAACGATGTGTTGACGTTTTGATCATTCACATGACATACAGCATAGGGTTGAAGACCTGAACATAAATGAGCATTTTAACACTGGGATGGTTGCATTTCATCATGGGACTTT
>Ga0153922_1000180_pt1 | contig 25772 bp, 15 predicted proteins | sample TSNJ006MetaG_FD_104723 | JGI IMG/M metagenome (GOLD analysis project Ga0153922, IMG submission 104723) | Attine ant fungus gardens microbial communities from New Jersey, USA - TSNJ006 MetaG | ecosystem: Host-associated > Fungi > Mycelium > Unclassified | place: USA: New Jersey, Brendon T. Byrne... | reverse complement strand
CAGCGGATTTCTATCGCGAGGGCTTTATTGAAAGATGCACCTATTATCATTTTAGACGAGGCAACCGCCAACGTAGACCCTGAGAATGAGCAGCAGTTACAGGTCGCCATTGAGGAACTGACGCGGAATAAGACCATCGTTATGATCGCCCACCGACTGAAAACCGTGCAGAACGCAGACCAAATCCTTGTGCTGGACGATGGGAAAATTGTACAGAGGGGTACTCACGACGAGTTGATTGGGCAAAAAGGCATTTATGCAGACTTCATCGGTATCCGCAAAAAGGCTATTGGCTGGAAATTAAAGATTGAGAATATGTAATCAAATCAGGTGGCATCTGCCTTTTAAAGTGGAAGATGCCTCACTTGATTTTCAAGTTGATTTGTTTTGAATTACCGGATTTAATTTGCAAGTTTGCAGGAAAGGAAAGATTAGATATATGGCAACAGAAATATGCAAGCGGGCCTTTCTCGGTTATCATTTTTTCGGGGAGGAACGTAAACGTAATGGAGAAGGTGAAATATATCGCTTAACCAACAATAGCGGCAAGGGGAAAATATCCTGCTACGATGTTTGTGAAGGTATTCAATTAACGTATAACCGTTTAGAGATGGGTTCATGCTTTCAGAAAATATCGCCAGAGCCGGATCTTTTGCTGATCAATCACTGCCTTGAGGGATGTTACGAGTGTGAATTTCAAGATGGAACAGTTAGTTTTATGGGTGAAGGGGATTTATGTATCAGCGATCTTGGCGGACAGGCATTTGCAAATTCCCGGTTGCCTACATATAAATATATCGGGATATCTATCCTGTTGGATTTGCATACAGCACAGACATCCTTGGATGCTCTGTTTCCGCAAGCGAATATCAACTTGTTTTCTCTGCGTGATTACCTGTGTGCAGATGGAAAATCTCTGATGATTCGCGCCCGTTCAGAAGTAGATCATATTTTCAGCGAACTTTATTATGTGGATGAGCGTATCCGGATGCCTTATTACACTATAAAAATCATTGAATTGTTCCTTTTTCTCGGCCTTGTGGAACGTGAGAAATTTGAAAATCTTCCCTCGTTCTCCAGGTCTGTAGTTTCGGCAACAAAATCTGTCTATGCTTATCTAATTGAGAATCCGATAAAGCGGGTGACGATTGGTGAGCTTTCTTTCCGTTTTAATGTTGCGGATTCCAGCCTAAAACGCTGTTTCAAAGCCATTGCTGGACAATCTATCGGTACATTCATGAAAGAGCAACGCATACAGGCGGCGGCAAATATTCTATTGAACAAAAAAGATATGAGCATTGCTGAAGTTGCAGAGCTTGCCGGATATGAAAACGCAAGCAAGTTTTCTGCTGCCTTTAAGTCTGTATACAAGCAGACCCCATTAGTTTTTCGTGGTCGAAACTCATAGGTCGCTTGACCCGAATGGAGTATTTTTTCTCCTGATATGGCGTTGTTAAAAAGACATTAATATGTTAAAAAGATATAAGGCGAATAGCGAATCCGCATTAGTGGATTATTTTTTAGCCAACAGGTTAGTCAATGCTAACATAATATTTTGCAAAGGAGGTGTGCTATGGCTTCGTATGTCCGAAAGCGGATAATCAGTTTTATCATCGTGTTTTTTGGCGTTATCACCTTGAGTTTCTGTTTGCAGCTTTTTACTGGAACAGACCCGGCGGAAATAATTGTGCGAAAATCGAATGGTTTTGCAACGGAAGAACAAATTCAAGCTGTACGGGTAGAACTGGGACTTAATGCACCTTTCCATGTGCGTTACCTAGATTACATAAAGGGTGTGCTGACCGGGGATTTGGGAACCGCAATCACCAATCGGCAGCCGGTAATCGAAAATATCAAAGCGGCACTTCCGGTTACTTGTACGCTGGTTGTCATGGTAATGCTATGGGTTATTCTATTTACTGTTTTAATTGCTGCAATTTCTGTCATTCGGAATGGTGGAATCTTTGATAATGTGGCTCGTATTGTTTGCATTATCGGTATCTGCGTTCCAAGTTTTTGGCTGGCGCTTATACTGCTGACTGCCTTTGCTGTTAAAATTCCGATTTTTAACGTGATTTCAGACGGCAGTTTTAAATCTATGATTTTGCCTTCGGCAGCTATGGCGGTTCCGATTATATGTATTGCTACAAGGGTTTTAAGAGCCTCCATACTGAATGAATTAAAAAGTGACTATGTAACCTATGCCAGAGCGAGAGGCTTTTCAAATTCCCAAATTGTATTTGGTGAAGTATTGAGAAACGCTTTGCCTGCTGCCATTACCCTATTTGCTCAATATTGCGCGGCTCTTTTTGGCACATCCGCTCTGGTGGAAAGAGTCTTTTCGATTGACGGCTTGGGCATCTACTTAATGAAAGCCTGCGAGAGTATGGATGTCTATGGCATATCCGGTTCCATTCTAGTGTGTGCGATACTGTTTGTTCTCTTTAATACTGTGGCTGACATCCTTTCAAGTGTTGTTTGCCCTGCATATAGGAGGAAATGGATATGAAAAGAAAAGGCCAGATCATCGTTGGGATGACACTCATTATATTGTTCATCCTGCTTGCTGTGGCTGCCCCGTTACTGGCACCGCATGATCCTAATACCACAAACCTTGCATTGAAAAATGCCTCACCCTCTGCAGAGTACCCTTTGGGCTGCGATCATATGGGACGATGTGAACTCTCCCGCTTGCTTTATGGAACAAGATATTCTCTTGGATTATCAATTCCTGTTCTGATTATATTAGCAGCAATTGCACTGCTTGTCGGTTGTTATTCCAGTTATAAGGATGGTGTGGCGGATGAAATTGTAAGACTGTTGTGTGATATATTGATGGCTTTCCCACTGATTGTTATTGCGATGGCATTGGTTTCTGCTGTTGATAATTCAGTTGCAAGTATTATTACGGCTATCGGAATTTCAATGTCGGCCTGGTTCCTGCGAATGGTTCGCTCTTATGCCAAAACGGAGTGCCAAAAAGAATACATTGAAGCGGCCAGAATATCAGGGGCATCAAGTTCAAGAATTGTATTAAAGCATTTGATTCCTAATGTACTGCCACAATTTATTGTGTACTTTACGACCGGAATCGCGACGGCGATTATGTCCGTGTCCAGCTTCGCTTTTTTAGGTGTCGGTCTGATTGCGGGTACGCCGGAATGGGGAGCTATGCTGAATGAGGCAAGGAACAGTATCTATACAAATCCCAGCCTGATTATTTACCCCGGAATTTGTTTAATTGTGTGCTGTGCCGGATTTAACCTGTTAGGAGAAGGTCTTAGGGATTCTATCGGGAAGGAGGATGAAATCAGTGCCTCTTAAAGTAAAAGACTTAAAAATAACCCTGTCCTCTGGTGAAACCATTGCGGATAATATCTCCTTTCAAATAGAAAAAGGACAGATGCTTTCGATTGTCGGAAGTTCTGGCGCAGGTAAAACAACTGTATGTAAGTCAATCATGGGACTGCTGGGGGCAAATTATAAGACAGGGGGCGAAATCATTTTTCAGGGTGAAAACCTTTTGGCTCTGCCGAAAAAGAAGCTGCGGCAGATTTACGGGAAAGAAATCTGTTTTATCATGCAGAACCCTATGACTGCGTTCAATCCGTCTATCCGGATTGGGAAACAATTGAAAAAGACATATCTCCAGCATCATGAAAAAATCCCCGAATCGGAACTCCTGGCGCAGTTTGAAATGACACTGAAACGGCTGGGCCTGGAGGACACAAAGCGGATTTTGAAAAATTATCCTTTTGCTCTTTCCGGAGGTATGCTGCAACGAATTATGATTGCGGCGGCTCTTATAAATCGTCCGCAAATACTGATTGCGGACGAGGCGACTACCGCAATAGACGCATGTAACAAAATGGCGTTGATGAAACAACTGCGGAAGCTCTGTGAGGAAGGGGTGTCGGTTCTGCTTGTCACCCATGATTTGAAAGCCGCGTCTGTTTCCGATCAGATTCTTGTTATGAATCACGGGAAAGTAATTGAAACCGGCAAAACAGAAACAATTCTAAGGGAACCCAAAGAGGAATACACAAAATATCTGCTCAGTGCAAGCAGTTTGGAAAGGGGGTGCTGTTCGTGATAGAAGTAAAAAAACTAAGCTGCTCTTTTTCAAGGGGGTTTTTATCAAATGAAAAATTTGCTGCAGTATCCGCTCTTTCTGTCGAGTTTAAGGATGGCGGACGATACGCCATTGTTGGGGAATCCGGATCAGGCAAGACTACTCTGGCAAGAATGGTTGCAGGACTTCAACACCCGGACAGCGGCAATATATTAGTAGATGGCGCACCTGTTTATGCGAAACGCAAAACAGGGAAAGGTCATTTTAAGAAAGTGCAGCTTATCGGGCAAAACTCCGCTGCCTCCCTTGATCCCAAAATGACAGTAGGTAAGTCGATAGAAGAACCGCTGCTTTGCTTTTTCCATATGGACAAAGATAAGCGGAGAAAGAAATGTGAATCGTTGATGAGTCTATGCAACCTTCCCGTACGCTATTATGCCCGTCTCCCTTCGGAACTCTCAGGCGGCGAACAGAAAAGAGTGGCTATTGCCAGGGCCCTGGCCGTGGAACCGGATTGCCTGATTTTTGATGAGGCGACCAATGGGTTCGATTCGCCTTTAAGGAAAAAGATGATTGAGGAAATCACTGATTTACAGAAGAAAATAGGTTTTATTTTGATATTCATTACACACGATATGGAGCTTGCTGTTTTTGTGGCAGATGAGGTTCTTGTTATGAGAAATTCTCATCTGGTGGAGCGGGTTGCCTTTTCCGGCGATATATCAGTATTTACCAATGGATATAGCAGGATATTGCTAGAATCAAGTGGAATTACTTAACTTAATGCTTTAAACCAAGATAGAATAAAAATCTAAATTTGATTATGAAAGGAATATTTTATGATGAAGATGAAACGATTGGCGGCAGCATTGCTGTCCGCAACTATGATGATTTCACTGGCTGCGTGTTCGGGGAATAATGAAACGACAAGCAACTCCGAGACCGGTTCAAAACAGACAGATACTCAGGAAACTGTTCACTTAAACCTTGCAGAAAGCTGGGGTTTTGAGTACTTTTATACCATTATCACCCCAGAGGTCACTTCCAGCGGATATGACATTACCTATTACCTGACCAGCTTCTACGATACGCTGGTTCAGTATGATGAGGATGGTGAAGTGGTCGGCTCACTGGCTGAGGACTGGTCGGTTAGTGAAGATGGAAAGGTATATACTTTCAACATTAAGCAGGGTATTCAGTTTTCGGATGGTTCCGACCTGACTGCCGATGATGTGGCAAAATCACTTTTGGCTGTGCCTGTCAACCTGGGGCAGTATAACGGCGGTTATGGCAAGCTCTCTACAATCATTGAGGATGCCGTGGTGGCAGATGATTATACTGTAGAATTGTATTTGACACAGCCGTATTACAGCACCTTGCGCGACCTGTGCCTTGCAAACCCGTTCGGAATAGTATCAGGCGAGCAGATAAATGATGATCTGACAGCAAAGGACAGCTTCAAGACGGCTACCTATGGAACCGGCTCCTATATGTACGAGGGCGACAATGACGGGCAGACCTATAATTTTATAAGCAATCCGAATTATTGGGGAGACAAACCTGATGTTGACAGCTTCTCCATCAAGGTAATTCCGGATAATGACGCCAAGGTGCTTGCGCTGCGAAACGGGGAAGTTGACTTCTTTTCCGGCATCACAAAGGTTTCTTCCGAAAGCTACGAAGAAATGAAGAACACGGAGGGCTTTGGCGTAAAGGTAGATGAAGCTTCTCTGCAAACCTATTACATGGGATATAACCTGAGTGACCCGATTTTTAGCGACCAGGCAGTAAGAGAGGCGATGACTTCCACGATTGACAAGGAAGCCGTTGTAAACAGCGTTTTTGGCGGAATGTTTGAAAAAGCGGATACTTTCTTCTCCAGAGATTTGCCGTATTGCGATGTGGAGCAGAACATCTATGAATATAATCTGGACAAAGCGAATCAACTGCTGGACGACGCCGGATATGTTGATACCGATGGCGATGGCATTCGTGAAAAGGACGGGATTAAGATGGCTGCGGACTTCCTGTACCAGACCGGCTCTGCGTCTGATGATGATCTGGTAGTTTATATCTGCGATCAGATGGAAAAAATCGGCATTGAACTGACACCCAAATCTGCTCCGATGATGGATTGGTACGCCATGATTACGGGCGGCCAGTATGGTTTGACGATTTTTAAAACCCAGGGTGGATTTTATGACCCGACCAGTGTTATTACCAATATTGACCCGAATGGAACAATGGATCCGATTATTTCGCAAATCTGCGCATACCTGCCGGGCGAAGCGGAACTTATCAGCGAGCTAAACTCCTCGACAGATGAAACCCGTATTCAGGAGATTTATACCACGATACTGACTGCGATGGCGGAAAACTGTCTGACCACCCCGATTTACTACACACATCAGGTAGCTTTGTATAATGATAAGATTGCTGACTACGAGTTCCCCGGCGACCCCAGCTTTACATCCGTTCAGAATATCAAATTAAAGTAACAGGTTAATGATTCCGGGTGGTAAAGTAATGGGCATTATTGCCCGGAACGTTGGAAGGAGGGATTTGCGTGAAACAAAAATCCAATCAGTTAAGCAGGCTTCTTGAATTTTGCGGCAAAAGCCGTGGCCTGTTATCGTTATCTCGTGTTTTGTCAGGGGTCAGTGCGGTTTTTATTCTTGTACCTTTCCTGTGCGTCTATATGGCTGCCAGAGAGCTGATTACTGTCTTTGAGGGAAGTGCGCTGGATACATCCGAGTTGATTAAATGGGGAATATACGCCCTGATTTTTGAGCTTGTCGGGTTAGCCATATATTTTGCCGCCTTGTTGTGTTCCCATGTCGTGGCGTTCAGGACGGAAAAGAATCTGAAAATGGCCGCCCTTATTCATTTGGCAAAAATGCCGATGGGTTACTTTGACTTGAATCCAAGCGGCAAGCTGAGAAAAATTATTGACGAGAACAGTTCCCAGACACAATCTTTTATCGCCCACCAGCTCCCCGATCTGGTGGGGGCATATGTAACCATGATTGCCAGCATTGTATTAATGTTAGTGTTCGATTGGCGCGTTGGGTTGCCTATGTTGCTTCTTTTCGGCATTGGGTTCTTCCTGCAGGGTTCCTTGATCGGTAAGGAGAGCATGGAGTTTATGAAAACATATCAAGACTCCCTGGAAACCATGAACCATGAGGCGGTGGAATATATCCGTGGCATTTCCGTAGTCAAGGTGTTTGGGCAGACGGTGCAGTCTTTTACGAAGTTTAATGGGGCAATCAAATCCTACCGCGATTATGCGCTGGCCTATACAATGTCTTGCCGGAAAGGAATGGTTGCGTTTACGGCGGTTATCAACTCCAGCTTTCTTGTGCTGGTTCCGGCAGCTCTTATTATCGGAATCACATCAGCAGATTTGGTGGGCTTTATGCAGGGTTTTCTTTTCTATGTTATCTTCTCGCCCGCTTGTGCCGTTATGTTGAACAAAATTTTGTATATGACAAACTATAAAATGCAGGCAGAGGAATCCATGCGCAGAATTGATATGATTCTGAACGCCGAGCCGCAGTTTGAGACAGACCGGCCTAGAACCACCAATACCCACGATGTTTCTTTTGAAAATGTCACTTTTTCCTATGAAAATGCAGAGCACCCTGCGGTAGAGCATCTTACATTTATTGCCGCAGCGGGAACCACTACCGCACTGGTCGGTCATTCCGGCTCCGGTAAGAGTACGGCAGCCAGTCTGATTACCCGGTTTTATGATGTGCAGGAAGGTACTGTTAAAATCGGCGGAGTGGATGTACGGGATATGTCCCATACGGAATTGATGAGGAAGGTAGCCTTTGTATTCCAGAATCCGAAACTTTTCAAGGATACGCTGCTGGCAAATATCTGTGCAGCCCGTCCTACAGCTACGCGGGAGGAGGCGCTCAGAGCGGCGCATCTTGCCAGATGTGATGATATTTTAGAGAAATTCCCAAAAGGAATTGATACCGTCGTCGGCAGCAAAGGCGTCTATCTGTCCGGTGGCGAAGCACAACGGATTGCCATAGCGCGGGTTATTTTAAAAGACGCTCCCATCATAGTGCTTGATGAAGCCACGGCTTTTGCTGACCCTGAAAACGAACAACAGATCCAGCAGGCATTTGAAGGATTGGTGAAGGGCAAGACAGTCATTATGATTGCACACAGATTATCCACCATACAGGATGCGGATCAGATATTGGTAATGAAGCAGAGCCATATAGTAGAGGGCGGAACCCATGATGAACTGTTAAAACAGAATGGTGAATACGCCCGGATGTGGGATAACTATATGAAAACAACGACGTGGCATATTGGAAATGAGGTGAAATCATGTTGAAACGTGCATTTGCTCTAAGTGACCAAGGTTCCAGGGATTTGAACAAAGGAATTGCGGCAACTACATTCAGCAATCTTTGCTTGATGTTCCCGGTCAGCTTGTTAATGATGGTTATCATGGAACTTTTGAGCGTCATAACAGGAGAAAAGGATGGAATTGGTGCAAATATTCCGCTTTACTGTGTCCTCGCCGTCTTGCTGTTTGTGGTGGTATTTGTATCTCAGTGGCTGCAGTATAACAAGACGTATACGAATGCCTATCGGGAGAGTGCCGACAGGAGGATCGTTTTGGCGGAAAAACTCCGTAAGCTGCCACTGTCCTTCTTTGGACAAAGAGACATCGCAGATTTGACAACAACTATTATGGGAGACTGTACCGCCCTTGAGCGGACTTTCTCCAACGCAATTCCGCAACTATTTGGGACGGTCTTTATGTTCCTGATAACGGTCGTTGGATTGCTGATTCTGGATTGGAGGATGGGTCTTTGCATTACGATTCCCGTGCCGGTTGCCGCACTTGTCATTTTTGCAGCCCGGAAAGCACAGGCTAAAGCAGAAAGTGCAAATTTGGACGCGAAAAGGGCCGCTTATGACGGAGTTCAGGAATATCTGGATACCATTAAAGAATTAAAATCCTCGTCCAGAGAAGCGGAGTATTTGGAAGGATTGGAGAAAAAGCTGGAGAATGTGGTGCGTTGTTCTTTCAGAAATGAGCTGGCTCCGGGTGCTTCCACAACGGCGGCGCAGTTCCTGCTGCGTTTCGGTCTTGTCGCAGTCCTTCTTGTGGGGGGATACCTTGTTACCATCGGATCGCTCTCTATCCCGATGTTTATGCTTTTTCTTATATTTGCGGGAAGAATATATGACCCTTTTAACAGTTGCTTCATGTTGCTGGCCGAGTTTTTTGCTGCCCAGGTCAGCGTAAAACGCATGAAACAAATTGACGCAACACCGGAACAGACCGGTGCGGCGGTATGCAATAACCAGGGATTTGATATTGAGTTTAAGAACGTCGTTTTTTCCTATAATGAAGAACCTGTGCTAAATGGTGTTTCATTTACGGCGAAGCAAGGAGAAGTTACGGCATTGGTTGGACCGTCCGGCAGCGGCAAGTCAACGACTTCCAAACTAGCGGCCAGGTTTTGGGATGCCGATTCCGGGATGATTACGCTTGGCGGCGTGGATGTTGCCGGCGTGGAACCTGAAACGTTGTTAAAGAATTTTGCTGTTGTATTTCAGGATGTTCTGCTGTTTGACGATACGGTGATGGAAAACATACGGTTGGGACGCCAGAACGCTACCAACGAGGAAGTAAAGGCAGCGGCCAAAGCCGCACAGTGTGAGGAATTTATCAGCCGCTTGTCGCAGGGATATCAGACGAATATCGGAGAGAACGGCAGCGCCCTGTCAGGCGGTGAACGGCAGCGCATTTCTATCGCACGGGCATTGCTGAAAGATGCGCCGATTGTCCTGCTTGATGAGGCTACGGCATCTATGGACGCCGAGAGTGAAACACTGGTGCAGGATGCCTTGTCTGTTTTGCTTAAAAATAAGACGGTTATGGTAATCGCCCACCGAATGAGAACTATTGTGAACGCCGATAAGATTGTGGTGTTGGATAATGGGCTTGTCAGTGAACAGGGTACTCCTGCGGAGCTTATGGCAAAAGGAGGTCTCTATGCGCATATGGTGTCGCTTCAGCAGGACAAAACTATTTTATAGGAGGATCAAATGAGTGAAGCAATTATAAACGGAAAAGAAAAACAAAAGAAATTTATATTGAATGGAAATCTGTGGAAGGTCATGTTTGATTTATCATGGCCCGCAGTTATTGCTATGGTGTTATATGGGTTTAACACGGTACTGGATGCTATCTTTGTAGGGAGGTTTGTGGGAGAAACCGCAATGGCGGGAGTTTCTCTGGCTTACCCCCTGACGCAGATCAGTGTGGCGTTCGGTTCCCTGATCGGCGTTGGTGCAGGCTCGGTACTTAGCATTGCTCTGGGCGCACAGGACAAAAAGGCAGAGGAAAAGCTGTTCGGGTGTGTCAACCGCCTATCGTTGATCTGCACCGCCATTTACATGGTGGTTGCGCTGATTTTTTCAACACAGCTCATACGAATCATGGGAGGCGAAGGCGAGACGCTGGCACTGGGCGACAGCTATTTCAGGGTTACGATATTTGGTGCGTTCTTTTGGGTTTACGGTTTGGCGGGTAATATGATTGTCCGCGCCGAGGGCAGGATGAAAACAGCGGCCTGGATGATGGCATTGGGTCTGATTGTAAATGCCGCCGCCAACTATATCTTCATTGTGGTTCTTGATATGGGCGTAGAGGGTGCAGCGTGGGGAACAAATATTGGGATGCTTGTCTATACCGTGGTAGGCTGGATTTATTTCGGAAGGGGTCATGCTTCTTTTAGGTCTAAAATTTTCTCACTGAAAGGTGACAAGGAAATTACAACGTCTATCATCCGGCTTGGCATGTCCTCACTGATTATGTCAGTTATGACCCTTGTGCAATCCATCGTTGTCTTTAACGCCCTTGCCAAATACGGGACTACATCGGATGTAGCGTTCTTTGGTGTGATTTACCGTATATTCCAATTCCTGTTGACGCCGATTTTCGGACTGATGCGGGCTTTACAGCCAGCCATTGGCATCAATTATGGAGCGAAACAATATGACCGGGTTATACGCTCTTACAAGATATTTGGTGTTGCCGCCATGTTGTTAACGCTGCCCTTCTGGCTTGTTTCGATGGTAGCGCCTGGTTCCATTTTAGGCTTGATGCTGACGGAGCAGACACTTGTTGCCACACAGCTTACATACTTTAGAATTTACATGGCGATCTTGCCGCTGATGTCATTTATCTTTATGGCAATGACGCTATTCCCTGCTGTTGATAAAGGATTGCCGGCAATGATTATTGGTATCGCACGGCAGCTTGTTTTCTATGTTCCCGTTATGTTAATTGTACCGAAATTTGTTGGCATATCAGGTATATACTATGGCTCTCTTGTCATTGACGCCGTGATTTTGCTTTGGACATTATTTATGGTGAAGAAAGAGTTTAACTTACTTCGACAAAAAAATATGAAAATGAGCAGGGTTGCTGAAAACATAGCATGAATAGCCACTCATTTACATCAGAATGTAAAGTGAAAAAGAATATTTCATATTTGTTTGAAGAGCAAAATGATAATGCAAATTTATTAGTCGTAACTAATTGAGAGATATACAATGAGGTGATTCATGAGTAACCAATACTTTATTAGGGCTTTCGAAGAAAAAGCCAAAAGCATACTTTTCTTATTCCCATATGCAGGAGGAGGTGCATCTGTATTCAATCAATGGCAAAAGTTTTTTGTCAATACGGAGGTTATTGCAGCGCAATATCCAGGCCGGGAAACTAGGATAAAGGAAAGGCCGATTGAAAACATGAGAATCCTTGTTACAGAATTGTTCGATAGCATAAAGCCTATAATTAGTGAAACGGTTCCATATTATCTGTTTGGGCATAGTCTTGGCACAAAGGTTGTTTATGAACTGGCATTACTTATCCAAAAAAGCGGTTTGAATCAACCAAGCGGATTAATTATAGCTGCTGGTAAAGCACCATGCCTAAAGGAAGACAATCCAATCCATCAGCTGGATGATAATGATTTCATCAACGAAATAGGCAGGTTTTCAGCTACGCCAACTTCAATACTACAGTCAAAAGAATTAATAGGTGTTTTTTTGCCTATGCTTAGAGCTGATTTCAAATTGGATGAAACATATCACCGTAGTAACGTTGAAAAGGTTAACATACCAATACTCGCCTTGATGGGAACAAATGACCCGGAGCTTACAATTGATGAGCTACTGATGTGGAAAGACTATACTAATTGTGGATTTACATGCAAAAGTGTAATGGGTACGCATATGTTTATTATCAGTAACCAGGAGGCAGTGATAAATACTCTTCAAGAATTTATTAATATATGAAAATATCAGGTGAGAATATTGCGTTTTATACCATTTCCAATTGTGATGATGTGATAATTGATAATGTAGAAAAATTGCTTATGAAGGGCGTTCCACAAGTATTCATTATTGATACGAGGAAAGAACGATGTGAAATAGAAACCTTTATGCACTTGTCGGATGAAGACAAATCGAAGATTCGGTTATATAAAAAGGGATATGACCAAAACAATTACCTAGTGACGCATAGTTTAGTTAATTATATTTATTCCAGCGTACTAAAGTGTAGTGTTAATAATCTTCCCTATGAGTTTGGAAAATATAAAAAGCCATATATATCGAATGATTTTAATTATCACTATAATATATCCCACTCAAATAATTACGCTATCGTTGGGATATTGTGTAGCGAGTTGGGTGTTGATATAGAATACTACAATGAGAAATTTGACTACACCAGCATTGCAAAGGGTCTGTTCTCTTTGGAAGATGTGAAATACATACAGCAAGACCGCAGAAAATTCTTCCGGCTCTGGGTAGCAAAAGAGGCTTATTTAAAATACAAAGGGACAGGTTTCTACTGCGATGTAAACAGTATCGTAATAACTGGTGCAGACAACGACACAATTACGCTGTTAGATAGATCGAATATGTCAGAACACTCAGTATTTATCATGGATAATCAAGAATACATTATCGGATTAAGTTGTACTTAATATAAAAGATGGGAGGTAATCATGAATATTAAGGTAAAAGAAAATCTCGAAGCGTTTTATTTACACAATGTATGGGAAGACGGTGCATTGGGAGATGTGTTGACATTCTGGAGCAAAAAATATTCTGATAGAATTGCTTTAAAAGAAGCACATAAACAAATGACCTATGAGGAGCTTGAGAAGGAAGCCAAGACAATTGCATACGGTTTCCAGCGCCATGGATTTAAAAAAGGTGATAAAGTTGTGTTGCAAATTCCAAATACTATTGAATTTGTAGCTATATCTTTTGCATTGTTTAAATTGGGAATCGTCCCCGTCCTGGCTCTCCCTGCACAAAGAAAAACTGAGATTAAAGGAATTATAGAAAAATCCAATGCAAAAGGCTATGTAATCAAAGATAAGTATTTAGGGTTCGACTACAGAAATATGGCAAATGAAATTCTGTTGGAACTTGAGATTCCTTTGACGGTAATAGTTATAGGTAAAAATGAGGAGTTTCTATCTTATGATGAATTGCGGGAAGGATCTGAACTTCAAAATGCTCCGGTAATAAATAGTGCCGAAGTTGGCTTGTTTTTATTATCTGGCGGAACAACAGGAGTACCTAAATTGATTCCAAGGAGACACGCAGATTATCTGTATGTCGCAAAAGAGACGGCAGAAAAATGTCTTATGGATGAAGAATCCGTATATCTGGCTGCACTTCCTATCGCACATAATTTCCCGCTGTGTTGTCCGGGCCTGTTAGGGACATTAAGTGTTGGTGGAAGAGTAATAATCTGTAATGTGACGAGCCCTGATGAAATTATTCCGTTGATTGAAAAAGAAAAGGTTACCATAACAAGTTTAGTTCCGGCAATGGGCACCATGTGTATCGAATTACTGGAGATGGACGATGATTATGATTTGTCGTCTTTAAAAGTGGTTCAAGTTGGCGGTTCAGTATTGGATCCATATCTGGCGGCAAAGATTGAAAAAGCATTTAATTGTAAATTGCAGCAGGTATTTGGTATAGCAGAAGGATTAATTTGCTGTACTGGATTAGAGGATAGCGATTATGTCAGACATCACACACAGGGGAAACCTATTTCCATACATGATGAGATTTTAATTATTGATGAGAGCGGGAAAGAAGTCCCGACTGGGGAATATGGGGAACTCATTGTAAGAGGACCATATACAATATATGGCTATTACAACCTTGATGAAATAAACAAGAGCTGCATATCAGATGACTGCTACTTTAAGACAGGAGATAAAGTGCGTCGCCTTAACGATGGAAACGTCCAGGTTGCTGGAAGATTAAACGAAATAATCAATCGTGGCGGAGAAAAAATTACTCCATCTGAACTAGAGGAGCTTTTGCTGAAAAATAAGGCAATAGAAGATGTGCAGGTAGTAGGTATTGAAGATGAAAACCTTGGAGAGAGGATCTGTGTGTTTATCTTAGACAGCATAGAGAGTTTGACTCTTAACCATATCCGAAATTATCTGCAAAACCTGGGGGTAGCAGCATTCAAACTACCAGATCAGCTTGTCTATGTGGATGTCTGGCCGCTAACTAATGTTGGGAAAATTGACAGGAATCAATTACGGCAGTTTGTACTGCAGAGATAGATAGGAGGCTTCGTAAATGGAAATCAATGATGTAAAAGCCGATGCGGTAAAATTTGTGTATGATAAAGTTATGAGTATGTTGTCTATTCATGATATTGCAGAAGACTGTAATTTGATTGAAGAGGGTCTCAGTTCTATCAATATTATGCAGATTTCTAACTTGCTCAGAAAATATAATATGAGGATACCGTTTGCAAAATTAATCGAACACCCTACCCTTAACGATTGGAATGAAATTATTCAAAAAACTATAATTACGAAGAAAGCACCTAAAACGAATGGCCGTAGCAATGGTCATGATAAGGTATTTCCCCTTACTGACGTTCAATCAGCTTATTTTATCGGCCGACGTGATGATCAACCGCTAGGGGGAGTAGGATGTCACGCTTACATGGAGTTCGATGGACAGAATATAGAACCTAAAAAGTTGGAGGCAGCATGGAATATTTTGCAAAATCATCATCCGATGCTGAGAGCAAAATTCCTTAAAAATGGAATGCAGGATATTATGACATCACCATATAGCGAAAAAATTATGGTATTTGATCTATGCGACTTAATGGAGAATGATTTGGATAAAGAGTTGATTTCAATAAGGGAGGCCTTATCTCATCGGAAACTTAACGTTGAGCAGGGAGAGGTTGCCGGCATCTCGTTAGCACTTCTGCCTAATCAGAAAAATAGGATATTTCTTGACATAGATTTGCTTATAGCAGATGTTTTGAGCCTTAGTATGATCATCTGCGATTTAGCAAAAATATATATGGGGGAGACTCTTGCCCCGCAATTAGAATATAATTTCCGAGATTTCATGAAATATAAGGCAGAGGACGATTCTGCTGCTCACATAGAAAGAGATAAAAAATTCTGGGAGAGAAAACTAAACACAATGTCTATTGAGACGCCGGCTATACCACTAAAGAAAAAGCCCGAACTTGTAAGCGAAACGGTTTTCAGCAGAAGAAAAGATATCATTTTGAAAAACGAATGGATTAAAATCAAACAGATAGCAGCCAGATACAAGGCTACCCCGTCTATGGTATTGTTAACCAGTTATGCGCTTGTATTGGAAAGATGGTGTAATCAAGAAGAGTTCTTTATCAACCTACCGCTATTTAATCGCGATATGGAAACTGAAAACATCAGAGGAATGGTAGCCGATTTTACGAATTTATTGTTAGTCGAATTTAAAAGGGTGCCGAATGAAACCTTCTCAAACACACTTAAGCGCGTTAAGAATACATTTTTAGAAAATGCTGCACACAGCAGTTATTCGGGCATAAGTGTACAGCGAGATATCTTTACAAATATAGGGAGGACAGGCTTCATTGCCCCCTTTGTTTTTGCATGTAATATAGACTACCCGCTGGAAACAGCTTTGTCGAGAACGGCTTTTGGAGATATCAGCTATATGGTGTCTCAAACACCGCAAGTGTGGATTGATTTTCAAACATATGTCAAAGATGATGCATTGATTCTATGCTGGGATGCTGTAGATGAAATATTCCCCGCAGGATTACTTGATGATATGTTCAGTGCTCTTTCACGTCTGATTCATTCTCTCTCCTGTAAGGACAACTGGAATAAAATCCATGATGTCCTTCCTCAAAAGCAGGTAAAGCAGCGGAAAGCAGAATTGGATGGCATCCTGTCTTTTCGTTATCCTGACAAAACACTGCTGTCTGGTTTTATTGAAAACGTTGAACACAGTCCTGACAGGATCGCTTTGATTGATGGTGTGGCGAAAAAAGATATTACATACAAGAATTTATATGATAAGGCACTTAAAATTGCAGACTTACTGATTAAGAGCGGGACGAAAGCAGGTGATTATATCGGAGTCACATTGCCAAGGAGTTGTGATCAAATATATGCAATAATGGGAATTCTATTTGCTGGCGCAGTATATGTTCCTATCGGAATCCATCAGCCAAGGGAGCGCCGGAAAAGAATATATCAGCAAATAGGATTACTCAGCCTTGTTACGAATACAGAAACGATGAATAAGTTTTTGTGCAATGAAGAAGACCTTCTAATTGTAAATTTGGATGATATCTCGGATAAGATATCACTTAAAAAGCCAATAGTGGCTTCGCCCACAGACAGTGCCTATGTGATTATGACATCTGGCAGTACAGGAATACCAAAAGGTGTAGAGATTACCCATGAAAGTGTTGTTAATACGATTGCTGATGTTAATCAGAAATGCAATATTTTATCAAAAGATACCGCAATCATGGTCTCTTCCATAGACTTTGACCTGTCTGTATACGATATTTTTGGGATGTTTTCCTCTGGGGGCAAGGTTGTTGTATTAAGCGAAGATACATATCGAGACCCTGATTTATGGCTGTCACTGATAGAACAACACGCTATATCAGTATGGAACTCTGTTCCTAAGCTGTTTGATATGTTGGTGACAATGGCGGAGAGCCGTAAATTGTCGATTGATTTACGGGTCGTTATGCTTTCAGGCGATTGGATAGGATTAGATCTGCCGCAAAGATTCTATAGACTGAGTAACAATTCAGCAGTTATTGCAATGGGAGGCGCAACCGAGGCGTCAATATGGTCAAATTATATAGTTGTACCGACAACAATTCCCCTAAACTGGACTTCCATACCTTATGGAAAACCGTTAAAGAATCAAATATATAGGGTGGTGGATGATTTCAACAGAGTGTGCCCTAATTATGTCCATGGAGAATTATGGATAGGTGGTGCAGGTGTCGCAAAAGGATATAAAGGCGACGAAAAGCTGACTGCGGAGAAATTTATTACAGATACGATTAGCTGGTATAAAACCGGTGACAAAGGCAGAACATGGGATGACGGTACGATTGAATTGTCAGGCAGAATTGACAGTCAGGTAAAAATAAGTGGTTATCGAATTGAGATTGGAGAAATTGAGGGCGCATTGTTGAAGCTGCCCTATATCGCCAATGCTGTTGTTTGTGTAATAGAGGAAAATACTGACAAGAAATTAGCTGCTTATATTGTCCTGAAGAATGAAATAGATATCAATATCATAAAGGAAGCATTGGAAGCCTTTCTGCCACAATATATGATGCCATCAAAGTTTTTTATAGCAGAGAAGCTGCCCTTAACAGATAACGGGAAACCAGATAAAGTCAAAATTATTGAATCATTAGAAGAGCAGCGTGATACCGAAACTATTGTTCTTCCGCAGAGTGCACTGGAAGCTGAGATAGAAAACGTATGGAAGGAAGTGCTGCAAATGAAGAGGATTTCCAGAATGGATAATTTTTTCAGGTTGGGTGGGGATAGCTTAAAAGCTGTTGAAATGGTAACAAAGATTGGCACTGCGTTAAGGCTAACCGAAAGCATTTCCATACAGACACTATTCAGATCACCTACCATGCAGGATTTTGCTCTTGAGGTTGATAAACTGTACAGTGATTATGAAGAAGCGTCTATTTAAAGAAAGCAGATACTATTCTAACAAAACGTCGAAAGGAGAACAACACAATGGATATTAAAAAACTAACAGGGGAACTAAGAGAAAAAGGAGTCTCGTTATGGAGTGAAGACGGATCCTTAAAATATAAAGCTCCTAAAGGTATAATGACGGATGAGATTCGAGATGTGTTAAAGAATAATAAACTGGGTATTATTGAGTATCTGAATAATGAACAAGTGTCCTTTGAGAGAAACAATGCTGGAAGATACAATAGATTCCCCTTGACGGATATACAAAATTCGTATGTAATCGGCCGTAATAATCTTTATCAATTAGGCGGTGTAGCCTGCCACGGCTACTTGGAGGTCGAGTTTGACGAAGTTATTGATCCAAAAGGACTGGAAGTTGCTTGGAATAAGGTTATTCAAAAACATGATATGCTGCGTGCTGTAGTTTATGATGTTGGATATCAGCTTGTTCAGGAAACGGTACCATATGTGAGTATAACATCCGTTGATTTACGTAAGGATAGAATGGAAGGCCAAAAGAAAAAGGAAATGTTGCGAGACAGTCTTGCTAATAAGCAATATCGTTTAGGCGAGTGGCCGATGTGCGATATGGCCGTTTGTATTGAGGAAGAGAAGAGTGTCGTACATTTCTCCATCGATATGTTGGTTGCAGATTTTTTAAGCATGAATATTATATTGAATGATTTAGAGTTCTTTTACAGAAATCCAAATAATTCAATCAATTATCCGACCCTTTACCGTGATGTTATTACCTATCAAAACGACTGGAAGATTTTAAATCCAAAAGAGCGGCAAATTGCCGAAGCGTACTGGGATAATAAACTACCAGCAATAGGAGAGGCTCCGGACCTTCCGGTAATTAATAAAAGCGGGCTGACGGAACATACCTTTTCACAAAAGAAGATGTTCCTGGATAAGGGCATTTGGAAAGAATTCTGTAAAACTGCCAGAAATCATAGTATTACTCCATCAGCACTCGTAATGGCGGCATTGGCTGAAGTTGTTGCCCTATGGTCACCAAATGACAAATTCAGCATTAATACAACATTTTTTAACCGTCCTCAGATTGTAAATGATATTAATCAGGTCGTAGGCGATTTTACAGATGTAATTGTATCTTCCATTAACCTTGATTATAGTATTCCATTTATCAACAGGGTTCGGGCGATTCAAAATGACCTTTGGTCGGATTTGGAGCACAAGGCCGTTTCAGGGGTAGAGATACTTAGAAAGCTGACTAAGGAACGTGGAAAAAATATTATTATGCCGGTGGTCTTCACGAGTACAGTGGGCATTGCAAGTGAAGAGGATGCAACGGTCAGGAGAAAAATTGAATATAAAATCAGCCAGACGCCTCAGGTTTATATAGACTGCCAGATATCGGATGAAAATGGTGGGGCGAAAATAAATTGGGATATTCGGGATGGTATTTTCGAGGAACAAATTATTCGTGATATGTTTGAAAGCTTTACTGGCTTAATCAATGCTATTTGTAATGATGCAGTAAATGTTTTCGCTGAATTTTATCCAATAAGGCTGTCGTCGAAGACGAATGAAGTAAGAAATAGTATCAATGATACCAAAAAGACCTTCGTTTCTCAGATGATGGAGGAGGGTTTTCTTCAATCGCTGCGTACATATCCTAACAAAACTGCAGTAATCACAGACAAAGGAGAGTTTACTTATGAATCATTCTCAAAATATGTAAAGACAATTGTCGACATATTGAGAGCAAATGGTGTCATGCCTGGTGACAGAATTGGCATTAATCTTGATAAAAACGAATGGCAGATTGCAGCCGTTATCGCTACTCTTTTAATGAAGGGAACGTATGTACCCATTGATGTAAACCAGCCTTATGTGCGAAAGGAAAAAATTATTAAAGCAGCTGACATCAGGGTGCTTTTATCGGAGGATGTCGAGTCTAAGTCGTATGATAGCTGCATCAATATCAACATCAGTACCGTGTCGTTGTCAGAAGAAATGCTCGATGCATTTGCCGCTGATAATGATTATGACCGACCTGCTTATATTATCTTTACGTCTGGTACTACCGGGGAACCAAAAGGCGTCATTATTTCTCACAGAGCAGCAATGAATACCATAATTGATGTAAATGACAGATACCATATAGACGAATCAGATGTGTTTCTTGCTCTTGCCAATCTATCCTTTGATCTATCTGTTTATGATGTTTTTGGGTGCTTCCTGGCTGGCGGAACATTGGTACTTCCTGACTCAAAGAAAATGAAAGATCCACAATATATATACGGTTTAATAATATTGAACCGTATAAGCATATGGAATTCTGTTCCGGCACAAATGCAAATGGTTACAGGGTATTTTGAAACCATGGATCATGCCAAGAAAAACACTACGCTGAGCAAAGTTTTTTTATCGGGGGACTGGATACCTGTAAGCCTTCCAAGCCGTATACACGATATGTTTCCGAATGCATTGGCGGTCAGTATGGGCGGAGCAACGGAAGCATCTATATGGTCAATTTACTATGACATTGATAGAAACGAAATTTTTAATAATAGCGTACCATATGGAAAGCCAATGGCAAGTCAAAAATTTTATGTATTGAACAAACATCTGCGTCCCTGCCCGGATTATGTTGAAGGAGATTTATATATAGCGGGTGCAGGACTCTCTTTGGGCTATTTAAACGATGATGTCCTGAATGCAGAAAAATATGTTAAACTGCCGGAAACAGGGGAGAGAATTTATCGAACAGGGGATAGAGGATATTACAGGAATGATGGCAATATCATCTTCAGAGGAAGAGAGGCTGGCGATGAGCAGGTAAAAATTCACGGACATAGGATTGAACTGGCCGAGATTCGTTCTGCACTAACAGAATATCCTGCAGTTGACACAGCAATTGCATTGGCAACAGGAACTCCGCCCGATGAATTAAGGCTCAGTGCGGTAATAACACCAAAACGCAAAATGACAAAGACAGAAATTATAGATAATCATACTGAGACTGAAATGCTGACAATGACAGGTAAATCTTTTGAGGAGAGTATTGATGGGGACTTACTTGAAAGATGGACGGAAAAATCGGAACACGTTGTTATTAGTGATATTTATAACACATTCAGGAAATTTGGCATATTTGTGGTTCTTCATAAACAGCATTATTTTGATGATATCATTCAAGCTATGAAAATTCCCACAAAGCTTCATAAACTTGCCAAAAGATGGCTTGCTGTGCTTGTTAAAGAAGGGATTATCGAAGAAAACAACCTCACTTATGCACTAGCCAACAATAATCAGAATCTTGATTCTGCAGCACGGTGGGAAGAGTTTTATCAGATCGAGGATAAGTTTAATTACAGTAAGGAATTCGTTGATTATTTGAAAACGTCTAGTGACCTGTTGCCCGATATGATACAAGGCAATGAGAATCCCCTCAACGCTTTATTCCCCAAAGGCGATGTTACGCCGGCGATGGCTGCATATCATGATAATAAAATCAATCAAATTCAAAATGGTATTGCTTGTAAAGAAGTGGTTTACTTATGTAAACAATATAATGAAAAATATCCGGAGAAAACCTTCCGAATTTTAGAGATTGGAGCCGGTGTTGGTGGAACATCAATTGATTTGATTCCGCAGTTGGATGGATTTAATATTGAATACCATTTTACCGACTTATCGACATTCTTCCTAAATAATGCACAGCAGAACTTTGGAAGATATGATTGGGTCAAATATGGACTGTTTGACATTAACACGGATTTTGCTTTGCAGGGGTACGATTCATTTTCATTTGATTTAATCCTGTGTGCAAATGTTTTGCATAATGCTAAGGATATTCATTACGTTATGGATAACTTGAGGGGGATGTTGGTTGATAACGGAACGATGATTGTTTTAGAGGAAACGCGTATTAGTTACATGCTGTTAACCTCTATGGAATTCAAAGATGGACTGACTGGTTTTTTAGATGAACGTATGGAAGACGATCAAACCTTTTTTACTAGAACACAGTGGGAGAATAACTTCAACAGGCATAGGGGAGAGATTATTTTTGAGTTTCCGGGCAGGGACAGCAAGTTGGATATCTCCGGTCAAACTATTTACATAACCCGATTTCCATGTGAATACGAGCAGTTAGACAAAACAAAAGTACAAGAGTTTTTATATAATACCATTTCTTCTTATATGGTTCCCGGCAATATTCTTGTGCTGCCATCTATGCCATTAACTGATAATAAGAAGATTGATATGAAAAAAGTACAGGCATATATGAAACAGAATGAGAAGAAATCTGAAGTAAGTATAAGTGAAAAGCCGTTACCGGAAACGGATCTCGAAAGGCGAATTGCAGAAATTTGGTGCCGTGAACTAAAGATTGATTCAGTTGGAAGAGACGATAATTTTTATGATATTGGAGGAGATTCCCTATTAATTGCACAGGTAGTGGGAAAGACCGTAGAAGAAATAGAAGAGGCGCAAGATTGGGAATGGAGTGCTTTGCTCACTGAAATGATGCAGACACCATCGGTTAAAGAAGTTGCATCCAAAATAATTAAATTTCATAACGAACGGGATACATTTATTGATCCGTCCCTCATACAGATCAAAAATAGCCAGGTTCCCAATAATGAGTCAGTAGCTAAGGTATTATTCCATGCCGGAACAGGAACTCTGTCTGCATACACAGACCTGCTGTCCTATATCGAAAAAAACAGCAAAGACAATGAAAGTATCTTAGGATTTTCTTTCGGTAATGAGGCAGAATATATTTCCATGGAAACGAAAGACACATTCAAATTGTTGGGAAAAAAGTATGGGAAAATTCTGAAGAACATGGGATATGGAAATTACATATTGATAGGTCATTGTGTAGGGGGTGTTATTGCATTGGAAGCAGCAGAGATTCTTCGGGAAAATGGTCTTTGTGTTTCTGATGTGACATTGATTAGTGCTACAATTCAGATGCAAAAAGAGATGACGCATTATGCGGAGTTGCCTGATGATATTTATGAAAGGGCTCTGGAAACCAGTTTAGACAACGAGTTGTTGCTTGAACGGACGTTTGCCAGACTGATTAACGCAAATGAATATGAAGCAGGATACACAACAAGTGATGATGATCTGGAAAAGTGCATTGAATATCTTGTAAAAGAATGCGACGGTGTAGTAAGCGCTGAAGCACTGTGCTCTTTAGATGGACAATACAAAGATATAGGCGATAATTTCACAAAGCTTTCTCAAAAACCGATTTCAGAAAGGCTAAATGATCTGTATGCGACGATTGAGCGATCTGAATCAAACTTGATGGAGCATGAAAGAAAGATGCTAAATACATTGTTTAACATTTTCTCGCAGAATTTTGGCTGTGTGGCAACCCATCAACCTCGCTATTATACTGGTTCTGTACGATTATTTTCTTGTGAGCAGCAAGAAGGGAGCTTTTTTCGTGAATTTTTCGGAGAAAACATTGAGACCTGGCTCCCCTATCTCGAAGGGGAATATACCTATGATACAATTGCCGGTCAGCATTTTGATTGTATCGTAGAACCTAATCTGAGTAAGAACATAGGTAAGATACTGGATTTTAAATGCGATACTTTAAATGAGGCATAAATGTTTATATATCAAATTAGATACCAAAAACTTAGTGGCATTAAGGCGTATAATATAATGCCCTCTACACTTAAAGGAACTGAAACCGGGATTTCTATTTATGATAATCCCGGACAAATATTAGAACAAAAAAAAGGAGGTTATATGAACTGTATCGGTGTTTTAGGTGGAACAGGCGAAATAGGCAGCCGTATACTTCGCATCCTAAAGGAGGATTATCCTCTTATTGCTTCATACCACACAAGAGACAGAAAGTCCCATGGTGACTGTGAGTATATTCATGTTGATATCTCGGATTCTCAGCAGGTAAAGATGTTTTGTCAAAAGTGCGATGTAGTGATCAATTGTGCGGGCGCTTCTTACTTGAATGGTGAAAATATCGCCCGAATCGCAGCTGATTTGCGTGTCCCTTATATTGATCCATCAGGGGAGGCTTTCTTGGAGGAGAAGCTTGATGATATAAAGGATAAGAATATATTTGTTTTATCCAGTGGTTATTTTCCCGGAATGAGTGGGTTATTAATGAGGCATATCTGCGAATCTTTTGATACTCCGGAAACAATTTGCGGATTAAGTGTAAGTGATGAAGTACCGAGCCAATCAGCTATTGAAGATTTCATCCTGACAAATTTATCTGGTTTTGGCGTTGCGCTCAGTTATTATAATAATGGGATTATAGAGAGAGATGAAAATGAAAGACTAGAGAAAATCAGAGGAAAAGATTATCGTTTTCAAAACTATTTAACAGTAGAAACGGAAAGGGTAGCAAAAAAGTATTCTCTTAAAAAAGCGAATTGGTTTAATTCATCATTCGGGGATGAGATTATCCAAAAATTACAGACTGCCATCATACAATACAAGTCAGGTAAGGATACATACAAAAATATCTTGCAAGATGTAATAGGCATCTTCTGTCGCAACACGAAGGATCATGAGCAATTTAGTTATACAAAGATTGAAGGGCAAGGCGTTATCGGAAACAATAGAGTAATGATGACATCTGAGATTTCGAGTAACTGCAGCAGTGAAATAAGTGCAATTATTGCTGCGTATGCAGCTAAAACAGCCTTATCTTCCCATTTGAAGAATGATATTTACTATGCTATGGATATTATAAAAATGGATGAGTTAATGGCAGATATGCCTAGGCTGAATGTAGATTTGAATATTGATAATATTATAATAGAAAGAGGAATTTATGATGAATATGAAGAAGGAGAACTCTAAATTACATATTATTGGGGGAACTAGCAAACCTAAAGTTATGCTTGTGCACGGTGCCGGGTTCTATTGGGAGACTTGCTTCTCTCGTATTATTGATGATCTAAAAGACAGGTATTGCATACTGATTCCTGAATTAGAAGGCCATACGCATAATCCTGAAGAGTATATGGTGTCGGTTGAAGCGACGGCCAATAACATTGCTAAAGAGTTGCTTAAAAAAGATATCCATGCGATCGATGTGGTATATGGAGTTTCTTTGGGAGCTAGCGTTGCTGTAGAAATTGCAATCAACCGTAGAATCAATATTGGGAATCTAATCTTAGATGGCGGACAATATGAGTCTATGGGTGAAATGACAGAGCAGTATTCCAACTTTATGGCTGATGCTTTTTTGAAACTTCTTGAGGGTGAGAATTTGGCTTCACCCGTGAAAGAAAACATGGGCTATTCTTCCGGTAATGACGTTGAGTTTCTGCAGCCTCTGATTTATAAACAAATTACACGAAAGGCTCTGTTACAGGCTTTTTTAGCTGCCTATAGTTACGATTTAAAATCGAAACAGATAAAAATAGATTCACATGTAGCTGTCATTATAGGAGGAAATGAGGCTTATGCAGCACAATGTATGCCTTTATTAGAGGAAATATGTTTATTATCCCCTAAAATATTTGAGTATCCCAATAGGGGACATGCTGAAGTTTTAAGTAAAGATCCTGAGAAAATAGCTGAGTTGATACTTTGCTTCTCGAAAAAAGACATGAAAT
>Ga0153922_1000179_pt1 | contig 25840 bp, 21 predicted proteins | sample TSNJ006MetaG_FD_104723 | JGI IMG/M metagenome (GOLD analysis project Ga0153922, IMG submission 104723) | Attine ant fungus gardens microbial communities from New Jersey, USA - TSNJ006 MetaG | ecosystem: Host-associated > Fungi > Mycelium > Unclassified | place: USA: New Jersey, Brendon T. Byrne... | reverse complement strand
GACCAGCCTGGCCGCTCGACGGTGGACACGCTGCTGCGGTTCGTTCGCGACCGTCGACTGCTGGTCGTGTTGGACAACTGCGAGCATCTGCTGGATGCGTGCGCCGAGCTGGTTGTCGCTCTGTTGAGTGGGGCGGCGAGGCTGACATTGCTCGCCACCAGCCGTGAGGCGATCGGGGTGGCCGGTGAGGTGAGCTGGCGGGTGCCGTCGCTGTCGCTGGCTGACGAGGCGATCGAGTTGTTCACCGACCGGGCCCGCCACGCCCGCCCCGATTTCACCCGCACTGATGACAATGCCGCGACAGTGGGCGAGATTTGCGCGCGCCTGGACGGGGTGCCGCTGGCGATCGAGCTTGCGGCGGCGCGGGTGCGAGCGTTGTCGCTGGCCGAGATCCTTGACAGCCTGCATGACCGGTTCCGGTTGTTGACCGGCGGGGCGCGCACCGCGGTGCGCCGCCAGCAGACGCTGCGCGCCTCGGTGGACTGGTCGCACGCGCTATTGACCAGTCCCGAGCGGGTGTTGTTCCGCCGGCTGGCGGTGTTTCTGGGTGGCTTCGACCTCGCCGCGGCCCAGGCGGTCGCCGGCGGCGGTGACGTGCAGCGCTTCCAGGTGCTCGATCAGCTCACGCTGCTGGTGGACAAGTCGTTGGTGGTGGCCGACGACAGCCGGGGCCGAACCCGCTATCGGCTGTTGGAGACGGTGCGCCAATACGCGCTGGAAAAGCTCGGCGAATCCGGCGAGGCCGACGCCGTGCGGGCGCGCCACCGTGATTACTACACGGCGCTGGCGGCGCCGCTCGACGCGCCGGCAGGCCGTGATTATGAGCGCCGTCTCGAGCAGGCCGACATCGAGATCGACAACCTGCGCGCCGCGTTCGGGTGGAGCCGCGAAAACTCCGACGTCGAACTGGCCCTGGCGCTGGCGTCGTCGTTGCAGCCGCTGTGGCAGGCGCGGGGACGCTTTCGGGAAGGGCTGGCCTGGTTCGACGCGGCCCTCGCCGACCTCGACGCGCAGCAACCCGAGGTGGCGGCCGCAGTACTCGCGCGGGCGCTCGCCGACCGCGCCGTCCTCGGCCTGTGGGCCGGCGCCGCCGGCAGCCCGGATCAGGCCCACCGAGCCCTGGTAATCGCCCGCGATCTCGACGAGCCGGCCCTGCTGGTGCGGGCGCTGACCGCCTGCGGCTTCATCGCCGGCTTCTTCGACGCAGAAGCGGCCCGGGCGTACTTGGCCGAGGCGATCGGCCTGGCCCGCGCACTGGGCGACCGGTGGAGACTCAGCCAGATCCTCGGCTGGCAAATGGTTGCGGCAATCACGGCGGGTGACCTGATCGCGGTGCGTTCCGCCGGTCAAGAAGAACGCGATCTCGCCGAGGCGATCGGTGACCGGTTCCACTCGCGCCAGTGCCGTTGGTGCCTCGGAGTGGCACAGACATGGCAGGGTGATCCCGCCGGTGCCGCAGCGCAATTCGCCGAGGTGGTGGCCGAGGCCCAGGCAGCTCACGACGGGTTTCACGAGGCGCTCAGCCTCGCGTACCGGGGCGTCGCGCTGGCCCACCAGGGTGACACGGGTGCGGCCCGGGCCGCCGCCGACGCGGCCATCGAGGCCGCCGCCGAGCTGGGCGGGCTGGCCGCGGGCATCGGCTACGGCGCGTTGGCTTTCGCGGCCCTGGCCGCCGGCGATGCTGCGACCGCGCAGGACGCGACCGAGGCCGCCTGGCAGTACGTGAGTGTCCTGCCTTCGTTTGCGGGGGTGCTTGGAACCTTCAAAGCCGAGGCCGCACTGGCGGGCGGGGATCTGGTCGCGGCTCGCCGCTGGGCTGACGACGCCGTGTCGACAACGACCGGCCGTTTACTGTCGGACGCGCTGGCGACGCGCGCCCGGGTGGCGATCGCGGCGGGTGAGCCAGATCAGGCCGAGCGCGACGCCCACGACGCTCTCGCGCGCGCCGCCGAACTCGAGGCGTACCTGCTCATCCCCGACATCCTCGAATGCCTCGCCGATCTTGCCGGTGAGGCCGGCAGTCACCGCGAAGCCACCCGCCTCTTCGGCGCGGCACACGGCATTCGGGAACGCATGGGCGCGGTCCGCTTCAAAGTCTGGGACGCAGGCTACCAGGCCTCGGTCGCCGCTGTTCGTGATGCGTTGGGCGAGCAGGACTTTGAATCCGCGTGGGCCGAGGGCGAGGCCCTGTTGGTCGAAGAGGCGATCGCATACGCCCAGCGCGGCCGCGGTGAACGCAAACGGCCCACCAGCGGCTGGGCGGCGCTCACGCCAGCAGAGCGCGACGTCGTTCGGCTGGTCAGCGAAGGGCTCGCCAACAACGACATCGCCACCCGGCTGTTCGTTTCACCTCGCACCGTGCAGACCCACCTCACCCACGTCTACACCAAACTCGGCATCTGCTCCCGCGTGCAACTAGCTCAAGAAGCAGCCCGCCACGCCTGAACGCCGCCGCGAAAGCGGACCGGTTAGTGCCAGCATCGACTGGGGCGATGCTCAGTTGCAGCCGCTTGCGTTGACCCAGCGGCCGTTGTAGCTCACGCAACCGCTGACGTTAGGGGGTGGCGGTGGATCGTAGGGCATAGGAGCGTAATAGGCCGGCGGCGGAACGTAAGCCCCGACTGTGTCGGCGATGTTCGCGCAGCCGCTGACCGACACACGCCGGCCGCCGCTAACACATACGTCGGCCTTGGCGACGCCTGGTTCCTGAATGGTGACGACGCCTGCCGGGACGGCCGCGAGGGCCAACACGGTCGCCGCCGTCACGGTCCATGACCGCGTCCACTGGCTCATCTTCGTTATCTCCTTCTCGGCATGACGTGTCGAATCGAGACCAGTTGGGCTGGCTACTGGCAGCGGCTTCTCAGGTCGGTGAGGGGTTGGCGGATCCCGTTGATGTCCGACTGGACCTGCGGGTTGGCGTTGAGGTAGTTCTGCACATCGGCGCGAATCTCGTCGTTCGGTTTTCCCCGAAGGCTGGTGAAGAAGTTGTTCACGTCCGGGTGACTAAACAAATAGTCGCTCATCCCAGTCCCGACAGTCCCTGACACCTGAGCCAGGTCGGCGGCCGTGCAGCCGGGCGGCGGTGGGCCAGCGGGTGTGGGTGACGGCGTGGGAGTGGGTTGGGCGAACGCCACTGAAGCACCCCCGAAAAGGATCGTGCCGGCCATCGCCGCGCTCGCGATCAGACCGGCCACAGCACGACGGGTTGGACGGCTTGACAGCAACATGCATAAGCTCCTTTCCTTTGGGTGACGGAGTCACAAGCTCGGGCCTTTATCGATACCGAATAGCTAAGCACTGCCCCGGCGCGCGCGCGACGGGAAATGACGTAATCGTTAATACCGCGTGGCCAAGAGCATCGTGCCATGGTAAGCAAAACCAGCCGCCCTTCAGCGGCGTCACCAACGGCGTGGCGGTGGACGCTGCCGGCAATGTCTACCTGTGCGACGTCGGTAAAAACCGGGTAGTGAAGCTGAATAGGGGCTCTTACAGCGACGTGACTCTTCCGTTCACTGGCATCGACAACCCGCTTGGTGTCGCAGTGGACACCGCGGGGAACGTCTACGTCGCCGACCTCGGCAGGCGAGTGCTCGAGCTGCCGGTGGGTTCGAGCACGCAGTCGCAGCTGCCGTTCAGCGGTCTCGGCGGTCAAACGGAGGGTTTAGATGTCGCCCTCGACAGCCACGGGACTGTCTACGTCGCCGATACCGCCAACAACCGGGTGCCGAAACTGTCCCAGGCGTAGCACCCCGAAAATGACGGGCGAGCCGAAACGTGTTCAGCGATGGCGAGATAGACCAAAGTTAAGAACCGCTTCCGTGGTCGCAGAGGAATGCGGTGTGCGAATATCAAGGTTCATTGCCCCTTCGGGCTAAGGGGAGGTCACGGAATCCGTGCGAGCGAACGCTTTGGATCACTTGGTCCTCGTGCTCTTCGAGAACCGCTCGTTCGACAACCTGCTCGGCCACCTGTACCAGGCTCACGAGGTCAAGAACTTCGAAGGGGTCCTGGACAGGGACCTGAGCAACCCGATCCCTGAATGGGCAGAGCATGGGACCGAAGTCGGCACCGTGCCGTATGGGATTGCCACTGACATGGACTGCCCGAATCCCGATCCCGGAGAGGAGTATCAGCACACCAACACTCAGCTGTTCAACGTGCTCGACGCGTCCAACCGCTTCAAGGACGCCACCGAGATGGTCTCGCCGTATAACGCACCATCCGGTGGCCAGCAGCCCACCATGGATGGCTTCGTCGCCGACTACATCAGCTTCCTTACCGTAGAGCTCGGGAGACAGCCCCGCTACGACGAGTACTGCCAGATCATGACTGGCTACGCGCCGGAGCAAGTACCTGTGATGAGCACGCTGGCGCGGAACTTCGCTGTTTTCGACCATTGGTTCAGTGAGGTGCCCTCCCAGACGTTGCCCAACCGGTCGTTTTGGACTGCAGCCACATCGTCGGGCTTCGTCGTGAACCGTCCGCTGACGAACTTCATGCTCCACAACTGCGCGGAGACGATCTTCAATCGTCTTGAGCAGGTCGGCAGGACCTGGAAGGTGTATGTGCTTGAACCCGACCCGATCTCGTTTACCGGATTCATCCACATGGCGCGCCTCAAAGACCGGTTCGCCACCAACTTCGTGCCCTTCAGCGAGTTCGAGCGGGACGCCGCCGCGGGCACTTTGCCGGACTTCTCGCTCATCGAGCCGAATCTGTTGGCGGGACATAGTGACTACCACCCGGCGTTCGGCCGTGCCCTCCTGACAGGGGTGGACGTGTCAGTGGACTCACCCTCGTCGATCCTTGCCGGGGAGGCCTTTCTAGGCCGGGTCTACGATGCCATCCGCACCGCCGCCTCACCGGTGGGATCGAACGTATTCAACACGGCGCTCTTGATCGGCTTCGACGAGCCAGGTGGCACCTATGACCATGTGCCTCCCGGGCCGGCGGCGCCCCCGGATCCCGGCGCTCCCCCAGGACAGCTCGGGTTTACGTTCGATCGTTCCGGCTATCGGGTGCCGGCTGTCATTGTCTCCCCCTGGGTTGAGGCGGGCACCGTGTGCACCGAAGAGTATCGGCACACCTCGATGCTGGCGACGCTCCGCAAGGTGTGGGATCTCGGGGAGCCCTTCACGGCGCGTGACGCCGCGGCGCGGACCTTCGAACACGTCCTGCGCCTGGACACACCTCGACCACCGGACTCGTGGCCGGATGTCACTCCACAACCGGTGCCGTCATACCAAATGCAGCGAGCGGAAGCCTTCCAAACACTGGGCGTACTGGGCCGGCGGCTATGCCACGGGCTGTACGAGCATGCACTGCAGCACCCGACGGAACTCCCGACCCCGACGGGGTCGGACCCGCATGTGTCGCCGGCCCTGGCCATCGACTTCGCAATCCAAGTCGGTGCCAGGCTGTTTCCCCGGCTTGTCCGTCCTCGTGGGGCTCGCGACACTTAACGTGCTGCGGCGACACGCCGCTGGAAGCCGCGCTCCCTTAAGTTTCGCGGCGAGGGGGTGGCTCGGGTAGGTCAGTCATACTGTGGCTCGTACGTCAGCTTCACGATGTTGGAGAAAGACTTCGTCGCAGTGAGTTTCATCGCGGCGGCCTGATCTTGGTGAAATAACAAACCTCCCGACCCGGCAATGAACGGATGGACCGACAGGTCGAGTACGTCAAGCAGCCGAGCCTTCAACAGGGCCTGCGCGAACAGCCCGTGGCCGAAAACCAATAGGGGCCCACCGTCTTGCTGCTTCAGCTTGGTCACCTCAGCCTCGAGGTCACCGCGCACGAGCACCGAGTTGTCCCAGTCGGCGTGTTCCAATGTCGAGGAGAACACGTATTTGGTGATCGTCGTGAGCCGATCGGTCCACGGGTGCTGCTGCCGTCCCGAAAAGATCTTGGCCAACTCCTGGTAGGTGACCCGGCCCATCAGCATCGCATCGCTCGACACCAGCAGGCCCAGTCCGTCGCGGTAGTAGGCGTCGTCACGGTAGTCGTAGAACCTGCGAGTTTCGGGTCCCGCGAACACGCCGTCGATTGAGGCAAGCGTGTATTCAATGATCTTTCTCATCAGTGTCTCCTGGTCGCTGTGTGGTTTAGGCGGGCTCGCTGATGCGGCCAACCCGTCAGCCAGACAGACACCGCGGCTCGCGCACACCGGGCGCAAACCGCCCGATTCGCTGCACACGTGGGGTCAATATCGGTGGAGGCCTTGACGTGGAACGGGGGTGCGGTGCGCGGTGAACGAGGAGCTGCTGGCCCGGGCCCGCGCGGGCGACGGCCGCGCGTTTGGGCAGCTGGTAGACCCGTATCGACACGAGCTGCAGGTGCATTGCTACCGGATGCTCGGTTCGGCCCAAGATGCCGAGGATGCGCTGCAGGAAACGCTGTTGGCGGCCTGGCAGGGCCTGCGCGGGTACGAGGAACGCGCCTCGCTGCGCACGTGGCTCTACCGGATCGCGACCAGTCGCTGCCTCAACGCGTTGCGCTCGGCTGGCCGCCGCCCCCGATCGGGCCCGCCCGTGAGCGGACTTGAGCTGCCCGAGCCCTCCGGGCTCGGTGAGGTGGTGTGGCTGCAGCCCTACCCCGACCTGCAGCTGGAGGGCCCGGAGGACCGCTACCAGGCCAGCGAAGCGATTTCGCTGGCGTTCATCACGGCCGTGCAGTTGCTGCCGGCGCGTCAGCGCGCCGTGCTCATCCTGCGAGATGTCCTCGGATACTCAACGCGCGAAGTGGCGGGCATGCTCGATTCCAGCGAGCAGGCGATAGCGAGCGCCCTGAAACGCGCCCGCGCGACCTTACGGGAAGAGCCCAGCTGCTCACACGACCACCCGCCGCCACCGGCGCCGAACTCACCGGCCGAACAGAAGCTCGTTGCCGCATTCACCCACGCGTACTCCACCGCAGACGTGCAAGGCCTGGTCGCCATCCTCACCGAAGATGTCGAAGTGTCCATGCCGCCGTGGCCATTCCAGTATCGCGGCCGCGACCTTGCCGCCCAGTTCCATACCGCGGTGACGTTCCGCGAGGGACGCACCTACCGACTGATACCAACCCGGGCCAACGGCCAACCCGCCTTCGGGCTCTACACCAAAGACCCCCACGCCCGGGTGCTGCACGCCAACGGCCTGATGGTGCTCACCCTGGCCGGCGGGCACATCAGCGCCCTGACGCGGTTCGACAACAGCGTGCTGCCGAGTTTCGGGCTCCCACGAACACTGCCGAGTTGAAAGGTGCGCCGATGCGCACCCCATCAATTCCCGGGCCAGCCTTGCCCGTGGAAAGGGCCCATTCCAATCCAGCCGCCGCCCTGCCATCCCGGGGCCTTCTGGCCCGGCACGGCGATCACCCGTGGCGGTGACGTCGTGCTCGTCGGGCCCTTGGCGCTCACGACCGGCGACGCGCCCCCTTTTGAGGCGCCCTCCGCCAGCGTCACCACGCCCATGAACAGCGTCGCTGCCAGCGACGCGGTCACCAGCAACGTGCGCACCCGTCGCTTCCAGCGCAGCGACGTCGAGATCATCTCGCGTACCCTCCCATTGGGAATAAGGCGAAGCTCAGCGCTCGCCGACTATTAGCATTATTTGCTGGCCGACCCCCGTTGCGGCCCTCGCACCAGTATGGCTGCCCGGCGCTGAAAAATCCCAAAATCCGCATGTGCTTTCGCGAGGCAGCGCACCCGAAGTCCGGGGCGTCAAGAACGGCGAAGACGAGCAGCCGGGGCACGTACGATTCGCACATGCCGCTGGCCGGAGGAGAGGTGTTCGCCGGATACACCATCGTGCGGCTGTTGGGGTCAGGCGGGATGGGGGAGGTGTATCTGGCCCAACACCCGCGGCTACCCCGCAACGACGCGCTCAAGATCCTGCCCGCCAACCTCACCGCCGACGCCGAGTACCGGCAGCGGTTCAACCGGGAAGCCGACCTTGCCGCGCGGTTGTCGCACCCGAACATCGTCGGTGTCCACGACCGTGGGGAATTCGAACAACAGCTGTGGATCTCGATGGAGTATGTGGAGGGAACCGACGCGGGACGCTGGCTGAGCCGGTATCCATCGGGAATGCCGCAAGCGGAATTCTTTGAGATCGTCACCGCGGTGGCCGATGCGCTCGACTACGCCCATTCGGAGGGAATGCTGCACCGGGATGTCAAGCCCGCCAATATTTTGCTTGGCGATCCCAGCGCGCGCACGCGGCGCATCATGCTCGCCGATTTCGGCATAGCCCGACAGCTCAGCGACATCAGCGGCCTGACCGAGACCAACATGACGGTCGGCACCGTTGCCTACTCCGCTCCGGAGCAGCTCAAGGGTTTGGATCTGGACGGCCGGGCCGACGAATACGCCCTCGCGTGCACCACATTCAAGCTGCTGACCGGATCCTCGCCGTTTCAGCAATCCAATTCGGCGGTGGTGATCACCCAGCATCTGTCGGCACCCCCGCCCAACATCGGCGACCGGCGACCGGAGCTTTCCGGACTCAACGCCGCTATCGCCAAAGCGCTCGCCAAGAAGCCCGAAGACCGATATCCGAGCTGCTCGGATTTCGCTGCGGCCCTCGTCGGCCACCCACCCGCACCGGCGGCTCCGGCGCCTGCCACCGTCGCGCACGCGACGGCCGAGACGACAGACCCGCAGACTGTTGTGATCGACGCCGCGGCGCCGCCCAGCCGGCGCCGGCTGCGGCGGGGAATCCTGATACCGGCGATCGTGGCCGTTGCGCTGCTCGTGGTGGCTGTGGTGGTGGGTGCCCAACTGCTGCGCGGGCATTCTCAAAAACAGGCGGCTCCCAGCAACGCCCGCCCGGTCGCGTCGCAGCCCTCATTGCTGCTAAACCGATACATCACCGATCGTTCCGGGGCGTTGACGCCGTCCGGCCACGAGGCGGTGCAGAGCGCCCTCAACAAGCTCTACGCCGACCGGAAGGTCCACCTGTGGGTCGTTTACGTCGACAGTTTCGACAACCTGGGGCCGTTTAAATGGGGTCAGAACGCGATGCGCGACAACGCATTTACCGCTACCGATGCCCTGCTGGCCATCAACACCACGCTACGGATCTACGCCTTTCAGGTGCCGCCGGCCGTCATCAGCGGAACGGCCATCAGCATTCCGGAGGTGCGCCGCAACCGCATCGAGCCAGCAGTGATTGCCTCCAATTGGAGCGGCGCGGCGGAGGCCGCGGCAAACGGGTTGGATCCGGCAGCCCCCCGCGAATGAACCTGCGGCCGACTTTGAGGCTTCAGGCGAAGTAGGCGAGCGCCGCTCTCGCGACGACCGCGCCATGTTCCTGGACGAAGTGTCCGGCGTCGGGTAGCCGCAGCGGGTCGGGACAGCCGCGGATCAGCCGGTGCATGCGTTCCATCACGTCCGGACCCAGGACGGGGTCGCGTTCGCCGATGGCCATGAACGTGGGCCCGTTCCAGTCGTTGCGCCAGAAGTCGGCGGCTCGGCGGCTGACGTCGACCCCGGGCATGCCGGGCTCGGTCATCACGAGCTCGGGGAATCGGCGGACGCCGGCTTTGTAGGTTTTGTCCGGAAACGGGGCGTCGTAGGCGGCGGCCTCGGCTTCGGTCAGGGTGGGCTCGGACCGGCGCATGAGTCGCCCGATCGCCAGGTCATCGGTGGAGGCAACGTAGCTGCGCCAGGCGTCGAAGCCGGGCCCGGCCGACTCACCGACGGCCAGGGCGGTGTTCATGATGATCAGCCGGGAAATGCGCGGGCGCAGGGCTGCCTCAACGGGCAAGGTCAGCCCGAGCAGGCCGCCCCAATCCTGGACCACCAACGTGATGCCGCGCAGATCGAGGCGGGTGATGACGTCGACGAGGCTGCGCCGGTGAAAGTCGAAGGTGTAGGCAGCGTCGGCGACCGGCTTGTCGGAGCGGCCGAAGCCGTAGAAGTCGGGCGCAACGACGCGTCCACCGGCGGCGCGGAACACCGGGATCATCTTCCGGTAGAGATAACTCCAGGTGGGTTCGCCATGGAGGCACAAAAATGTGTGGTCCGCGTCAGCGGGTCCTTCGTCGACGTAGGCCAGACGCAGCCCGGGTGAGCCCGGCAGGTCCTCGACATATCGCGGCGGGTAGTCGAAGTCCGGCAGGTCGGTGAATCGCCGGTCGGGTGTGCGCAAGGCTTCCATCGCAGTCCTACTCCGGGTTGGACATGTTGGACACGTCGCGGAATAAGTACACGTTACAAGCCGGGATCACCGGGGCCCCGACGTAATGTCAGATCGTGCGGGCGGTGCGGGTGAGCGGGCCGGGAACCGTCGAGGTGCGCGAGGTCGAACCGGCGCCCGGTGATGGCGTCCGGGTGAAGGTGGTGTCAGCGGGGATCTGCGGCTCCGACCTACACCTGGCGGCAATGGGTCTTCCCGCCGTCACCGTCGGCCACGAAATCGCCGGGGTGCTCGACGACGGCACGGCCGTCGCGGTCGAGCCCCTCGCGGCGTGCGGCGAATGCGACGGGTGCCGAGCAGGTCACGAGCAGCGCTGCCGCGAGGTCCTGCAGCGGATCTATGGGGTGGCGCTCGACGGTGGAATGGCCGATGAGATCCTCGTTGCCGCTCGCTGCGTCGTTGCGTTGCCGCGGGCGATCGAGCCCACCGACGCCTCGCTCGTCGAGCCGCTGGCGATCGCGGTCCACGGGTTAAACCGCGTGGGCGCGCGCCCCGGCGAGCGGGTGCTCGTCGTCGGCGGCGGTTCGATCGGGCTCGCCGCGCTCGCGGTGGCCCGGCACCGCGGCGTCTCCGCCGACCTCGCCGCGCGCCACGGCCACCAGCTCGCCGCGGGAGAGGCGCTCGGCGCAGGCACGGCGCCCGACCGCGACTACGACGTCGTCATCGATGCCGCCGGCACCCAGTCCTCGATCGAAGCGGCCATCCGCCGCCTACGCCCGGGCGGGCGCGTGCTCGTGCTCGGGTCGTGGTGGTCACCGGTCCAGCTCGGGTCGGCCATGGCGATCAAGGAGATCACCCTGTTTCCGTCCAGCTTCTACGGCCACGACCACGGATCGCGCGAGTTCGTCGATGCGGTCGACGTCCTGGCGGCGCGACCCGATCTGGCGGCAACCCTGATCACCCATCGCTTCGCGCTCGACGAGGCGGCCGAGGCGTTTCGCGTCGCGGGCGATCGCGCGGCGGGAGCGATCAAGGTGGTCGTCCATCCGTGAAAGGGTCAGTCCCCGGTGCGCTGGACCTTGGAGTCGAAGTCACCGCTGAAGGGACACGCGCCGGTTACCGTGTTGTGGCCGTGTCCGGTGAGGAGGGTGATCGGATCCGCCGGCGGCTGGGGCAACGGGAATTCCAGGCTCGTGTCCTGGTGGCCGGTGCCGCCGTTGATGCAGGTCACGTCGCTTGACGTCGTCGTCAAGCCCCACTTGTTCTGTTGGAAGACGAAAGCGTTGGTCCGGTCCGGATTCACCCACGAGCTCAGGCAGCGGTCGCCGGTGCGAAGACAGAATGACTGGACGTCGAAAATCGAATTAGACGGGGTCCCGCCGGCGGCATATGTGTCGGTTTCCTGATACCTGCCGTGCAAGCCCTGCCCGGGGGACGCCACTCGCGGCGGCTGTGCCTTCGGATCGGCGATCTGCACATTCGATTGCACATCTGAAGTGCGGGTGAACGTCACCTGCTGGTCGCGGGCGCAGCTCGTCGTCGTCGACCGCACCGCGAATTGGCCGGCGAGCGACCCGTCCTGGCGTTGCTGCAAGGACATCGACTCCCAATTCTCCGTCTGTGCGTCCTGACAGGTCCCCGATGTCGCGCTGACCGATGTCCAGGTTCCGTTGATGTTGTCGAGCACCATTGTCGACGTCGTGGACTGCGATCCGCTCACCTTCGACGCGGTCGCCACGCATCCGTTGGTGGCGCACGCCGATTCGATCACCCATGTCTCACGCCCGCCCGGGAAGTTGTTGTAGGGCTGGCCGTTGGTCATTGTCGCCGCTTGGAAGTCGGCCGCGAACGTGCCGTTGAGGGACACGCCGGTCGGGGCGGCGTTCGGCTGCTGCGGTTTGGAAGGGTTTCCGAGGAGCACGGTCAGGATCGTGGTGACAGCGGCGATCATCAGAACGACGGCGATGGGGATCACGATCGCCCCGCGTTGCCACCAGTGCGGCGACGCCAGGTCGGGCGGCCCCGGGACGCGTCTGTCGGGCGGGGACCCCACCGGAGGCAGAACCTCGGGGATACGCAGATGCGTCGGAGTCGAGGGTCCGGGAGCATCCCAGACCGGTCCCGCCCGCGTCGGCGACGACGGTCCGGGAACCCCCACGGTGGGGCCGGGCGGTGGGGGCGCCCAACGCGCCTGAACCCCGTCGCGGGCGGGAGCCCCACGCGCGAGGCGCTGCGTGGGCGCCGAGACCTGACGCCCGGCCAGCGTGCGGTCCGGATCAGCCGGTGACAGCGGCTCCGTCACGGCCTCGGTCAGCGCCGCACGCGCCGCCTTGGCCAAATCCGTCGTCGAGTGGAAGCGCTGGTCGGGGTCTTTGGCCATACCCACGGCGATCACCGCGTCCAGTTTCGGTGACACCGAGGGCTGGGCAACCGAGGGTCGTGGTGGCGGGGTCGTCAAGTGACCGGCGATCTGTTGCTCCACACTGTCGCCGGGAAACGGCCGGTTGGCGGTCAGGCACTCATACAGCACGCAGGCCAACGCATAGATGTCCGAACTCTTATCGCTGCGTCCGGTGCTGAACCGCTCCGGGGCCATGTACGGCCACGTCCCGATCACGTTGCCGGTGCCGGTCAACCCGGTCTCGCCGGCTCCGCGGGCGATCCCGAAATCGATCAGATACGCGAAATCGTCCTCGCCGAGCAGGATGTTGGAGGGCTTGACATCGCGATGCACCAGTCCGGCCCGATGCGCGGCGTTGAGCGCCGCGGCGACCTGCTCAATTACCTTGACCGCCCGCTGAGCATCCAGGGGGCCCCGCTTCAAGACGTGCTGCAGGTCTTCGCCCTCAATCAGGCGCATGTCCACATACAGCCGGCCCTCGATCTCCCCGAAGTTGTGGATCGGCACCACGTGCGGCTCACTGAGCGACGCCGCGGTGAAGGCCTCGCGCCGGAACCGCTGCTCGAACACCGGATCGGCGGCCAGCTGCGCCGGCAACACCTTGACCGCCACCACCCGCTGGGTGGCCGTGTCAAACGCTTTCCAGACCTCTCCCATGCCGCCGCGGCCCAACAAATCGACCAATCGGTACCGGCCGAACGGCGTACCCTCCACTACGCCTCCCGCGAGAAGCGGCATACCTGCAGGTGCACAGGCAACACGATATGCCGCCCCGTGGCCGCGCGTTTGCCATTGCAGGCGGTCCGGCATCTCCCGCTATTCGTTTTGGTTGATTCTGTCACCTTGATGGGCGGACGCTGCGAGAATGCGAGCGTCCGGGCGTCCACCTGAAACGCCAGGTTGAAGGGTTTCATAAAGAGGCCGAAGCCCGTCGGGGGCACATTGCGGCGCCGGTCGCAAGACCGACCAGCAAAACCACAACGGGCCTCTGACATAGGAGTGACCGAAATGCGTAACCGCACGAAAGCCGCTCGGGGGAGATGGTGGGGCATGACAGCTGGTACGGGCCGGGCGGTAGCGGCCGTGGTTGCCTCGGGCGTCGCGATCTCGTTGACGGTGTTTGGCGGAGGCGTGATGGTCCCGGCCTTCGCGCTGCCGGCCACCACCACGACCGTCGCACCCGTTCCGGCGCCTCACACTCCGGAACCGACGTACGCGCCGCCGCCGCCCCCGCCGACGCATGAGGCGCCGCCGCCTCCGCCGCCGACGCACGAGGCGCCGCCTCAGACGTACGAACCGCCGCCTACGCACGAGGCGCCCCCGACGACGCAAGCTCCGGAGACGACGCAAGCTCCGCCGACGACGCACGAGGCGCCGCCGACGACACACGCTCCGGAAACGACAACGGCGCCGGCGCCGGTGACCACGACGGCGGCCGCGCCGACCACGACCACGGTGGCCGCGCCGGTGACGACCACGGCGGCCGCGCCGACCACACAGGCGCGGGTGACGACAACGGCGGGTCCATCGCCCACCGCGACCGGTCCGCTGCCGACCACGACGGGTCCGCTGCCGACCACGACGGGTCCGCTGCCGACCGCGACGGGTCCGCTGCCGACCGCGACGGGTCCGTTGCCGACTACGACGGGTCCGTTGCCGACCGTGACATCAAGTGCGGCGGTGAGCGTGCCGAACAGCTCGGGTCGCACGACTGCCATCGTGACGACCTCCGGCGCCAAATCCACGCCGACCACGCCCGTGCAGGCCGGGCAGACGACGACGCCGACCGAGACACCCAAGACGCTGGAGGCGACCGCGGCTAACGTCGACATCGCCAAAAACGCGGTACCGCAACAGGTGAAGCCGACCGTGCCCTCGCAGACCGACATCCGGGATCTCACGGTCAATCTCAACACCCAGCTGAAGTTCACTCCCGACGTGGCGCCCACCCTGCTCGTCGAGCAGAAGAGCCCCGTGAAGCAATGGGACAAAAGTTGGGTTCACGTCGACGAGTACTACCGACCGGTGATCATCAATCCCTACCCGCAGCCGCTGAAGGTGGTCTACGTCTATAACGGTGCGCCGCAGATCTTGATCGTCCCGCCGTTGGCAAGCGCGATCGCCGAACTCGCCCAGATCGGGGTGTACAGCTTCACGGCGATGGTGCTCGACGCGGCCGGGGCCGCCACCAGCGTGGCGGTGGGCACGATGTACGGCGGCGGCTATGTCCCCGGACCCGGCGAGCCGCCACCGCTCCCGCCGGCCCCGCCGCCGACCTATGACAACGTCCCGGTCCAGGTCCAGTACACCGACGCGACGTATCAGCCGTTCGTGGTCAATCAGGTCGTCGACGCCGGGATGGACCCCGCCGTCGGTGAGCAGAAGGTGCTTCTCGACGGCGTGACGCCGGCCTGGGGGGTCTGGCAGCAAAACGACAACGGGCAACGCATGTTCGTGGTCAACAAGACCCAGCAGTACCCGGGCTTGGACGATCCGCCGGGTCAGGGACCGTTACCGGGCGGCTACCAGTTGCAGCTGGCAAGCGCGAGCAAACCGGCGTCCCCGGGTCTGAGCACGAAGGATCTGATTCTGATCGGGGCCGCCACCCTGATCCTGGTGGTGGGCGCCGGCGCGATCATTTTCAACGTCGTCCAGGGGCGCCGCCGGCACCCAAGACACTGACGCGATCAATCAGGATCCCGATCCCCGTTCGGCCGGTGCCTTACCGCGTGTGCTGCGAAGTACGGCCAGGCCGGCGGGTAGCAGCAGCGCGGCGATCACCGCGAGGATGGACTTGATTCCGTCAGCCATGCTCCAGCCGTGGTGCTGCAACACCTCCAACACGGTGCCCGACACCGCGATCCCGACGCCGGCGAGCGTGACGAGTGACGTCAAAGTCACACCTGCGGCTTCGGCCGCCCGCTCGGGCGGAACGACCGTCTGAGTCGCCACCGTCGTGAACGCGTAGACCAGGCCCATGGTGAAACCACACACCGTCAGTGCAAGCAGGTACACCACCCACCGCTGCGAACCGGCCAGTACGGCCAGCGATACCGCAGCGACCGTGCAGCCGATTCCCATGACGACGATGGGTGAATAGCACGATGCGAGACTTCCCGAGATCACTCCGCCCAGTGCCGCACCCGCGGACGGGCCGAGGAAAGCGACGCCAGCGATCAGTGGATCCAGGCCACGCACTTGTTGCAGGTTCATGGTCGACAAGAACACGGTCGCCGTGTACGCGATATTCGCAATCGTGCCCGCGACGACGAGGATCGAGAACTTCGAATTGCGCAGCAGCGATAGATTGACCAGCGGCCAGCGCACTCGTTTCTCGACAACGACGAATCCGGTCAGCATGACGAGGGAGGCTATGAACGTTCCGACCGTTGGCGCGGACAACCATCCCCAAGACGGTGCTCGGTCAAATGCAAACGTGAACAACCCGATCCCCGCCGCGATCAGCGTCAGACCGCTGAGATCCAGGCGCCGCGGAACGGTTTCGTCTGACGTCTCCGGAATCGTCTTCACGCCGATGAGCAGCGAGACTGCGGCCAATGGCACCAGCAGCCAGAAGATGGCGCGCCATCCCAGGGTCTCGGTAAGCAACCCACCCACCAGGGGACCCGCGGCGTTACCCAATCCCGCTATGCCATAAGCCAATCCGATGGCGTGACTCGACTTGCCCGACGGGAAGGCGTTTGTGAGGACGCTGACGGACACCGGAAAGATGAAAGCAGCACCCAAACCCTGCACCGCCCGGAATCCGATGACGACGGCGGCGGACGGTGCGACAGCGCAAAAGACCGATGCGACGCCGAACAGTGCAATCCCGGCGAGCAGCGCGCGGCGGCGCCCGAAGATGTCGCCGATGCGGCCTGCAGGGACCATGAACGCACCCAACGCCAGCATGTAGACGCTGATAACCCACTGCAGATCCGCTGTGGTGCTGCTGAGGTCCGAGGCCATTCGTGGCAACGCAAGGTTCCACCGCGAGCGCACACGATCGGCCGCCGAGATCACCGCTCGACGATACGGTTTCAAGGGTCGGGCTGGGGCTGATCGGACAATCCTCCATGCGATCAACAAGGGCAACAAACGTTTCGTCAGCAAAGAAGCATTCGGCGAACACGAAACGCCCAAAACGCTTCCCGGATGGACGGGGGCGTTTACAGTTGGTCTGCCCAGCAGGGCTTAGCAGCGCATCCCTGGGAGGCTGGCGTGGATCTCAACACCGTCATTGACGTCATCCGCCGACCCCACGATCGACCTGGCGCGGACTGGCGCACCGGCGATGCGTGGCTGGCCGGCGGGACATGGCTGTTTTCCGAGCCGCAGCCCACCGTGTGCCGACTGGTCGACCTCACGGAACTTGGCTGGCCCAGCTTGGTGCCGGACACCGACGGCCTGGAAATCGGGGCGACGTGCACGATCAGGCAGCTGTACGAGTTCGTGCCGCCTGACGGCTGGCTGGCTGGCGAGTTGTTGCGCACCAGCTGTGAGGAGTTCCTGGCGTCGTTCAAGGTATGGAATGCCGCGACCGTCGGCGGCAACATTTGTATGTCGCTGCCTGCCGGGCCGATGATCACGATGACCGTGGCGCTGGAGGCGACGTATCGCCTGTGGGCCACGGACGGATCCGAACGCACCGTCCCGGCGAGCGGTTTCGTTACCGGCAACCATCAGAATGTGTTGCGTCCTGGTGAGATCCTGCGAAGTGTTCACATCCCGGACCGGGCGCTTCGGAAGCGCTACACGCTCCGCCGGTTCACGCTGACCAAGCTGGGCCGTTCAACGATATTCATGCTCGCCACCCAGAGCCCGGGCACCGACGATCTGCTGCTCACCATCACGGCCGGCACCACTGTCCCGGTTGTGCTGCGCTTCGACACCATGCCTGACGCGGACGCACTGCAAGAGCACATCGACGCGATACCGTCGGACGTCTGGTTCGACGACCCGAACGGGACTCCGGCGCATCGTCGGCACCTGGCGAAGTATTTCACCGAGGACATTCGCCTTGAATTCGGCCAAGGAGGCCTGCGATGAGCTACGCCGTCAACGGCAAGACGTTCTCGCAGGACCCGCAGCCCGGTCAGTGCCTGCGCACGTTTCTGCGTTCTCTGGGCTGGCACGGCGTCAAAAAAGGTTGCGATGCAGGCGATTGCGGCGCGTGCACGGTCTGGCTCGACGGCGATCCGGTGCACAGCTGTATCACGCCGGCGTTCCGCGCTGACGGGCGTCAAGTGACCACGATCGAAGGGCTCGGCTCGCCCCAGAATCTGCACCCGATGCAGCGGCAGTTCCGTGACGCTCCCGGCTTCCAGTGCGGCTTCTGCACGGCCGGCATGATCATGACGGCGTCGGCGCTGACCGACCAGCAAAAGGCGGACCTGCCGCGCGCACTCAAGGGCAACCTGTGTCGCTGCACCGGCTACCGGGCGATCGAGGACGCGGTCAACGGTGTCGCCGCGATCGAGGAAGCGGTGCCGGGACAGGCGGTCGGCACGAGTGTCGGCGCTCCTGCGGGCACCGACGTGGTGACCGGGCGCGCGGAATACACGATGGACACCGAAATGGAGGGCATGCTGCACCTGAAGGTGCTGCACTCACCCCACGCCCACGCCCGCATCGTTTCCATCGACAAGACCGCGGCGCTGGCCGTGCCCGGCGTGCACCGCGTTTACACCTGGGAAGACGTGCCCCCCAAGCTGTTCAGCACCGCCATCCACACGGATCACCTGGTCGATCCCGACGACACCTACATTCTCGACAACGTGGTGCGCTTCGTGGGTCAGCGGGTGGTCGCGGTGCTGGCTGACACGGTCGCGGCCGCTGAAGATGGCTGCCGGAACGTGAAAGTCGACTACCAGGTGCTGCCCGCGGTGTTCGACCCCGAGCAGGCGATGGCGTTTGGCGCGCCGCAGCTGCACGGATCCGACGATCCGTTCGTTCACGATCCGGTGCACAACATCCTGCTCGAACTGCACGGCGAGATCGGTGACGTCACAGCCGGGTTCGCACAGGCCGATGTCATTCACGAGGGCACCTACTTCTCGCCGCGCGTACAGCACGCGCACCTGGAGACGCACGGGTCGATCGCCTGGATGCAGGACGGTCGGCTGCACGTGCGCACCAGCTCGCAGTCTCCATCTGTCGCCAAAGTAAAGCTGGCACACCTGTTCGACCTGCGTCCCGACCAGTTGCGGGTGTTCTGCATGCGCGTCGGTGGCGGTTTCGGCGGCAAGCAGGAGGTCATCAGCGAAGATCTGGTGGCGTTGGCCACGCTGGACACCGGGCGCCCGGTGTGTCTCGAATACACAAGGGAAGAGGAGTTCACCACCGCCTCCCCCCGGCATCCGATGAAGATCACCGTCAAACTTGGCGCGCGTTCTGACGGCACGCTCACAGCCGTGCAGTTCCGCAACGTGTCCAACACCGGCGCCTACGGCAACCACGGCGGCGAGACGTTGTTCGCCGGGGGCGCCGCGATCGCCATCTACCGCTGCCCCAACAAGAAGTTCGATGCCTATGCGGTGTACACCAACACGGTGCCCAGCGGCGCGTTGCGCGGCTATGGCATGACGCAGCCGGCGTTCGCCGTGGAATCGGCGATGCACGAGCTGGCCGTCGCGCTGGGCATGGATCCGCTGGAATTGCGGCGCCGCAACGTCGTTCGGCCCGGTGACGCGCTGCTGGCGATCCACGATGAGCCCGACGACGTGGCGTTCACCGAGGACGGGCTGGTGCAGTGCATCGATCGTGTCGATGCCGCGCTGCGCAGCCACCCCGATGGGCAAGCGCTGGGCGCGGACTGGCTGATCGGCTCCGGCACGGCCAGCTCCCTGCACGAGACAGCGCCACCGACCGAACACATATCTGAGGCCTGGGCCACCCTCGGTGACGATGGGATCTATGAGATCGCGGTGGGCACTGTCGAATTCGGTGAGGGAACCTCGACTGCGCACGTCCAGATCGCCGCGACTGTACTGGCCACCACCCCGGCACGGATCCGGCTGGTGCAGTCCGACACCGACCGCAACGGGTTCGACACGGGCGTGTTCGCTAGTGCGGGGCTGTTCGTCGCCGGCAACGCGGTCCAGCGTGCGTCGAGCGCGCTGCGCGACCGGATCCTGTTCTTCGCCGCCGCGCACACCGGGGCGGACCTCGCTTCGTGCGCTATGGACGACGACGCGGTGCGCTGCGGTGAGACCCGGGTGCCGCTGACGGAACTGGCGATGGCCGCCCGGAGCCGCGGCATGCGATTGACCGAGTCGCGCAAGGCCTGGGGGTCACCGCGTAGCGTCACCTCCAACGCGCATGGCTTCCGCATCGCGGTGCATCGGGTGACCGGTGAGATCCGCATCCTCTACAGCGTGCAGGCCGCCGACGTGGGGGTGGTGATCAACCCGGCCCAGGTGCGCGGGCAGATCGAAGGGGGTGTGACCCAGGGCCTGGGGTTCGTGCTGACCGAAAACCATCTTGTCGATGAGAACGGCGTCATGGTCAATCGGAGCCTGCGTAATTACCGCATCCCGACCTATGCGGACGCTCCGCGCACAGAGGTGATCCTGGTCGGGTCGACCGACTCGGTGGGCCCGATGCGGGCCAAAGGCATGGCCGAGTGCTGCATCAATCCGGTCGCGCCCGCGCTCGCCAATGCGCTTTATGACGCGACCGGGGTGCGATATCGGGAGTTGCCGCTGACGCCCGAACGGATCTATGCCGCCCTGCGGTCAACCCGGCTGACCCCGACCGGCTGAGCGCCTCACACATCGATGACCACCGAGAAGCCGGCCAATAACGCCGTCACGGTCATCATCGGCGAAAAGGTCCGACCCGGCTGTGAAGAGGCATTCGTGGCTTGGCAGCACGGGCTGAACAGCGCGGCGTCGCACTATCCGGGATTCATCGCAGCTGAGATCAACCCGCCGGCGCCGATGCAGCCGCATTGGTCCGTGATCTACCGCTTCGACTCGATCGCGAATCTACGAGCCTGGATCAACAGCGCCACCCGCCAAGACGGGCTCGCCGAAGGGCGGCGCTACGTGGACGGCCCACCCACCCAGCAGATCGTTTCCGGCGGGGCCACGGCCCCCGATACGCTCGTAACAACCGTGGTGACCCATCAGGTCCCACCTGGGCACGTCGACGAGTTCCTCGGCTGGCAGGAGCGACTTCGACTGGCGGAGAGCAAGTTTCCGGGTTACCGGGGTTCTGAGATCTTCCGGCCGATCGAGGGCGTGCAGGACGAGTGGACGACGATCTACCGCTATGACAGCGCTGCCGACCTGGACAGGTGGCTGACGTCGAACGAGCGCCAGCGCCTCCTTGATGACGGGAAGAGGTTCAGCGACTTTCGGTTGCGCACGATCGACAACTCGTTCGGCAACTGGTTCGCGTTCGACGAGGATGGCGGCGGGGCGCCGGCGCCGTCGGATACGAAGACGGCGATCGCGGTGTGGGTCGGCTTGTATCCGACGGTGGTTCTGCTCACGTTGGCGCTATCGCCGGTGAGGCTGCCGCTGTGGGAGAAGATGCTGATCGCAAACCTGTTGTCCAGCTTCGTCATGAGCTTTGTGACGATGCCGTTCTACGTGAACCCGTTGCTAAAGCGCTGGCTGCGCCCGCCCGCCGACGCGCCGAAAGCAGCGACGAACCTTCGCGGCGCGGTGTTGATCACCGCTTTGATGACGTCGTGGGCGCTGCTCTTCTGGCTGGTGACGACCGTGCTCTGGCATCTGCCCTGAGGCCACATGAATGGATTCTTAGGGGTTCCCCACAGTAAGCCGATTTCGGCGTAACGCGGCGGCCGCCGCGTTACTGTGCCCGTGGCACGGCTCGGTTTTGCCAAAGAGTTGAAGGTCGTTGAACCGCGTACCGGCGACCGGTGGCGTCGCCGCTGCGCCGAGACCGAGAAGGAGCACTGACCAACATGACCGAATCCAACGGACTCCCGGACTTCATGCGCCCGGTTGTCACCGACCGGCCCGCCAGCCCCCGCGTCGTCGCCGAGCAGGCGGTCCTCACCTTGAACGCGTCCATGATGTCGCTCTACGACACGACGCTCGAGACCTTCAAGCAGAACATGCGTGACCAGGTGCCCATCATCCTGGCACTATTCAGCGGCGAGGGCGGGCAGATGATCCTCTACCCGCCCGGCCAGGCACCCGAAGTCGCCCCGCCGGTGCCGATCGTGTACCCGCTCGCCAAGTCGGTGGGCCACAGCACGATGGCCGTGTACCAGATCGTCGCACCGTACCTCTCGGACGCTCGTGCAAATCAATTGTGGCGCGCCCCGCTTGCGATGTACCGGACGCAGAACCAGTCGGCCCTCGACGGAATGGACGCGCTGGACATATCCGAAGACGACCGCTTCGTCCTGCGCACCATTCTGCAACGCAACCTGGCCTTCATGGACGAGTGCCTGGCCAAGGGGGACTACAACTACGACGACGTCCAGAAGTACATCCGCGGCACCACACCGCTGTCGGTGAAGTCGGTCGGCATCGCCTCGGGTGCCCAAGTGGGCCACTGGATGAAGGTCGTCGAGAACTGGAAGAACGCGCTGGGCAGTGACTGGGAACGCACCTACGCGGTGACTAACACGCTATACGTGACGCGGCAAAACAACATCCTCTACAGCGTCCTCGTTCAGTTCATGGGCACCGAAACGATGGGTGACCGGTTGCTGCTCGTCGAGACGCCGGAGTTCGAGACAACCCACGACAAGATGCTCGACGTGCTGGCCCGCATCGTCGCTGACCGCTCCCTGGGCATGCTCTTCTTCTGCGACTTCTTCGCGATGGACGTTGAGCTCCTCGGTGGCGGCGGACGGGCGGCGATCGAGCGCGAGATGGCGAAACGGGGCAAGGAAGCGTTGCTGCCGACCGTTGCGCCGTTCCGTTCCAACGACTGGCCCTGGAAGACCGACCCCGTGAAGGGGACTGGCCCGGCGCGGCTGGAGGACGTACCCGATGCCCCCCAATCCGCCATGACCCTCTAGGCGGTCACGGAGGGCGGGGCGAGGGACCAACAAGCCCGAAATAAGCGTGAATTGATTTGTAGTCAATTCGTTTCTAATTTGTTGTGCCCCAAGTAAGTAGCTACCTCCGGCAGATCTACCTTTGCGAGCTAGCCTCAGTGGAAGCGGCGCGTTGCGTCAGCGCCGCAATCAACATAGCGAGGGTTTGTATGCGAGGTCCGAGCGGTATCCGCGTCACAACTGTGCTGGGGGCACTCACCGTCCTCGCGACTATCGTGGTGGCGACCCCCCGCGCGCTGGCCGACCCGGGATTGGATGGTTCTCCGCCGACCGATCCCCCGTCGGCGGAAACCGTCGACCGACTGCCCTTCCCCGGCATACGCCCGTTGAGCCCACCGAAAGTCAACCCGAGCAACGGCTCCATTGTCGGTGTCGCCAAGCCGATCATCATCAATTTCGCCGGGCCGATCACCGACAGGGCGATGGCCGAAGACGCGATACACATCTCGTCGGACCCGCCAGTGCCCGGCAAGTTCTACTGGATGAGCGACAAGCAGGTTCGCTGGCGGCCATTTGACTTCTGGCCGGCGCACACGACCGTGAATATCGACGCGGCGGGCACGTCAACCAGTTTCACCACAGGAGACGCGCTGATCGCCACGGCCGACAATGCCACTCACGAACTGACCGTCACGCGCAATGGCAACGTGGAGCAGACGTTTCCGATGTCGATGGGCAAGCCGGGCCACGACACCCCGAACGGGACGTACTACGTTCAGGACAAGTCCTCCGACGTTGACATGGACTCCGAGACCTACGGCGTGCCGGAGGGCTCCTCGGACGGCTACAACGTTCATGTGAAGCTGGCGGTGCAGTTCGACAACAGCGGCAACTACGTGCACAGTGCGCCGTGGTCGGTGGCCGACCAGGGCAAGCGCAACGTCAGCCATGGCTGCATAAACATCAGTCCCGCCAACGCGAAGTGGTTCTACGACAACTTCGACATCGGCGATCCCATCGTGGTGACGAACTCCGTCGGCAGCTACACACAAAATGACGGGGGCCAGGACTGGCAGATCTGAGCAAGATCGCCGGTGACCGGATTAACTAGGGTGCAGCCATGACCCTCGTGATCTACGAGCTGACCGACCACATCGCCATCATCACCCTCAACCGCCCCGAGGCTCGCAACGCCATCAACGGCGCCCTCCGCCAGGACCTGAACGCGGCCTGGGCCCGGTTCCGCGACGAGGAGGACGCCTGGGTCGGGATCCTGACGGCCAACGGCAGCGTGTTCTGTGCCGGGGGCGACCTCAAGGACAGCGAGGGCTCGGTCGGCACCTTCGGCGGCACGTTCTGGGAGAAGCCGACGATCAACTCGTTCGAGAGCGGGATGGAGCTGTTCAAGCCAACGATTGCCGCCGTCAACGGTCCCTGCGTCGGCTACGGACTGACCGGGGTGCTGTTTTGCGACTTTGTGATCGCCAGCACCGAAGCCACGTTCTGCTTTCCCGAGGTATCGATCGGGGTCCCCACTATCGTCGGGGCCATCCGGCTCCCTCAGCGGGTGGGCTGGGCCAATGCCATGGAGCTATTGCTGACAGGGAAGCCCATGAGCGCCGCGCGTGCCAAGGAGATCGGTCTCGTCTGGAAGCTGGTCGAGCCCGACGAGCTGCAGGCGGAGGCCCGGGCGTGGGCCCGGACCCTCAGCGAGGCCGCACCTCTGGCCCAGCGGGCGACCAAGGAGGTGGCGTGGCGAACCGCGGACATGGGTTGGATCGAGTCGGTCCGTTTCGGTGAGACCATGCGCAAGGTGGTCGGGGCGACCGAGGATGTCGCCGAAGGCCGTCGGGCGTGGCGCGACAAGCGCAAGCCCGATTGGCAGGGCCGCTGACGCCAAAAACGACTCACGCCGGAATTCGGGTCTCGATCTTGCTCACGATCGAACTCGCTTGATTGCTGATCGTCTGACCGCAGGCAGAGACGTCGACGATGACGTTGTTGTCGACCGCAAGGGCGCGCTGACACGAAGCACCGCGACCGCTGCTGCTCATCGGTATCGTGAGCGCTGTGTCGGTTTTCGTGAGAGCGCCGAATGTCAACGTGATCTGTGAGCGGCCGCTCTGGGTCATGTTCACCAGATGGTTGCTGCAGTGTGACCACCGGTCCGCCGACTCGTTGAAGAACTTCTTGGCGGCATCCGCGGCCGGGTACGACACCACCGCCTGTACGACGAGCGAGTTCCAGTCGTCGGCGTCGGGCTGGCGCAACACCTGACCGCGGATCGCGGTGTACCGGCTCGGGTCGTAGATCGACGCCTCACCGACCTGCCAGATGCCAAGGCAATTGAGATTCGGAAGCAGCTCGCTGTGATCGCGCGTGATGCTGAACGACTCGTGCGGTGTCATCGTCGTGCCCATCACCGCGCTGACATCCCCGACGGAGGGAAACAAGCCGTCGAGCGCGGACGTCGGTACCGGCGTGGGTGTCGACGGGTGAGTGGCGGTGGAACTGTTCGAGCACCCCGCGACGGCGATGCCCGCCGCGAGCACGGCCACTGAATGTCTAAACAAACGACCTCCTTGCGTCGGCTGACTGTCCGTGGCCGAGGTTAATGGCAGGTGAAGTAGCCCGTTCCGACTACCTATCTATCGTGGGGCCGGCCGATGCCGGCCCGGTCGTACACTTCGCCGGGTGAGGATGGAACGGACGAGTCTGGTCGATTCGTCCCAGTGGGCGGCGATCCTGCTCTCCGCGCTCCTACTGACATCGTGTGGCACACCGCCACCGGTCGTGCCCGAGGGCACGACACCCACGCCTACCCCACCACCTCCTCAAACGCAGCCGCCGACCGGCTCGTGGCTCGGCGACGGCACTTACACGGTTGGCGTCGACATCAGCGCCGGTAGGTGGCACACGGATGGCCCGCGAACCGAGCGCGGGGACGACCCGCTCGCCGACGTAGTCGGGGCATCGAAGTGCGTGTGGAGACTCGGTTGGGTGGACATCAGGTTTGGCGTCCCCAAGATGATTCCGATCGCTAGGAACGACGATTCTGGGCCGGCAGACGTTGAGGTCGGTCCTGACGGGGTCCAGTTTGAAACCAAGGGCTGCAAAGTGTGGTACCAGCGCCAAACGCCTTGACCTCAGGCGCCGGCGACGGGCAGCCCCAGTTGCAGCTCGGTCAGCCGCGCGTAAACCCCTTGGCGCTCGAGCAGCTGGTTGTGGGCGCCTTGTTCGGCGACGTGGCCGTCTTGGATGACGATGATTTTGTCGGCGCTGCGTAGGGTGCTGAGTCGGTGGGCGATGGTGATGACGGTGCGGCCGGTGGTG
>Ga0153922_1000177_pt1 | contig 25851 bp, 22 predicted proteins | sample TSNJ006MetaG_FD_104723 | JGI IMG/M metagenome (GOLD analysis project Ga0153922, IMG submission 104723) | Attine ant fungus gardens microbial communities from New Jersey, USA - TSNJ006 MetaG | ecosystem: Host-associated > Fungi > Mycelium > Unclassified | place: USA: New Jersey, Brendon T. Byrne... | reverse complement strand
TTTCCGTCCATTTTACGGGTTTTGAGGGCGAATACTGGGCAGTATTTAACCGAAAAACCCGTGAAATGGGCGGAAACAGGCGGTGCAAAGATGGTGGCGGGACTTTTGTCCCAAGCTCCTAGTGCAACCAACATTAATTAACTATATGTTGGTTACACTAGTACATCGAAGAATAAATAATGAGTTCATTCGCTGAGGATGACGATATAGTAGTGCGGTTATGCTAATTGCCAGCCGGATAGTTCTCAAAAACTCAAAAATGCCGGTACCAATAATATCACAAATACGATTACCAGCATCGAACCCATTGGAAGCAACAATTTTGTGCCCGCCTTTTCACCAAGAATTTTTGCCAGTCGTTTTCGTTCCTCAAATGCTGATGCTGACTCTCGCTCCAGCATTTCCATCAAATTTTTATTACCCTTTTTCAAATTTTGTACCAGCAGCATAGAAAAAGTTTTATACTGGGGAGTGTCACATCGGAAACCTAACCGCTCATAAGCCTCCCGCTCCGAAATTCCCTTTTCCATTTCATAATACGTATTCAGGAATTCTTCATATGCATATCGCCTGCCACGAGTATTTTCCTGATTCTTGGCCACATGGCCATAAAGGTATCCTGTAAGGGTTTCCTGATTCTTGGCCGCATGGCCATAAAGGTATCCTGTAAGGGTTTCCTGCTGCCGCTTGTAGTCCAAACCAATTTTGGCAAATGCTTTTCTCATGCTCATCCCAGCATTTAATAGCAATATGAACTTGCTCAGGATCTCCGGATAGTCCCTCATCATCTGCATCTTTCGTACTTCTTTTGCCTGTTTTCTTTCCTGTTCCCGGCCGAGTACAAGTATAACTGCCATCATCACCGTAATTCCGGCAATAAGCAGGCTGTTGCTGCTTTCCTGTTGATACCAGCGCAGCTTTTTACCATTTACCTCAGTCGGAAGCACATAGTTCTCCTCTTGCTCATCCTCATTGCCTTTCTCAACAGCTGCTATAACATCTTGTTGATGCAGCTCTTTCTCAGGCCTCCACAAAGGATATACGGTGATCTTGCGCGAATAGATTTCCACTTTATCCTGATATACCAATTCACCTTCCAGCGATACAACTGTTCCTCCTGCCGGGGTTGCTTCACCTATCTTCCCCTGCCAATCCAGAATGTCAGGACGACTGGTTGTCCAGTTAACTTGAATAGGGGTTTGAGGAATTTCCGTTATCAGGTTCATCTGCTGATCAATGTAATCCAATGATTTATTTTGTCCTAATATATAACTATCCATCTTCTCCATCGCGTTTTGAAACATTTTCGCTATTTCCTCCGCTGTATATGCTTTTCCCGGAACCGGGATGGTAATCCTATAAGTCTCCCCGTCTTCTTCCTGAACCTGTAATGCTTCCTCGCGCTTTTCACCATAGCCACCCTTCGTCAAAACTTCAATTGGTCTTTTCGCTCCTGCATATTCTGCAGCTGACATTGCCAGGGCCATCGCATCACCTATCAATATGATCAGAATAGCCAGGGCGACAGCCCTTATATCCAGCATCCTGAATGCTTTCATTTTTTTACCTGTCCATATCGCACAACGGTAAAAGGCTTTCATCCCCTTGGGAATATTTGCCTCTGTGTTTTCCTTTCGTGAATACCAGATAACATTGCCAAGCAGCAAAAGTATTCCCCCATAAATAATCATCCTTACACCTCAACCTCCACCATTCTTTTTCCTGCACGGTATGCCATTACATAGCCACCAAGGCAAACCGTCATAACCACAATACCGGTTATATTACCATACAAAACATCCAGAAATCCCGGTGAGGTTATCTGCATATAGAGAATAATCCCACAAGGTACTACGCTCATCACCCCTTGTTCCATCTTCTTAGCGGCAATTGCAGCATCAATCTCCTGTTTAGTTTCAATCTTTTCCTCTAACATGTCTGCCGTTTTATGCATAACCCGGCTTAAATTACCACCACTTCGCTTAGCAATAGAATATACACTGGCGAAATTCTGAATGTCTTCCACATCGCTTCGCCGCCCCAGATCCATAAACAGGTTCTCTATCGGTACGCTCACCTTTAACTGACTTTGGATGTATGAAAACTCTTTCATGATTGCCTCGTCTTTCCGATATAAATTAGCTAAATCCCTGATACATTCCCCAATTGCATTTTCCATGGAATAACCTGCATTTAAGGCTACATTCAGGGAATGGACAGCATCCTTAAACTGATAACCTAAGGTTTCTTTTCTTCTTTTGATCAACTCTTGCTTTTTCCACTTCAGGTAAAAAAACAAAAATAGAATCATCGGAATAAATGCCCAAATGGTCTGGTAGCACAGATAATTTACGCCAATACAGATTCCTGCTGCTTCAGCTCCATAGCGTATAATTTCAATAACCGTAAACCGGTATTGGTTATAATTCGTCTTCATAATAACCTGCCCTCTCTAATTTCCTGGTATCCTGCAGCTTATGCCGGAACATTAACTGCTCTTTTTCATCATCCCAGCTATACAATGGTGAAAGTACTACCTCTCCATTGCAAAGCCCTATCACTTCTACAATCTCAAGAACCCTTCGCTTTTTATCCCTCATCCTTCCTAAATGCACCATGATGTCGATGCCAGAAGCAATCTGTCTGCGAATGGCCGGGAGCGGCAGACTCATCCCCATCAATACCATGGTCTCCATACGGCTGATCATATCGCTGGCGCTATTAGCATGAGCAGTTCCCAGCGAGCCATCATGCCCAGTATTCCATGCTTGCAAAAGATCGATAGCCTCTTCTCCCCGTACTTCTCCAACGACGATTCGATTCGGTCGCATTCTCAAGGCCGTCTTAATCAAATCCCGAATTGTAATCGCTCTATTTCCCTCCATATTAGCCTCCTTAGCCTCTAACCGAACCAGATTCTCAACCCCTTGAATCTGCAGTTCTGCATTATCCTCAATAGTTATAATCCTTTCATCCTTAGGAATATAGTTGGACAATGCATTAAGAAATGTAGTCTTCCCAGCAGATGTCCCTCCTCCAATAAGGATTGAATATCCAGATGTTACTAGATTTTCCAGGAATTTGGCCCCTTCCCGGGTAATACTCCCAAGCTGAATCAGCCGCTCCATAGTTATCGGCTCATCCGGAAAACGGCGTATGGTTAATATCGGTCCATTAAGCGCAATCGGAGATACTACCACATTTACTCTTGAACCATTACTCAGTCTGGCATCCACAATTGGTTTGTTCTCATTCACAACCCGATTACACTGCCCGGCAATCTGTTGAATAACATCTTCCAGCTTTTCCTTCGATGTAAAGCTCTTTTCCCAGCGGTTCATCCGGCCATCCTTCTCCACATAAATAGTCTGGTAACCGTTCACCATTACCTCTGTTACTTTGGGGTTATCAATCAACTCCTGAAGAACATCCAACTTACGGACCGAGTCAAACAGTTCCTGCCGCAAACGAACCTTTTCCTTCAGAGGTATGTACCCTTCTTTTCCACTTCCTAATAGCAACTCATCTATTTTTTCTAAGATATCTTCATCAGTCAGTTCTATTGAATTTTCCAGTTCCTCCATCAATGCTTTTCGCATTATCCGAAATCGTTCCATATGTCACCTCTTTTGCTTAAAAATTACTGTTCACTCCGTGGACTGTAACGCTAAAACTCTCTCTTTTCTTTGCGAATCATTTCCCTCACATAATCCCCCAACTCACTCCAAAGCAACTCATCAAAATATGCCGCACCTTGCTTTAATGTATGATGGTAGGGAAGCTTAACCTTCTGAATCTTTTCCACAACCCGATCATAATCCCACGTATGAAGTAAATGCTCAAAATGCTGAATCTTCGCTGTTGAAATAACATCGTTGCGAATCGGCATATAAACCTTGTCACATTCCCCCAGCAGGGAATACAATTCCGCAACACCATCGCCAAAATCCATGATAATAGTTTCATAAGAACTGTTGCGAATTAATTCATTCAGCAATATCATCCACTCTTCATGAGTGGTATTTTGAATATCCATAGGGGAAATAGCAGGGGGAAGATAATCCAGATTGTTCATGCTCTGTATCATACTGTTGATCTTGAAAAGCAAATTTGAATTGCCTTGCCGGATATAATAGATTAAGTCTCCTAATGTTCTTTCATATGTACACCCAAGGAGTTGTTCAAAACCAGCATATTCCTCCAGGTTCAGATACAACACCACCTTGTGCCGCGCCATAATCTGCCCTAATGTCAAAGCAAACGAAGTTTTTGCAGTCCTTCCAACCGGCGAATAAATGCCCACAATCTCAGTCTTTCTCTTCGTTGCCTGAACCTGAATCGCCGGAACTTTTTCCACCCCATAGCAGTTCATTACTTCCCTGATCACATTATCGGAAGACTGATACTTATAAACACTGGGGAACTGGTCCAGCTTTGGATGATGTACCCCCTCAGAAAGAATGATCAACTTTCCGATATCCAGGTTCAGAACCTCATCCTGCATCGCCTTATCTGAGATTAACAGAATTTCAATTGAACTCTCTCCGGCATAGGAGAGAAGCTGCGAAACACTAGTAAACGCCTGCACTTCAAATGGTATATTTCTTTTCTGGTTAATGTACTCCACAAAGTTACAAGCATAGGCAGCCTCCAAGTCACACACCGCCAGAATATTCTTTTTCGTCTTCAATAGAAACCTCCCACATATAATATTACACTCATAAAAATCGGAATACTGAAATGAATATTTTCAATTTGAGCCCCTGGTTTATAATAAGGGCAAATTTCTTTAGTATGGATAAAATACGAGACATAATCGGCGAAATACCTAAGACGCTGCTGCAGATTCCCACAAGCAACTATAAATGCCGCAGACAAAGCAGCACCAAACAGAAATGATATAACTATACATCTTACAATTGCTGCCGCACCCATGATACCACCCAATACCGATAACAGCTTAATATCTCCAGGGCCTAACATGCGAAAAACAAATAGCATAAACAACATTAACAATGGTATTCCGGCACCACTCAGATACCTCCAGAACCCAGCCGTACCTAACGTACTAAGCTGATACCCTATTCCAATCAGGGCAAAAATCAGAATACCCCCATTCGCTATCTTCTCCGTGGCAAGATCCATACACACCGCCACAAATGCCATGCCCATTACCAGCATGTACCTCACGCTCCCACCTCCTTTCTTTAATGGAGTACTCTTAATGCTCTAATGTATTCATTAAGGTAATTCCTTCCACAAAAAAGAACGCACTAATCTCCCGAAAAGAATCTTCTCCATATTTCATTTTTAAAAAATTTTGGGATTCCAGCCTGAACCGGCTGATTTGTAAAATTAAGATTTGATATCTTGGAACTATATTAAACCACAGAATTTTTATTTTGTCCAGAGATATTTTATAAAATTATTTTTCATCTATTGTTACTGTTTAGGGGGGTATCATCGATGAGATTTAAGATGATTTATGTAAATGAGATAACTGGGACGCTGGTTTTTCAAGTAATTTACGACGAACGTTCCTTTCATATCAAAACCGTCCCTATAGCAAAGGTATCATCTCACTAAATTACACACTACCAAAACACAGCGGCGTCTTGGCAGCCCACATTTCATTATCTGACAATTATATAACAATTCCCATTCTTAATAGTTAATTCATTATTTTTATACATTTTTTCTTATTTCCAAGTTGACTTTTTATCAATTATTAGATATAATTACCTCAAGATAAAAAATAATTAGGAGGACAAATCATCGGGCAAAAAGGAACTGCCCTATAATCTAAAGAAAGGGAGGTACGGACCACCAAAATATTAAGGTTTTAAACTCAAACAAGACAGAAAGTTAGGTATAGTCCAATGCAGAATGAATTTTAAAAGGACCTATCAGAAAAATAATAATCTGATAGGTCCTGATTCATGTTTTAAAGTCAAATACCCCGCAGGAATAATTTACAGCGAAATATAAATCGTATAAATATGCGGATCATTCCCATAACTGTAATTCCAATAGCCAGTGCCTTGCCGACTGATCAATTCCTGCAGCACGTCAGTCAACATTTCTTCATTATCCAGCGCACTCACCGCTTCCTGAAATGCCGTCTCCGAGGTAAACTGGAAAGCAAAAATACTTCTTCCTTCATCAATTCCCTGAAGTATATAATTCTTCAGCGTTTCCGGGTCATAGACGTCATACTGCCTTCCCTGCAGCCGGAAAAAATTATACTCCTGACTGTCGCACGCCGGATATTGGAAAAATTCCGTCTCCTGATCAGGCATTGTACTAAGTTCAATGTTCTTTTCAATAACATAATTTCGGTTCAGTACCGCATCATCAAAGCAGAGATAGCCATAATATATAACCCCTTCCTCGCCTGCCGCGTCCCCCTGGGTTACATCAACCCAACAGTAAGTACCATCGATACATACCTGATTCCAGCAGTGAGGAACACCATCAAGCATCTTCCCGCTGGCTAATGTGCACGGGATTTCAAGCTCTTTCAGCAAATATTCCATCGCCCTGGCATACCCTGTACAGACCGATTGATGGTTCAAAAAGACGCTGCGGATATCCTGATTATAAACCGATCCCTCAACATAATCGGTCTGATCGATGATCATCTCGAATACCCTCTTGGCTTTTTCATACGTAGATAATTCCGGTTCAACTTGCTCCAGCCAATGTTTGGCCACTTCTTCAATCGCAGCCCGCTGCTGCCGCGTTTCCTCCACAGTTGTCTCTTCATATAGAATAGATACCCTGGAAACATCACCAGTTGATTCCACCGTTGTAATCCTCAGGTCTGAATTAAGCCAGAAAAACTCTGGGCAATCCTGAAGCAGCGCATAATAACTTTTATGGAACAAAACCGAATCGACTTGTTCAAGAAATAAAATGTCCTCTGAAAATGCATCAATCTTTTCATAAAGATATGCATACATCTCCTGCTCTTCTTTTGAAAGCTGTTGAAAATAATACCGGTCATTATACTTTTCCGAATCAAATTTAAATTCACTGGGATAGATTCCCGGTGTTACTGTCGGTGTGGGTGTCTCCGTTATAGTGGCAATCTTTTCTGCTGCCACCTCTTTTGGAGGAGCTGCTTCCTTCTTCCCACACGCCGCCAACAGGTTCAACATCAGAAGAAGCACAACCACCCGAATGCTCTGCCTGCCTATCCTTTTATACATGCCCTTGCCCCTTTTACAACTGCATTTGCTATATTTTTCTTAATTCAATTCTTCTTCTTCTGAGCCTGAGCAAGCCTGCCATTTTATTGTATACAAAAAATGATTCCACTAACACATGGTTCAATTTCCCCAATTTGTCTTTCGTGGTTTTATTATACAAGACACCACCGCACGTTATCTTGGCACCACTTTTAACAAACTCGATCAAATCGCTTTCTGTTCGGATATCATCCGAAAGCCGGGTATATGCAGTTCCTACACAATCTGACCTGTGAGAATCACTGCCGCCAAATCCTGGCTTATCGTATATCTCTGCCAGATTCTGTGCTTCCTGATTGCTCTCATATGGCTCGCATGCATTAAAGACTTCAACAAAATCAAACTTATTCATAACATCTGCTTTGCTTTTTTTCTTCTTAGTCTTCAGTAAACTCAGATAACGTTCCCCGCCTGGGTGTGCCGGACCTAATATCCCGCCATTCTTATGGACAATGTCAATCAACACCCTTACCGGCAGTCCACGCATTTCCAAAATCCTTAACTTTACGCCAGTGGGCATAATTACCAGAACATGCCCAGAGTCAATGGTATCATATTCAATTCCTTTTAAGACTGTAAATTCCTGTTTCTCCTGAGCGGTGGCCGTATCCCTCCACGCCCGGTAGCCTTTATAGGTGTTATGGTCGGTAACCAGCATTCCGCTAAAACCTGCTTTCTTCAAGATTTCAGCATATTCTTTAATGGACACCTTGCCATCCATAGAACCTTCTCTTGTGTGACAATGCATATCAAATTTCATGATATTTATACTCCTGTCTATAGACTTCTGACACGCTCCGGTCTGTATTTGCCAGCTTCCTCTACCTCATCCAGCTGTGCCAGCATCCGGTCAATGTCTTCATTTAAATTACCTTTTAAAATAACGTAATTAGATGCATGATTCGCCCGGAAAACCGTCCCTTGTGAATCCACGTTGTTTAAAAATAGCCGCATCTCTTCCACTACCTCTTCCGGCATCAGCAGTTCCATCTCCCCTGAGGAAATCCGCTGATAAATTTGTGTTGATTCATCCAACATCAATGTTAAAAACCCTACATAGTCCGGCTTGATCTCACTGATCAGACGGGCTGATCCAACAGCATGTTCAACCTTTCGTACCCGCCCCCCCAGGCCCGATATCAGGGTAATTGAGGATTGGATATTGCAGCGTCTTAACTTTTGTCCCGCCGCAATAATTTCTTCCCTCGTTACTCCTTTATTAATGTCTTTTAACGTAACTTCATCTCCAGACTCCGCACCCATATAGACCATGCCAAGCCCCGCTTTAGCCAATGCTTTTAATTCATCTTCTGATTTGCGTAAAATGTCTCCCGGTGTTCCATAGGATGTAATACGTTCTACCGATGGGAAAAGCTCTTTGATATAATGCAGAATATCCAGCAAATCCGCTGTTTTTACAATCAAAGCATCTCCATCAGCTAAAAAAATCCTGCGGATATTGCCTCCATACGTATCATATGCTATCCGAAAATCCTCCAGAACCTCATCCTTTTTTCGAACCCTGAATTTTTTATCTTTATACATGGTACAAAAAGTACAGGCATTGTGTGCACATCCAATTGTCACTTGGACGATCAGACTTCTGGCTTCGCTGGGCGGCCTGTACACCATTCCTTCATATCTCACTTAGATATCCTCCCGCTTTTTTTGATATCAAACCAGTACATCATTTGCAAATAATTAAGTAATAATGTACTAACCACTTATTTTGCAGTATACCACACTTTTTCTCTGGTTGGAACTAAAAAATCACCTGACACTTTCTGTCAAATTATTTTTTAAATATTTTTTTATTTTTCCGGAAAATATAAGAATATTTTTTCAAAAACCATTATATATTTCTATATATTTTACCATTCTTTATGTATTATAATGATATTCACTCCTATTCATTCTCGAGTCCTAACAAACGAACAGGAGGAATTAGTTATGAATATGAATAAATGGATGGACAAACTAATATACGAAGAGGACAAGAAAGCTTTCCCTCTGCTTTCGTTCCCTTCCGTCCAAATGTTATTCGTAACAGTAAAAGAACTTGTTTCGGACAGCAACGCACAGGCCCTTGGCATGAAAATGCTGGCGGATAAATATCCGATGGCCGCTGTCCCAAGCTTCATGGACTTGTCTGTAGAAGCGGAAGCTTTCGGCTCCAGAGCCGTATACGCCGCTGATGAAGTTCCTACGATCATCGGCAAAATTGTAGAAACTGAAGAGGATGCCGATGCACTGCGTATCCCGGAAATCGGGGAGGGCAGGACCGGCATCTATATCGAAGGCGTTAGAAAAGCTTTAAAATTAGTTACAGACCGTCCGGTTTTCGGCGGATGTATCGGACCGTTCTCACTTGCAGGACGTCTGATGGATGTCAATGAGGTCATGCTCTTATGCTACGAAGAGCCCGAACTTGTACACAAAATCCTCCGTAAGGCAACCGATTTCATTATAAAATATGTCCTCGCATACAAAGAAGTCGGTGCTCACGGTATCATCATGGCGGAACCGCTTGCTGGCGTATTGTCACCCAAATTAATGCAGGAATTTTCCAGCAGCTACGTGCGAGAGATCGTCGAAGCCGTGCAGGATCAGGGATACGTTGTAATTTACCACAACTGTGGCAATTACACGATCCAGCTGGTAGATGAAATTCTGGATACCGGCTGCCGGATGTTCCATTTTGGTGACGCAATTGACATGAAGGATATGATGGCTTTGATGCCTCCGGACTGTGTGGTAATGGGCAATGTCAGTCCCTCCCGGCAATTCGGCAACGGTACTCCGTCTTCTGTACGTATCGAGACAATTCGGTTATTAGAAAACTGCAAAGATTATCAAAATTTTGTTATTTCCTCAGGATGTGATATTCCTCCACTGACAGAGTTTGAAAATATTGACGCGTTTTTTGAAACCGTAGATTCTTTCTACTATAAGCAGAGGCTTTTAGATATCATTATGTAAGCTTCAATGTCTTAAAAGAGTAGAGGTTATGTCAATAACCTTTGCTCTTTTTTTCATTTTATGATATTCTTATGAAGTATATAAAAATCTTTCGAATTTTGTGAGGAAATACGCATGGATGGATTATTAATTAAGCAGGCACAAAAATACTGTCGACATTTTGAAAATCTCTTCAACATACACTGCATCCCAGTTGATTACACCAATAACAAGCTATATCTCCAGGCCGATGTAACAACCAACGTCTGCAAAGCATGCGAAAAGCACCAAGGCTATAAATGCTACGGCATTAATGCCTTCTTACACGGCTGTGAAGAAGCCTACCGCTGGGACGGTATGTATATCTTCTTCTGCAATCTGGGCCTGATCGTCGTAGCCTCCTTCATCTCGGACGAACGTGGTGACCTTGCCGGTGGAATCGTCGCGGGTCCTTTCTGCATGGGCAACACTGAAGACTACCTGCAGGAAATCCCTAATGCCGAGCTCCGCAAAGTAATCGCCGAAATCCCCTGCTACTCCCCGGAGAAAATCCAAAGCCTGGCCGAAATGATGTCAGCTATCACTGCTCATATATCCGGTATCTCCCATGGCAAAGCAGGAAAATACTTCTACAGCCAGGAAACTCTGCTAAATAATATCTACGCCGAAAAGATAAAAAGCTACACCGACAACAACTACTACACCTATCCAATCACCCAGGAGCGCGAACTCAGAAGTGCAATCCGTAGTCGGGATAAGGAAGATGCCGAAAATGTTCTGAACCAGATTCTTGCCTACATCTACGTATCTAACAACTCCAATCTGGATGCCATTAAACCCCGAATCATGGAATTGATCATCGTCATCTCCCGAACTGCCATTGATGCCGGCGCCGACATGGCCCATATCGACCTGCTCACCCAAACCGCAACCGGTGCCATCGAAAAATTTAAAACCATTGAAGACCTAAGCGCCTGGCTGTCCAACATGATGCACAGCTTCATCTCCAGCACATTTGACTACGACCAGATCAAACACGCCGACACAATCCACAAAGTGATCAAATACATCCAGACACATTACCAATCTAAAATGTCTCTGGACGAGATAGCCGCCATTACATACTTAAGCAAGACCTACCTGTGCAGCATCTTCAAAAAAGAAACCGGCGACACCATCGCCAATTACATTAACAAGGTCCGCATCGAAAAAAGCAAACTCCTTTTCTCCGATGACTCCTTAAGCATTGTCGACATCGCCAACATGTGCGGCTTCGAAGACCAAAGCTATTTCACCAAAATCTTCAAAAGCTTCGTCGGCATGACCCCCAAAAAATACCGCGAAAGCCGCAAAGCATAGCAGGTGTCCCGAGTCTTTTGAGACACCTGCCTTATTCTTCTGATATCTTGCCTATCATCCGGATTTGCAAATGTGTTCTTTTTCCAATTCCTTAATACGTGCCACTTTCGCCCCGGATCCCCCACCGGCAAACTCACATGCCAGCCAAATGTCCACCAGGTATTTGGCTAACTCCACACCAATTATGCGTTCTCCCATACACATAATCTGAGCATCGTTACTTTTTCTGGCCCGTTCTGCTGAGAACGGATCATGGCAAACTGCTGCCCGGACTCCCGGCACTTTATTCGCACAGATCGCCATCCCAATCCCTGTACCGCAGACCAGAATCCCACGGTCAAATTCACCGCCGGCTACTAAATCAGCCACCTTATATGCAACATCAGGGTAAAGCACCACAGCCCCTTTTGCAGCACCAAAATCGGTTACTTCCACCTCCGGATGTTGTTTCTCCAAATGTTTGATCAATTCCACCTTCAGTTGATAAGCAGCCTCGTCACAACCAATTGCTATTTTCATTACGCTTCGCCTCCCTTGCTTCGGGATTGCACTAAGGTTCTCCCGGTATTCTCCTGTTCTATCCCAATTTTTCCAGTATCCCATCAGCCATCGCAGTCAGGATTATACAGCAAGACACAGCACCGGCATCCAGCACTCCTCGTGAGCGCTCTCCCAACCGGCTGGAACGGCCAAATTTAGCTATCATCTCTTTCGTCGAATCCCGTCCTTCGACCGCTGCAGCTTTCATTCTGATAAGTGCTGCCGCAAAGTCTTCACCCTTTTTGACACTGTCATAAAGCACATCTACTGCCGGACTTAAAGTATCCACCAGCGTCTTATCACCAACCTTTGCATCTACAATTTCCTGCAGTCCAGCCAAACCAGCCGAAAGCATATCTGCCAAATTACCAAGCTCAATATCCGTAAGTTCCGCCCCCGCAGCCGCCGTATCCATGAAAATAGTTCCATAAATGGGTCCCATCGAACCGCCGATTTCAGAAAATAATATATTTCCCAGCTCATCCAGTCCTTGTGTAAAAGAAAAAGTTTGATTCGCAAAGCGGTTTGCAAAAAGGGTAAATCCTTTATTCATGTTCATACCATGATCCCCATCCCCGATCAGCCCATCCACTTCCCCAAGATACGCCTTATTATCCTGAATCGCCTTCACCATCGCAAGCAATACTGATTTTCCGTCTTCATTCTTAAATCCGCTCATCATTCATTCCTCTCTACTAACACTGCTTTAATCCAACACTATCGGCATCCATGTCAATCAACCCTTTTAGTTCCTCATCCAGCTTCATCAGGGTCAAGGTTGCTCCCATCATTTCCAGTGAAGTAAAGTAATTACCTACGTAAGAGCGATGAATCTTAATGCCGCGTTTTGTCAGCAGCTTATCAATTTCATCGTACAGTACATATAGTTCCATCACTGGCGTAGCTCCCAGGCCGGAAACCAGGACAACCACCTCATCTCCTGAGGTAAATGGATAGTCCTGCAAGACGATGTCTGCCATCCGAACCGCCATCTCGGCAGCCGTCTCCAGAGGGCATACCTCAATGCCCGGTTCTCCATGATGTCCGATTCCTACTTCCATAGTACCTTCTTTAATCGTAAAATTGGGGTGTCCTACTGCTGGAAGGGTACAGGGAGTAAGGCCAATACCCACACTCCGGGTGTTATCAATCGCCTTTTGTGCTGTTTCGATAACCTCATCCAAAGAAGCACTGCCGGCCGCTTTTGCCCCCGCCGCCTTCCACATCAGAATTTCTCCTGCCACACCACGGCGTTTCTCCAACTGGTCCTTCGGCGCTGAGGCCGCATCATCATTGGCCACCACTGTTTTTACCACCATTCCCTGCTTTTTCGCCATCTTTACAGCCATCTTTACATTCATGTTATCGCCGGAATAGTTGCCATATAAGCAGGCAACGCCCTGCCCCTGGTCGGCAGCCTTAAACGCATCCAGGAAAGCTGCGGCGGTGGGTGAAGAACAGATTTCTCCAATTGCAGCCGCATCACACATATTCTTTCCGACATAACCGATAAAGGCCGGCTTATGTCCTGAGCCACCACCGGTTACCACGCCGACTTTTCCGGTCGGAATATTCTTTGCCTTGACTACCCGGGGATTGTCTGTTATTTCAAGCAAGTCTTTATGGGTCTTTAAAAAGCCCTGAAGCATTTCATCTACAATATTATCCGGATCATTCAATATTCTTTGCATTCGGATTCTTCCCCCTTTATTTAATGGTGTAACCACCATCGATTAACAGATTGTGTCCGGTAATCATACCGGCAGCGCCGCTGCACAAAAAAGCAATTGCACCGGCAATCTCGTCCGGCTCGGCAAACCGCCGGGCCGGCATCTCCTGCTTGAAAGCATCACCCGCCGGTCCATCCCAGGCTTTATGTCCCAGTTCGGTAAGAACTACGGTCGGCGAAATGGCATTTACACGAATCCCATACTTTCCCCATTCGTAAGCCATTACCTGCGTCATCGAAATAATCGCTGCCTTGGATGCGCAATATGCAACATGTTTATCCAGGGCAATCACCCCCGCCTGAGAAGCCATGTTGACAATGCATCCGTCAATGTCACTTTCGATAAAATACCGTCCCATCAACTGAGCCATCACAAATGATGCCTTTAAATTAATTTCCATTGTTTTATCCCAATTTTCTTCACTTAATGCTTCGGCCTTATCTAACGCGACAATACCGGCACAATTAACCAGAATATCCACCTGTCCAAAGCGGGCAAGGGCTTCGGTCAGGACTTTTTTGCGATATTGCTCACTGGTTATGTCGCCCGCCATGCCAACGGCATTTTTACTAATACTTTTTGCAATATCATCCACCTGTTGATTTAGATCGGCCAACACCAGATTGACACCCTTTTGGGCAAAGAAATCTGCCGTTGCTTTGCCGATACCGGCGGCACCACCGGTTATAATAGCAGTCTTCCCTGCGATTGAAAATTCAGGATCTGAACCATAATATTTCAACATGATATTTCCCCCTTGTTATTACTGTGCTCTTTCCTTAAACTCAGCTACATTTTCTTTATTGACTTCTTCAAAATTGATCCAGTAATCCTGCTCAACTTCCTGCCCCTTAATTGCTTCCAGCACAACTTCCACAGCCTTACTGCCCTGACCGGCACCATCCTGGAAGATTGACGCTACGAGATTGCCTTCTTCTACGGCTTTTAGCGCATCGGTAATACCATCTACACCAATAGCCAGAATCTCTTTGCCGGATGCTTTGATGGCCTCCCTGGCACCTAAAGCCATTTCATCATTTTCCGCTACTACCGCATCGATGTCTTCGAATGCCTGCAGCCAGTTTTCCATCACTGTCATTCCTTCTGAACGAGACCAGTTAGCGGTTTTTTCTGCTAACACTTCAATATTCGGATACTTATCCAATATATTTTGAATTCCCTGACGTCGTTCAATCTGAGCCGACTGCCCCATCGGACCTTCAATAATGACAATCTTTCCTTTTTCACCAATTAAATCTACAATTTTCTGCATTTCCATCTCACCTGCCGTTACATCTTTCGAACCTACATAGCTGGTGAGCTTGTCATTATTTACCCGTGTATTTACTCCAACAACTGGAATTCCTGCTTCTACTGCCTTATCAACACAGGGCGAACATGCATCGGCGTCTTGCGGGTTTAAAATAATACCGTCTACGCCATCAGCAATCATTGTCTCAACCTGGGAAATCTGGGTCGCCGGATCGTAATCACCGTCATACACCACCAATTCTGCTCCTAATTCTTCTGCCTTGGCCTGGGCTGCATTGGCAATCCGCACAGTGAATTCATTCTTCAGGCTATAGAGCGTAATGCCGATTTTGACCTTACTGTCCTCACTTCCCTTTTCCTCTTTGGTTTCCTGTTTATCCCCGGCAGCCACTGATTCTTTTTCAGTACCCTGGCCGCACCCAGCTAATAGACTCACTGCTAATACACCACTGATGATCATTCCCAACATTCTTTTCTTCATTTTCTTTTCCTCCAGATTCTTACTCATAATATGACTCTTAGTACAGCATTGCATAAACGCTGAGCTAGCTATTTATTCTCATTTAACGAATCTAACATTACTGCTCCTATAATAATAAGTCCTTTGATGACCAACTGCCAATAAGAAGATACCGCCATCATATCCAAACCATTGTTCATAACACCCATTATCAGAAAGCCAATAATCGTTCCCCATAACCTTCCCCGACCTCCGGAGAGGCTGTTACCGCCAATTACTGCCGCAGCGATTGCATCTACCTCATATCCATCCCCGCTTTGAGCCAGACCGGAGGTAACCCGGGAAGTCAAAACAATTCCGGCCAAACCCGCCAACACTCCCGAAATCATATATACAGAACAGGTAATCCATTTAATATTAATACCGGACACCCGGGCAGAAACGGCATTCCCGCCGGTGGCAAATACATAACGCCCATATGGACATTTATACAACAGCACAAAACTTAACACCAGCACCCCAGCCAGAATTAATATAGGTATCGGGATGATGCCCACACTGCCGCCACCAATCTGCAAAAATCCTTGCGAAAGTCCCGGAACCGGCTTCGCGTCGCTGGCCATAAAAGTAATTCCCCGTGCAATACTAAGCATTCCCAAGGTGGCAACAAAGGCGGGAACGCGCAGATAAGCAACGATAACTCCATTTAATGTGCCAAGAACTAACCCAACTGCCAGACCCACCAGTACGGCAACATACCAGGGCTGGCCAGATTCAGCCCTGGCAACCAGCGCAGTGAACATCCCCGCCGCTCCTACAATCGACCCCACCGAAAGGTCAATGCCACCGGTCAGAACTACAAAAGTCATGCCAATTGCCAGAAAGCCATTGATGGATGTTTGGCGCAGCATATTCAAAACATTGCCCACTGATATGAATTTAGTTTTCATTATTGTAAAAAAAATAAAAATTAAAACCAGTCCGATAATAACACCATATTGAGCAATAAATAATTTAACATTAAATGCCTTCTTTTCACTTCTTTCTTTAACCATTTTCCTGTTACCTCTCAACTCTCTTTACTTTAGATCTGTTGGAAAATAACGTATACAAGTTATTTCTCAACAGTTCCTTAGCCTTTTACACATGGGATACTGCCATCTTCATGATCGACTCCTGACCAAATTCCGCCCGGTTAAGAATTCCGCCCAGCCGGCCACTGCTTAACACCATAATTCGGTCAGACATTCCCATAACTTCCGGCATTTCCGAAGAAATCATGATAATGGTATTGCCCGTTGCCACATATTCACACATTAACTTATAGATTTCCGTCTTGGCACCAACATCAATGCCTCTGGTAGGTTCATCTAATATCAGCACTTTGGGATGTTTGATCAGCCATTTCGCCAGCACCACTTTCTGCTGATTTCCGCCCGAAAGATTCCCCGCCTGCTGACGCGGCGTATGTACTTTGATACGCAGATCCTGGATTTCTTTTTTCACAACTGCGGACTCTTTCGCAGAGGTGATCAATCCTGTACGTTTGAATACATCCATGGATGGAAGGGTAATGTTGTGGGCAACTGACATCTGCAGCACCAGACCTTCCTGCTTCCGATCCTCCGTTACGTAGGCAATTCCCTGACGGATTGCATCCTGTGGTTTTCGGATGGTCAGCTTCTTACCTTCCAGATAGATTTCACCGGTATCTGGTTTATCCAAACCAAAGATTGCATGCATCAATTCTGTCCTGCCAGCTCCAACCAGACCGGCAATACCAAAGATTTCTCCCTTTCGCACCTGAAAGCTTATATCCTCAAATTTACCCTGCTGGGTAAAACCACGGATTTCAAACAGGGTATCCTTAATCTGTACTTTCTGCTTGGGAAAATAATCGTCAAGTTCACGGCCTACCATATTCTGTATTAAAATATTGTTGTCAATATCCTCAGCTCGCCACGTATTTACATAATGTCCATCCCGCATAACGGTAATATCGTCCGATATTCGAAAAATTTCATCCATCTTGTGGGAAATATAGATGATTCCCTTCCCTTTGGTTTTTAAATCCTTAATTATCAGGAATAGTTGCTCCACCTCTTTATCGGTAATCGCCGATGTCGGTTCGTCCATAACAATAATCTTGGCATTTAGCGAAATCGCCTTTGCAATCTCCACCAATTGCTGATCAGCCACCTTTAAACTGCCAATCTTTGCCCGCGGATCAACTGCTACTTTAAGACTCCGAAGCAGTTCTTCTGTCATCTCATACATTTTCTTATAATCTACAAAAGGTCCTTTCCGCGGTTCTCTACCCAGATAAATATTCTCTGCCACAGTCATCTCCGGAATCGGTGACAACTCTTGGTGAATCATCGCTATCCCCATCTCCTGGGCATGTTTTGGTGTGGTTAATTCTACTTCTTTGCCTTCGATTCTGATTACCCCTTTATCATACCGATGCACTCCAGCCAGAATCTTCATCAACGTCGATTTGCCTGCGCCGTTTTCTCCCATCAATGCATGTACATTGCCGCTTTTCAATGTAAAGTCAATTCCGTATAGCACTTGAACCGAATGAAAACTTTTTTCAATCCCCTGCATTTCAAGCAGTTTCAAAATATCAACTCCTTTCCTTCACCATCCTGATTATAAATCTCTTTTTAGGTTCCTTGAGGTTTGATATTTTTAAGTTTGGTTCAAATTTTTAATTATCGCTGGTTTTCACTTTACATTTCCATCAAAGCCATGTAATCTGAAGAAAAATAGTTACAGTCCAGCCTTCGGCTGAACTGTAACGAAAAATACTCCTTTTGAGAGGACCTTTTATGAAGCGTATTTTTCAAATTTTTCAAAATATGAGCTTGCTGCGGCAATTTACATTGGTGGTGTTTGTAATTCTGTTCATACCAACAATTTTAATTGTTGTAATTTATTTTAATACCTTCAAATCAGCTTCTATTGAGCAAGGAAAAGCACTCCTGCAAAAAGATTTAAACTATTTGTCCTATACCATGGACTCAGGGTTTAACACTATTGATTCAGCTATCGCCGAATTGGTCTACCAGCAGGAATTTTCTTATTTTCTGGATGACAGGATTACGCTTAGTCAGCAGGAACAGACCTACTTTATGTCTCATTTGCGGGGCAGCGCAACCAAACTTCGTAACTTGTATTCCGATTACTTTAAACACATCGCTGTATATAGCGCCAACACCCAGATCAAGGAGTCCTTTGATTACACGCACGACTTTACTTATCTGGAACGCTTGCAGGGCAGGAGCTACGCTTCAGCAATTCTAAAGGACCCCCGTACCTTGATCCATGGCAAAATCCGCAACCCAGACTACACCTACCCCAAAAAGCTTCGCAAGGACATTAAAGTACATAAAATCGATTCCTGTGTTATTCCTGTATATCGGAAACTTTTCAGCCTGAACCCCAAAAGACTGATAGGCATCGTAGAAATCAATGTCCAACTGGACAAGCTGATTCCTGCCCACAGTTTAACTGATACCGAAACCGGGGTTATCTACTTCTTATATGACGATGACAAAAACCTATACTATCCTCTCCATGGCGAAAAAACACCGCTCAAAATCAATGTCAATTTCACCGAAACACCCAACATCATTCAGGGAACACTGGATGGGCAGGAATATTACTTCGCCTATAGCCGCTGCGAAAAAACCGGATTGCTGAAAATAACCGCTTTATCACAAGAAATAATATTAAAACCTGTAACCAACATGATGACAAAGGTTTTCACAGTTATTTTACTGGCCCTTTTTCTCATCGTCCTACTGGCTTATCTGGCAATCAAAGCCTTATTGCGCCGCCTTTTTGAAATGGGGAAAATGATGAACCAGATTGAAGAAGGGAATTTTAATATTCATGTAAATGAAAATGGTGCCGATGAAATATCCCAAATTGCCAAAAGCTTTAACAAAATGGGAACCCATTTACAAGGTACCATTGACACTCTGATCGCTCAGGAAAAAATACAGCAGGAAACCGAACTGCGAGCACTGGAAGCCCAGATCAACCCTCACTTCCTTTACAACACACTGGAATCTATGCGGATGCAATGTGAGATTGACGCGTACTATCAGGTCAGCGATGGACTGGCCGCCCTTGGTGATCTATTCCGATACAGTGTCAAATGGACTGGCGGTGAAGTCCCTTTCGCCCTGGAATGGAAAAACCTGAAAGACTATCTTTCACTCATGCAGCAACGTTATGAAACTAATCTCACCTACACCCTGGATTATCAGGATGACACCGGTGATATGGACAATATCCTGGTACCAAAGCTGATTCTCCAGCCTTTAACCGAGAACTGCTTCAACCACGGCTTTAAAAACCAGTTTCCGCCGTTTGATCTCTATATTTCAGCCCACCTGGACAGTTCCGAACTTTTTGTCACCATTCAGGATAATGGCATCGGCATTACTGCCGAAAGACTTAATCAGATTCAAACCGCCTTTACTGACGATACACCGATAGAACACACCTCTTCACATCATTCCATCGGCCTGTCCAACGTCAGACAACGCATCGGTATGCTCTGCAAACCCGGCAGCCATATCGAAATAACCAGTATAGAAAAGCAGGGAACAACTATCTATATTCACATTTTAGTTTAGGGGGTACTTATATGTTCAAGATAATTATCGCAGATGATGAGGGGGTTATCCGCCGGGGAATTATCTCCATGCTCAAACGCGGCCTCCCGGAAGAAGTAGAATTCCACGAAGCTGCCACCGGCAACGCCGCACTGGATTTAGCCCGAACAATAAAACCCAATCTGATCATTACCGATATCCAAATGCCCGGCCTTAGCGGCCTGGATTTTATCGAAGCACTGCGAAAAGATGCGAAGTCCACCTCAGTAATCATCATATCCGGATTCGAAGACTTTAAATATGCCCAGAAAGCCATTTCCCTGGGCGTAAAAAAATATGTAACCAAGCCGCTTAACAAACCTGAATTTATCGAGCTGGTTACCCATGAACTACAAAACCAACAGAAACAATCTCTCTATCAGAAGAAAGAATTTCATAAAAAACTAGCTTCTAATGCCATGCAAAAAGAACTGCGGGAACGACTGCTGCTGGAACTCTTGCAGGCCCGCACTACCGAAGCTGCCCACACTGCAATGGCCCGCCTAAAAGAGCTTCAGGTAACCTTCCAGGCTACCATATATACCTGTGCCATAATTCAATATCACAGCAAAGCCCATCTGGACTTTGTCGACTTTTCAATTACCAATATTGTTGAGGAGTGCCTAAGCAACTCCCCACACACAAATTACCTAAGCTCCGCTAAATATTCCGCAAACGAAATGGTGATCCTTATCGCCGGCCAGGAAACCAACCCCTTCCTAACCGAAGCGCACTCCATCTTCCATGATATCACCAGAAAATTAATCGGCTTCTATCATTACGATTTCTTCACCGGAATCGGAAATATAAGCTACGAACCCGCACACATCTACCGCAGCTTAGAAACTGCACGCCAAGCTGTAAATTATAAAATTTTCAACAAAGGACAACACATCCAGCTTTACAGCAAATTAGAAAAAGGGGGCAGCACCAGCAGCGAAACTATAAACCAACTAAAAAAAGCAATCCACTCCATCGAACCCACAAAAATCGTCCAGGCTTTCTCCGTTTTTACTAAACATCCATACACCCGCCAAAACCTACTATCCCTTCAGGAAATGTACAACTACCTGGAACATGAACTGCTGCACCAGATATCCCTCTGCCAATACCAGCCAACCAACTCCCTGCCCACTTTATGCCCACTAAAAAACCTCTGGAACATCCCCGCCATGAGCCAGTCCATCCTATCCTTTACCACCAACGTAAACACCTTACGCCAAGCCCTCACCGTCACCCCCGGTAATCAAAAGCTCCTCGGCGACATTATCCGCTACATCCGCGAACACCTTAATGAACCCATCGACCTCAACACCGTAGCCGCCACTTTCAAAAAAAACCCTGCCTACATCAGCTCCCTCTTCAAAAAAGGAACCCAAGAAGGCTTTAACGACTACCTAACCCAGGAACGCATCCAAAGGTCCCAAAAATACCTGACAACCAGCACCCTTTCAATCAACGAAATCGCCACCCTATGTGGCTATTCCAACCCCAAATACTACTCCGTAGTATTCAAAAAAATCACCGGCCAAACCCCCTGCCACTACCGCCAACACCACACCCCCACTGCCCTCCCACAACTTCCCGGGAATCCAGGGGAGTATCTTAGCTAACGGACGCGGCCAAAGGGCATGGTTGCCTTATGCCCCAGGGTAACTTCTCTTCCACCTTTGGCGGTGTTCACCTTGTGTCAAATGAAGCCTCCCTACAACTTCCAACTCAGATGACTCCCCGTCTCATTCCTCTCCACCACAAGCTTCCTCTCAATCTGCTCCTTCAATTCCGTCACATGGGAAATAATCCCCACCAGCCGCCTCTCCCCAGCCAGTTCATTCAATATCTGAATCGCCTGCTCCCGCGCCTCATCATCCAGCGACCCAAACCCTTCATCAATAAACATTGTATCCAACTGAATCGCCCCCGCCGTATTCTGAATCACATCCGCCAATCCAAGCGCCATCGACAACGCCGCTAAAAACGACTCACCACCCGAAAGCGTCTTAACATCACGAGTAGAATTCGTAACCGGACTATACACATCCAAATCCAACCCCACCTGTCCCTGGGTCCCCAGATCCTTAATCTCCCGGCACCTAAGCGCCAACTGATTAGCCGTCATCCGGGCAAACCGCATATTCGCAAGCTTAATGATCTGCTTAAAAAACTGCCGCTGAATATACGTCTCAAAATCCAACTTAATACTCTTATGTAAAGTCCCATTCGCCGTCCTGGACAAAGTCGCCGCCACCTGATACTGAGCCTTCAATTCAACCTGCTCTTCATAAATCCTTTTCAAATGAGAACTTATCTCACTATTCCTATTATTCTGAACAAACAACAGCTGTCTCTCATCTTCCAAAACCGCCTTAACTTTATCCAGCTCATCAATCCTTTCCTGCAATTGATCTGCCGCAATCCGCTCTTTCCCTTCCGTCTGACTCTCATAAACCCGAATCGCTTCCTCAGTCTTGATCACCCACTCCTGGTAACTTTGGATTTCTTCTTCTATCTCCTGCAACTCTCCCACCGGAATCTTCAGGCGCTGGTAATCCGCCTCATCAGTAAATCCCGCCTTCTGTAATTCTTCCAAGTACGCCTGGTGAGCTTGTGAGACTCGTTCCTTCGCATCATTTTCATTCTCAACTAAGACCTTTTTCCGTCCTTTTTCTTCCATTGCCTCCTGCTGCTGTCTGTGTAGCTTGTCCAGCGCTGTTTTTACTTCCGCTTCCAATATCAGCAACTTCGATTGTGCCTCTGCCAGTCCCGCCTTCGCCTCCTTAAGCGTCTTATAGGGGAGACTACCTTCCAGCATCCTGATCTCCTGATTCACTTTCAGTGCTTCCTGATACTCTCTTTTGGCCCTTTCCAGCTTCTCCTTCGCCTGCTCCCGATCCTTCTTCACCTGATCCAGAAGTTCTTTCGACGGCGCTTCTTCCGCCAATTCAGCCTTATCCGGATGATGCAAGGATCCACAAACGGGACACTTTTCCCCTTCTTTCAATTCTCCCGCCAAAATACCTGCCGCTGCCACAATGTACACTTCATACAATTCATCATATCGATCACAAATCTCCGCATAAGTCTTCTGTGCCTTTTCCATCACACTCTGCTGCTTTTTAAGAGATACTGTCTTTTGCTTTTCTTCCAGCTTCTGATAATCAGGAAGTGAACCTTGTATACGGGCAACCATTGCATGTAATTCCGGCGACTGCTCTTTTTGCTGCTGCTCTCGCTCCTCTACCACCGACTGCGCTTTGGCCAGGCTCTCTGCTTTTCCCTTCAGGCGTTCTTCCAACCGGGAAATCTCCCGCTCAATCTTCTCATAAGCAGACTTCTTCTCCTGATAATCCCGTTCCTTAAATGCTGTCGCTTCAGCCTTCCTTCCCATTTCCAACCGCTCTTTAAGAATCCGGATCTTCTCCTTCATCCCCATCTGCTCATCCCGTTCTTTTCTAGCCTTTTCAAGTTCATCAAACAGACGGTTTATGCTCTGCGCCATATCTAATACGCGCCTCACTTCCTCCGCCTCCCGAAACTTTTTATCATACTCTTTACGAACAGACCTTTCCTTCTCTTTCCCACTCTTAATAAATATATCAACAATTTCTCTTGTTCTCTCAATATCCGGCCGCGATTTCAATTCATTTGCCAAATCCGAATATTCATCCCCACCCGGAATACGAATCTGCTCCGCCTCCCGGCGAAAATCCTTCTCATTATCCTCCAACTCCCCATAACACCCTTTCGCCTGATACTTCAAACTCTCCTGGATCCGCCAATACACTCTGGTATTGAAAATTTTCGAAAAAATAATCTTACGTTCCTGGGACTGGGCATGCAAAAGTTTCAGAAAATCCCCTTGAGCAATCATTGCGATCTGCGTAAATTGCTGCGCATCCAGCCCCAAAATCTCCACAATCTTCTTATTCGTCTCCACCTTATTTCCGAAAAAGACAGTTCCATCCGGCAGCGTCAATTCTACCCCCGCCCGTTCGGTCGTAAAGCCAGGCGTTCCATCCGTCGCCTTCCTTTTCTTCTCCCTTTGATATTCAGGATTCCTTTTAATCCGATACTCCTGCCCACCATACACAAACGAAAATTCCACATAAGTAGGTGTATCCAAAGATGCATATTGGCTGCGCATCATGTTACCATCCCGCTTCCCCCCGCTGGTCTGGTCATAAAGAGCAAACATAATCCCATCAAATATCGTCGTCTTCCCCGCGCCGGTATCACCGGTAATCAAAAAAATCCCATAATCTACAACCGTAAAATCCACCGTCTCCTGTTCTGCATAAGACCCAAACCCTGACATCACCAACTGTATTGGCTTCAATCTTCATCCCCCTCCTTCACCTTCATAATTACCGCCTGTAAAATATTCAGCTCTTCCTCAGACATACCGCGCCCCTGCATTTCCTGAAAAAACTCCCCAAAAACCTTAATCGGATCCGTCACCAGCCGAACATCCTCCATACCTTCAAGCACCGCCCGCGTCCTGGAGTTATCCACCTTAACCTCCAAAATCCGCTCAAAGCAACTACCAAGCTCCTCCTTCGGCTTATAAAGCTCCGTCTCATCCGTTAAAGTAACACTAACATAATCCTGGCATTTTTCATAACCTTCATCTTTCTCACACATCTTAACATCTTCTAATTCCCACCCTTTAAGAATATCCTCAAGTTCCCCCTTCAGTTTCCGAACATCATAAATCGGCTTCAAGAGTAACGTCTCAATCACCGGTATGCTCCCCTTCTCATTAAGGGTCACCACCGTAACCGACTTCACATGGCTGCTCTCACTAACCGAATATTTCATCGGCGTCCCACAATACCGTATCCACGGCTCCCCCATCGGCTGCGCCCCATGAATATGCCCAAGCGCTACATAATCAAAAACCTTAACCGCCTCAACCTCCACATTATCGAGCCCGCCTACCGTAATCGATTCCGAGTCACACTCCACCGGCCTTTTTCCTCCAGCTGTATAAAACTGATGAGAGATCAGCACATTCCTTTCCCCACCATCAATCTCCTCCCTTTCAATCAGCTTCTTCACCGCCGCATCATAACTCTCAATCGTTTCCTCCGGAAACACATTCCTTACATACCCCGGTTTCACAAATGGCAGCATATAAAAATTCACATCCCCATAGGTATCCTCAAGTACTACCTTCTTAATCCTATCATCCACCGTAACCGGCGGCATCCCCGCAATATGAACTGCCTGCTTCTGCAAAATGCCCCTTGCAAAATCCAACCTTTGCGCCGAATCATGGTTCCCACTAATAATTAAAATCGGAATCACCGGCTCTATCCCCGCCAGTTCGGTCAAGAATCCATCAAAAATAGACACCGCTTCCGCTGACGGCGCCGGTTTATCATAAATATCCCCTGCTATCACGATACAATCAGGTCTCTCACTTCGCGCATACTCCACTACCTGCGCCAAGACCGCTTCCTGATCTTCTTTCAAATTATAATGATGCAGATGTTTCCCAATATGTAAATCCGATAAGTGAAAAAATTTCATATTTAAATCGCTGCCTTTCTAAATATAGTTACTTTCATACTATCGCAACGTTTCTATAATCTCAAGTACAATCCAATAAACTT
>Ga0153922_1000176_pt1 | contig 26008 bp, 21 predicted proteins | sample TSNJ006MetaG_FD_104723 | JGI IMG/M metagenome (GOLD analysis project Ga0153922, IMG submission 104723) | Attine ant fungus gardens microbial communities from New Jersey, USA - TSNJ006 MetaG | ecosystem: Host-associated > Fungi > Mycelium > Unclassified | place: USA: New Jersey, Brendon T. Byrne... | reverse complement strand
TTGCACCGCCTGTTTCCGCCCATTTCACGGGTTTTTCGGTTAAATACTGCCCAGTATTCGTCCTCAAAACCCGTAAAATGGACGAAAACAATCGGCACAAATCTGATAGCGATACTTTTGTCCGCAGTGTATCTGCATCTAAATCTGCAATATAATCATCATTTCCAAAAGATGTTTTATTGTTATCACCTGCATAAACTGCATCACCAAGCCAGTCAACTATATCCTTACGCTCCTCCGCATTTTTCCATGACATAGCAGATGAACCAGGATTATTCCACTTATTATCTACTTTATATTTATCATTGTTTAGATTGCCCACGGTTCATATAATCCTTTCGGCTCCATTTCTGTACGTATCTTTCAGCGAAATGCTCTGGTTTTGACAATGATGCAGCACCCTGCCGGCTCAAGATACAGTTTGTAACATCTCCCCCATACTTCCAAAACCAACCTACAGCACACCAGCCAACCGACGAATCCCTTCCTCAATAACCTCAGGCATAGAATTAGTATAATTAAGCCGCATCGTATTAACATCCGTCTTATTTGTATAGAACGGATCCCCAGGCACAAATGCTACATTTTTCTCCATTGCTGTTTTGAACAACTCCATAGCCGATTGTCCTTCCGGCAAGGTCGCCCAGATGAACATGCCGCCATCCGGTTTTGTATATTGCACATGAGATGGGAAATATTTATTCAAGGAGTCCAGCATTGCTTCTGCTTGCTGAGAATACATAGAAATAATCTTGTCTACATGTGCATTATAATCATTATGGGTCAGAAAATCATAAATCGCATATTGAGCAAAAATATTCGTATGCAGATCACTGGCCTGTTTAGCTACATTAATATAGTGCATCAATTCCTTGTTCCGGGTAATAATGAAGCCCAGACGCATACCGGGAGTAACTGTTTTGGAAAAACTGCCAAGGAGAATGCTGTATTGTGGATTTTCAGCGCCGATATAAGGCAGAACTTCCCCGCGGAAACGCAATTCACCATAGGGATCGTCCTCGATCAGGAACATCTCTTTTCCTTGCCAGATATCACGGATTTCCAGACGGTTTTCATTGGAATAAGTAAGTCCCGAAGGATTCTGGAAGTTGGGAACAGTGTACATGCATTTCACATCGCCCTGATCCAAGACCGCCTTAAAAGCGGGGATATTTAGACCCTTTTCTTCAAGGAGGACAGGTACAAATTCCGGCTGATAAAGGGAAAATGCTTGGATTGCACCCAGATAACCAGGTTCTTCTATAATTAAACGGTCGCCTTCATTAAGAATTGCCTTTCCGATCAAATCCAGTGCCTGTTGTGATCCGGTAGTAATTAAAACATCATCAGCGGTTATATTAAGCTGATGCAGCCGATTGTATTTATTGGCAATATACTGGCGCAGTGGCTCATAACCCGGAGTGGTTGCGTATTGGAATAGTTTATCTCCGCTTTCTTCCATAATGCGGTCCAGTGAAACCTGTAATTCATCCAGGGGAAATGACGCGGGATTAGGCAGCCCCCCCGCAAACGAAATAACATCCGGATCCTCGGCGGCAGCCAGAATACTTCGGACGAAAGATGGGGGGGTATTTAAAATTCGATGGGAATATAACATCATGAGCGGTCCTTTCTTTGTTGTTCCTTTATACTAATGATAAATTATACCACTAAACAGTTTTCTGCGCCAGTACATTGTAAATTCAGTGTTGCTGGTCACGGAATGAACAGTAACAATTCAGCAATATTCAAAGCATAAAAAGCAAGAAACCTGATTGACATATATGCCTGCAAGTATATAATTAAGATATAAATGTGCCCGAGCACAAAAACTTTAGAATATGGAGGTAATATGATGAAAACTACAGCATGTATTGAAACATTATTTACAGAATTGCCATGGGAAGCTCGCTTTCAGGCAGCCAAAGATGCAGGATTTGATTATATAGAATTCTGGAGCTGGACTGACAAGGATTTAGACCAGATTAAAAAACTTTCAGAGGAAGCGAAGATTGGCATCAGTGGTTTTAACGGTGATGCAGATTATTCACTGGTAGATCCTTCCCATAAAGAAAAGTACCTGGAGTTTTTAGGCAAATCCATTGAAGCAGCAAAGAAGATTGGCGCCATAAGCGTGACTATTCACTCGAATGCCCTGGGAGATGGGGGGGTGGTAGTCAATCACTACAACGAACTATCAGATACTGTTAAAATGTGCTCCATGTATGATATGCTAAAAGAAGTGGCAGTAATGGCTGAAGAAAGCGGCATTACCTGTAATCTGGAAGGGCTGAATATTACCACTGACCATGTTGGGAACTTTCTTAAGAATACCCAGATGGCAGCGGAGATGATTCGGTTGATCAACTCGCCAAAAGTGAAAATTTTGTATGATGTATATCATATGCAGTTGAATGAAGGCTCCATTTGTGATACTCTAACAAAGCATATCGATACTGTCGGACATATTCATATCGCTGATGCGCCGGGAAGGCATGAGCCAGGTACAGGAGAGATCAACTATCCAAATGTAATCAAACATCTGCGTAAACTTGGTTATGAGGGAACTGTAGGAAGTGAACTGTTTCCGGAAACTACTACAGATGCAGCGGTGAAAGCAATAATGGCAATTTTTTAACTTTCTAAGGAACTGTCGGAAGATGTATAAGTTATTTATCGACAGTTCCTAAGCAAGTCCCCCGCTTCTTGGCGAAGCAGATTGCGAATATCCGGAGCGACTTGCGCCTTACTTAAATGGCAGTAAACTGCCGGGAGCGATAAGTAAACCTGGCGGAGGAAGGATTCCCGTCATTTGTAAATTCGACAGATGGGAGTAACTTATGAAAACAACAATTAAAATAGTGGCGGAATACGCTGGCGTTTCAAGAGGAACGGTAGACCGGGTGATTCATAATAGAGGAAATGTGGATTCGGAGGTTCAGCAGAAAGTAAAAGATGCCCTGGAGAAATTAGATTATCGGCCAAATGCCATTGCAAGGGCGTTGGCATTTAATAAAAATACAACCAAATTAGGCGTTTTGATGCCGGATAATCCGGGCTTCTTTCGTGATGAAATGTACCGCGCCATTGGTAACATACAGGAAGAGTGCAGGGACTTGGGCGTTGAGATCAGTGTTGCAGAGTGCAATGCATTGCGTCCGGAGCAGTATGCTAAGGCCATTAATAAGATGCTAAAAGGAGGTGTCTGTGGCTTTGCAATCTGTGCCCAGAATTCCCAGCTGCTGATTGAGAAGATTGATGCCTTATGGGAGCAGGGGATTCCGGTCATAACGGTGAATTCTGACATTCCGGACAGTAAGCGCAGATGCTTCATCGGTGAAGATGCAATCAGATGTGGACGCGCGGCAGCAGAAATTATCTGCAAGTTTTTAAAAGACCAAGAGGAGATTCTGGTGATCGGCGGCATCCCTGAATTTACCGGACACCAAAATCGTGTCAAGGGATTCCGGGAATATATGCAGGAAAAACAGATTCCACCTAACCAATATAAGATTGTCTATACCTACGAAAAGTATGATCTTACTTATGAGCAGCTGGAAAGAATACTTACCGAACAGCCCAATATCAGAGGCATTTATCTGGGCGTGGAATCGATGGCGGCATATAAAGATGTGATTGTCAAGCTTGGGATGTCATCTCGTCCCTTTGTAGTGTGTCACGATACGGCAGATCATACCCTTCATGCGCTGCAGGATGATCTGGTTGATTTTTCGATCGATCAGGATATATATGCCCAGGGATACCGAACCCTACAGATGCTGGTAGATCATTTTTTATATGAAAAACCGTTTGAAGAGCTTAAAGATAAAATTGTACTGCACATTGTTACATCCGAGTGTGTTGGCCCATAAAAAATATAATCAGAAGCTGTGTACCGGCAGCGAGAATAATCTCAGCCGGTACACAGCTCTTTCTTTATATATAGGACGGACATACGACAAATTTTACGGTGCTGACTTATCATGCCCTTCTGACGCGTCCCCCAGGCAGTCCCCAGTCAAAATCCTATGCCCCTTTTTTTCTTTCATTGAAATGCATATCCGAGTGTGATATTCTATAAGTTAGGAAAAAAGACTTTTTTGTAAGTACATTTTCGATGTGTCTGCAGAAAGGATATGCAGAATATATGGGAGGCATTATATGAAGCTTGCAGTGTTACTTGAAAGATTAGATTACGAATGTCTGAATGGCAGTGTAAATATTGAAGTCACCGATGTGATCAACGATTCCCGAAAGGTGAGTGAAGGCTCTTTGTTTATCTGTATCCGCGGTGCAATGGCAGATGGGCATACTTTTGCAAAAGGGGTGGTAAAAGCTGGTGCGAAGGCGTTGATAGTAGAAGAAGATGTGGTGATGCCAGCCAATGTAACGGTAATTAAAGTTGCCGACACCCGCTATGCAATGGCTTTGATATCAGCAGCCTATTTTGGATATCCGGCTGAGACATTAAAGATAATCGGAATAACGGGAACCAAAGGAAAAACCACAACTACATACATGGCGAAGTCTATTTTAGAGAATGCCGGATATAAAGTTGGTCTGATCGGTACCATCGAAGCCATTATTGGAGAGCAGGTTATTCCGGCAGCGAATACTACGCCGGAGTCATTTGCCATTCATCAGTATTTCCGGGAAATGCTGGATGTGGGATGTGATGTGGCAGTTATGGAGGTCTCTTCTCAGGGCTTGATGCTCCATCGGACGGCCGGGATTGTATTTGAAATTGGTATCTTTATGAATATTGAACCAGATCATATCGGCCCCAATGAACATGAAAGTTTTGAACATTATCTGAAATGCAAGAGCATGCTCTTTAAGCAGTGCAAATTGGGAATTGTCAATGCTGATGATGAACATCTGGATCAGATTCTCACAGGACATACATGTTCCCTGGAAACCTTTGGATTTTCTGAAGAGGCTGATCTGCGTGCTGTTGAAGCGAAGCTGGTAAAAAGGCCGGGTTATCTTGGGATTGCCTATCAGGTAGAAGGTTTGATGAATTTCCCTGTGGAAATTGATCTGCCCGGCAAATTCAGTATCTACAATTCATTGACTGCAATTGCTATCTGCCGTCATTTTCATGTATCTGTGGAGACAATTAAAAAAGCATTGAAGGACGCCAGGGTAAAGGGCAGAATTGAGATGGTAAAAGTATCTGATCAATTTACTTTGATGATTGATTATGCCCATAATGCGATGAGCCTGAAAAGCTTGTTGAGTACTTTGCGGGAATACAATCCTCATCGCCTGGTATGCCTGTTTGGATGTGGCGGGAACCGTTCGCGGGATCGTCGTTTTGAGATGGGTGAAGTATCCGGGCAGCTTGCTGACCTGACTATTATCACTTCTGATAATCCACGAAATGAAGAACCGCAGGCGATCCTCGATGACATCAAGACGGGAATTGACAGAACTGGCGGAGAATATGTTGAGATTATTGATCGCAAAAGCGCCATCGCTTATGCGATCAACCAGGGCAAACCAGGTGATATTATTGTTCTGGCTGGCAAAGGGCATGAGGATTATCAGGAAATCAAGGGGAAAAAGTATCCAATGGATGAACGGGTGCTGATTCAGGAGATTTTAGAGGGCAGATAATAAGTACAGGTGAAGAATGAAAAATAAATATGCCGATGTTATCATAGACATCAGTCATGAAAAGGTTGACCGTTCATTTCAATATGAAGTTCCGGCCAAGATGCAGGATAGGATCCGGCCCGGGATGCAGGTTAAGATTCCCTTTGGGAATGGCGACCGAACCAGAAGCGGTTATGTGGTTGCGCTTTCTGACAAGGCATCCTACGATCCGGCCAAGATAAAAAAAATCCTGACTATTCCTGATATGGGAGTGACCATTGAGTCCAAACTGATTGAACTGGCATCGTGGATTCGGATTAATTATGGCTCGACGATGATTCAGGCACTTAAGACGGTACTTCCCATCAAAGAAAAGGCAAGGCATAAAGAAATCCGCAAGGTTCTTCTGGTGGCTTCCCAGGAAGAAGCGGGGAGGCTATGGCAGGAAGCAAGGGATAAAAAGCATGCCGCAAAGGCTCGGCTTTTGGAACATTTGATCCAAAGCAAGGAGCTGCCCTATACCGAAGTTACACAGCGGCTAAAGGTTGCACCGGCAGTTCTTCAGAAATTTGCAGAACAAGGGATACTGCGTATCAGCAGTGAGACGATATATCGCAGTCCCATAAAAGCAGATAAGATCAAAGCCCAGATGACGGAATCAACGCCGCAGCAAAAAGAAGTACTGGCCGGTATTTTAAAGGAATGGAATACCAGCCAGCCAAGAACCTGCCTGATTCATGGCATTACCGGAAGCGGCAAAACCCATGTATATATAGAATTAATTGAACATGTAATAGCTAAGGGCAAGCAGGCAATTGTCCTGATTCCGGAAATTGCCTTGACCTATCAGACTGTGTTGCGGTTTTATCAGCGGTTTGGCGATAAGATTGCCGTGATTCATTCCAGAATGTCCCATGGTGAGCGTTCAGATTCCTTTGAACAGGCCCGCAAGGGGAAGATTCAGGTTATGATAGGACCGCGTTCAGCTCTGTTTACCCCATTTCCCAGGTTGGGACTTATTATCATTGATGAAGAACATGAGCATACCTACAAGAGTGAAGGAACCCCACGGTACCATGCTCGGGAGACGGCTATTGCCAGAGGTGAAATTGAAGATGCACGGGTTGTGCTTGGTTCAGCTACCCCTTCAGTTGATGCTTACTACCGGACTCAGATCCAGATGTATGCATTGTTTTCATTAGATGAACGATATGGCCAGGGGGTACTTCCACGGGTATATACTGTGGATTTAAGGGAAGAATTAAAAGAAGGAAATACTTCCATTTTAAGCAGGAAGCTAGAAGCGGCCATAGAAATGCGGCTAAGAGATAAAAAGCAGATCATGCTGTTCTTAAACCGCAGAGGTTATGCTGGTTTTGTATCCTGCCGTTCCTGTGGGTATGTGGTGAAATGTCCCCATTGCGATGTGGCACTTTCGCTCCATAATAATGGGAAGATGATCTGCCACTATTGTGGCTATGAGAGGAAAAATGTATTCCGTTGCCCGGAATGTGATTCCCCTTACATCGGTGGTTTTCGCGCCGGAACCCAGCAGATTGAAGAAATTGTTAAACAACGCTTTCCGAAGGCTCGGGTGCTGCGGATGGATATGGATACCACCCAGAAAAAGGATGGACACACAAAAATATTGTCTGCTTTTGCCGATCAGCAGGCAGATATCTTAATCGGTACGCAGATGATTGTAAAGGGGCATGATTTCCCGAATGTGACACTGGTGGGTGTTCTGGCTGCGGACTTGTCACTTTATGCGGAAGATTACCGTGCTGCCGAGCGGACCTTTCAGCTGCTGGTACAGGCAGTGGGGCGTGCCGGCAGGGGCAGCACCGGTGGTGAAGCAATTGTGCAGACCTACCACCCGGATCACTACAGTATTGCAGCAGCCAAAACCCAGGATTATAAAAGATTCTATGAAGAGGAGATCGGCTTCCGGATGCTGATGGGATATCCTCCCGTGTCTCAGATGATGGCGGTGATGGCCAGTGGAGAAGAAGAGGAGCAGCTGGCAATGGCGATGGGATTTCTCAAAAAATATATTATTCGGGTGAATCGCCAAGCGGATCTAAAGATTATCGGCCCTGCTGATGCATCAGTTGCAAAAGTTAATGACCGATATCGAAAAGTTCTGTATGTAAAACACGATGACTACAATGTTCTGATCAGCATAAAGGACGCACTGGAACGCTATATTGAGGTAAACAGCGGTTTTAGTAAACTATATATTCAATTTGACTTCAATATGTAAAAACCTTGATAAGGATTTCAATAACGACAAGGAAGGAAAAGAAAATGGCCATAAGAAATGTACGACAAGTAGGAGACCCCATATTAAATAAAAAGTGCCGTCAGGTAGAGGAGATGACTCCCAAGATTAAAGAACTGATCCAGGATATGTTTGATACCATGCATGAGCTTATGGGCGTGGGTCTGGCAGCACCACAGGTAGGGATTTTGAAACGGATAGTTGTTATCGATGTCGGTGATAATCCGTGGGTATTGATCAACCCGGTCATTGTTGAGACGAGTGGGGAGCAGACCGGAGATGAAGGCTGCTTAAGTCTTCCGGGCAAAAGCGGTACTGTTACCAGACCTAATGAAGCCACGGTCCGGGCATTGGATGAAAATATGGAGCCTTTTACTTTAACCGGATCGGAACTGCTGGCACGGGCAATCTGCCATGAGTGTGATCATCTGGACGGGATTCTCTATACCGAGCTGGTAGAAGGTGAACTTCATGATGTAGCATTAGATAATTTTGAAGATGAAGAGGAAGAGTAGATGAAAGTTGTTTTTATGGGAACACCTGATTTTTCAGTGGGAACATTGGCGGCACTGATCAGTGCCGGTCATGAGATTGTTGGTGTTGTAACCCAGCCGGATAAGCCCAAGGGCCGGGGTAAGGCGATGCAGGCAACACCGGTGAAGGAAGCAGCACTTGCCCATAATCTGCCGGTATATCAGCCGGTAAAGGTGCGAGACGAGGAATTTGTCCAAACGCTGCGCAGCCTTGAGCCGGATGTCATTGTGGTAGTGGCGTTTGGTCAGATTATTACGAAAGAGATTCTGGAATTGCCGCGATACGGCTGCATTAATGTTCATGCGTCACTGCTTCCCGATTACCGCGGGGCAGCACCGATTCAATGGGCAGTGATCAAAGGTGAAAAAGAATCTGGTGTTACAATTATGCGGATGGATGAAGGACTGGATACCGGTGACATGATTGCCAAGACGGTAGTTGCGCTGGATGCGCAGGAAACCGGCGGAAGCCTTTTTGAAAAGTTGAGTGCCGCTGGTGCTAAGCTTTTAGTAGATACCCTTATGTCTTTGCAGAACGGCACCGCCATCTATGAAAAGCAACCTGAAGAAAGTCCTACACCATATGCCACGATGATCAGAAAACAGATGGGGCTTGTAGATTTTACCAAAGGTGCTGATGAGATTGAACGGCTGATTCGAGGATTAAACCCATGGCCCAGCGCATATACTCATCTGAACGGGAAAACACTGAAGCTATGGCAGGCTTTTGTTGCCAATGAGCAGTCAGATATGCCTGCAAGGAGTGTTGTTCGGATGGACAAGCAAGGAATCTGGATCCAAACCGGTGACAACTTGCTTTGCATCACTGACCTTCAGATGGAAGGCAAAAAACGAATGGGAGCAGAAGCATTTCTGCGAGGATACAATATTGAGGCAGGAACTATGTTGGGCTAGTTCAGGAGGAAGAAAACATGGCAAAAGGAATCAGTACAAGAGAACTGATTTTAAATATCTTATTAGAAGTGAATAAAGATGGTGAATACAGTCATATTGCAATCCGCAATACGCTGGATAAGTACCAGTATCTGCTGAAGCAGGACCGGGCATTTATTACCAGAGTTTGCGAGGGAACGATTGAATATATGCTGCAGCTTGATTATATCATTGAGCAGTTTTCCAGTGTAGAAGTGGAAAAGATGAAGCCGGTGATTCGAGAAATTCTGCGCAGCAGTGTTTATCAGATTCGCTATATGACCCGGGTACCGGATTCTGCTGTGTGTAATGAGGCGGTAAAACTTGCGCAGAAAAAAGGATTCTACAGCCTCAAGGGGTTTATCAATGGAATTCTGCGCAACATTATCAGAAATAAAGATACGATTACATTTCCCCCCGAAACTCAACCGATTCTTAATCTTTCGGTCAAATACTCCATGCCGGAGTGGTTGGTGGAACGATGGATATACCAGTTTGGATTCCCGCAGACGGAAATAATGCTTAAAGATTTCCTTCAGGATAAACCAACGACCATCCGCTGCAATCAGTATATGATTGATGTTAGCCTGACCGTCAGGCGGCTGGAGAATCAGGGCGTAACGGTGGAAAAGGCGCCTTATCTGGACTACGCATACTATATTTCCGATTACAATTATCTGACAGTTTTGGATGTATTCCAGATGGGCTGCATCGTGGTTCAGGATGTAAGCTCAATGCTGGCAGCAGAAGCAGCGGCACCCCAAAAGGGTGACCAGATCATTGACCTATGTGCGGCACCGGGTGGGAAAAGTCTTCATGTAGCGGATAAGATGTGTGGCTATGGTCATGTGGATGCCCGGGATCTGACTGAGTATAAAGTCGGATTGATCAACGAAAATATCAACCGGGTAGATGCGATCAATGTTACTGCATCCTGCAAAGATGCAACGGTATTCGATAAAGGAAGTGTCGGTCAGGCGGATATTGTGCTTGCAGATGTTCCCTGTTCTGGGTTTGGGGTAATTGGCAAGAAGAATGATATCAAGTATAAGATTACCAAGCAAAAGCAGGAAGATTTGATCATCCTGCAGCGGAAGATCCTGCATAATGCAGCAGAGTATGTTAAAGCAGGCGGCACCTTGATCTACAGTACCTGTACGATTGGGAGGGAAGAGAATCAGGATAATGTGGAATGGTTTGTGGAGAATTATCCCTATGAACTGGAAAGCCTGGATCCCTATCTATGTGAAGAACTGCATAGTGAAACTACAGCAAAAGGTTATCTGCAGCTATTACCGGGAATTCATAAGTGCGATGGATTTTTTATAGCACGATTAAAAAGGGTAAAATGATGGAAGAATTAGATATAAAATCCATGGATCTGTCCGAACTTGCTATGGTGGTGGAAGGTCTGGGTGAGAAATCGTTTAAGGCAAAACAGATATATGAATGGCTGCATCAAAAGATGATATCGGATTATGCAAAAATGACCAATATTTCCAAAGGATTGCGGGAAAAGCTTGCAGGCATGTATCCTTTGAATGTTATGGAGACAGCGAAGGTGCAGGAATCCAGGATTGATGGTACAAGAAAATACCTGTTTCGGCTTAGTGACGGAAATGTAATCGAAAGTGTATGGATGAAATACAAACATGGTAACTCTATCTGCATTTCTTCCCAGGTGGGCTGTCGGATGGGATGCGTCTTTTGTGCCTCGGCCATTGGCGGCTTGACCAGGAACTTAAGGGCATCGGAGATGCTGGAGCAGGTTTATCAGATTCAAAAGCATACGGGTGAACGGATTTCTAATATTGTTATGATGGGAACCGGCGAACCTTTGGATAATTATAAGCAGGTTATTCGATTTATCATGATGATAAGTGATGAAAAGGGGGTCAACATCAGTCAGCGTAATATTACCATTTCTACCTGCGGTCTGGTTCCGGAGATAAGAATGCTGGCGGAGGAAGAATTGCAGGTCACCCTGGCATTGTCACTGCATGCAGCCACCGATGAAAAACGCCAGGAATTAATGCCTGTAGCCAGGCAATATCAAGTCAGGGAAGTGATAGAAGCCTGTCAATATTATTATCAAAAAACGAAAAGGCGGCTGACCTTTGAATACAGCCTGATGGCAGGAAAAAATGATCTGCCGGAAGATGCCAGGCAGTTGGCAGCGTTGATCCGCGGGCTCAATTGTCACGTAAATCTGATTCCGGTAAATCCTGTCAGAGAACGAAATTTCGTTCAATCGGATAAAAAAAATGTAGAGAAATTCAAAAATAAACTTGAAAAATACGGAATTAATGTTACTATTAGAAGAGAAATGGGGAGAGATATCGATGGTGCCTGTGGGCAGCTGCGAAAGCGTTATCTAGACCAAGCTAAGGGAGTGTGAGGAATGAAAATATTTTCTGTTACAGATGTTGGGAAGATTCGCCAGGCGAATCAGGACTACATATATGCATCTGAACAGCCCATAGGAAACCTTCCTAATATATTCGTTGTAGCTGACGGGATGGGGGGGCATAAGGCCGGAGGGTTTGCCTCCAGTTATGCAGTGCAGGTTCTTTTAGAATCAATTCGCCGGGATAACAACTTTAACCCTGTTAAGATCATCCGCCGGGGAGTTCAAACGGCAAATGCCCAGGTTTTGAAAAAAGCCAGCACTGATGAAGAGATGGCCGGCATGGGTACAACTGTCGTAGTTGCTACAATAGTAGGGCATTATGCTTATGTGGCAAATGTGGGCGACAGCCGTATGTATATTATGAATCAAAAGATGGAGCAAGTCACAAAAGATCATTCACTGGTACAGGAGATGATTCAAGTTGGAGAGTTGAACAAAGAAGAAGCGCGGATACATCCGGACAAAAACATTATTACCAGGGCATTAGGTGCAAAGGCGGACATTGAAGTAGATTTCTTTGAGGTAAAGCTGGAACCCGATATGAAAATCATCATGTGTTCAGATGGCTTATCTAATATGGTCTCAGATGATGAGATGCAGGAACTGTTGGGGAGATATGGACCGGAGGACAATCCGGCGCAGTTGCTTAAGGATAAGGCAAATGAAAACGGCGGCAAGGACAACATTGCAGTTATAGTGATTGAACCATGTATAAAAGAGGTGAGAGAATGTTAAAAGAGGGAATAATCATAGCGGAGAGATATGAGATCATCAGTCGCATAGGCACTGGCGGTATGGCAGATGTATATAAAGCGAAAGATCACAAACTGAACCGGCTGGTGGCAGTAAAGGTACTGAAGTCGGAGTTCAGGGAGGATACAACATTTATCGGTAAGTTCAGAAAGGAAGCACAGGCAGCTGCGGGGCTTTCTCATCCGAACATTGTGAATGTTTTTGATGTTGGTGAAGAAGACGGTATTTCTTATATTGTAATGGAACTGGTAGAAGGAATTACCTTAAAAGATTACATTACAAAAAAAGGCAAGTTAAGTGTAAAAGAGGCTACCAGTATTGCGATCCAGGTATCACTGGGCTTAGAAGCTGCACATAACAGCAGCATTGTACACCGGGATGTAAAGCCCCAGAATATTATTATTTCCACTGATGGGAAAGTAAAGCTTTCTGACTTTGGAATCGCCAGAGCGGCATCCTCTAATACTATCAGCTCCAATGTGATGGTATCTGTTCACTATAGCTCACCTGAGCAGGTGCGTGGGGGATACAGCGATAAGAAAAGCGATATTTATTCACTTGGAGTTACCATATACGAGATGATTACCGGCAGGGTTCCATTTGACGGTGATACTTCGGTTTCCATTGCCATTAAGCATCTGCAGGAAGAAATGGTGCCGCCTGCCCAGTATACCCCAGAGCTGCCATACAGTTTGCAGCAGATCATACTAAAATGTACCCAAAAGAGTGTGGACAGACGTTATGATAATTTATCAGAAGTGATTGATGATCTGAAACGATCCCTGGTTGACCCGGATGGAAACTTTGTTACATTGGCACCTCTTTCAAGCACTGCTCAGACGGTTACTATATCCAAGGAAGAGTTGGATGCGATCAAAGACGGCAGAGGTACTCAGGAATCGGAACCGAATCAATATGCCATGCAGGATGATGAGGATGATGAGGATGATAATGAATATAACGAAGATGATGACGATGATGACAAAGATGGTATCAGCAGCAAGCTGGAAAAGGCGATGACTATTGGCGGATTTATTATTGGTGCGATCATCATTTGCATTTTGATTTATTTTATTGGAGCCGCAGCAGGTATCTTCAATCTTGGCGGTTCTAAGAAGGACAACAACGATCAGGTAGAAGCGACACCAACAGAAACGGTTGCGGTAACAGATGAAAACGAAGTAACTGTTCCAAGCATTTTGAATAAAACACCTGAGGAAGCACAAGAAATGCTGAATCAGCTTGGTCTTGGTATGGAAAAAGTAGGCGAAGAAGCATCCAGTGAATATCCTAAGGGGCAGATTATGGCACAGAATGTAGAAAGCGGATCAAAGGTTCCAAAGAATACAACGATTGGATATACATTAAGTACCGGCGAAAGTGCAATTACAGTGCCGAATGTAGTTGGTCAGCGGCAGGCGGATGCCGAAGCAGCACTGAACGATATTGGGCTGGTGCCTAATGTCAGCAGGGAATATAACGATGATGTTGCAGCTGGCCGGGTTATATCTGTTAATCCGGAGGTTGGCAGCAGTGTTACAAATGGCACTGTTATTGATGTGTTGATCAGCAAAGGTGTTGAAGGCGTTCAGGTGCAGGTTGTCAGCGTAGGTGGTCTGTCAGAAGAACAGGCGAAAGAAGTTCTGGAGCGACTTGGTCTTTCTGTTATCGTACAAACAGGCAGCAGTGATTCAGTTGGGGAAGGTGAAGTTATCAGCCAGAGCATTAAGTCAGGAACGATGGTAGATGCCGGGACAGAGATTACGATCACGGTTAATCGCGCTGCAAGTTCTGATGAGGAAGTTCCGACAGCGTATAATGACGATAGTGAAACGAGTGCTAATGTAACTTACAGTGGTACATGGACATGTAATTCAGTGCTGGAAATACCTAGTGAATACAGCGGCAAATCCGCTAAACTGGAACTTCTGCAGGAAGTTAACGGCAAGGTTGTCAACCGGCCAATTGTTGAAGGCATTACATTCAGTAAAAGTAAGTATCCGCTGAATACCACTGGTGCTGATGGCGTCGACACAGGAACCGTATATCTGTATGAACTGCTTGATGGCGAATACAAACGATTGGTTCAATACACAGTACCATTTACGAAATCATCATAGTATATGCAGGGAAAGATTGTAAAAGGAATAGCCGGATTCTACTATGTGCGGATAGTAGAGTCGGGAATATATGAATGTAAGGCAAAAGGAATATTTCGCAAAGAAAAATGTAAACCACTGGTAGGTGATGTGGTGGAAATTGAAATACTGGATGAAGCGGAGAAAACCGGCAATATCGTGAAAATCCTCCCCCGCAAAAATAAGTTGCTCCGTCCGGCTGCTGCGAATGTGGATCAGGCGATGGTCATTTTTTCAATGGAGAGTCCCAAACCCAGTTTTTCATTACTGGATCGTTTCCTGATTATGATGGAGCGACAGGGGATTCCGACGGTGATCTGTTTTAATAAAAGGGAACTGGCATCAAAAGAGGAACTTCGGTTTTTGGCTTCTGCGTATGCGGATAGCAGATATCAGTTGCTTTTCGTTAGTGCGAAGGAGGAAGCTGGGATAGAATCATTGGAAGCGCAGCTGGCAGGTAAGACTACCATCGTGGCTGGTCCATCCGGTGTAGGGAAGTCTTCACTTACGAATCTTCTGCAAAGTGATGTCCACATGGAGACAGGAGAGATCAGCAGGAAGTTAAAGCGTGGAAAGCATACTACCCGCCATAGTCAGTTGATTACTATTGATAAGAATACCTATCTGATGGATACGCCGGGATTTAGTTCTTTGGATATTGAAGGTATGGATAAGGAAGAATTGAAACTGTATTTTCCGGAGTTTTATCCATATGAGGGACAGTGCAGGTTCCAGGGATGTGTTCATATACATGAACCTCAATGCGCGGTGATTCAGGCAAAGGATGAGAAGAAGATCAGTGACTTGCGTTATCAGAGTTATGTTAATCTTTTTGAAGAGTTAAAAGAAAAGGAAAAAAGGAGATATTAGTATGTATCAGTTAGCACCATCTATGCTATCGGCTGATTTTAATTGTTTGGGAGAACAGTTTAAGACTCTGGAAGAGTCTGGGGTAAAATGGCTCCATATCGATGTAATGGACGGAGATTTTGTGTCCAGTATATCGTTTGGGATGCCTGTGATCGCATCAATCCGTAAGGAGAGTAAACTATTTTTTGATGTTCATCTGATGGTTTCTGACCCGGGTCGTTATGTGGAGGAATTTGCAAAAGCCGGTGCTGACTTGATTATGGTACATGCGGAGGCTTGTCCTCATCTGGAAGGGACTATTTCTCAGATTAAAAAGCTGGGATTGAAAGCTGGGGTGGCGCTTAATCCCGCGACGCCGCTTTGTTATCTGGATTATGTGTTGGATAAGTTGGATATGGTTTTGATCATGTCGGTGAATCCGGGATTTGGCGGACAGTCTTACATAGAGAAGTCGACTCAGAAGATCAGCGATTTGAAGAAGATGATTGCTGACCGGGGATTGCAGATTGATATTGAAGTGGATGGCGGCGTGAATCAGAAGACCATTGATACTGTGCTGGATGCGGGGGCTAATATTATTGTAGCCGGGTCGGCGGTATTTAGTGGTGATATTAAAGCAAATATCAAAGATTTTCAGGACGCGTTTGAGCGCCATAGCAAATAGAGGACGAAAATGAATACATTAATTATCAGCGGGGGCGATATCAGTTATGATTTTGCCCTTGATTTTATGACAAATATAAAGATAGATACTATCATCGCTGTGGATGCAGGGCTGGAGTTTGCGTATCGGAATCAGTTACAGGTGCAGTGTATCGTAGGGGATTTTGACAGTGTTCAGGAGAAGGTGATTGATTATTACCGCAGGCAAGGGAATATTGAAATTGATGCTCATCAACCGGAGAAGGATGCTACGGACACACAGATTGCGGTTGAAAAGGCAATTGATATGGGCAGCAGGAATATATGGATTCTTGGAGCAACGGGAAGACGGCTGGATCATTTTCTGGGAAATGTTAATTGTCTGGCTTTGGCACAGAAGGCCGGAGTTTGTGCATATATTGTTGATGAGCATAATTGCATGCGGATGATTGAAAGTGGGACAATTCTGCAAAAGAAAGAGCAGTTTGGGAAGTATGTGTCTTTTCTTCCGTTTGGGGGGATTGTGACGGGAGTTAATTTGGAAGGGTTTAAGTATCCGTTGGTGGATCATACGCTTATTTGTGAGGATGGGCTGGGGATTAGTAATGAGATTGTGGAGGAATATGCAAGAATTACGTTTTCTTCTGGGAGGGTGTTAATGATTCAGTCCAGGGATTAGGGGGTTGGGGGCGGACGCAAACAGCGAGTGCTCTGGTTTTGCAAACGGCACAACACCTCTCCTTACACAGCGGCGTCCTGATTGCCAACACATTAAACATACCAATATTTTCCATCGGTCTATGCTAAAAACCGAACAGTCCCGCGATTGCCTGCTGCCGACTTGTTCAGTTGATGCTTGTTGTTGTTCAATCCTTTTACTTGCCGTACTCTGCTAATTATGATAAAATTTATCAGATACCGTTATGCGGTATAGATTTTTTTCAAAAGCGAATATACGAATATGATTATTTTATTAAGATAGGAGAACACCACCGTGAAATTAGGAATTGTAGGCCTTCCCAATGTAGGCAAAAGTACGTTATTTAACTCATTAACAAAAGCAGGAGCGGAGTCGGCGAATTATCCGTTTTGTACTATTGATCCCAATGTGGGGATTGTTATGGTGCCGGATGAAAGGTTGAAATTACTGAGGGATTTTTATCAGTCCAAGAAGGTTACGCCTGCTGTCATTGAATTTGTGGATATTGCCGGGCTGGTGAAAGGTGCTTCTAAAGGGGAAGGGCTGGGGAATCAGTTTTTGGCTAATATTCGTGAGGTGGATGCGATTGTACATGTAGTCAGATGCTTTGAAGATGAGAATGTGGTGCATGTGGATGGAAGTATTGATCCGCTGCGTGATATTGAGACTATTGATCTGGAGTTGATATTTTCGGATTTGGAGATTTTGGAGAGAAGGGTCAGTAAGACGGCAAAGGTTGCGCGAAATGATAAGGTGGCAGCGAAGGAACTGGTGCTTTTGGAGAAGATTAAAGCGCATCTGGGGAATGGGAAACCGGCGAAGACGCTTGAGCTGGAAACTGAAGATGAGCAGGAATTGATGGACAGTTATAATCTGCTTACTTATAAACCGGTGATTTTTGCGGCTAATGTGGCGGAGGAGGAGTTGGAAGAAGATGCAGCTTCGAATCTTCATGTGCAGCGGGTGAGGGGATTTGCTAAAGAGCAAGGTAGTGAGGTTTTTGTGATCTGTGCGCAGATTGAGCAGGAGATTGCTGAACTTGACGATGATGAGAAGAAGATGTTCCTGGAGGATCTGGGTCTGACTGAAGCGGGGCTTCAGAAGTTGATTACGGCTAGTTATCGGCTACTGGGACTGCAGAGCTTTTTGACTGCGGGGGAAGATGAGACCAGGGCCTGGACGATTAAGATTGGGACGAAAGCGCCGCAGGCGGCGGGGAAGATCCATACTGATTTTGAACGGGGATTTATTAAGGCAGAAGTGGTGAATTATCAGGACTTACTGGATTGCGGTTCTTATGCCGGTGCCAGGGAAAAGGGGCTGGTGCGGATGGAAGGAAAGGAATATGTGGTTCGGGATGGGGATGTTATCTTGTTCCGGTTTAATGTATAAAATGAAAATCTTGCAGATGATAGTTTTTAGGAACTGTTACGAAATAACCTGCACAGATTATTTTGTGGCAGTTCCTTAGCAGAAAGAAGGATGAATAATGGATCATGCGATTAATTTTCCCAATATGGGGATTTATCTGGAGCATGTGGGGAAAACCTTTAGTGTTTTTGGAATTGAGATTGCGTATTATGGTGTGGTGGTGGTTACCGGGATGTTGGTTGGGCTTTTGATTGTGAATGCGGAAGCTAAGCGTCTGAAGCAAAATGCTGAGCAATACTGGGATATGGGAATGATAGCGTTGCTTTCTGGGATTGTGGGGGCACGTATCTATTATGTGATCTTTGATTGGGACAACTATAAGAATAATTTGCTGGAGATTTTTAATACGCGTCATGGTGGACTGGCGATTTATGGTGGGATTATTGGTGCGCTGATCGCAGTGTATATCTATGGGCGGATCAAGAAAATGTCTTTTTCGATCATGTTGGACTGCACTGCTCCGGGACTGGTGATCGGGCAGGTGATTGGACGGTGGGGGAATTTCTTTAACCGGGAAGCATTTGGTGGATATACGGATAATCTGTTTGCGATGCAGCTTCCGGTGTCGGCGGTACGGCAGAATGAGATTACCCGGCAGATGTGGGATCATGTCCAGCTGATTGGTGGTGTGGATTACATCCAGGTACATCCTACATTCTTGTATGAAGGGATATGGAACATTGGTGTATTCCTGGTTCTTTGGCTCTTTCGGAAGCATAAGAAGTTTGATGGGGAAATATTTTTGATCTATCTGGTGCTGTATGGAATGGGGCGTTTATGGATTGAAGGACTGCGTACGGATCAGCTTTTACTCCCGATAGTGGGGATTCCGGTATCGCAAATTGTCTCGGTGGTGGCAATGGTTATTGGGATCATATTGATTATCAGGAAAAATTTAAAATTAAAAAAAGAAGGGCAAACACAAGATGTGGTAGAGAAGTAAAAACCCATTAGAAGAATTTGTGGAAAGAGAGGAATCGTAGATTATTCCTCTCTTTTTTTGTTTGAAAATAGAGAAATTACTACTTGTATTTTGTGAGAAAGTAGGGTAATATTAAATGCATAAGTGGTAGGAAGTGGTGAATAGTGGTGGCAAATGGAGGAGATGTGGCAGTTTCGTCCACGCTATCATGAGAAAGTGCCAGGGGAGCAGTGCACTTTCGGCGAAAGAGGTTGTTCATTATGTTCATGGGAGAGTACAGTCATACAATTGATACAAAGGGAAGATTAATTGTGCCGTCTAAGTTCAGAGAACTCTTGGGAGATGAGTTTGTTCTGACAAAGGGTTTAGACGGTTGTCTTTCTATATATCCCATGGACGAATGGAAAGCCTTTGAAGAAAAGCTAAAAGCATTACCACTTACAAACAAAAATGCGAGAACCTTTTCACGTTTCTTTGTTGCAGGAGCAACAGCATGCGAACTGGACAAGCAGGGGAGAATTCTTGTACCGGCAACGCTGCGAGAATTTGCAGGTCTGGAGAAGGATGTAATACTTACTGGAAATATCACCAGAATCGAAATCTGGAGTAAAGCAAAGTGGAGTGAAAACAGCAATTATGATGATATGGATACCATTGCAGAGGGTATGCAGGACATGGGAATTATCATCTAGTGTATTAGCACGTTGATGTTTAGTCAAACAGTGCTGTCAGCGTTCAGAACACTGGTGTGAAAGCAGATGGATGCGTTAGCATTGGTGTATGTCACATTGTATGCAAAAGGACAATGGGATAGTCTATCGGTTTTCATGAAGGTTCTACAGGAGAGGTATATGGAATTTAAGCACAAATCTGTATTACTGGAAGAAACGATTGAACAGCTACGGGTTAAACCGGATGGCATCTACGTAGATGGCACATTGGGAGGTGCCGGACATGCTGCCAGGGTATGCGAACAATTATCTGTCACGGGGAGGTTTATAGGTATAGACCAGGACTGCGCTGCAATTGTTGCCGCCAATGATCGCCTTCGTCCTTATCACAATATTACGACGATCATCCACAGCAACTATTGCAGCATGGTTTTGGAAGTAAACAAGCTTGGGATCAGTCAGGTGGATGGCATTGTTCTTGATCTGGGGGTATCGTCATATCAGTTGGATAATGCCCGGCGGGGATTTACATATCGGGAGGATGTGCCTCTGGATATGCGAATGGACCAAAGGCAGACACAGACAGCAAAGGATATCATCAATGGCTACAGTGAGAATGACCTATATCGGATTATTCGGGATTATGGTGAGGACAAGTTCGCCAAGAACATTGCCAAACATATTGTACGGGCAAGACAGGAAGAGACCATTGAGACAACGGGTCAGCTGATTGAAATTATCAAAGCAGCAATTCCGATGAAGGTGCGTGCGGCAGGGGGACATCCAGCTAAAAAAACATTTCAGGCAATAAGAATTGAACTGAACCAGGAACTGGAGGTTTTAAGGGAATCTTTGGATGGAATGATAGATCTTCTGGGAGATCAGGGGAGGATTTGTGTTATTACATTTCACTCTTTAGAAGATCGTATCGTAAAGACTATATTCAGAAGAAATGAAAACCCCTGTACATGTCCGTCGGACTTTCCGATATGTATATGTGGGAAACAACCTAAGGGTAAAGTGGTAACACGAAAACCCATTCAACCAAATGAAGAAGAAATCTGCGCAAACAAGCGTTCAAAAAGTGCTAAACTGCGTGTTTTTGAGCGAAGGATTTAATCTCCCACTGAAATGGCAATGAAGTTGTCGGGAGGTTATGAACAAGCAGCGGAGCGAATCCCCCTTCGGGGATACCTATATGCCATTCGGCAAGAAATAGGAAATGCGAATATCCGCTTTGATCAACAGTCAGGAGATATCATTATGGCAAATTCTCGAAGAAGGGTAAATTCAAGATCGGAATCTTATAATAGACAAATGTATATCGAGGGAAGCGCAGTACGGAAGTTGAATACACAGCCGGAGAGGGAGCAACCGGCTAGAAAAAAACAGAGGAAAGTAAGCAGAACTACGCAAAAAAATCGTGCAAAAGCAACACAGATGAGTTCGGGCTATGTTGTTTTTCTAACCGTGACTTCAGTAATCACGCTGTTTTTATGTGTATATTTTGTACAGCTGAAAGCGCAGCTGACAACACAGACGCAAAGTATTGCAAAACAAGAGTCAGCGCTTAGCACCTTAAAAGCAGATAATGATGCCTTATATAATGCTGTCGTAGCCTCTGTTGATTTAGAACATGTAAAAGACGTTGCAACTAATGAGTTGGGAATGAAGTACCCAAGTGAAGAGCAGATCATCCAGTTCGACACGGCAGGAAGCAGTTATGTAAGACAATATCAAGACGTACCCGGTATGAAGTAGGTGTGAAAGTGAGCAATAGCAGACAGAGAAAGAAAGAATGGACACAGGCACGAAAGAATAAACGCCTTGCCAAACTTACAGATAGAAAACTAAATGGGAAAATGAGACGGAAGCTGGTATGGGTGTTGGGAGCAGTCATGCTGGCTTTAGTCGGCTTATCAATTCGAATTACTTTTATTAATTCCACTCAGGGAGAAAAGTATAAAAAGCAGGTACTGACACAGTCTCAACAACAATATGAGAGTCGAACTATCCCCTTCAAACGAGGGGATATTCTGGATGCCAGTGGAACCGTATTGGCTACCAGTGAGAAGGTATATAATGTGATTCTGGACTGCAAAGTGGTGAATTCTGATGAGGATTATGTAGAGCCGACGATCAATGCATTAGCGACAATTCTGGGAATGGATGAAGCAATGGTCCGTGAGAAGCTGGAAAGCAAAGACACCAAAGCAAGCCAGTACCAGATTATTAAGAAGAGCGTTCCGATCACCGACAAAAAGGATTTTGAAGAGTATTGTGATACCTCTGATGAGAAGAAGCTTTCGAAAGATGAGATTAAGGAACGGCAACATGTAAAAGGGGTATGGTTTGAAGAGGACTATCTCAGGAAGTATCCACTCAACTCAACCGGAAGCAGTGTTATTGGGTTCACTTATAGCGGGAATGCTGCGGATTGGGGAATTGAAGGTTATTATTCCAGTATTCTGAACGGAATTAATGGTCGGCAATATGGTTATTTTAATTCTGATGCAGATGTAGAACAGACTATTATTGAACCGAAGAATGGGAAAAGTGTAATCTCAACTATTGATATGAATATTCAGGAAGTGGTTGAAAAGCACATCCAGGAATTCATGGACAGTCTTGCAGGTGGTCCCAATGGAGAACAGGGTGCCAAGACTGTTGGTGTAATTGTAGCAAATCCTCAAAACGGGGATATTCTGGCCATGGCTGATTCAAATTCATATGACTTGAATAATCCAAGAGATCTTACGGCCTATGTCAATGAAGATGAAATTGAGACAATGAGTGATGAGGATAAATTAGATAAATTAAACAGCATTTGGAAGAACTACTGTATCAGTGATGCTTACGAACCGGGATCAACGATTAAACCAATGACTATTGCAGCTGCACTGGAAAGTGGGGCGATTACCGAAGAGAGTGAATTCTATTGTGATGGATTTCAGGTGGTTTCCGGCGAAAAGATCAAATGTTCTGTTTACCCATCTGCCCATGATCAGCAGACCCTGACTGATGTTATGAAGAATTCCTGTAACGATGCATTGATGCAAATTGCGGAAAAGATGGGGGTAGATGATTTTGTACGTTATCAGGAAATTTTTAGTTTTGGTTCCAAGACCGGCATTGATCTTCCGGGCGAGGCTGCCGGACTTACGTATAATGAAAATTCCATGGGCAGTGTACAACTGGCGACCTGCTCGTTCGGGCAGGGAAATACCTGTACAATGATCCAGGAGATGGCAGCTGTCTGTTCTGTTATCAATGGTGGTTATTACTATCAGCCTCACGTAGTAAAAAGGATTGTCGATAGTGATGGTTCGGTAGTTAAGAATATTGAACCAACGATACTGAAACAAACCATATCGGAGGAAACTTCGGCAAAGATCCGTGAATATATGGGCGCGGTAGTAGGTTCAGGGGGAACAGGAAAAACAGCTAAGGTAGAAGGATACAGCATGGGTGGAAAGACAGGAACAGCTCAGAAGATTCCCCGTGGAAGCGGAAAATATCTTGTTTCATTTATTGGTTTTGCTCCGCTTGATAATCCGCAGGTAGCAGTTTATGTGGTTATTGACGAGCCGAATGTAGAAATCCAGTCGGTTAGTACCTATTCCCAGTATGTTTATAGAGGGATCATGGAAGAAATTCTGCCTTATATGGGGATTTTCCCGGATGAGGGTGTGACTGAGGATGGAAGCGGTAATGATACGACGTTGAATGATATTTTGGCGGCAAATGATGAAAACTTTGAGGTGCAGGAAGCGGATACTGCTGTGCCGGAACCGCCGGAGGATACGGAAGAGATTTCTGGCGGAAATACTGAGCAGGATTTAGGATTGACCGATGAAGAGGCAGAGATGGAGAATAAAGCAGATTAAATAGTGTGAAGTGCTGTAATTATGGGGAGTATGATTGTACTTTGTTGGCAATAGGACGCCACTGCAGGAGGCGAGGTGCTGTGCTGTTTGCAAAACCAGAGCACCTCGCCTCCTGCAGTGGCTGGTTTTGGCAGGCTGCAAGGCAGAAGGGCATCCCTTCATATTTTAATACATACCCATAGCTAATTAGCAGGAGGAAAATTTATGAAAATCGATTTTCTAAGTGGCATATATAAATAAGGAAAGCCATACATTTTATGGATGCCATATAAGGAACTGAATATGCGGAAAAATAAGACCTATAATAAGAAGAAAACGGTGGTTGTTTTTATTGGTTGTATTGCGTTGTTGCTGGGACTGATCGGGCGTTTGGTTTATCTGATGGTGGTTCGGTCGGATTATTATGCGCAGAAGGCAGATGATCTGCACGAAAGAGAACGTGATATTAAGGCTGCCCGTGGTAAGATTATTGACAGTAAGGGAGTTGTTCTTGCAGATAATCGGGCGGTTTGTACGATTTCTGTTATTCATAGTCAGATTAAGGAGCCGGATAAGATAATTGACATGCTGGTAAAGGAACTGGGGATTGATGAAGAGACGGCGCGTAAAAGAGTGGAGAAACGGTCTTCGATTGAACGTGTGAAGACGAATGTGGATAAAGAAGTAGGGGATCGAATTCGGAATTATAATCTGGCAGGGGTGAAGGTGGATGAAGACTTTAAGAGGACTTATCCATATGCTGCGCTGGCTTCTAAGGTGCTTGGGTTTACGGGGGCGGATAATCAAGGAATTATTGGATTGGAGGTTAAGTATGATAAGATTTTGGAGGGGATCAATGGTAAGATACTGACTACTACGGATGCCCGGGGAGTGGAGTTGAGTGAGATTGGTGAAAGTCGGGTGGAGCCGGTGGCTGGGTATAATCTGCATATTAGTTTGGATCAAAATATACAGTTGTATGCTCAGCAGGCGGCTTTAAAGGTGATGGAAGAGAAGCAGGCAGACCGGGTTTCAATATTGCTTATGAATCCGCAAAATGGTGAGATTTATGCGATGGTAAATGTACCGGAGTTTGATCTGAATGATCCGTTTACCTTGAATACAGATGTTGACACGACCGGGCTTTCGTCGCAGGAGGTACAGAATCTGTGCAACCAGATGTGGCGAAATCCCTGTATTAATGATACCTATGAGCCGGGATCTACATTTAAGATTATTACGGCTTCGGCGGGACTGGAGGAAGGGGTAGTTTCCATGGAAGATAACTTTTCCTGCCCTGGCTTTAAAGTCGTGGAAGACCGTAGGATTCACTGCCATCAGCGGGGGGGCCATGGAGCTGAGACTTTTTTGCAGGGTGTGGAGAATTCCTGTAATCCTGTTTTTATTGAAGTGGGGCTGCGGCTGGGTGTGGATAATTTTTATAAATATTTTAAACAGTTTGGGCTTTTGGGGCTCACTGGTGTGGATCTGCCGGGAGAAGCGGGAACGATCATGCATCAGAAGAAGAATGTTGGTCAGGTGGAACTGGCGACGGTTTCTTTTGGACAGTCATTTCAGATTACACCGATTCAGTTAGCGACGACAGTAAGTTCCCTGATAAATGGTGGGACGCGTATTACGCCACACTTTGGGGTGGAAGTACGGGATGATTCAGGACATTTGATTAAAACGCTGCAATATGAGACGCAAAAGGGTATTGTATCGGAGCAGACTTCAGAGACCATGCGCTATATGTTGGAGAAAGTAGTATCTGAAGGATCTGGCAAAAATGCGTATATTGCCGGCTATACGGTCGGTGGAAAAACTGCTACCTCACAGACGCTGCCGCGAAGTGCCAACATCTATATTTCTTCCTTTGTCGGGTTTGCACCGGCGGAGAATCCGCAGATTCTGGGAATCTGCATTATCAATGACCCGCAGGGTGTCTACTACGGCGGAACTATAGCGGCACCAGTAATGCGGGATATTTTTGAAAATATACTGCCATACATGAAAATTGAAAAAACAGGAGTAGTAGAGGAAGATGAGGAGAATAATACTCAGGAGGAAGTCGTTTCTGATTAAGTGTAGTTGGCATGTGAAATTTAAAAGTTAATATAACTCAATATATTGGTTGCTAGGAGCTTGGGACAAAAGTCCCGCCACCATCTTTGCACCGCCTGTTTCCGCCCATTTCACGGGTTTTTCGGTTAAATACTGCCCAGTATTCGCCCTCAAAACCCGTAAAATGGACGAAAAC
>Ga0153922_1000174_pt1 | contig 26376 bp, 25 predicted proteins | sample TSNJ006MetaG_FD_104723 | JGI IMG/M metagenome (GOLD analysis project Ga0153922, IMG submission 104723) | Attine ant fungus gardens microbial communities from New Jersey, USA - TSNJ006 MetaG | ecosystem: Host-associated > Fungi > Mycelium > Unclassified | place: USA: New Jersey, Brendon T. Byrne... | reverse complement strand
TAATTCCTCCTGCCTGTTTTCTTGTGAAAGTGATTTCAACACAATCATATGCTTTCGAAAATCATGCTTGATACCTTTCAGTTCATTTAAATGATCCCTTGTATCATGATAATGTCCGTACTGCAGTTTGTAAAAATCCAAACGCTCTTTTTCCATTCTTCTGTGTTCCACATCCCTAATGTTCTTTTTATAAACGATACAAATGCAGAAAAAAATAACAACTGAAAATCCATAGGATAATAAATATGTGTCCGCATTTTTACTAGCAAATCTTTCTAAGAGTATATCTTCAAAAAAATAATGCCAGACAAGCTGAAAAATCAGCATGAAAATAAACGGAATAATATAAAAGCTGCTGTCTTTGTATTTCTTTCTTCTCTTAATTCCTCCAATAATAAGAATGAAAATATATGTAACAATCTGTACCGTAAAATTATTAACCTCTGTAATGTATGTATTAGTTCTGCTTGTACTGAAAATATAACTATCTAAGATTTTAAATGCATATACTTCAAATCCTGGGAGAATTAATATGAAAGAAATATATACAGCCAATTTTTTTATTAAACTACCTTTATATTGTCTAATAAATATTAACCAATCGAACAGAACTTCGAGAATACCACCTAAGAAATTTATATAGTTACTATTTAACTGTAATATGTGTTTTGATAAAAAAACAAAACCCAAAACACCACATAGATATACAAATATAGATAATAAAATTTTTTTATAACTTGTTTTTCGGTCAAAAAACAAATCATACCATTCAATTAGTACAATATTAGAAATCAATATAGAACACATATAAAGCAAGTAACCGTTCATATCCACCACTCTCATCAGCTTAATTATACCATTTTACTACAGAATATCCTTGTTTTTCAACAGGATATCCCAAACATATTGTCTTACTTTTCTTTCTTTTGTATTTTTGACTTGTAAACAAAAATATATTTTTCAAGAGGAGGAAAAACAATGTATCATATTTTGACAAAGAGCGAGAGTAAAAAAGCAACTGGTAAGGGCAATTTCATCTTAAATATTTGGCGTTATTTGCTCAGGTAATTTGCTAAAGTAAAATCTATTTTATCTGAAGACAATACATTAAGGGGGCATTATATGTATCAATTATTAACCAAAAGCGAATGTAAAAAAACATCAATCTTTGGCGCTATATTTTCGCGAAATAGCATTATTAAAGAATGATAACTTACAAAATCTGCATATGTGACGATGACAGCTTTTTTTCTGAACAACTAAAACATCTGCTTACACTTTATGCAAAGGAAAACAAGATATCTTTTGATATCTATTGCTTCAACAATGAGATTGAATTCCTAAAGGAATGCCAAAGTAACCTTTTTCATCTATTATTGATAGACATTAAGATGGAATCCTTATCCGGATTAGAAGTTGCTGAAAAGATTAGAAGTATGCAAAATACTATTCCTATCGTCTTTGTGACTGCATACGATAATTTTGCTTTAGAAGCATTCAGACTGAATGCCGACGGCTATCTGGTAAAACCAATTACATTAAAACAATTACGTCCAATCTTGAAAAGAAATCTTAAAATAGTAGATATGTATGCCAATCAAAAACTGGCGGAAAAGCGTTTTATACCGGTCAGAACACCAACGAAGTGGATACAGCTTAACTTCTCAGATATTTTGTATATAACAAAGCTAAGAAATAAAGTCTTCTTCTATACTGTTTTAGGTAAATATGAAACATACGCATCCCTCAAAGAAATCATCGATCGACTGGATGGCAAAACCTTTATCCCGATTAATCAAAGCCAAATCGTTAATTGGAAACGAGTAGATACCATTCATAAAGATTCTATTGCCATTGGCGATGTATTGTTCAAGCCAACCCGTCAAAATGCAAAAAAACTGAACAAGCTTTTAGAACTCGATATGCAGCAACTCGTTAATGAACAGCTGTAAATCCATTAAATAGCACTTTTCTTCAAGTGGGTTCCCACTTGTTGTGATAAGTGCTATTTATTTGCAATAACATGTAAGCTTTCAGGGAGAGATTAACATAACCTTCAAATATCGTCAAAACTTATTATCGGAAAATAGATTATTTTGTGAATATATGTTAGAATAAGTATAAAATTTACTAAGTTCCGAGGTGACCTCAAATGTTTTTCAGAATTGGGATTTGTGACGACGATGCCTACTTTTTAAGTACGTTAAAAAATGCCTTAATTAAATATGCCACACTAAATGATTTAACATTTGATATTCATTGTTTTTCATCTGGTGAAGAGCTTTTGGGAAAATATGAATCATCCCATTTTCATCTACTGCTGTTAGACATGGAGATGAAACAGCTAAATGGAATCGAAGTAGCACAGAATATCCGTAAATCGGATGATAATGTATTGATCATATACATTACAACTTATGAGGATTTTGCCCTGGATGCTTTTAGAGTGAATGCAGAATCTTATCTGGTCAAACCAGTTTTATGGAAGGAACTTTGTACTGAATTGGATCGTGTATTTAAACGTCTGATGCTTAGCACTTCTCAATCAGAATTAGCGAAAATGTACATAACTCTTGATACTAAGGAAGGAATAATTCAATTATCTTTTGACGATATTATCTATATTTCCAAACTGCGCAACTACCTAATATTTCATACCAGGAAAAAAGATTTTTATGTCTACATGAATCTGAAAGATGTAATGAAAAGGCTGGATATCTCCACTTTTGTCCAAATTAATAAGGGACAGATTGTTAATTGGCGTAAGATCAGTAATGTAGACAGTAGCCTCATCATTGTAGACGATATTGAATTACAGATAAGCCGCTCCCAAGTTAAAAAAATCAATAATCGTTTTAATAAAGAACTAGAACAGCTTCTACGTATCCGCGCATCGGAATATCTCCGCAGTAAGGAAGATGCACCCAATTAACTTTAATTTCAATCAAGACATAAATGCTGTATCACCATTCAGATGATACAGCATTTATGTCTTGATTTTATAGAAAATGCCGCCACGCTCGAGTATGAGAGTGGCGGACCAAACTCTTTGTTTCTATCATCGTTTGCTGACCGCATTCACCACCGAAGCAAATATTCCAAACAAAATCCCGGTAATTGGATAAATCACCCATCCCGGATGCCACAGATTATGAACAAATCCAATATACAGATAAACCGCCGTTACCAGTGGCCAGATAATCGAACCTGCCACTTCAACAATTGTATTAGTTTTCTTTTTATCTGGTGTGTAGTCACCGATTTCCAACAGCTGCTGATACGCATCCTGTATTAATCCGGCAGTAATGAATAGGAATGTCGCAACAGCAATCATCAGAAGCAGCATTGCAACACCACCAGTTGCCACCAAATCATTGTTCTCTGCTATTATCGAACTGATGAAAAGGGGAATCGGACAAAGTGTACACAATACAACACCAATAATAATCTTAACTGTAAATGTTGGCTGATACATTCTCTTTTCATCTTCCAACTGCCTTTTTACATAGAAATCCATACGAAACGGTTTCTTCATATACTCATACTGCCCATTTTGTACCCCTGCAATAATGAACAGTGCCACTGCCCCGGTAATAAGGATAAACATCAATATCAGCCCAATATAGCTCCCTTGCATATTCATTGCAAAATGATTCTGCGCTGTCTCAAATGTAACGGAGGTCACTATCAGCATAATCACACCTAGAATACAAAGCCCTACACCAATTCCTGTCAAATAACCTATTTTATTCTTCGCAGTCATATATTCATGTGCTGCTTCCAGGGAAATATGAGGTATTCCGCAATCTGAATTCCCCCCCTCCTTGTTATCTTCATATGAAATCCCGAATTCTTCTAACAGCTCATCAATATTTCCAAATTCAGAGATCACGATACCAATCGCCTCATTCTCCGACTTCCCATTGTTCTTCAATTCCTGGTACTTTTCACACATATTATCATAAATATCGCTCTGTAACTGAATCATCTCTTCTGTCTGTAGAACTCCTGCAAACATATTGTCCAGATAAGTCTTAATCGTCTCCATCATACCCCTCCTCGATAAAACAATTGATTACTTCTTTGGTTAACTTCCATTCCTTACATTTTTCCCGATAATATTTTTTCCCGGACTCTGTAATCCGATAATATGTTCGTCTTTTCCCCTGTGTCTCGTCTCCGTAGTATGACGTAATATATTCATTTTTCGATAAACGGTTAAATGCAGAATACAATGTAGTTTCTTTCATACTGTACTTTTCTGACGACAGTTCTTTTATGCTCTTTGATATCTCATATCCATAAGAATCCTGATCCAACAAAAGATATAGGATAATAGTATCACTGTAACCTCTGATCACATCACTACTAATCAAAACATCTCCTCCTTTCGGATAAACTCTTACGACACACGTATTACGTCTGTCGTAGTACTATAATATAGTTATAGCAGAATTACTACGACAGGTCAAGTAGTTTTTCAAAAAAACAGTACCCGACTTTGATCTAAGCGGGCACTATTTAACATGCTTTATCTTTGGCTGATCAGATATTAACTGACCGCCGGTTTTCTTATCCATTTTCTTTAATTTGCTGTACCACTTTTTCTTTTGCGGGTTTTAATCAACAGAATGTCCCCGATGAACTAAAATACTTAGAGAGGAATAAAAAAACAGTCCCATAATAAGCAGCAGGATCTTTATCCTGAGCCTGAGCATGCCCCGCTCCCTCCACCAATAGCAGTTCTTTTTCACAATCTGCTGCCTGATAAAGCTCCTCCGCCATTTCCAGCGGAATAAAGGCATCTTCTTTACCATGGATAAATAAGATAGGCACCTTGTTCTTTTTAACCGCGTCCAAAGCAGAAGCCTGCTTAATATCATATCCTCCCCGCATCTGCAGAACCAGGTTAGCCCCGTTAACAACAGGAAATGCCGGCAGATGAAACCATTCCTTAATCTGCTTTCGAAAGATTGCATACACATCCGTATATGCGCAATCCGATACCACTGCCTTTACCTGACCTGGCAGGACTTCCCCTGTCATCATCAAAGCACACGCCGCCCCCATCGACTGCCCATGTATAGCAATCTGAGCATCCACATCCTGACCGATAATATAATCAAGCCACAGCAAATTATCCACCCGATCAGTCCATCCCATGCCAATAAAATCCCCTTCACTTTCACCACTACACCGCATATCCGGACACAGTACCTGATACCCCATCTGATAATATTGATATGCAATCGGAAACATCTCTTCCTTCCATCCAGTATAACCATGCAAAAGCAAAACCCACTTATGACCCGCCTCTTCCTGCAGAAAAGTCTGCCCTTCCAGCCGATAACCATCTTCCGTCGTAACCGAAAGTATTTCCGTCCTAACCCACGTCAGCCAATTCCCAGTCTCACACTCTGCGATAACCTTATTCTGTACAATATCATCCGTATGTACAAGTGCCTCAAGGCTTTGCTCCGTAATCTCACCAAAAGCCTCTGTCTGCTCCATCTTCGCCGGAACCAGCGCCACATCCACAAGAACATTACAAACCACAAAAAAAAGTACAATAACCACTGCCATTATCCCTAATGCATATAGAACCCACTTCTTTTTACGCATATCCTATTCTCACTCATTTCCATAGAAACGTCTTATTTATATACCCATAGTAACACTAAAATTGTGGTATATCTACTTGTAAAATCTTGATAATATGTGTAATATATCTATATCCAGACAAATAATGAGGGCAAAATTATGCAAACCGAACTACTAAGAGAAACTCAAATTCCCCAGGCTATCACATACATACTAGAATACCAGCAAGAACACTCTTTTCTTGATTCTGCTACTCCAGAAAAAGCCCCCCCTCACAGCAGAACAACTAACAGAATAACGTGGGTGGATAACTACTACTTGTCCAATTTCAGAAGTAGAAACATATGCCAACAGCAGTGATTCTTGGGAGTTGATCGGGGGTTTATTTGATCGGATTCCCGGGATAAAGCAGAACTAGCACAAAAGCAGCTAAAATTCCAGGCACCAGCCGACTGAGATGCGTATTCTGATGAATACGCATCTCAGTCGGCTGGTGCCTGGAATTTTAGCTGCTTTTGTGCTAGTCTACATCGGCGAAATGCTCTGCTGCTGAACACTACATAGCAAGCTTACTCTCTTTCCCGCCTTCAACCGCCCCTTCTCTCATCATCCAATACAATTTTGTGCCAGATACACAGCACCCATACAGGGTTCCTGATGTGTTTTTTTTACATTCTGGGTTAGTGGAGCAAGTTTCCGGCAAAGCTCGTCATACAATAGCTGCGACCCCAGAATGGTTCCGCCACTTAGGATGACAGGGAAATCGTCCTGCAAAGTCATCTTATTTCTAGCCGCAATTATCATCAAGTATAGGTCTTGCGCAGCTTCTTCCAAAATGCGGATTGCTACTGCATCCTTCTCGTTAGCCGCCTGATCTACCAATTTGGAGAAATTTGCAATAACCGATTTATTAATATTGGGGGTATAGACAATATCCAGAATGTCGGGGATTCTTTTGATTTTGCAAGCTTCTTCCAGTAAAGGAACCAGTGCCGTCTTCTCTTCCCGTCCATCATAGCTATATAAGCTGCGGCGCACCGCTTCTTTGCCAATCCAGTAGCCACTGCCCTCATCGCCTACGATGTGACCCCAACCACCAATTCTCACTGTACACTTTTTTTCATCTTTGCCAAAGACAATTGAACCAGTGCCGGAGATTACCACGATTCCGGGCTGGCCTTTTGCTTCGCTTTCAAAGACGATTTCTACATCGTTAACTGCTTTTAAGGGGCAGCGGGCTCCGGATGTGCGCAGCATTCTTTCATAATCCAGAACATTTTGCGGCAGATCAATTCCGGCGCTGCCAATGCAAATGCCGGATAATGCTCCCCAACTCACCCCTTGCTCCTGTAAGAATTCCAACACTAGTGACTTGATATTAGACTGTACTACTTCAGCTGGATTCGAGTTAATATTGGTGGATTTACCAAAGTACGGTCCATATTGATTGCCCTCTTCATCTACTGCCATCAGGCGGCTTTTTGTGCCGCCGCCATCAATTCCTACAAAATACACTTTCCCCGCCTCCTTTTTTTAAAAATAAAGGCAGATATTCCTTATGTGCGTCAAAAAGTTCATCTAATACTACTTTTGCCTGCTTTTCATCATCGGTAAGAGGATTCGTACATAATGCCAATAATGCTTTTTCATAACTGCCTTCACATGCTGCTTCCACGGTAAGTCTTTCAAAGGTTTTAATCTGCTGGATCAATCCATTTGCTGCTAAGGGCATCTTCCCAACGGCAAGCGGTATGGGACCTTCCCGAGTGATAATGCAGCTCACCTCTACGGCACTGTCATCTTCAATTCCGGCGATGGCACCATTGTTCCGGGTATCCACCGGCTGGATGTCCCGTTTATCGGTATAGATGGATTCTATCAGGCGGCACGCAGCTTCCGAATAAAAAGCGCCGCCTCTGTTCTCCAGCTGTTTTGGCTTCACATCTAGTTGTTCATCCTGATAGACTTCAAAAAGTTCCTGTTCCACCTTTTTAACGGCCTGGGCACGGGTATTTCCAGCCTGATACTCTTTCAGTTCATCATCTAACATGGTTTGCTTTTTATAATAGTAGTTATGATAAGGACATAGGAGCATTCCTAATGCTTTTATAAAATCCAGATTATAGTCCACCGGGATAACATTCTTCACAGTAAATTCTACTTTCCGATTGGGGGCATATGCTTTTTCAATTGCCTCCTGGGTGATATCTATGCCATCCAAAAGTACTTTTGTTCCATATACCAGATGATTCAGTCCGGCAAACCGGATATGGATTCTGCTTGTTTCCACATCCAGTATCCGGGCTATCGAACGCTCCATATGGATGGGAACATTGCATAATCCTATCACCCGTTTAAACGGGCTGTAGCGGAGCAGCGCTTCGGTTACCATCCCGCTTGGATTGGTAAAATTGATCAACCATGCATCAGGACAAAGCCGCAGCATATCCCAGGCAATTTCCAGCATTACCGGAATGGTACGCAGAGCCTTGAAAAGACCACCGGCTCCATTGGTTTCCTGACCGATCATCCCATGGGAGAGAGGGATACGTTCATCCTTTTCTCTGGCATCCAGGCCGCCTACCCGTAACTGAGTCGTTACAAATGCGGCGCCGTTTAATGCCTCTTCCCGATTAAGGGTTGTACGAACTTTCAGTTTTACACCAGCTTTCTCAGCCATTCGGCGAATCAGGCCGGCATTAATCTCCTGTTTTTTACTTCCTTCTTCGATGTCAACCAACCAATACTCTGTTACCGGCAATACCCCCACACGCTTCAAAAGGCCTTCTGCAAGCTCTGGCGTATAGCTGGAACCACCCCCAATGGTTACTATTTTCATATTTTCTCACTCTCTTTACCTAAATCGCCATAATTAATCAGTTCTATCTTATTTTCTCTTATAAAATCCAATATTTCCCGAGAAGTCAGTATATCATATTCCTGAACACGGGGCAGATTATAAGAACTTTCTCGATACAGCACTGCATCAATATAAGCCGGATGAGTCATGATTTCTACTACATCTTCACCTGTATGAGCATTCATGATCTCCTTTAGCTGTACTGCCGTAAGTTCTTTTCCATAAAAATCAGCCGTAAATGCCCTGGAGCCCCGATAGGGCAGATTATACTTATTGGCAATTTTTTCAATGATTTTTTCGTTTTCTTTCAGCATATGAATATGATGATGACTGTCTAAGTGGGTTGGATCAATACCACTTTCCAATACTCTTTCAATTTGAGCCGAGAATTCTTTTTCAATCTCATCCGGGTCAAGATTTCCTGCATTTTCTTCAATATAAGCCAGCTTGTGAAACTGTCCCTGCTCATCAACCAGCGTTTTATGGCCAGGCAGCAAGGGATATCCCCAGGTAAGAATCAAATGAATTCCAATTCCAAGCTCCGGATTACTTTTTCCTAGTTCTACTGCATGATCAAAAGCAAAACCCGAAGCCATCAGGGTTGTGGAGCGGACAATTCCATACTGCATTGCATCCACAATGGCAAAATTAACCCCTCGCGACAACCCAAAATCATCTGCATTTACAATTAATTTCATTTGATGGCACCTGTCTCTTAATCGCTGATGCGTTTATAAAGTTCAACGAATTCAGTCGCCAGGTCCCGTACCACCATCGATGTCATTAGATGGTCCTGTGCATGCACCATTAACAGAGAAAGTGGTACCGGTTCACCGCCTGCTTCCTTGTGGATCAGCTCTGTTTGGGAATTATGGGCTTTTACTAATTGGGCATTGCATTCTTCGAGAGACTGGTCTGCCTCTGCCATATTCCCTTCTTTTGCTTTATATATTGCCTCCATCGCATAGCTTCTGGCACTTCCGCTGTCAACAACCAGATTCATGATTGTGATTTCCAAATTTTCCATTATATTCTCCTTTTCTTAAGCCTGGGCTTCTGCTTCCATTTCTTTTTCTCTTTTCAGTTCAGCCCGGTCAGCCACTTTGATAAATGGCAGGTAGATAGCAAAACTGATCGCGATATTAATAACCTGCAGGATACATGCTTTCCAATCTCCTCCGGTTACCAGAAAACCGGATATAATGGGCGGGGTTGCCCAGGGAACAATGGCTACGGTTCGGCCAACCAGCCCTGATGCCATCGCCAGATAGCTAACTGCTGCTACTACCAGCGGACTGAGAATAAAAGGAACGAACAAGATCGGATTCAAAACGATTGGCATACCAAAAATAGTCGGTTCATTAATGTTAAAAAGGGATGGCCCAATGGAAAGCTTGGCAATGGTTCTGTTCTGTTTTGCTTTACATACAAGGAAAATGGCAAGCAGCATACCCAGTACCGTACCCGAACCACCGATATATACAAATGCATCTAAAAATGGCTTAGTGACAATGTGAGGCACTGCCTCTCCCGCCTGGAATGCAACTGCGTTAGCTTCCATCATCTGCAATGAGATCGGCTGAATAATACCTTCGATAATGTTAGAACCATGCAGCCCAAAGAACCATAATATCTGATTAAAGAACACTACTACTAAAGCATAGCCCATACTATCTGCTACATGCAGCAGCGGCTGACTTACAAATGTGGTTACCAGTTCAAAGATGCTCATCATGGTATCGCCGCCCATAATGGCATGGGCAATCCGTTCAATGATCATAACCGATGCAGTCATGGCAATGATCGTAATACCGCCGGGGATAATTGCGGCAAAGGAACGTCCTACTGCCGGCGGAACACCTTCCGGCATTTTGATCACCAATTTTTCATTTCGCTTCAGGCGTACGAAAATTTCGGTTGCGATCAAGGCAACTATGATTCCTACAAACAATCCTTGCGCATTGGTAAAAGCACGATTTACATTTCCCCATGCTGCCACTTCTTCACCTGCTTCAGATACTGCTGTAATCGTCTGGGGAACGACGGTAAGATAACAGGAAATTGAAATGATCGCGGCAGCCAGGCGGTCGCTGTCATAATATTTGGCAAGATTATAAGAAATCGCAATAACCGCCATTAGACCAATCATGTCAAAAGTTCCCCACCAGATATTACCGTTTAAGGTACTGATGAATGCCGGAAGTGCAAGTTCCGTGCCGAACATTTCATTGATAATAGAAGGAATCTGATTAATTAAAGTTACCAGTGAGCCGATGATCATAAGTGGCATTAAGGTTACAAATCCATCTCGAATCGCTATTAAGTGGCGCTGTGCCCCTAGCTTTGAAAAATATTTCATTAATGTGTCCATATACATACCCTCTCTTAACGTAAAGTTTCACTTAGTCTAACAGTGCCAACCCTTGATTCAACACTGCTTTTCCATCCATGCGGCCATAGTTCATCGTATCAATGACATCCAGCTTTACCGGACGGTCGCCGATGGCCTTTATCATCTGGTCTTTGATAAAGCGTACCTGTGGGCCTAACAAAACGATATCAACATCATCCAGCTGTTTTTTTGCGTCGGCTTCTGCGCTTGCCCATATCTTGCATTCTACGTTGGTTTCCTTAGCTGCTGCCTCCATCTTCTGCACCAATAAACTGGTTGACATTCCTGCACTGCAGATCAACATAATTCTCTTCATCACACATTCTCCTCTTCTTTTCAAATTCTTTTTTCATTTACAGTTTCAAATTCATAAATAACATGTTTCTGCCAAAGATAAATCCTCCCAACAAACCTACTTTACCTCCCAGTGCACTTGGCACCAGCTTTGGCGGTATTGGTGTACACTGATCCAGAATCTCCTGTATAGGATCTTTTAAAATATCGAAAAAGGCAAGATACTCACCGCCCAGAACGATTTTCTCCACATCCAGAAGTGCTCCGATAGATGCCAGTACAAATCCCAATTCCTCGCCAATCTCACGGATGATCCCTACCATATAAGGATCATTGGTTTCCGCCACTGCAACAATATCGCTAAATTCCAGGCTTTCTTTTTTTGCTCGCAGCTGTAAAACCGGCTCTGATGCCTTTTTCTTTTGAACATCTTCTTCCACCCTGGACAGCAGTGCCTCAATGGTAACCCGATGTTCAATCGTTCGTCGCTCTCCATAGCCTTGCCGATCGGTATAATAAGAAATCTCACCCGCGGCAAACCTTTTTCCTTCATACAGATTTCCTTCAATCACAAGTCCGGCTCCAAGTCCAACACCACAGCTTACATATACCATGTTCCTGCAGCCTTCACCGCTTCCAAGCGCTAACTCGCCCAGAACAGCCGCATTCATATCGTTCTTGATAACAACCGGAACCAAAAAGTGATCTGCCAGAGCTTTCTCCAGCCCGACATCGGTCCAGCCGTGCTGTGGATTAGCATAAACCAGCTTATTGTCAGAAGTGAAAATACCTGGTGAGGATAGTACGATCATCCCCAGCTCAATACCATTTGATTCCTGAACCAGACTGTGAATCGCCTGTTTTAGAATCTCTGCCTTTTGTTCTTTACCCGCTTTTTTGCTGATGGATAATTTTGTTTCTGCCAGTATCTCCCCGGCCAGATCACCTATTGCCAGGACTGGATAGGTATAGTTCAGATCTACCACTGCAATTCCCCGATAAAGCCGATTAAAACGCAATAATCTTGGTTTTCTGCCACCTTCCGGTGTGGAATTACCTTCACCCATTTCCAGAACCAATCCCGCCTGAATCAATCCATCTACATTTTCCGCCGTAGCTGGTTTTGAAAGTTTCAGTTTCTTGGACAGTCCTGCACGTGACATATCCCCTTCCCGCATCAATGCTTCGATAATCTCACGCTTGTTATGGATTCTGGCACTTGATTGATTTGCTGCCATATTCCCCTCCATATTTTGTTTGTAGGTTAGTTAACTTTCCTTACTAACCTAAGTCTATCATTATTTTGTTGGTTTTGCAATACATATTAATTAATTTTTATCCCAAAATGGGTGTTATTCATAAATTTCGGATATTTCCACAAATTATAAAGAGTGGATTTGTTAATTATATACAACCATATATGTCAAGATTCACCTCATGATTACCCTGAATAACCTCAAGAGAAATTTTATATACATCTCCCGAAATCAAAGAGATGTAAGTCCCCATTCATCCTTTAATACGATTGATATGAAATTTTTTGGTTAATTCATTTACCACAGCCTGTTTTTGAAAAATCAAAAAAGCAAGGGTGATCAAAAGACTGATTCCGCTGCATATGATGGAGGGAATCGTAACTGTAACCATACCGATCAGTGCAAGGATGCCTGGAATGAATCCAAATACACAAACCATCAGAAAGTAAATCATATAGCGCGGCGAATCAAGCTTTAGGATCAGCGTTGCAATTAGCATTGCCACAAGGCAAAGCATAATGGTACAAGGAATTCCAAAATCAATGGACCAGGCCTTCCATCCGGTAAGCAAGTCCCATATAATCAGGCTAATGCTGATCAACAGTGTCTGCCAGACAGCATTTTTCATGATATCCCTTCGTTTTTGAATGGCTACAACCGTCATAACCCACATGGAAAGCAACGCACCTGCCACATAAGCTGACCACCAGACCCCAGGCGATACCAGCCAGTTAATCATCCCACAGATAATGGCAGTGGCAAGGCAGAGAAAGCTAAATGATTTTATCAACAGATTCTTATTGGATTTTTCTGCACTTAAATCAGGGTATGCCTCCTCTTTATCTACCTTTTCTACTTGCAGTTCCATTTTCTCCAGAATATCAAAGAATTTTTGCTCAATGTGATTATTATCATAGCGGGATGTAAAACTGAATACAGTGGTATTTTCATAGGAGCACATCGTAAGTTCTATTTTCGGCGTTGTGGTAAAGACATCAAAATACCTGATAAACTGCTCACATCCCTGTGGCATTTCAATCTTTCCAATGTTCGAAAAAATGGCAGTTACCTTCTGGCTGCTGAATCTTGCTGCGACTTGCATTGCAAAAAGTTTTAATTCCAGCGGTAGAATCCTTACAAAGGGGTTCATCTCAAAGTCCATCAGGTCATGCATACGTGCTGATATCCGTTCTTTTGTAAGCTCTTTCTTAAAGAATGCATCAATAAATGCTATCATATCTTCTATCTTGTCACTCTGTGTGGAAAAATTATATCCCACATCAATCCATGCAAAAAAGTTACGCATCGAACCTGAAGGAAAGTAATTCCGCAGATTCACCGGAATCATTAAGACCACCGGTTTTTTCTTCTGGCGCATACTCATGCCTTGTGAAATAGCTTTTAAATAAACAGCGGTTAAAAACACCGTCATAGTCGTATCATACTTACGGGACAGCAGGATAACCTGATTGGTGAGAAGGGTCCCTTCCGTCAGCTGCATCTGACCGTATTCTACTTTGCGATCATGAAGCTGATATGATTTGTATTTCGGCATGCTGATCTTTTCGTCCTTTTTCAGGTAATACTTCCGAAACCCATCTTCCTCCATTTGTTCATCCGATATATCAAGCTTCAGGCTTTCGGGCGGGTCCGTAATCTCACCCGGATAGCTTGATCGCAGATAATGATACACCAGTGTCCGGATAAAATGAAGGGCACCCGTGCCGTCAGTTAACGCATGGTATGTTTCAAAATTAATCCGGTTTTTATAATAGGTCACTTCAAACAGCAGACTCTTTTGATCCCGTACATAAATCTGACTGCATGGCAGACGGTATTCCTCTTTTACAATCGGGATAATATCGGATTCCTCCAGATAGTTCCAGAAAAACCCTTTTCTCAAAACGCATTTAAATACGGAAAATTCCTGTATCGTCATATCCAATGCTTCCTGCAGCCGTTCACCTGTTACCGGTTCATGCAGCACACAGGATATACGAAAAACACGTTCATCCTTTTTACTGCTGGTGGCAGGAAATATTTTTGCTGTATTCTCCAGGCTTCTCCACTTCGTTTTTTTGTACTGAAACACGGTCATTCACCTCTTTTAAAAAACGATTGATATATTCATAGGTTTCTTTTACAGCCGGGTATTGCTGCGGCAAAAGGAAGAATCCATGGACCGCATCTTTAATACGATGTAAGATTACATCTGTCCCCGCTTCCTTCATGCGCTTTGCATACATTTCCCCCTCATCTCTCAGCGGATCGAACTCGCCGGTAATAACCAGGCTTTTAGGCAGCCCGGAAAAATCTTTTGCTTTTAACGGTGCAAAGTAGGGATTATTAATGTCTTCACTGTTTCTTTGATATAGTTTCATGTAGTCCTGCAGGTTCTTTTGGGTTAACAGATAGTCCAGCCCGTTTTCTCTAACCGAATCAAAGGGACAGTCATCTCCATATTCGTTGTTGGTACAGGGATAGATTAAAATCTGTCTTTCAGGGAAAAATTCCTTTCTATCTCTTGACATCTGGCATACACAAGCAACCAGATTCCCCCCGGCACTATCTCCGATAATCGTAATATTCTCCGGATTCACCTGTAAGATCGTCCGGTCTGTAAAGATTGCTTTTGCTGCTGCATAACAGTCATTAAGCGGTGTTGGAAACCGATATTCCGGAGCAAGGCGGTAATCCACAGAAACTACCACATGATCTGTCAAGCATGCCATATTCCAACAGATGCGGTTATATGTTTTCACACTTTCAGACACAAATCCTCCGCCATGGAAAAACAGTAATACAGGATACTTATTATCTTCCATCTTATTCATGTTGATATGGCTGTTTCTTTCGTGATAGGCTTCGATATCAATCATTTCAAAGCTTTCCTCGTTAGGAAAATAAATGCGGATAGGCACTTCATGATTCCCGTTGTATATCTTATAGTCAATTGTACGGTAGAATCTCTTAAATGGATCTATTGCTTTTAAATTCATCAAATGTCTTGTTTTCCTTAAATTCATGTCGGCTTCCGGTTCCGACAACGCTTTTAGCAAAGAGTGAAGTGCTTTATTCATTCATCATCCTCCTCGATTCACTTTAATAGATTTTCTCACATTTTCCAATCATTGTCCATTTAAATATCGGAACACCCGAATCTGGCCAGGGTTGAGACTGACCGCTCGGTTCAGTCAAACTGATTAAACAGTTCGGCGCTGATCTATTTCGAATTTATTAACTGAAAAAAAGGATGCTAAATCGCATCCTTTTTTTCAGGCTTCTCCGAACAGATTATTAATCGCTGCAACCAACGCATCAATCGATGCCCGGATAATATCCGGATCAACGGAGGCACCCCATGCTTGCTTGCCCTTCGGAGTGCTGATTCCTACATAGGCAATCGCTTTGGAACTTGAACTCTGTTCTAATGCATGCTCCTGATAGGTAACCAGGTTGTATTCCAATCCATATGCTTTTTTAAGTGCATTGCTGACTGCATTCAAACGTCCGTTTCCAGCAGCCTCCGTCGTAATAGTATTTCCTTCATAAGTGGAAGTCACCTGGGTTGTGATTCCCCCTTGTACCTGCTGGAAATGTACTTCATTGATAGAATACGGAACCACAATATCTTCAAATCTATCTTTGAATATTGCAAAGATCTCATCCGGCATTAATTCACTATGAGTACGGTCGGATACTTCTTTGGCTGCATATCCCATCGCTTCACGCATCTTAGCCGGCAGGCACAAGCCAAATTTTGTTTCCAAAATATAACCAACCCCACCTTTGCCGGATTGGCTATTGATGCGAATAACATCCGCATCATAATTTCTTCCCACATCGGCAGGATCGATCGGCAGATATGGTACCGTCCAATTATCCGGGTTATTCTCTTCTATCCATTTCATACCTTTAGCAATTGCATCCTGATGAGAACCAGAGAATGCCGCGAATACTAACGCACCGCTGTATGGACTTCTTTCCGGAATAGCCATGCCAGTGTACTGCTCGTATTTTTCGCAAATTTTTGGCATGTTGCTGAAGTCCAGACCTGGGTCAACACCCTGCATATACATATTCATAGCTAATGTTACAATATCAACATTACCGGTTCTCTCACCATTGCCAAACAAAGTTCCTTCGATTCGGTCAGCACCTGCCAATAATCCCAGCTCAGAGTCTGCTACACCGCAGCCCCTGTCATTATGAGGATGTAAAGAAAGAATCACATTTTCACGATACTTCATATTCTCTGACATATACTCAATCTGGCTCGCATACACATGCGGCATCGAAAGCTCTACCGTTACCGGCAGGTTAATAATCGCTTTCTCCTCCGGCGTTGGCTGCCATACATCCAAAACTGCATTACACACGTCTAACGAGTAATCCACTTCCGCACCGGTAAAACTCTCCGGACTATATTCAAATCGGAAATTCCCGTCAGTCTCTTCAGCCAGCTCTTTTAATAACTTCGCTCCTTCAACCGCAATCCTTTTGATTTCATCTTTTGACTTGCGGAACACCTGCTCTCTCTGAGCCAGAGACACGGAGTTATATACATGAACAACTGCCTGCTTTGCCCCTTTTAACGCATCAAATGTCTTACGGATAATATGTTCTCTCGCCTGAGTCAGTACCTGAATGGTCACATCATCCGGAATTAAATCCTGCTCAATCAAAGTACGCAGAAAAATATACTCCGTATCCGACGCTGCCGGGAAACCTACCTCAATTTCTTTAAAACCAATTTCAACTAATATCTTAAAGAATTCTACTTTCTGATCCAAACTCATGGGGATTACCAAGGCCTGATTACCATCGCGTAAGTCTACGCTGCACCAGGTGGGTGCCTTATCTACATACTCCTTTTCTGCCCATTTCATGCATTTAACCGGTGGCATAAAGTATTGTCTCATATACTTTGTATTATTCATCATGTTACTTTCCTCCTGTTCTCATTAATTTATATGGTTTTGAGTAGATTATCATACTCCATTCATTTGTGTTAAATTCGAAAAGCTTTTGACCAAGGTATTTTTCGGTAGGAACAGATCCCGCTCGCGAATCGGGGTTTCCATAACAATAAAAAAAGCCCTTCGCTCACGTTATTGCTAACAAGAGACGAAAGACTGCTAATGTCCTACGCGGTACCACTCTACTTTTATGAATATAAAAATTCATACACTTACCGGATACGGATGTTACATCGATATCCTCCCTAGATAACGGTTGGGTTCCGTCTGTGTCTACTCTTCTAAGAATTTCGGACAGCCGCTCAAAGGTGAGTTCTACTTGATCTATCTACTGTTTCGCATCAACCAACAGCTTTCTGTATTCAAAAACAAGTGTACTATTCCTCGTCATTGCATTTTCTTATTTAACTATAATCAGGGTAACACTCAACTTAATCTTTGTCAATAGCAATTTTGAAATGAAATTTACCAAAACCAGCCGCCGCAGAAAGGTTACTGTTTATACTAGTACATTAATATATTATCCAAAATAGTTATCAATACCATCGGAAATGCCCTGAACCATTTTTTCTTCCATTGCCGGGTCTGCCATATTGGCATCGTCAGATGCATTAGTCATATATCCCATCTCCACTATGGTAACCGGCATGGTACTCCAATTAATTCCACTCATTTCATCAGTTATATACACACCCTGGTTATTGAATCCGGTGGCTGCAACATACTGATCAATAATACAGTTGGAAAGGCTTTGACTCGCTGCGGTCAAGTTTGGCGTCAGGAATTGGTTTGAGCCTGACGGAGCCATACACAGGGCTCCGCTGACCGAACTGTCATCAGCACCATTGGCATGGATTCGGACCAGAATATCACCGCCTTTTTGGGTGGCAAATTCAGCCCGTTCTTTGTTGCTTATACTTACATCATGGGTCTCTCTGGTCATATATACGGTGTACCCCCGTTTTACCAGTTCATCCCTAAGCTTCAGGGATACAGCCAGATTCAGCTCATATTCATTCCAGCCTGATACACTGCCTGAGGTACCGGAGCTGACTCTTGGCTTGGTGGTGGATGCCCCTGGACCGATTGGTTCCTGGCTGCTGTCGCCATGGGCCTGGTGTCCCGGATCGATGATCACCGTCTTTCCTTTTGTTCCAGCAGTTGTAGATGCAGTATCATTCTCTGCCACATCGGCTGGAGTCTCTTCAGCCGTCCCGGTCACTTCTGGCTGCTGCTCCGACACATAATCATTATGTACATAATATTCTTCTGATTCTTCTTCAACCCGGCTCCACTCTGGGCTTTTTCCGGTTCTCTTATATAATTTCCCCTGTGGTGCCACAGATACTACTTCACCATCTGCTGCTGGCTCTTCGCGAATATTCACCCCATCACAATTAATATAAATGGTGTCTTCTACATCCTCGAATTCCACATCATTCAATGTTTCTACATTAATCTCTTCTGGTGTCGGAGTGATGGTCACAACAGTTTTCTCTGTGTCGTTGGCAGCTGCCTGATTATGTTCTTCGGTTGCCTTAATAAGTTCTTCCGCCGCTTTTTCCTTGTCATTGGCCTTCTGCATCATTACTACCGCACAGCCTATTAGAGCTGCAGCTGCTACAATAACGCTGAGTATAAGAATTTTAACTGTTTTACTATTCATTTTCATCTTTAATTCATCTCTCCTGTTCAGTATCTCCATGCAAGTTATACTACATGTAATTATGGATTACTGCAGTATAACAGGGATATATATTCATTTTACTTTGAATTACAACTCCTTATAAAAAAGAGGAAGCCCATTAATTACAGACTTCCTTTTTCAAAAATCAAAGTCGGGGCAACAGGATTTGAACCTGCGACCTCACGGCCCCCAGCCGTGCGCGCTACCAAGCTACGCCATACCCCGATGAGACCTATTATAGCAATATTACTCTATAATTTCAACTGTTTTTTAACCATGCTGTCTTATCTTTTAGTCTGTCTGCTACTCTTCAGACATCAATGTCATTTGGTTAACTTATGAATAAGCAATTGTCCTATTAGCATATGGTGAGAATTGTGGTCAAAATAGACGAATCATTAGAATGTTTTGGAGATTTACAGTATTTAAGTGGTTTTTACGTATGGCAAATAAGCAGATTTACATCTGCTTCAAAAAAACGTATTATAGGAATCGATGAAACTACTTCTAATCGGCCCGATATATGAAATATCGTGGTTTTCGGATGTGAGCTGCAACACTAAAGTTTACTATATCACGTTGATCTTACAAGCGATTTACCGTGAATAGTTACAAATTAATGTTCACAACCCATCGGCTGTGAACATTAACAGTCTATCTTTCAACAACACTGTCTTACATCTTTTTTAACTACATCGTCTTATAAAAGAGAATGATATCCTCGTACTTCTCATCCTTCATCAAAAATCCACGCGGAATTACCCCCAATTTAGTGAAGCCCAATTTTTCATACAAATGGATTGCACTGTAATTCGTCCGCACCACCGCATTGAACTGAAGAATATGAAAACCAATTTCTTTTGTCTTTCGCAGACTGTCAACCACCAGCTTTTCACCAACATGCATTCCTCTGGCAGATTTTTTAACGGCATAGCTGCAATTGGCAATATGCTCACACCGTCCTACATTATTCGGATGGAGAATATAAAGTCCCACTAATTCTTTCGTCTGTATGCACTCAGCCACACCGGCATAAGACTGCCGGCAAAAAAAGTCTTCCGTCTCACCTTCGGACAACGGTTCCAATTGTGGAAACGCGATTCCATCTTCCACCACTTCGTTCCATATTATCCGCATCTGCTGCAGGTCTTCGCCAGTGTATTCTCTTACAATAATTTCCATAATCCAGGTACTCCTCTCATTCAGCACTTGATTGGCGCAAATAAGTAAATCATCTGCTCTTCCTACTTCATTCAGAGGTGGGGATCATGTTAATATAATTTACCAGACCTTCTGCTTCGATAATCTTCTGCATAAATTCCGGGAATGGCTGTCCTTTAAAGGAAGTTCCCTTAGTCTTATTCATAATTCTACCACTGTCAAAATCCACTTCTACTTCATCACCAGCTTCAATCCCTTTTGCTGCTTCCGGACATTCAACAATCGGCAAGCCAATATTAATAGCATTGCGGTAGAAAATCCGGGCAAAAGTTTCTGCGATAACACAGCTTACACCTGCTGCTTTAATTGCAATTGGTGCATGCTCACGAGAAGAACCACAGCCAAAATTCTTATCAGCAACAATAATGTCACCCTTTTTCACATTTTTTACAAAGTCTTTATCAATGTCTTCCATACAGTGTGTTGCAAGCTCTGCCGGATCTGAGGAATTCAGATAACGTGCCGGAATGATTACATCGGTATCCACATTGTCGCCATATTTAAAAACACTTCCATTTGCTTTCAAACTTTTCTCCTCCTCTTATAGTCCTAATTCTGCCGGTGCGGAAATCTTACCGGTTACAGCACTTGCCGCAGCAACCGCCGGGCTGGCCAGATACACTTCGGATTTTACGTGTCCCATTCTGCCGACGAAGTTACGGTTGGTAGTAGAGATACAGCGTTCTCCCTCAGCCAGGATACCCATATACCCCCCCAGACAAGGTCCACAGGTAGGTGTACTCACTACTGCACCTGCTTCGATAAATATTTTCAGCAGCCCTTCTTCCATCGCCTGCAGGTAGATTGTCTGTGTAGCTGGAATCACGATACAACGCACACCCTTTTTCACCTTTTTGCCTTTTAGAATCTCAGCCGCAATGCGAAGGTCATCAATTCGTCCGTTGGTACAGGAACCAATTACAGACTGGTCCACCACAACCTCTTCCTCAATTTCATCAATAGTCTTGGTGTTTTCCGGAAGATGTGGGAATGCAACTGTTGGCTCTAAAGTACTTAAGTCAATGGTATATTCTTCATCATACACCGCATCTGCATCTGCTTCATAAATTTTGTATTCCCGCTTGGAATGCTCTTTCATATATGCTTCCGCTAATTCGTCCACCGGAAAGATACCATTCTTACCGCCGGCTTCGATAGCCATGTTCGCAATGGTAAAACGGTCATCCATTGTCAGGTTCTTAAGGCCTTCGCCAACGAATTCCATCGACATATAACGGGCACCATCCACACCAATCATACCGATGATATGAAGAATTACATCTTTACCGCTCACCCATTTGGATGGCTTGCCGATGATATTAAACTTAATCGCTGAAGGTATTTTAAACCAAGCTTTTCCGGTTACCATGCCGGCTGCCATATCGGTGCTGCCCACCCCCGTTGAAAATGCTCCTAAAGCCCCATAAGTACAAGTATGCGAATCCGCTCCGATAATCACATCACCGGCAACTGTCAAACCTTTTTCCGGCAGCAGCGCATGCTCAATTCCCATCTCCCCTACATCAAAGTAGTTGGTAATATCATGGCTGCAGGCAAACTCACGTACACACTTGCAGTGCTCTGCAGACTTAATGTCTTTGTTCGGTATAAAATGATCCATAACCAATGCTACTTTATCCTTGTGAAAAACCGTATCCACGTTCATTTTATCCATTTCATGAATAGCAACCGGTGATGTAATATCATTTCCCAACACCAGATCCAGATCCGCTTCAATCAACTGACCAGCTTCTACATAATCAAGTCCGGCATGAGCCGCCAGAATTTTCTGTGTCATTGTCATTCCCATGAAGATAACCTCCTTTTTCTTCTTAAGCACTCTCAGAAACTCCCTGCATACGTCTTTGTGGCTGATTTTCCGAAAGTACTCTTCTTTTTCTTTATCTGCTGTTATTCTATCATAACTTCTGGTATAATAGAAATATATATTATGAATATTTAATATGAATTCTAGTTATACAAGGAGGTTTGAACATGGAACAAACTCTAGCCCAATACAAAATCTTTTACACTGTAGCTACATCCGGCAACATTTCCCATGCAGCTGAAGAGCTTTATATCAGTCAGCCTGCTATCAGCAAATCCATCCGCAAATTGGAAGAAGCTCTGGATACCACCTTATTCCTGCGCAGTTCAAGGGGTGTTACCTTAACCGAAGAAGGGGAACTCCTTTACCGCCATGTAAAAACCGCTTTTGAGTCAATTACCTTCGGTGAAGAACGCATAAAAAAATACCACGAACTTGGAATGGGACATCTAAAGATCGGCACCAGCTCAACCCTTTGTAAATACAAATTAATCCCCTGTCTGACCCGCTTTGTATCCGACTATCCTCATATCCGAATCTCCATCGAATGTCAATCCTCTTCCTATACACAACAACTTCTGGAAAAAGGCAAAATTGACATCGGACTAATCGGCAGACCCATCAGCGAAGAAAATCTCACCTTCCATTCACTGGGAAATATTCATGATATCTTCGTTACCAACCCTTCCTACCTGGAAAACCTAAAGCTACGCACCGATTACGAAGATGCTCATCCCCTTTCCAGCGCAACCTTCATGATGCTGGATCAGGACAATCTCTCCCGCCAATACATCGACACTCATCTGAACCAGGCAGATATTCAAATTAACAATCTTTTAGAAATCACCAGCATGGATCTGCTGATTGACTTTGCCAAAATTGGCCTGGGTATCGCCTGCGTCATCCGCGAATTTATCCAAACTGAACTAGATAAAGGACTACTGGTAGAAGTCCCTCTATCATCCCCTATCCCCCAAAGAGAAATCGGCCTTTCATACAACCCCAGCCACTTTTCCTCCCCACTTCTTAAAAACTTTATATCTTACTTCCCACTATAACCCTCCACCGACTGGGGAAACATTTTTTGACATCCCCCACCCCCAAAAACACCCCATTCCACCAAAGCAGAACAGGGCGTCAAAATCATAATTTAGTTATCCAACAATTTATTTTCATTATTCCAACTATACAACTTCCTTAACTCAGTACCAACTTCTTCTAACTGATGCTGCGCTTCATGTTTTCTCATAGCATTAAAATTCGGGCATTTTACCTGATTTTCCTGTAACCAGTTACGCGCGAACACACCATCCTGTATATCTTTCAAAACTTGCTTCATCGCTTTCTTAGTATCCTCTGTGATAATCTTCGGCCCAGTAATATAATCACCATACTCAGCTGTATTCGAGATAGAATATCTCATTCCCGCAAACCCACTCTGGAAAATCAAATCCACAATCAGTTTCATCTCATGTATACACTCAAAGTATGCACTTTCCGGCTCATACCCAGCTTCTACTAAAGTTTCGAATCCAGCTTTCATCAGTGCACATACACCACCACAAAGCACTGCCTGCTCACCAAAGAGATCAGTTTCGGTTTCTTCTCTGAAAGTTGTCTCCAGAACACCTGCTCTCGCACCACCGATTGCTAATGCATAAGCTAATGCTTTGTCCTTTGCTTTTCCTGATGCATCCTGATGAACAGCAACCAAACAAGGAACCCCTTTACCTTCCTGATACTGACCGCGTACAGTATGTCCAGGTCCTTTTGGCGCGATCATAGTTACATCTACACCCTTAGGTGCTACAATCTGACCAAAGTGGATTGCAAAACCATGAGCAAACATCAGCATATTGCCTTCTTCCAGGTTAGGTGCGATGGATTCATCATACATTGCTGCCTGCTTCTCATCATTGATCAGAACCATGATGATATCTGCTTTTTTTGCTGCTTCAGCTGCAGTATATACTTCAAAGCCCTGTGCTTCTGCTTTTGCCCATGATCTGCTTCCTTCATACAAACCAATAATTACATTGCATCCTGATTCTTTTGCATTCAGAGCATGTGCATGTCCCTGACTTCCGTATCCAATTACTGCGATTGTCTTACCTTCCAACAGTGCAAGATTGCAATCTTCTTGATAATAAATTTTTGCTGCCATTTCTTTTTTCCTCCCGGGTAATTATTAATATTTATAATTGTTCAGTATCTTCACAATTACACGCATTAGGGTTTTATCCTCTATCTGACTATAAGTAGCGAACATCATCAAATCCTCTGGAAAGTCCTGTAAGTCCCGTTCGGGCAAGTTCCAGTATCTCATATCCATCCAGCAATTCAATGAACGCAGATAATTTATTCTGCCCACCAGTCAGCTCGATGATCAGTGATTCTTTACTGATATCAACGATCTTCGCACGGAAAACATCAACAATCTGAATAACTCCCTTTCTTTGGACTGCATCTGCGCGCACCTTCACCAGGATCAGCTCACGATTGACTCGTTCACCAGATTTCAGCACTTTAATATCACGGACATCCACAAGCTTCTCAAGCTGCCTGGTAATCTGCTCCAATACAAGCTCATCTCCACTGCACACTACGGTCATTCGTGAAAATTGGGGATCCGCCGTTACACCAACAGTTAAACTGTCAATATTATATCCTCGGCGGCTGAATAATCCCGCCACACGGCTCAGTACACCAGAAGTGTTATCTACTAATATGGATAATACTCTTTGTTTCATAAAACTCTATCCTCCTGGCAATTTTATCGTATTCTCTGAACCATTCTACCAATTATAACTTTTTTTGTCAATCAATCTTGCGAAACAGTTTTGACATCAATTATCTTTTTCTTCGTAAGAAAGCACCTCTTTGATTATGCAGATAGGTCTGTTTTTTGATTGCACATAAATTTTTGAAATATATTCCCCAAGCATACCAAGACAAAATAGTTGCACTCCTGCAAGAAATAAGATCAACACTACAATCGTTGCATATCCCGGAATCTCTATACCAAAACCAATTTTTTGAATAACTACAATAATCATGTAGACCATGGATATAATTGATGAGAATACACCAACATATGTTGCCAGCCTAAGCGGTGATGTTGAAAAGGCAATAATACCCTCCAGAGCATATTTCATTAACTTAGAAAATGACCATTTTGATTCACCAGCATTTCTTTCTTGTACTTCGTATGGCAGATAATATGTATTAAAACCAATCCATGAGAAAATACCTTTTGAGAATCTGTGATATTCCGGTAAATCAAGTATTGCGTCACGCACATAGTTTTTAAATAAACGAAAATCACTGGCACCGTTTACAAATGAAATCTCAGTAAATCTGTTTATCGATTTATAAAACGTATTTTTAAAGGCACTGATCACTTTACCTTCCTTACGTCGTTTCTGGTATGCGGTTACACAGTCATACTCATCATTTTGTTCCAATGTATCAAGCATTTGCAAAACAACATTTGGCATTTGTTGAAGGTCTGTATCAATTAGGCAGATGTTTTCGCCTTTTGCTTCTTTTAATCCTGCATAGATGGCCGCCTCTTTACCAAAATTTCGTGAAAAGCATATAACCTTTATATTAGATTTTGGATACTCTTTATAAAGGGTTCTCAGATTTTTTGCTGTATTATCTTTGCTTCCATCATTCACAAAAATATACTCAAAGGAAAAAGAACGCTCTTTAAATGTTTTTTCTGTTTCCTCATAAAATTTAAAAATATTATTTTCTTCATTATAGCAAGGAATAATAAGAGAAAGCTTCATTAGTTATTCACCAATCCTCATTTACTAATAATTTTTTTATATTTGGAATACTCAATAAGGTTTAAAATTACATCCTTGCCAATTCCATGAAAATCTTTATAGCGGGTAGTCCGCATCTCAGCCCCAGGTGTTCCTCCCCATACATAATCATTTATTGCGTATGGATACCTCATTAAAAAAACATTTGAATTGCATTATACAATTATTTGGAATAATTCGTCAAGCAGTCTCGGAAGTCTCGGGTGCATATTTTAAAAATGCATTGATTGCTATTCACCTTATGACAAATGACTACTCACACAAAACTTACAACCTACCAACACCCAGCCGCTGTGTAAGATGAGGTGCTGCCTGCCAATATTGAACTATTTTAACTATTTAAATTCACACGGCTGAACTGTTTTACGGGCATTGTTACTATCCAGCGTGGTAGGTGCCGAATGAGATTTGAGTTGCATAGCATG
>Ga0153922_1000173_pt1 | contig 26442 bp, 24 predicted proteins | sample TSNJ006MetaG_FD_104723 | JGI IMG/M metagenome (GOLD analysis project Ga0153922, IMG submission 104723) | Attine ant fungus gardens microbial communities from New Jersey, USA - TSNJ006 MetaG | ecosystem: Host-associated > Fungi > Mycelium > Unclassified | place: USA: New Jersey, Brendon T. Byrne... | reverse complement strand
TCGGCGAGTCGATCCTGCTGCCGGGGTTGATGGACATGGAGGTCAACCTCCTGATGGGCGGGCGCGGCGAGACGCCCGCGCTGTCGCAGGTCCAAGATGATCCCCCGACGAGGGTGCTCCGAGCGGTCGGAAACGCGCGGCGCACGCTGCGCGCCGGATTCACCACGGTGCGCAATCTTGGCCTGTTCGTGAAGACCGGCGGTTATCTGTTGGATGTGGCGTTGGCCAAGGCGATCGACGCCGGCTGGATCGAAGGTCCGCGAATCGTGCCCGCAGGCCACGCCATTACCCCGACGGGCGGGCATCTGGACCCGACGATGTTCGCGGCGTTCGCGCCGCATGTCCTACCGCTCACCGTCGAGGAGGGCATCGCCAACGGCGTCGACGAGGTGCGCAAGGCGGTGCGCTACCAGATCAAGCACGGCGCGCAGCTGATCAAGGTGTGCTGTTCGGGGGGCGTCATGTCGCTGACCGGTGAGCCGGGCGCACAACACTATTCGGACGAGGAGCTGCGCGCGATCGCCGACGAGGCACACCGGCGTGGACTGCGCGTTGCCGCGCACACGCACGGCGCGGAGGCGGTCAAGCACGCGGTTGACGCCGGCATCGACTGCATCGAACATGGCTTCCTGGCCGACGACGAGGCGATCACGATGCTCGTGGAGCACGGGACATTCCTTGTGACGACGCGGCGATTGGCCGAGGCCATGGACGTCTCGAAAGCGCCACCGGAATTGCAGGCCAAGGCCGCCGAGATGTTCCCCAAGGCGCGCACCTCGTTGAAGGCCGCCTACGAGGCCGGCGTCAAGATCGCCGTCGGAACCGACGCGCCCGCCATCCCCCACGGCCGCAACGCCGACGAGCTTGTCACGCTTGTCGACTGGGGCATGGCGCCGGTCGACGTGCTGCGAGCGGCGACGGTCGTGGCCGCCGATTTGATCAACGTCTCCGACCGCGGGCGCTTGGCCGCGGGGCAACTCGCCGACGTCATCGCCGTGCCGGGAGACCCGTTGCAGGACATCACCGTTACTCAGAAGGTGAGCTTTGTAATGAAAGGGGGTAGGGCGGTCTTTGAAAGAAAGTGAATCAGCAAGAACCGACGACATCGTCGAGATTCAGCAGCTGCTGGCCAAGTATGCGGTGACGATCACCCAGGAGGACATCGACGGCCTGCTGGAAGTTTTCACGCCGGACGGTGCCTACAGCGCGTTCGGCGACACCTACACGCTCGACAAGTTCCCGGAGTTGGTCGCGGCCGCCCCCAAGGGCCTGTTCCTGACGGGCACCGCGTTGGTCGACCTCGACGGTGACACCGCGACCGGAACCCAGCCGCTGTGCTTCATCGACCATGCCACCCACGACATGCGCATCGGCTACTACCGCGACACCTACGTGCGCACCGCCGACGGCTGGCGGCTGCGGACACGGGCGATGACCTTCATCCGTCGAAGCGGCGCACACGACTCCGGCCGTCCCCACGCGGTCGGCCGTCCGCCTGCGTGAACGTCATGGACGTCGGGACTTTCCGGTCCGACCTGCGCGCCTGGCTCGACGCGAACGACCTGACCCCCGGGCCGGACCACTCGCTGGAAGCCCACATGAAGCAGCTCGCCCGCGTCCACCGCGCGCTGTATGACGCCGACTGGATGCGCTACGGCTGGCCCGTCGACGTCGGCGGCTTGGGCGGCCCTGCAATCCTTCGCGCAATCGTCGGCGAAGAGGTCGTCGGCCGCGGCCTGGCCGAACCGGGACCGTACTCGATGGTCGAGGTGCTCGCCCCGACGATGATCGATTACGCGCCAAGGCAACTCGCCGCCGAAATGGTGCCGCGGCTGCTGAGCGGTCGCGAGCAATGGTGTCAGGGCTTCTCCGAGCCGGGATCCGGCAGCGACCTGGCGTCGCTGTCCACGCGTGCCGCCCGCCGCGGCGACGACTGGATCGTCAACGGACAGAAGGTCTGGACAAGTTTCGCGCAGTACTCCCAGCGCTGCGTCCTGCTCACCCGAACGGCCCCGGGCCACGAGCCCAATCACGCTGGGATTACGGCTTTCTTCGTCGACCTGGACTCCCCCGGCATCAGCATTCGGCCGCTTCGCACGATGCATGGCGTCGACGAGTTCTGCCAGGTGTACTTCGACGATGTCGTGGTCCCCGCGAACCGCATGCTCGGCCGGCCCGGGGACGGCTGGCGGCTCGCGATGGACCTGCTCCCCTACGAGCGTTCCACGTGCTTCTGGCAGCGGATCGCTTATCTCTACACAAGATTCGATCGACTCATCGCCGCGGAAAGTCGACACAGCGACTCCGCCGACGACTTCGATCTCGGCTCGGCGTACCTGGCCCTGCACACCCTGCGGTGCCGATCGCGGGCAACGCAGCATCGGCTCGCCGACGGAGCCCGGCTTGGCCCGGAGACCTCGGTCGACAAGGTGCTGCTGGCCGCGGCCGAGCAAAAGCTGTACGACACCGCGCGCGAGCTGCTCCCCGGCACCGTCGAACTCGATGACACGCCGTGGCGCACCGAGTTCATGTATTCGCGCGCGGCGACCATCTATGGCGGCACCGCCGAAATACAGCGCAACATCATCGCCCGCCGGCTGCTCGAGTTGGGAAAGGAGTTGTAAAGGAGTGATTCCAGAAACGGGCGACGTCGTTCTTCTTGCCGAGACGTTGCGGAAAACGATGTTGGCCTCATCAGGGCATGAACTCGACGAGGCACTGGCGGATCTCGGCTGGCTGGAGATGCTTGACGGGATGCCCGACATCGCAATCCCGTTGGTGTTCAAGCTCCTTGGCGAAACCGGTGCCCACGCGCCCGTGGTGAACGACGTTGTGCTCAGCGAGGCGGGCCGACCGGGCGGCGACACGGTGCCGCTGCCATTCGCGGGTGACTCATGGGTGCTCTGGGAGCGCACGGGGGAAGGCCTGGGGGAAGGCACAGCGGAGGGCACCGCAGGATCAACCTCCATCCTCGACGAGGAAGTTCCCATTCATCGGGTCCCTCGAGGCGACCCTGTCCCGCTGGCCGCCGGTCGACTGGCGCTGGGATGGTGGCTGGTCGGTACTAGCCGGGCCATGCTGTCAATGGCACGCCGGCACGCGTTGGATCGCGTACAGTTCGGGCGCCCGGTCGCGTCGTTTCAAGCGATCCGTCACCGGCTCGCCGAGACACTCGTCGCCATCGAGGGCGCCGAGGCCACACTGCAGTCCGCGGGCGACGATTTCGGCTCTCTGCTGGCCAAGGCGGCTGCGGGCAACGCGGCACTGACCGCGGCGCGACACTGCCAGCAGGTGCTCGGCGGTATCGGCTTCACCACCGAACACGATTTGCACCGTCATGTGCGCCGGGTGCTTGTCCTCGACGGTCTGCTGGGCAGCAGCCGAGAACTCACCCGGGAGGCCGGAGCGGAGCTGCGCAGAAGGGGATCAGCGCCGCGTCTCGTTGACCTGTGACCGCTCGTCGCCGTCATCGGACGCTCGGCACCAGACCAGGAAGATGCGCCGCACCGGCCAACCCCGCTGATGCATCAGCTCCCGCCGGCGCGGCCAGCTGCGACTCCAACTCTCGGGAAACATCATCGGCAATCTCTCAGGAAGGACTTCCTCAAGCGGCTAGAAGAGAATAATATTCTCGTCATGCGAAAGTTACAATCTCGGACATTTCGGCGGGCCAGGCTCCAAAGTCCGCGATTGCACGGCGTTCTCCGCTACAGTTCAATGGTGTTCTCTTATTTCGGCAAGCATTCGAGGAGCCGATGACCAGCCCGAGCGAAGAGCCGGCCTGGAAGCAGCGCGCGGTCGAGCGCTCGATCAAGACCGCCAAGCTGCGGGCCGCACAGCGTGTTCAGCGGTTCCTCGACGCCGCCCAAGCCATCATCATCGAAAAGGGCAGTACCGACTTCACTGTGCAGGAGGTCGTCGACCGCTCTCGCCAGTCGCTGCGCAGCTTCTACCTGCAGTTCGACGGTAAACATGAACTTCTGCTCGCGCTCTTCGAGGATGCGCTGAGCCGGTCCGCCGACCAGATTCGCGCCGCGACGGAAGGGGACTCCGATCCCCTCGAGCGCCTGGAGGTCGCCGTCAAGCTTCTGTTCGAGACTTCGCGGTCCGACCCCGACGCGAAACGGCCCTTGTTCACCGATTTCGCTCCTCGGCTGCTGGTCTCGCACCCTGCCGAGGTCAAGGTCGCACATGTGCCGCTGCACGCGCTGTTGACCGAATTGATGGAGGACGCGAGCGCAGCCGGCCAATTGCGTCCCGGTGTCAATCCGCGACGGATGGCCGCGATGACCATGCAGACGGTCATGTTCGTCGCCCAGCAGGCCGGTGCCGAACCGGACGAAAGCACGTCCCACCCGATCACGGCCGACGAGGTGTGGGACTTCTGCGCACACGGTTTCGTGCGCGAGTAGTTGAGAATCAGGTTCTCCCTTCCAAAGAACGGCCCGGCGCATGAAGCGCCTCAGCGGCGTGGATGCCATGCTTCTGTACAGCGAGACACCGAACCTTCACATAAGAGTTAAAGGGGAAGCATGTCCGAGACGGTGCTGGTCACGGGTGCCTTCGGCTTGGTCGGGTCGGAGACGGTCAAGCGGTTGGCAGCCGACGGCCGCGACGTGGTCGCCACGGACCTCGACACTTCCGCCAACCGCACCAAGGCGCAGGCATTGCCCTCCGGGGTGCAGGCGCGATGGGCCGACCTGACGAACCCGGCCGACGTCGATCGTCTGGTTTCCGAGGTCGCACCGGCCGCGATCGTTCACCTGGCCGCCGTGATCGCTCCGGCGATCTATCGCAACGCGGCGCTGGGCCGCAAGGTCAACGTCGATGCGACCGCGGCGTTGGTACGGGCGGCCGAGGCGCAACCGGATCCGCCGCGGTTCGTGCTGGCGTCGAGTGCTGCCGTTTACGGCTCTCGCAATCCTTATCGACACGATCCGATATCTGTCGACACACCGACTCGCCCGACCGAGGTGTATGGCGGTCACAAACTCGAAGCGGAGAACTTGGTGCGCTCTTCCAGCCTCGAGTGGGTGATATTGCGGCTGGGCGGAGTGCTGTCGGTGGACGCGTGGGCGTTGCCACTCGGCGCCGATGCGCCGTACATCGAGAGCGCACTGCCGACAGATCAACGATTTCATGGCGTCGATGTACGCGACGTCGCAACGGCGTTCGCGGCCGCTACCACGGCTGACGTCGTGAAAGAGATCTTGTTGATCGCAGGCGACGACTCGCACAAGCTGAGGCAACACGAGGTCGGCGGTGCTTTCGCCGCCGCACTTGGCTTGCCCGGCGTCGTGTCGAAAGGTCGCCCCGGCAATCCGGACAGCGACGACGATTGGTTCATTATCGACTGGATGGATGCCAGCCGGGCGCAGGAGGCGCTGTCATTCCAGCATCACTCGTGGCCCGACATGCTCGCCGAGATGCGCACGCGGATCGGATGGAAGCGCCACGCCCTCCGTCTGGCTACTCCGATTGCGAAGGTGTATACGAAACGGCAGTCGGCGTACCGCAATTCGCCGGGGACATACGCCGATCCTTGGGGTGCCATGCGCGCCAGGTTGGGCGAACCCGGACTGGACGCCTCGCCGTCGTGACTGACTACATGGCGGGCGCGTTGCCGATAACGCCCTCGGCCTCGAGGGCATCGATTTCGGATTGGGTCAAACCCAACTCGGCCAGCACCTCGCGGTTGTGCTCCCCGAGCAGCGGGGCATGCCGTTGATGGAACCGGTGCGGTCCGCCAAGAAATCTGGAAAACCTCATCGGCAAGCTGCTGTGCGGCGCAACGCCGTTCACCGGATGCGCCACATCCTCGAAGAACCCCCGGAACGCCAACTGCGGTAACTCCGTCTGCCGGTGCGGCTGCATCACCTTGGCCACCGGCACACCGGCATCCCACAGGCACCGGACGATCTCGTCGCCGGATCGCTTGCGGCACCACGCGGCCAGGTGTTTGTCGATCAGGTCCTGATGCTGTCGCCGCCCGTCTTCTCCTGCGAAGTCCGGACTCATCGCCCACGCGGGGTTTCCGAGCGCCTCCCGCAGCCACGCCCAGTGCTCGTCGGTGGCCACGGCGATCGCGACCCAGCTGTCATCGCGGCCGAACTCGTCGATGTCGGCGCTCTGGTACAGGTTTTGGGGTGCCGCCGCCGGACCCCGGTTTCCGGCCCGCTGCAGCAGAGCGCCGTAGGCGGAGAACTCGATGACTTGCTCGGCAGCCACATTCAGCGCGGCATCGACCATCGCCGCCTCCACCAGGGCTCCTTCGCCGGTGCGACGCCGGTGTTCCAGCGCCAGCAACAACCCATTCAGTGCATGAATGCCCGCGTTGGGATCACCAACGGAGTACGGCTCGTAGGGATTCCGGTCGGCATAACCCGTCAGCCAGCTCACGCCGGCGGCCGCTTCGATGGCGTACGCGAACGCCGGATTGTCGCGCCACGGCCCGTCGAGGCCGAACCCGGGCATCCGGACCATGATGGCGTCCGGCCGAAGTGCCTTGACGGCAGCGAAATCGACGCCGATCTGGTCCATCACCCGCGGTGTGAAGTTCTCGACGACCACATCACATGCCTTGATGAGTCGCTGCAAGATCTCACGCCCCCGCGGGCTCTGCAGATCGAGCGTCACACCCTTCTTGTTGGTGTTCAATCCCGAGAAGATCGGCGACTTTTCCCACCAGTTCTCCTCGGTGACCGGCACCCCGGCGATGAGCCGTGTGCCGTCCGGCCGGCGAGTGGACTCGACGTGGATCACCTCAGCACCGAGCAGAGCCAAAATATGCGTGCACGACGGTCCCGCCCAGAACGTAGTCATGTCCAGCACCCGCAACCCCCGCAGCGGCACCCCCCGCGAAATTGGGGGCACCTCCCGCTTGCGGGGGATGTTCCAGGTCGTTGATCGGCCAATTTCACGACCCTGGCTTCGTTCTCGCGGCCGGCGATACCGCGAGGTGTGCTCCCCGAGCCGGGGCGCCGGCGAAAAGGCGCGAAGCATCCCAGGTTGCATCCGGTACGGGTGGCCGGGCTGCAGGAATCCGTCGCGCGGGTTCGTCACAAACGACCGGCGTTCGCGGAAGTGATCCAGGTGAGCCACATTGGCGCCATTGGCCACCGGCGCGTTCGGGATCCGAAACGCGGTTGCGAGGTCGCGGATGTCGTCGACGGTCTGATTGTTGACCCACTCGTAGATCTCGTCGGCCTTTTCATTGGCCTGTTCGGTGATCGACAGCGGCGAATCCTCGTCGATCCACTCGTCGTGGCCGATCATCGCGCACAGATCGAACCACTGCTGCGCGGTGCCACAGCCCAGATCCACCAGACCGTCCTTGGCCGAGGCGATTCCCGGCACCGTCAGCCGGCGAGCGTCGCGCCACGGCCGGCCCAGCATCTCGAAATATGTGACGGGGTAATACGTGAGGCCCATGATGTCGGCCTCGAGGATCGACAGGTCGATCAGGTCGCCGGAACCACCGGCACGCGAAATCAGAGTGGCCGCTGCGGCGTAAGCTCCGGCGAGGTAGTCCCCGACACTGCCGCCCACGAACACCGGTGGACGATCCGGTGCACCCCGACCTAAGCCGACGATGCCGCCCGACCATGCCTGCAGGGTGAACTCGGTGGCCGCCTTGTCTCGCCAGGGGCCGTCCAGACCGAACGGCGTGATCGAGGTGACCGTCAGATGCGGATGGAGACGATGAATCTCCGCGGGTGCAAAGGCTGGATGCGAAGCGATCTGTGAACCGCGAGACCACACCACCGCGTCGGCGTCGGCCAGCAGCGCCGCGACGATTTCTATGTCGTCGGCAATCGCAGGGTCGGCGACGACACTGTGCTTGGACGACGCCAGGAACTTGAACAACGCCCCATCGTCGCCCGCTTCGATCCGCGCGCCGGACGCCGACCACTGTCGCAGTGGATCACCTTGCGGCGTCTCGACTTTGATGACGGTAGCGCCGCCGTCGGCGAGTATCTTCGTGCAGTAGCCGCCGGCGATTCCGGTCGCCAGCTCGACGACGACGTACCCGTTCAGCGGCTCCACCCACTAGTCCTTCTTCTTGCGGTTGGTCTTGCTCAACCGGAATTCCGGCGGAAACCTGCTGTCATCGTCGTTGACCGCACCGGCCAATCCGCTGTCGATGGCCTCGTGCATGTTCAAGTCGCCCTCGTCGTGCTGGATGTGCCCGCCCATCGACTCGAAGAAGGCAGCAAGAAGGCTGCCCATGTACTCACCCTGGTACTGCTTCACCACCTCGAAGAAAACCTTCTGCTGGAAGATGGTGTCGGTTGGGCGGTTGCGAGCGCATGCCCGCGCGTACTTGTCGACCTCCGCCTCGAGCCGATCGCGCGGAACCACCTTGTTCAGGAAATTGCACTGGAACATCTCCTCGGCCGTGAAAGGCCGTCCGGTGAAGACCATTTCCTGAAACTTCCGCAGTCCCATCGTCTGCACCCACGTCCACATGCGCGGACCCCACCCGTAATACCGGAAGGACGGGTGGCCGAACAGCGCGTCATCGGATGAGATCACCAGGTCGGCGTCGGCGGCCTGGTAAAAGTGCCACCCGTAGCAGTAGCCCTTTGCCTCGACGATGCTGATCTTCTTGAGTTCCTGCAACGGCCGATTACCTGCCTGCACGTTGGCGTACCACGCGCTGATGGTCGCGCCGTGGCGGAATGATCCCGTCGGCGGATACGTGACATCCTGGTCTTCCAGCTTCAATTCGGCGAGGCGGAAGTCGGGTGAATCCTGGCCCTCCATGAACTCTGGCAGGTCGGCTCCGCTGCCGAAGTCGTCACCGACGCCGCGGATCACCACGACCTTGACGTCGTTGTCGACGGTCGCGCCGCGCAGCAGATCCGCGTAGCGAAGCCGTGCGGCCGAGGTCGGGGCATTCAGGAATTCCGGCCGGTTGAACGTGACCGTAGCGATCTTGGTCTTTGGGTCCTTGTCGTAGAGGATGATCTCTTCGGGTGAAGGTCTCTCTGACATCCATTCTCCTTCAGTGCGTTCCGGCACCCGCGCGGCTTCCGCACGCGGGACTCGACGTCAGCACCTCCGGACCGTCATCCGAGATGAGGATCGCGTCGCGGCCGAACACCGCCCCGACGCCGTCGGCGAACACATAGCCGGTGACCGCGAGCACCATCCCGGGGTCGAGACGCTCCTCGGCGGCGGTGGCCGGCAGGGCCGGCGACACTACCGGCGGATCGAAACCGAGCCCCAGCCCGTGAGCGACCGGCATTACAGGCAGCTCCTCTCCGGCCGCGGAGTAGGCCGCGAGCAGATCGCCGGCCACCGCACCGGGTTGGCACGCGGCAACCAGCCTGTCCCACAGCTCATTCCACCGCCGGTACAGCTTGCGGATCGGGTCGCCGTCGGCGTCTCCGGCGGGCCACGTGCGCCCCACCTCGCCCACGTACCCGGCAGCCAGCGCGCCTGCCGCAAATGCCACCAGATCACCCTGTGCAACCCGCCCGTCGCCGGTTGCCCTGCGCCACGGGTGTTCCCGCGACGTCACCCACGCCCCGTCCTGCGTGGCGGGAGTGCTCACGCCCCCGGCAGCCATCGCCTCCAGAAGCGCTCCGGTCAGCGACTGTTCGGACACGCCGGGCCGCAGCTCGGCAACCGCTGCCGCCAACCCGGCCTGGGCGACGCACAGCGCCGACCGAATCGCGGTCACCTCTTCGGGCGTCTTGATCCGTCGCGCCGCGCGCATCGCGAGCTCGCCGTCCACCAGCTCCGCGTTGGGGAACGCCATCGGCAGCAACGTGGCGAAAGTCGGGGAGAGCGCGTCTGTTCCGACCCTGCGCGCGGTGCGGGCCCCGTCGATGTTCTGCAACACCGAGATCAGCGTCATCGGGTTCCAGGCCAGCCCGTAGAGGTGGTCGTGCGGGATGTCGTCAGGCATCCCCTCGTCCCACGTGCTGTTCAGGTAGATATCTCCGGTGGCGCGGACCACGGTGCAGATGGGCCCGAACGGCCTGGTGCCCGCAACCCAAAGCTGGGGGGCCCCGGTGAAATACCGGACGTTGGCCTGCCTGCCCAGCACGAGCACATCGAGGTCGTGCGCCTCCATCTGCGCGAACGCCCGCTCCCGCCGCCCGACGCGCAGCGCGCGCTCGTCCGCAACGATCTCAGTCGCCATAGGGGGCATAGGGGTAGTCGGTGAGCTGCATCCAGCCGCTTTCGGTGATGACCACAATCTCCTCGCTTCGATAGCCGCCGGTGCCGTCCTCCCAGACCACCGGCTCCAGCACGAGCACCATCCCGGCCGGGAAGACGAACTTGTCGTCGAACTCCTCGCCGAGGTCGGTGCCGATCATGGGAGTTTCGGCGGCGTTGGTGCCGATGCCGTGGCCCAGATAGAAGTGGGGCAGCCACGGCTTGCGGCCACCGTTTGCCGCGATCGCCGCGCGCGCCAGGTCACCCGACGTGGCACCAGCCTTCGTCACGGCGAGCACGGCGTCAAGGATGTGCCGCCATTGGTGGAACTGGTCCTGTTGCATTGACGTCGGAGCCTCGCTCACCAACCACGTGCGACCGAAGTCCGAGCAGTAGCCCGTGTAGGTGATGCTCATGTCGGTCCACAGCACGTCGCCGGTCGCCAGCTCGCGTTCCGTGGTCAGCAGCGGCAACGCGAGGTCGCCGTGCGTGGTCCACACCCCGGCGGCTCTCGAGTCAGGCATCACCTGCCAGATCGCCTCGAGCATGTTGGCGGTCGCGCCCAGTTCGAACGCCCGGCGCACGAACGCCGCCGAAAGATCGATCTGCCGCACGCCGGGAGCCAGCGCTTTCTGGACGTCGGTCATCGCCTGCTCGGTGATGCGGCACGCCTTGCGGAGACCCGAGATCTGATCAACCGTCTTCACAAGCTTGGCCGCGCCCACCACCGCAGCGGCGTCCGACGGCGCTCCGCCGGGGAACAGTTTGGTGGCCGCCCGGCGCATCGCACCCGTCAGCTCGTCGACGGCAACGGTCGCGGCCGACGGGATCAGGCCGGCGACCGCCCGCGCGAAATGCGCTACGCCCTCGTCGAATTCAAGATAGAGCGGCGGATGCAGATGGTCGGGGGGGACCTGCGACTCCCACGAGGCGCCCTCGCGGAACGGCATGAACAGATGCGGGTGCTCGTCGGAGGCGAGCACGACCGCAACCGGCCGTTCGATGTGCGACAGGCCCGCGTCGAGCAGTGGCCACGCGGCACCGGTGGCATACACGACGTTGCCGTTGTTCAACAGGATCAGCGCGTCGACACCGTTGTCCACCATCGCGGAACGGAGCCGGGTGGCCGTCTCACGACGCATGCGGGCTCGGTCGGGTTCCGCGGGAATGTCGATCATCGTCGCGGCCGCCTTCACAGAGGTGGTCATGAAACGCCCAGGAACTCCTTGATGTTGCGGCTGCAGATGCGGGCGGCATTGTCCGGACCTACCGCCTCGACGACCGCCGCGAGCGATTTCTCTGAATATCCGAAGGTGCTTTCGTTGTGCGGATAGTCCGACGACCACATCACCTTGTGCACCCCGATCTCGTCGATCAGCCGCAACCCCAAGGGGTCGACCATGAATGACGCGCTCATATGGGTGTCCCAGTAATACCGGATGTCGTGCTCGAGCTGGTGATTGAACATGTGCTGATAGGACGCGACCAGATGTTCGGAGTCCTGCAGTGCCCAGGGCACCCACGCGATCCCTCCCTCGAACCAGCCGATCCGCAGCCTTGGGTGACGGTCGAGGATGCCGCCGAAAATGTACTTGGAGAAGACCTCCCGGAACCCGTCGATGTTGATCATCATGCCGACGACAACGCTGTTGACTTCGCAAGGACTCTTCGGCGGCGTCTCGCCGATGTGGTGCGCCAACGGCAGACCCGATTCTTCGATCTCATCCCAGACCGGGCTCATCGCGGTACTCGAATAATCGATGATGTTGCCGTCGTCGTCCTTACCCGGGTTCAACGGCATCAGGAATGTCTTGATCCCCAGCGACTTCAGCTCCGTCAGGGTCCGCCGCGCACCCTTCGGATCCCACCAGTTGATCAGCCCTGCGCCGTAGAAATGGCCGTCCGAGCGCTCCTGCAGCTCGGCCATCAGCTCGTTGTAGATCCGGAACACCCGCTCACGAATCTCCTTGTCGGGGAAGTGAAACAACGCGAGCACAGCGTTCGGAAAAGCCAACTCCTTGTCGACGCCGTCATCATGGAGTTCGCGGATCCGCGCTTTGATGTCCTTCGTAGCAGCGCCGGCCATGTCGTCGTACTGCATCAGCACCCTGCTGAAGTCAATCGGCAGGAAGTTCTGGCCCTTGCGCCCGACCATGTATGCGCCGTCCTCGTACCAAATCCGCGGCGCCTTGTCCTTCAGGTCGTCAGGGAAACGCTCGTAGAAGATGTCGTCCGCTATCGAGATGTGGTCGTCGGCGGAGAACACCTCCGTGCCGGCCGGCAGACCGACGTCGCTCTCCCGGGCGTGAGCGTGCCGATTCTTCGGTGCGCCAAAGCCTTGTGGTGGATAGAGTGTGGCGGTGCTGGTCTGACTGGACATCATTGATCCTCCATCTTCGAGCCCTCAGAGCTGTATTCGGTCACCACGTAACCGGCAGTTCGTAGACGCCGTAGGCCAGCCGGTCGTGCTTGAACGGAACGTGTTCGATCGGCACGGCCAGCCGCAAAGTCGGGATACGACGGAACAGCGTGCTGAAGACGATCTGAAGTTCCGCCCTGGCCAGCTGCTGTCCGACGCACTGGTGCCTGCCATAGCCGAATGCGACGTTCTGGCCCGCCTTGTTCCGGTAGAGGTAGAGGTGGTCAGGCTCGTTGAACGCTTTCGGATCCCAGTTCGCAGGCGCCAGGTCGATGATGATCCCTTCCCCGGCGCGGATGACTTCGCCGGCGATCTCAATGTCCTCGGCGGCGATCCGGCGCTGGCCGTTCTGGATGATGGACAGGTAGCGAAGCAGCTCCTCCACCGCGTTCGCGATGACCCCCGCATCGGTGGCGTCACGGATCACCGCCAGCTGGTCGGGATGTTCGAGCAGGGCCAACACCCCGAGTCCGATCATGTTCGCGGTGGTCTCATGTCCGGCGATCAGCAGCCCGGTGCCCAGTTGCGCGGCCTCCCGCACGTCGATCTCGCCCGCTTTGACCCGCTCGGCCAGATCAGACACCGCATCCTCGGCGGGGTTTTCCATCTTGGCCCGAACGAGATTAGCCAGATACTTCGCCAGCCCCATCGCGCCCTTCACATTGTCTTCGGCCGTCGCGAAGCGGGCGAGCCCGACGTTGGCGTGGCGCTGAAAGAATTCCGCGTCGTCGTAGGGCACGCCGAGAAGTTCACTGATCACCAGCGACGGGACGGGCAACGCGAGGCCCGTGACGATGTCTGCGGGCTGGGGGCCCGCCAGTATCCGATCGATGTGATCGTCGGTGATTTTCTGAATCGCCGGCCGTAACCCCTCAACGCGCTTGAACGTGAACGGCTTCGACAACATCCGGCGAAAGCGCGTGTGCTCTTCACCGTCTGACGTGAACACCGACCGCGGCCGCTTGTGCACGGTCGCCAGCATGCCTTCGTTCCAGTGCGGAAAGCCGGACCGCCGGTCATCGACACTGACGCGGGAGTCGGAGAACAGCGCTCGGGCTTCGTCATAACCGGTGATCAGCCACGGCGTGCTGCCGTCCCAAATCCGAACGCGCGCGACCGGTTTCGTCGTCCCAAGCTCCAAGACCTCAGGTGGCGGCGCGAAGGGGCAGCCGGCCGCCCGTTCCATCGGGTAGTCGGGGATGGTCAACGTGTCTGACATTGGGTGGTTCTCACTCCTCGACGTGGATGACGTGGGCGGGGCAGTCCGCGACCGCGCGGCGAACGTTCTCGGACTGATCGGCACAAGGGTTCTCGTTGAGGAGGACGACGACGCCGTCCTCGTCGCGTTGGTCGAACACCTCGCTCGCATGCGACACACACTGACCGGACGAGATGCATTTGTCCTGGTCGACAGTCACTTTCATCGCACGCCCTTCTCGTCGGGTGCTGTCACCGGCGCCAACCACAGCCCAACGATCGCGTCGATGAGTCCGGATGTCGCCTGCCGCCAGCCAGATCGGGGCGTGCCCGCCCCATCAGCAAGCGCGCGTTCCCAGTCCGCGCACGTGTGCATCAGCAGGTTGCGCGCCATGATGTTGCGTTCGGCGTGGACGCCCGCAGGTAGGTCCGGAAGGCACCGGTTGATCCCTTCGATGACCTGCACCAGCGACGACGACCCGAGGGCATCCTTGACTACGATCTTGTGATAGGCGGGGTCGGTCATCGCCTGCGCGGCGAACCGCGCGTACCACGTCGGGTTGCCGAGCTCAGCCAGGTGCTCGGTCAGGGGGCAGACCAGGCAGGCAACCCACTCGCGCAGATGCGTCGACTCGAGGGTTCGCGAAACCATTCGCTCGCGCAGCTCCTCGATCGGTGCCCGGTGCTTGCTTTCGATCGCGCGGACGAGGTCGGTCTTGGTCCCGAAGTGGTAGCCCACGGCGGCGTTGTTGCCCTGCCCGGCGGCCTCGCTGACCTGCCGGTTGGATACCGCGTACACGCCGTGTTCGGCGAACAACCGCTCGGCAGCGGTCAGGATGGCTTCACGCGTGCCGCTGGCGCGATTGTTGCGCACCTTGGCCGCGGTCGTCATAAGCACAGTCAACACCGCGCTCCCTATTAAGTCAAGTGACTGACTTAACGCGCCGTGCTTTACGAGCCGGAGTCTTTCGACCGGCGCGCCGTCACCTTGCCGGCCACCGTTCCTCCGTCGACCGGCAGCACTGTTCCGGTGACGTACCGCGAGCGGTCGGTAGCGAAATACAGCGCCGCCTCAGCGACATCCTCGACGGTGCCCTCTCGCTTCAACGGCCTGTCGGCGCGCATTTGCGCGCGAATCGCCTCCTCGAACTGTTCCAGCTGCGCCAGGTCCTCCCCCGCCGCCGACTTTCTGACAATCGCGGTCCGGATATTGCCCGGAGCCAAGGCATTGACGCGAATCTCGTAATGCGCCAGTTCAATTGCAGCGGACTTGGTGAACTGGATGACCGCCGCCTTCGACGCCCGGTAGGTCATCACGCCGCCGCCGGCCTGGATGCCGCCTATCGAGGTCATGTTGATGATCGACCCGCCACCGTGCTGGGCCATGTGCCGCGCGGCGTCGCGCGTGCCGGCCATCACCGCCAGCACGTTGATCGCCATCACCCGGTGGAAATCTGCGAGGTCGTCGTCGAGGAAGCGACGATGCATGGTGCCGGACACGCCCGCGTTGTTCACCATGACGTGCAGGCCGCCGAAGCGGTCGACCGCCGCCGACACCAACCCGCTCACTTGGTCGATGTCGGACACGTCGGCTTCCACGAAGTCGGCGCCGACCTCGGCCGCCAAGGCCGCACCGCGGTCCCGGTCGACATCGCCGATCAGCACCCTCGCGCCTTCGGCGCGGAACCGTCGGACCAGGCCTTCGCCCAGTCCTGATGCCGCTCCGGTGACGATCGCGACCTTGCCTGCCAACTCGTCACCCATTTCCTGTCCCTTCCCGCCTCGCCGTCGAGACTTACACTGCTGCGGCGGATGTCAGCGTGTCGTCGCAACGGTTTCAGTGTCGGCGTGATCCCCGGCGAAAAACTCCAACAGAAGCCGGTTGACGGCCGGCGGCTGTTCGATCTGCGGGCAGTGGCCCGCAGAGGGAATCACCACCGAACGCGCACCCGGAATCTGCGCCGCGATCTGCGCCGCCCAACCGGGCGGCAGCAATTTGTCGCACGAACCCTCCACCACCAGGCTTGCGACGCCGATGCGCGAATACGGCCGTGCACTCGAGGGCCGCGACGGCGGCGCCACCCCCGGACGGCGGAACCGCGCGGCCGCAACCGACTCCCACGCACCCGGCTCGATGCTCGATTCGTAGCGTCGCCGAACGTAGTCCTCGTCGGCGGGCAAAGTAGCGTCGTAGAACAGCGCCTCGACGATCCGCCGCATGCCCGACATCGTGGCGTCGTAATCGTAAAGCGCATCGACGTGGGCGTTGCGCTGGATCTCACCGCCGCCGCAGATGGTCACGAGACTGCGCATTGGCAGCGACGGTGAGCCCGACGTCGCGTCGACGAGGAGGTTGATGGCGCCCATCGAGTTTCCGACGAAATGCGCCGAATCGAGGCCTAATTCGGCGCAGAAACGCGCGATGTGCCTGATCCGCATGCCACGCGCGTCGTTGAAGTCGATCACTTTGGCCGACTGACCGTAGCCCAGCATGTCTGGGGCAAGCACGCGATGATGCGCGGCGAGGGCGCTGATGTTGTGCTCCCAGCCGATCTCGGCGCTGGCGCCGAACTCCCCGCCGTGTAGCAGCACGACAGGATCACCTTGTCCCGCCTCGAGATAGCTGGTGACGAGACCGTCAACCTCAACGGTTTTCCGCTGCACGGCTCAGGTCACTCCGCCCGCGGAACGCGCAAACGTCACCATCTGGTTGGCCATCATCTCGAGCTGGCTCTTGATCGTGGCGTCGATCAATTCGCCGTTCTCGTCCCAGATCTGGTCCGCGGAGTTGATCGCCACCCCGAGGGGCGTCGGCCAGGCGCGAAGCGAGTGTCCGATGTTGCGAAGATGGCTGAGCGTGCCGACGGCTGCCTGCCAGCCGTACGCGCAGGTGATGCAGCCCCACGGCGTGTTGTCCAGATAGACCCGCGGGTCATCGTGCAGGTCTTCGATGTAGTCGAGCGCGTTCTTGATCAAGCCGGACACGCTGCCGTGATAGCCCGGCGAGGCCACCACCACGGCATCGGCGTCTCGAAGCGAGCCGACCAGCTCCGCGGCCTTCGGGGTGCGTTCGAGCTCGTGCGGGCTGTACATAGGCATGTCAAGGTCTTTGCCGCAGTACAGTTTGACGCGCCCGCCCTGCCGCTCGACGGCTGCCAGGCAGTACCGCAGGGCCCGTTCGGTGGTCGAGTTCGGCCGCAACGTCCCGCCGATCCCGACGACGAGCGGTCCGGCGGTAGTTGCGCTGCCTGCGGTCATAATGGCCCTTACTTGATTGCAATCGGATTCACTGGAGACCCCACGCCGCCGGTCACACGCAGCGGCGCTGCGATGAGCTGGAATTCGTAGACACCGTCTGCCGCGCAGTCGGCGGCCAACGCGGTGAGGTCCCAGTATTCGCCGAGCATCAATCCCATGTCGCGCAGACACAGCATGTGCATCGGCAGAAACACACCGTCGACGCCCGACCTCGGGTTCTCGACCATCAGATTGTCCGCGGCCACCGCCGCGACCTCGTGATCGTGCAGCCACGACGCGCACCGCCAGTCCAGCCCGGCCCCGGGCTCGCCCCCGTCACCGGTTTCCAGAAACCGTCCCCACCAACCAGTTCGGACCAACACGACGTCACCCCGCCCGACGGTGACCCCCTGCGTCCGCGCCGCCGAGTCGAGTTCGTCGGGAGTGATCGGGTCCCCGAGCTCACAGAAGACCTCGGCACCGCGCAGCGCGCAGATGTCGAGCAGCACGCCGCGTGACACGATGCCCTTGACATCCACCTTGTCGATGCCGCAATGAAACGCCCCGAGGCTGGTCACCGAGCTCGCCGGGAACCCGTTGTAGAGCCGGTCGTCGTAGTAGACGTGGGACAACGCGTCCCACTGGGTGGCCGCCTGCAGCGACATCACGATCATGTCGTCGTTGAAACGCATCGGGCCGCTCTCGTAGTACCCGCTCAACTCGCCGGCCAGCGGATTGCGCAACCACTTCGGCCCGTACTCGATCAAGGTGTTGGCGTCACCGCCGTCGATGGTCATCACGTGCAGCGGGTTCTGCCGGAACCGAAACGCTCCCTGGGGTCCCGACGAGCCGAAGTCCACGCCGAGCGGCAAGACCTTTCCACGTTTGACCAGGCTCGCCGCCTCGAGCACCTTTTCCGCCGTGATGAAGTTCAGCGTCCCGAGTTCGTCGTCGTCGCCCCACCGGCCCCAGTTGCAAACATCGTCGGCGACGCGCCGAAAATCGCTCATACTGGCCATGTTTCACCTCCCCAAATACTGCCGGCAATCTGCGCACCCACGTTTCCGCCGTCCACCCACAGCACCTGGCCGGTGATGTAGCCGGCAGCTTGACTGTTGAGGAAGGTCAACACCGCGGCCTGCTCGGCGGGTTCGGAGACCCTGCCGAGCGGCTTTCGAATCGAGTCGAGGTAATCCTGGCCGTACGCCGACCGGAGCTGGTCGAGGATCGGGGTCTCGGTCACGCCCGGTCCTGTGCAATTGATCCGAATCCCGCGGGCGCCCAGTGGGACGGCATTGCGCATGCAGTACAGGATGATCGCTTCCTTCGACAATCGGTAGCCGCCGTCGGCCAGCGCATCGGGATGGCGCTGACACCACGCGATGCCCTCGTCGAAGGTTGCGGTGTTCACCAGGCCGGCCGTGGTGTCGCTGTGCTCGAGATACCCGGAAGCTGCCAGCGACGACACCCCGACGATGGACGACCCGGGAGGCATCGTCGGAATCAGCGCCTCGGTGAGATGCCGCATACCCACGAAGTTGATCGTGACGACCAGCAGCGGATCACCGATACCCGACGACACCCCAGCGACGTTGAACAGCGAATCGACCTGGCCTCCGATCGACGATGCAGCGTGCTGAATCGACGCCGGATCGCTGAGGTCTGCACAGTGAAACTCCTTGAGTTGCGCCGTGGGACGTCGCCTGTCGAGTCCGACGACTTCGGCGCCGAGCTCGGTGAGCTGCCGCGCGACGTGCTCGCCAATACCCGAGGCACACCCGGTGACCACCGCGCGGCGACCATCGTAGCGCCAGAGGTCGTCAATCTGTCCCATTGCTCATGAGTTTCCCACTCGGTCCGCAGCAGGGTTCCTGCTGGCCCAGCCCTCTCCTGATTTGAGTTTGCGGGCAGCTTGTTCGATGCCGGCGTTCATCTCGTCCATCGCCAAGGACACCTCGTTGGCGGTGTAGTTCTCACGACCGGTGGGCAGACCACCGAACGCGTAGGTCTCGTCGAACTCCGGGGCCGTGGATGCGGGCCGCCGGGCCTGGGCCTTCTCGATGATCGGCGCCAGCCGCTTGGCCTTCTCGGCCACCCCCTTTTCGTCACGCACGATGAACTCGGGCAACACGTGCTTGCCCATCAACTCGATCGATTCCATCGTCGCTTCGTGGCTGCGCGGGGTGAGCAGCAGGATCAGTTCGTCGACGCCGCTCTCTTCGTAGCCACGCAGAAACTCGCGCACCGTGGCCGGGCTGCCGATCGGCCCCCGGCCCGGGCCGTACACGATCGACGGATCCTTCTCGATCTCCTCGAGATGCCGCCTCCAGACACCGGTCCGTCCAGGCGTGTGCATTCCGGTCATGTAGTAGTGCATGATGCCGAAAGCGAAGAAACCACCGCCCATTCCGAGCCGCTCCACGGCTTGCTCATCGGTGGGGGCCACCATCATCGACAGATCGCCGCCGATGGCAAGGATATTGGGGTTCATCTGCGGCGTGACGGGAGCGCAGTTCTCCTCGAACTCTTTGTAGTAGCCGTTGACTCGCTCCGTGAGTGGCCCCGGTCCGGTGTAGGCGAAACTCAAGGCGCCCAGGCCCCTCTGCGCCGCCATCTGCACCGAGGCGGGCCGGGTGCACGCGACCCACACCGGCGGGTGCGGCTTCTGCAGCGGCTTGGGAACCACATTGCGTGGCGGCATTTCAATGTGTTGACCCTTGAAGCCGGTGAACGGCTCCTCCATCATGCACCGGATCGCGACTTCGAGAGCCTCTTCCCACATCGCGCGTTTGTCGGCGGGATCGATCCCGAACCCGCCGAGCTCGCCCACCGACGACGACTCTCCGGTTCCGAACTCCACTCGGCCATTTGAAATGAGGTCAAGCGTGGCGATGCGCTCCGCAACCCGGGCCGGGTGGTTGACGGCCGGGGGAAGATGCATGATCCCGAATCCGAGCCGAATGTTCTTGGTGCGCTGGCTCGCGGCGGCGAGGAAGATTTCCGGTGCAGTCGAATGACAGTATTCCTCGAGGAAGTGGTGTTCGGTCAGCCACACGGTGGAAAACCCGGCTTTGTCGGCGACCTCCACCTCGTCGAGCCCGTCGTGAAAAAGCTTGTGCTCGTCGTCCGGCGCCCATGGCCGCGGCAATGGGAATTCGTAGAACAGCGAGATTTTCATTTCGTTACCTTCCGATGTGAATCAACCGAACGATCGTCTTTCGCCCTGTCGGCGATGTGTTGTGCCGCTATGTAGCCGAACGTCATCGCCGGCCCGATGGTGGCGCCGGCACCGGCGTAACTGCGGCCCATCACGGCCGCGGACGTGTTGCCCACGGCGTAAAGACCTTTCACGAGCGAGTCGTCGGCGCGCAGGACTCGCGCGTATTCGTCGGTGCGCAGGCCCCCGGACGTGCCGAGGTCGCCGAGGATGATCTGAAACGCGTAGTACGGCGGCCTGGTCAGCGGATGTAGATTCGGGTTGGGCAGAGTCGGGTCGCCGTAGTAGTTGTCATAGGCGGAATCGCCGCGGTTGAAGTCGTCGTCGTGGCCCTTGCGCGCCAACTCGTTGAAGCGCTCGGCGGTGCGGCGCAGCGCATCTGCCGGGACGCCGATCTTGGCGGCGAGTTCGCCGAAGTCGCGGCCTTCGTGGACGACACCGGATTCCAGCCATGCCGCCGGGATCCTGCGGCCGGTGGGGACCGGCGCGAACGGCACCTTCGGAATGGGGAGGTGCCCCGCGACCACATACCGGTGAAACGACCGGATGTCGGTGATCAGCCAGCACGGGATGTGTGTGACGCCGGTGTTGTGGCCCTCGATCATCGCGTGCGCGAAGTCCATGTAGGGCGCCGCTTCGTTGATGAATCGCTTACCCTGGCCGTTGACGACGAACTGCGACGGCATCATGCGCTCGTTGAGCATGAATTGCAGGCGACCGTCCGGCCATTGGATGGCCGGGAACCACCACGCCTCGTCCAGCAGGTCGGTCGAGCCGCCGACCTTCTCCCCCGCCCGGATGCCGTCGCCCATCGCCAGCGGGTTGCCGAAGCTCCAATCCCTCTCCAGGATCGGCAGGTACTGCCTTCGCCATTCCATGTCGTGGTCGAAGCCGCCGGTCGCCAACACGACGCCGCCCCGGGCACCGATGCGACGATTCTTGCCGTCGCGCTCGATCACCGCGCCGGTGACCGCGCCGTCGATGTCGGTGATCAACTGCGTCATCGGCGAGTCGAGCCACAGCGGAATCCCGCGGTCTTTCATCGCCAGCCGCAGCCGCGCCGCCAGTGACTGTCCGATCGCGGCCATCCGGTCGCCGAACACTCGCGCCCGGAACATCCGCCAGATGAGTTTGACGAGGACGGCCTTGCCTTGCCACGACTGCCGCACCTGATAGAACAGTCGAAGATCCTTGGGACCTAGCCAGATTCCCCTCGGCGCCAGCGCCAATGGTGCCAGGAGGTGCTGCTCATCGTCACCGAGTTTGCGCAGATCCAACGCCGGCACGTTGATCGTGCTGCCACGCGCAGAGCCGCCCGGCAGCTCCGGGTAGTAGTCGGCGTAGCCAGGCTTCCAAACGAACTCGAACCACGGGCTGGTCTTCTCGAGGAACGCCATCATCTTTGGCGCCGCGTCGACGTACTGCCGCAGCCGTGCCTCGCTGACCAGTCCATCGGTGATCCGCCCCAAATACTCGAAAACCCCGTCGGGAGAAGGCACGTAGCCCTCTCGCCGCTGCGCGGGCGCACCGGGCACCCAGATGCCGCCTCCCGACAGCGCGGTCGATCCGCCGAACTGCGAACCCTTTTCAACGACAAGGGTGTCTAATCCCGACGCGTCGGCGGCCAGGGCCGCCGTCATGCCGCCACCGCCGGAACCGACGACGAGCACGTCGACGACGTGGTCGAACGATTCACTCACTGCTGGGCCTCGCACTTCTGACAGCAAAACCCGCGATCAGCTCGGGTGCGGCGCGGTAGTAACGGACTGCTGTCTCGTACGGTCCCCGGCTGGCCAGCGCCGCGAAAGCCGCTACCCAAGTGCGGATCTCGTGCGCCGAGTTGCCGGCCTCCCGGGCGATCCAGTCGTTGGACCAGGCGTCGAATTCGGTCAGGTCGCCGCGATCGAGAATGTCGAGAACGCGATGATCCCATTCGGGGTTGAGCGGCCGCAGCGGCCCCCGCCCCTGCGCGAACTTCTGCGCCATGTCCATCACCGCCACCTGCCGGGCCTGGCGCTGCGCCGACGTCATCGGCTCCCCATGAACGATACGGCCCAGGGCGCCCGGCGGTGCGCTGGCCAATGTCGGCACGGGCGGATCGTGCGACAGCCCGCCGGATCCCACCAGCAAGACCCGCTTGTTCAGCGTCGCGGCGAAGTTGCCGACCGCGGCGCCCAGCGCCCTCGCCCGCTTTAGCGGAGCCAGCGGTGTGGCAACGGAATTGATGAAGATCGGGATGATGGGACGTGCCGCCGCGTCACCGAACAAGGTCTGAAGGGGTTGCACGGTGCCGTGGTCGACCTCCATGCAGGCAGAGATCGCGATGTCCACACCCGCATCCAGGATCGCCGTCGCGCATGCGGTGGCGATGTCCCCGGCCACATTGAGGGGTCCCTCCTGCGTTTCGAAATCACCGACGCCGGCGGCGTTCGTCCCGATGCAGAACGGCGGCATCAGGCGGTAGAAGAAACCGTTGTAATGGTCGGGCGAAAAGATCACGACCAGCTCGGGGTCGTACTCGCGCACGAACGCTCGAGCGTCGCTCAGCGCGACGTTGATGTCGTCAAGGAGATCCTGCGACGGTCCGGGAAGGTTCAGTAGCGGGCTGTGCGACATACAGCACAGAGCCAGTGACGCCATCGGAACGTGAGCCTCCTCCCTGAGTCAGATAGAGGACTTTGAACAGCGATGCGCTGACCTCAGACGCAAGCTGTGCGATGCACGCGCCGGCGATGCAACGGTCGGGGCGCAAGAACAGCACGGATTCGGTGTGCGCGTCGAACCACGACTTCAGCCCGCCGCACCGATCCCCGACGATTACGACATCCGGGTCGTCGTGGCCCGTCCAGTGCAGCTGGGTGAGCGGCCGCGCCTCAACGAACCTGGCTCCCAATGTCTTCCACCGCCCGAACGCGTCCCCGAGTAGCGCGCGGGGGTTGTTGTTCCAGCACAGAACCGCGAACCCGGCTCCCAGCACGTCGTCGAGCAGAACGTCCTGACGGTCGCGGGTGTCGACGCGGGGCTGGACAAAGAGTGTGCCCGTCGGCGACGTCTCCGACCGGGGCTCGTCATGAAATACCGCACCCTGCTCGTATCGGGGCATCGGCTTGAACCGCATCTCCAGCACGTACCGCTTGAGGTTCGGCACCACCGATGCGGCGCGTATCACGCGGTCGCGCAGCGTCGCAACACGGCGATTGGTCGGTGAGATCACCCGTCCTACCGTTGTGGAGAGGTCGATCATCGCCCTCGCGTGTTTGCGCCGCTCGATGTCGTAGGTGTCCAGCAGCGCATCCTCGGCCTGACCGTTCACGACGGCGGCCAGTTTCCAGCCGAGATTCGCCGCGTCGCGGATGCCGCTGTTGTAGCCCTGCCCCTGCCAGACGGGCATCAGGTGCGCGGCGTCGCCGGCGAGCAGCAGTCGGCCACTGCGGAAGGCGCCCGCGATCCGCGAGTGGTGGGTGTAGACGCGGTGCCGTATCACGTCGACCCGGTCCGGATGTGGGACGAGCCGCCCGAGCATGCGCCGGACGAACTCTGGCTCCTCCGCCTGTTCGTCTGATTCACCGGCGTGAATCATGAACTCAAACCGTCGGATTCCGTGAGCGATGGAGATGGAGGCGTACGGGCGTGCGGGGTCGGCGCCGACTTCGCTGTTGGGATGACCGAGGGGATCGTTCACGACGTCGATGACGAGCCAGCGTGTCGGTGAGGTGGTGCCGTCGAAGGACACGCCCATCAGCCGCCGGGTTGCGCTGCGGCCGCCATCGCAGCCAACAACGTAGCGCGCCTTCACGGTTGACATAATCTCGCCGGACAACACAACGGTGACCCGGTCGGCGGATTCCTCGCAGGCTTCCATTCGGTGGCCCCAGCGCACCTGGACGTGGTCGAATCTGTCCAGACCGCTGAGCAATTCAGCATCGACCATCGGCTGGACGAAGCCGTTGCGCTTGGGCCACCCGAAACGGGCATCGGGCGGCGCCATCTCGGCGAGCAGCCGATGGTTGGCGTCGAAGAACCGCAGTATCTGGTTGGGCACGGTGTGCGGCAGGATCCGCTCGACCAGGCCGATGGACTGAAACGTGCGCAGCGCCTCGTCGTCGAGCCCGACGCCGCGGGGATAGTCGATCAGCGTGTCACGTTCTTCTACAACGATCGTCCGGACGCCCTGCGAGCCAAGGATGTTCGCGAGAGTCAGCCCCACGGGCCCTGCCCCGACGATGACGACGTCCGGTTCGGTGCTCATTATCAGCGCCCCAGCAGGAAGTCGATGTGCAGTCGGTTGAACGTCTTGGCGTCCTCGTACTGCGGCCAGTGACCGCAGCCGGCCATCACCTCGAACCGCGCGCCCGGAATCATTGACGCGATCCGGCGGCCCTCGCTGACGTCTGCGGTGGGGTCGTCGCTGGTCCACAGCACCAGTGTCGGCGCGGTGATTGCCCCGTACTCGTTCGGCCCGAGAAGATTGCGCGACCGGATGTCGGGATCCTGCAACGCCACGATGTCCCGCATCGCCGCGACGAAGTCTGGTTGGCGGTACACCCGTTGCCGGCTCGCAACGATGTCGTCGTAGCCCTTCGACTTGTCCGCCATCAACCATTTGATCCGCGCCTGCACCGTTTCCCACGTCGGGTTCTCGGCGGCGGCCATCGACAACGTGATGATCCGTTTCATCACCTCGGGGTCGGCCTGCGAGCCCCCGGCGGTGTTCAGCACCAGCCTCTCGACCCTGTCCGGATGGTCGATTGCGGCGCGGGCCGCCACCCAGCCGCCCAGCGACTCTCCGCTGATGTTGGCCCGCCGGGCACCGATCTCATCGAGCACGGCGATCAGGTGCTCGACGTAGTGCCTGATCTCCAGCGGGTGTCCCGGCTTGTCGGTGTAGCCGTGGCCGAGCATGTCGATCGACCAGGTCGAGAAGTGTTCGGCGTGGGCCTCGAGGTTGCGGACGTAGGCCTCGGCATGGCCCCCGGATCCGTGCAGCAGCACGAGCACAGGACGGCTCGGATCACCGGCATGCAGGTAGCGCGTCCGCACGCCGCCGGCATCGAGGTAGCCCTGCGAGAACGGGACGCCCTGGAGATCACTCCAGACGCTCTCGTACTCCGTCACCTCCGCGGCTCCTGTCTGCGATTATGAGATTCTCACTTTACGCGAATCTGCCGTGCTAATATCGCACAGTGATGTGCACTATCTATAGAGCATCACTCTGGGTCTGATGTCTGTCAAGGGACGGGGCGACGGTTCCCCGATCGGCGCGCCCGGTTCGCAGACCCTGGCCAGGGGGCTGACCATCCTGCAGGTGGTCGCCACGTCTCGGGTGGGACTCACGGTGCAGGAGGTCGCCGATCACGTCGGTGTGCACCGGACGATCGCCTACCGCCTGCTCAGCACGCTGGCGCAATTCCGCCTGGTGGCCAAGGGAGAGGACGGGCGCTACCGGTCGGCGGCCGGTCTCGCCGTGCTCGGCGCATCGTTCGACAACAACGTTCGCCAACTGTGCATGCCGACGCTGCGCGCGGTGGCGGACGATCTCGGCACCACGGTTTCGCTGTTGATCGCCGAGGGTGATCAGCAGGTGGCGATCGCAGTCATCGTCCCCAGCCGCGTGTCCTACCAATTGTCCTTCCATGAGGGCAGTCGCTACCCACTCGATCGCGGGGCTGCCGGGATCGCGCTGCTCGCGAGCATGCCGCCGCGGCCGGGCGAGCGGGCTCTCGTTCCGCAAACCCGGGAGCAGGGTTGGGTGATCACCCACGGCGAGATCGAGCCCAACACCTACGGTCTGGCGGTGCCCGTACACCGGCGCGCCCCGTCACCGCCGACCTGCATCAACCTCATCTCTCATCGGGAGGACGTGGTGATGCGCGGCAAGGACGCGGTCGTCAGGGCGGCCAAGCAACTGTCGGAAATCCTCAGCTGAAAGAAAGAGGCCGCAGCAAGTATGAAGCCAAAGCCCGCGTGTGATCAGGAGACGGATGTCGTCGTATTGGGCAGCGGCGCCGCAGGTCTCACCGCGGCGCTGACCGCATCGGTGAACGGGGCGTCGGTCGAGATCTACGAGAAGGCCGCGACCGTCGGTGGCACGAGCGCGGTCTCCGGCGGGATTGTCTGGATCCCGGCGCATCGGCGATTGCCTGACGAAGAACTGACCGTGGCCGACGCGATGAGTTACCTGCGGGCACAGTCGCTGGGCTCG
>Ga0153922_1000172_pt1 | contig 26719 bp, 27 predicted proteins | sample TSNJ006MetaG_FD_104723 | JGI IMG/M metagenome (GOLD analysis project Ga0153922, IMG submission 104723) | Attine ant fungus gardens microbial communities from New Jersey, USA - TSNJ006 MetaG | ecosystem: Host-associated > Fungi > Mycelium > Unclassified | place: USA: New Jersey, Brendon T. Byrne... | reverse complement strand
CTAACAGACAACCCTGGAGCGTTTGCTTGGTCAAGCAACATCACTTAACGTGGGGTGCTATCACGGAGTCATTGAGTGCTGCTCCTTTATTCCTGTTTCTTCTCTCCTTTTCTCACCTCTCTTGTGTCTGGATCAGTTGTGAGTGATCTGGGTTTTATTTCCAATTTTTTGTTAGGCTTCTCTTTGTAATTTTGGACTGTGTATTGTAGGGTACTAGATACTTTACCGCAGACTGCGATCGAGCACTGCGTTATAAATTTATGATTAAGAAAAAAAAAAAAGTTGGCACATGATACAATGACAAAAATAACGAAACCCTACAGTAGAACATGACTTCGTGTCGAGTGAGCCAGTTCCACACAACAGATATTAACTTCCTATTATACATTCTAGAGACAGTGGAAAATCTCAGTGATTAACATATGATCTTCGGTGGCCATGCCAGCAAGTAATAAGATGACTCATTGTTCAACAGCATTTCACCTAATCCAGTGAGAGCCAACAACCTCAGCATCCAAGACAACGACTGAGGTGTCTAACTGGGTATAAATAATCTACACTAACTAGCCGAGAACAGATTCAGTAAAAATGTTAGATAGACTAATTACATAGTCACAAAGAGTAGTGAAAAATGACAAATGACACTAAAACAAAAAATGATTATGAATACTGTACTGAAATGAATGTGGACAAGTTTACAAAATTCCAATAGTTTTTCAAGCACCATGAACTTGGCCAGCTTTCAGTAATCGATCTACAGCATTTCCTGAAGGTGAAAACAGCGGGATAGAATTAAGAGATAAGATGGGCCACAAGACTTGCCTGGATTTTGCTGGAGCCGTTTAGAGTGGGATGTTGAAATGAGCTCAAGGCTGTACCAATATGAGTTAGTGAGGCTGGCGATGTTGTGGGAGACAGCTGGTAGTAATGTAATCCAGTGAACTGACCTTGGACTGCTACAGGTGATTATGTAATTCAGCCTCAAGACCAGTCGACAACCATAGTATATTCTCTACAAAGGCAATATGTTCAAGGGAGATAGCGGTCTTGATGTTGTGAGCTGCTAGAAGTCCTTGTCACGGAGTGCCAATATTGCGATCACACGAGATGCATCAGCCGCGCTTCTGACATCGAATAGATTTCGACTGGTGTGTTCTCATCTGCTGCTACCTTTTCTTCATTCTGTTATTATTCCGATGATTGTTCGGGTTCGCGTGTGTTCTTCTCTTGTCAAATCATATTTTGTGCAGAGACCGAGTCTGTCAAGCTGGACCCTGGTGTAATCACTAGACAGAGCCATAATGATAGCAGCAGGAGACAAGCGAGAATATCTGGTTGTGTGTGGCAGATTTGTGTGTGTTTGCTCCAGTTTGCGGCCCTTGAGTTGCGCTCGTTATGGTCTGGCTGAACCATGAAACGCTCGTCGCCAACGCCGACAACATTCTCGGGCATCTCTAATTACCGCACAACCACTCACCGTGCACAGGCTCCCATTGACTATCGCTCGGTCTCGCGCATTCATCACAGCGAGCTCAGCCGCTATCTCGCCGATTACCTCGCCAAAGGTCCTGCACTTCCCGTCTCGGCATCGCACCCATGCTGATCCTCTTCCTCCAGCTCCCCCAAACTCTCGGACAACTGCTCGCCAGAAACTCACTAGGCTCACCATCCAGCAGTTTCATGAGCTCTCAACCGATGTGTATGACGAGCTCGTGCGCAGAAAGCAAAATGATCAAGGTGTGCGAGCATCCTTCACTTGCATCAATTTCGTGGACTCATCTTTGTACAGAGCCTTTTCTTCCGGTCAGGGAAGAATTTCATCCCAAGCGTAATCAAGCACGCCAGAAACTCGCAACCCTTCCCTCCTCCCGGTTTGAAGACCTCTCCAGTGATGTCTACTTTGAGTTGGTCCGCCGATACCCTGAATTCAAAGAGGATGTATGTGGCATAGCAACAGTTTCAATTCTCTACCTTGTTGCTGAGGCTTCTTTGTTCTCTTCTCAGCCTTCAGGGGGCCGCAATTCCCAGTCATCAACCTATGACGACTACCCTGCGCCCGGATTCCCTAGCAATTCTACATCACGCCCTCGTTCCCGACCCAGCTCACACACCCCGGTTCGTGCGTCCTCAGATCGAGAACAAGGTAGTGGCTATAGGGCGAGTCAGCGCCCATCTGAAGACAGGAGACAATTGAATGAAGATTATCAAAACCCTGGACGGACAAGCGAAGATAAATACAGGAGGCCAGACGATTTGTTTGCTGCTCGCGATTCTGACGTTGGGTTTGGTGCTTCAGATCCCTCGAAATCTGCCCAGTCACAGGAGTTCAACGGCCTACGACGATCAGAGGATCGCGATCATCGCAGTGGATATGTACGACAACCAAGTGCGGCCGTAAGTACCAGTGGTAATAGTGACACAACCACATCCACTGTCCTTGCTGCACAAAGTGCGACTGCCATCAGTGGTATCATAATTCCTACAAAAAGTACAATCGAAGAGGAGGATATTAAGATTCCATATGGTCAGGACAAGAGAGAAAGCGGGAGCACGACAATGGATGAACGAAGCGGTGAGATCCTGAGCTATCGCGATATTCGTAGAGGCACATATATCATCGATGGGGAGCCTGATAGTGCCAGCGATTATCCCAGTCCAATGTCTCCACGAAGTCCCCCAGCCGGCCTAGGTGGACTTGCGGCTAGACTAAGGAACGTGGGAGGAGACGACGACGACGATCCTGGGCGGAGGAGCGGGGGCGAAGAGTATTTCAGTCAGTCGTCTGTGAGTTTGGATGGCGCCGGTTCTGGCCTAGGGATGAGGATGAGAAGCAGTCTATCCGAAGAGCAGGAGAAGATGAAGAGAGATTACGACTACAAAATCGCCACCATGCAAAGCCAGATTTCCAACCTCTTACGCGACCTGGAGGCAAACACAATAGTGGAGAAGAAGAGAAAGGAGGAAGAGGCAACCCTGAAAGCCAGAATCGAAGAGTCGGAGAGTCTACGTCGAGTGAGTCTTTTTTCCCAATTGAATATTATTAACTGAAAATGGTCGGGAATACAGCGGTTGGAGGAGCGCACAAACACTATTCTTTCTCTTCAAAAGGAACTGGACGACTTGAAAGAAACCAGACAGAGGGATAAAGAAAGGGACTCCAGACGAATGCAGGACGACTCGGATGAATTGCAAATTCTACGCCATCGAATTGAAGAACTTGAGCAAAATAAACAGGACCTACAAATGCAGGTGAGATTCATCGGGATGTCTCCTTCCAGATGTTCGCCAATCACGTCCATAGACTGATCAGCAAGTTGTAGACCAACTTCGGTCTGATATAGAGGGTCTTATCACTGAACTCGGTGACCTCTCGCGGCGTAATGACGAGTTGATGGCTGCCAAGGAGAATGATCTTAATGTCATTAGGGATCTTGACTCTCAGCTGAAAGAATATAAGCAAAAATATGAACAAGCAAAGACCGAACTTCGGAGTGTTAAAGGTAGGTTTAGCTTGGTGTGGTCATCATGGGAGTTCTGATTTAACCGCATAAATAGCGACTTCACAATTGTATTCTCAAGGTATCAGAGTTGAGCGACTCGAGGATCGATTACCGGTATCATCGGAAGGCGGCATTTTAGATATCCACATTACAGCTTTCATCTCTGCTATTGACAGTCTCCTTGTCGCAGGGCGGAGCAATGCCCCAACACGTGTACTTTCACCAATGAAAGCTGTCGTCAATGCAGTGACTAATATTCTCGATAACACACGAGCATTTGAACGTCGTCCCGCACGTGAGCACGCAGACATCGACATCGAAGCGCTTCGAGCCCTTCGGGAGCGCATTGATGCGACAATGAGCAACCTCGTAGCTGCGTCCAAAACGCATGCAACGAGCTCTGGAATGTCGCCTGTCAGTCTACTAGATGCCGCCGCGAGCCATGTTTCGACGTGCATCAGCGGTGTTGCGAAGACTTTGTTAATCAGGAAAGCTACGCAAGCAGAAGTTGAGCAGTTTCAATATTCAACGATGTCTGTGAATCCCTCCTTAATCTCCGGGACTTCACCATCCCCTTCCAACTTTATTCCTATGCGCACAACCGAGGAGTTGAGATCAGTTGGGGGATTAGGTGGCGGACATGATAGAAAGGCTAGCTCTGTATCAACTTCAAGCAGAGGGATGGGGCGCTTTACAGAGTCCCCCGTCGCTATGCCATCTTACTTGAGTACCAATGGTGGCGGTGGAAAAGGGTCCCTTCGACCAATGTCCGACCAGAGTAGCTCGGAACAGACTAACTCGCCCCCGCCGATCTTCGATAGAACTCCTGGTGGTCAGGAAGCAGGGAGTGATGATTCAGGAATCGGAGAAGGACCTGAGGATCCTTGGTTCGAACTCAAGGTAGATCTTCATCGCTTTGTCGACTGTGATAGATTGTTACTAAACGCGGCTACAGTCCTATCTCGATGCACAGACTGAATCTATAGTGTATTCCATCCAAAGTGTGCTTTCTGGTGTTCGAAATCCAACGCCATCCACGTCCGTTCTCCATGACAATATCACTCAAATCATCACGATTGTGTCGAGCATTGTTGCGGTCTGTAAAGACAATATTCCAGCTGCTTCGGTCCAGCAAGGTCAGGAACTTCTAAATGAGTTGAGCGAACATGCCACCAGATTGAGTGAAGTACAAGAGATGACGGAATTGACTAAAGAATCGAGACAAACGATGGCCAAGTCGAGTTTTGCGATTGCGAATGCCATGAAGGGGTTGATGAAGCTTTGAGAGGTGACATGATCCAGGGTTGCTTCTCAATCGTGATGATACCGTTTTCCGTCAAAAGCTTATACCGTTAATCTTTTTTTCTACTATCTTTCGCATTCTTGTCGCCAATATATGTAGTCTAGAATTTCTCTCAAAGCAATGGTCTCATTATCAACATTCAATCTCTATAATTTCTCATCTTTGCAGCTTGCTTTTGTGTGCCATGTGTACCATAGACAATTCTGTTCAACTTGGACTACACTGCTGGCTGGTGACTCTGAGGTTCGGCTAATATATCTACCCTATCAGGTCCACGAGCCCGCAATCAACATACTTGCACGTTCAGCAAATCCCCAAATTGAAACTTGAGTATGCCCACTCGGCGTTGAAGGCTGCCATTTTTCATCAGAAAAAGCCAAGATGTCTATAAGCAGAATCACTCACCAAAACAGATGCATCAACAACACGCAGACCTGTTGTTCCTTTGACTCGAAAATCAGGGTTGACTACTCCCCATCCGGCGTCACGACCTGACATTGAGGCAGAGCCTACACCATGCAAAAACGGTGACGCGACAGAGTGTAAGAAGTCATCGAGGTCTCCATCAAGCTGCACGTCCTCGGTAGGCACGACTGTTCCAAACACGGAATATTTGAAGGCAGGAGCTGAATATAATGAACGAGCACTTTGGATTCCTTCCCGTAAAATTGCTACATCGACAGGATTTGATAAGAAACCAAAATCTATTATTGGATAATCGAAGGGATTTGAGCTGTTAAGGGTAACAGAACCACCTGAACATGGTGTTAGCTCAATCTGATTGATCTATGGCAAGTTCGGAACGCACGCGAGAGAGGATGAAGATTAGCCACAAGGATCTGGATAGTAACATTTGTACCTAGAACATTGCGATGGTGGTCAAATCTTTCACTCTTCAACACTGTATTGTGCATCTACTCACCTGGAGGAGGAGCAGGAAAGTCGATGGCTGTCTGAGGTAGCTGTGAGCTTATCTGTGAATAGACCATTTCAATGTGTGGCGAGTTCTTTCCCGGAGACGGATCAGTGAAATTGTTCTGGCTAAATGGCGGGGCATCATCTGGGAATCGCACATAGATGATATGGTTGAGATGGCCTGGTAAACTCAGAGGTCCAGTTCTTGTGGCATTCCATTCCGCAAGAGCCGTATCCCTGTCAAAACTACAGCAATCCAAATCAAGCTGAACACAACGATGTGCTATATATGAACAACTCACTCAGTATCCTGCAGTGTGGTATTGAACATGACCAACGATGCCACCTGGTCTGTGAGGTTCTTGCCCACACTCGGATTATTGACTATGGTCTTAATCTTTAGGGCTTGCAACTCGTTGTGATCTCCAATTCCTGAATTTAACAAAATTTGCGGAGTACCAAAGATTCCACCCGCAACAATCACTTCTTTTCTCGCGACGATATGTTTCCTAGGACTGTTTACGTCGACTGCAAACTCGACCCCTCTAAAGTGAGATTCACTGCCTACAGGGAGTACACGGGTGACCTGTGTATTCAGTAAAACATGCAAATTGTTCCCCGCTGGTTCTATGTACGCGGTAGCAGCGCTGCTTCTCTCTCCCTTGTGGTCGATGGAAAATTGGTTCCATGCTATGATCGTTCCCAGTGTTTAAAAAAAACCTTGGATAAACCAGGAAAAACTCACCGATCCCAATCGGGCTTCCATTGTTCATATCAAGTAAGTATGGGAACTCGTTTGGCAGATCTTGTGTTGTCTGTAGGAGCATCTCGTTGATTGAGTGGTTATTGTAGGGTGCAGTATTGGACACGGCCCCTCTATGACCGTGAACAGATGGATCAATATGCCCCTTTTCAGTTTGGTTTTCCGAATCCTGAACCAGCTTTTCACTCTAGTAATTCCCTTGTAGGTGAGTGACACATTCATTACATTCTGACTATCACAAAAGCTTACTTTGAGTAAAAAAGGCATCATCCTATCCCAGCTATACGCATCGTCCCCTATAATTTCCGCCCATTGGTTCCAATCATCCTTTGATCCTCTTGTGTATACCAATCCATCTTTGTTGGGAGAATCAAACCTGATCAGCCGATCCTTTCAATACCCCTAGTCACTTACTGTGGGAACTACATCCTCCAAGCAACTTCCCTCGGGAATAACCAGGACCTCGTCCATTCAGCCCAGCTTGGGGGCTGACTGTATAGTTCCAATCAACGCGAGTGTGAGGGACTTCACGACAGAGACCTGGAACTTGCGTCGCAAAAATGTCGCGGTTCCTGGATGACGATAGCAAAAGAAAAACATCTAGTCCACTTTTGAACGGTCTAGGACCCTGAAAGGAACGTACGATGGACCAGCTTCGATAACTAGAACGTTCCATTTTGAGTTTTCGGCCAGGCGGCCTGCAACTGCACTACCTCCAGTACCACCTCAGCAATGACATATTAGATTCCAACTATTCTGGATTCATGAAGCGTACACACCTCCAGCAATTATGAAGTCATACTCCTTGTCGCTAGGCAACTCGCCGGGATTCTGAAAAAAAACAGCACAGAGCACAACTGGGACGCTCCACAAAGTGAAGGAAAGTAAGGTTAGCATCTCCACTAGTGTGTGCAATTCCAAATGAATTGCTGATAAATAGTCTGGCTCGCCCACTAAGAAGTGATCTCGGCAGATTGACAGAATTCTGGACGTGCGTATCGATGCTTCTCAAAGTTCTTTTTGTAATTCTGCAGGGTCCATGCCTGTTCGTTATAAATACGGATGGGAAGAAATGTTACTATAGGGGGATGGGATGGGTAATGGAATGGCAATAAAACGCTCGATTCATCCCACAGTGAGACATGATGGATTCCAACATGACGGTGATGATGCCCAAAGAAAAGGGTTCTTGTACTGGATATTATGTTCTTCCGTCGGTATCACGATCCGGGGTCAACCCCTCAATGCCAAGCCACAAGAAAGACAGCTTACATCAGTCGACTTGGGTAAAGGGTTAGGCAGATCATCGAGATATAGCTGACAATTCTGTTCGGGCATTTTTCTCCGTCGTTGTTTCTGTCTTTTTTTTTGGGTCCGTTGTTTCTGTCTGTGTATGCTTCTAGGTAAATATTTACAAGGGAAAGCACTTTTCACAGTAGCAGGATATCATCCCAGGGACACACGGTTTCCAATTCCTCCAGTATCGGGAGGCGCAGGCAATCCTCCGCTCCTGTCCGAGACAAATGCCTTGTATCTGTGAAATGAGAAGCACTCAAAGCTCATGAATGTGAAACACAAAAACTACTCACATCCGCTCCAGCCTGATCCGTTCTTTTGGAGGCACGGAAGGTCGTGTGGTTTTGAGTACCTTATTAATGTGAATCTCGTGAATCTCGTGCTGGGGTCGGACATTTCAGAATAGTAACAGGAAACATAACATTGTCATTTACCTTGAGCTTTGTCTCAGCCTCTTTACCTGTATCTGGATTGTGTAGGGAAGTTTCGGAGTGGTTTTTGTCCCTGCAGTTGTCAATGATCCGGCGAAGCTGGGAACAGGAGTCGTAGATAATTTATTGAAAGTCCCAATTGCAACAATCAGCTCTTACCCTTTTTTGGAGCGCCGTCTGTTCTGCTCTACTCAGGCTGGTGTTCTGACCCTTCTTTCTGTCTCGAAGGACGACAAATTCGACTGGCACTTCATCGTCATGAATAGAAAGCTTGTTGAGGGCGGGTACCTTGGCGATATTTTCGTGTACAACTTCAAGATGTGCATTATACATCACAGCTTGGATATCGGCTCCGGAATAACCCTCTGTTTGATCAGCTAACGTGCCCAAGTCGACCGAAGGTGAAAGATGCAGTTTACGAGAAACTGCCATGAGAATCTAGATGCATGTGTACAATGTGAGTAGACACACATCAATTAAGAGGACGCATCGCATATCTTACATCTCTTCGTTCCTCTCTTCCTGGCATATCGCAGAGCAGCAATTTGTCCAGACGTCCTGGACGAAGCAGAGCCGAATCGATAAGGTCAGGCCGGCTAAGCCGAGTGCATGAATAGGCTATTGTGTCAGTTCAAGGTCATCATACCTGGTAGCGGCTAGTACATAGACACCCTCGAGGCCCTCGGCACCGTCCATCTGAGTCAATAGTTGGTTGACTACCCGGTCCGTCACCCCCGTGCTATCATGTCCTCTGGGAGAATGGACTAGTGATTAGATATATACAATCTAAGGATTCACTAAAATTGAAATACCTCTTGGGTGCAATGGAATCGAATTCATCGAAGAATAGTACACATGGTTTAGCAGCACTTGCTCGCTCAAACAAATCGCGAACCTTTTGGATGTATTGAGAGGTAGGGAATATGTCTATAGCTCAAAATGAACTTACGGACTTTTCACTGGCACCTATATACTTGTTCAAGATCTCCGGACCCTTGACACTGATAAAATTCAAGCCGCACTCCTTGGCCACAGCAGACGCCAGAAGCGTTTTGCCGCAACCTGGATAGCCGTATAACAGCAGACTACCATCAGTGTCATCAGAAAACTACACAGCAGAAAAGATAACGAGGCTTACCCAGACCGCAACCTCAGGGGTGACTGTGCAAAGATTGACGCATATTTTGTTGGCCACTCTAATGTTTCCCTCAGGATCTGCTTCGTTCTATACAGACCACCTATGTCGGACCATGCGACACCAGATTTATGTAGTTTTACATCTCTTAATGAGAGTGGAATAAAATCAGCTTGAGCGTTGGAAAAATCAGTGGCAGTGAGTTCTATCGTTGAGGTATTGCCCTGTGCTATCCGCATCGCGACCTGATGAATGGCCCGTGTGACAAGGTCCTGGAGATCTAGCGCTGAGTATCCTTCTGTTTGCGTTGCTAAGGTAGTGAAGTTGAGTGGTGCTTGAGGATTGATAGTAATGTCCAATGCTGTCTCGAGCCTGGTCTGGACGATGCGTGAAAGGATCTGATAGAAGGGTCGGCGGTGGAATATACAGGGTACCTAAATGTACTGACATCTCGTCGGGCATCTTTGTTCGGCGGCTGTATATGAATAACTTCTTTAAAAAGATGCATACTGCTCAATAGCGGGTGCATTGAGGCTGTTGACACTGCAGTAGCAATCATGATGACACCATGACAGTCTACGGCTGCCGTGCGCGCAGCAGACGAATAGATAGAAAGGAATATCTCCGTGAGCTGTCTCGAGCGAAACGAGTCTGCATGCTTGAGAGGATATTCAATGGGGAAGAAGAAAAAAGAGAAGCCTAAGACTTACTTCCACTTCGGCGCTCAGTAGCTTATCCAAGTTGTCTAACACAATTATTGATGGCTTATGCCAAGCAGCTTTGTCGAACCAGTAGTTCAAAAGGTTTTTAACAGTCGAGACCGGTGTATCTGCATATCTCTCCACGTCAACATAATGTATATCTAGCTTTCTTATTAATAAGATGTTTAGATGCAGTGCACATAGAATTTACATGTACATGTCCTGGAATCGTCTTGTAAGCCTTTGGATATTGCACGGGCAATTGAAGTCTTCCCAACTCCGGCCCCGCCGGTGAGAAGCAAACCAGAGACTGACGTGTTCTAAGTAATCGAGAAAAAGACAGACATAGTAAATACTGACCTCCATGTACAAAGCCTTGCTGAGAATGCAACATGAATTGACGGATACAATGTTCATTACATTGTCTGAGAATATCATCAATCCCTGCCAGGTCAGCCGTTGCAGTTGTGATTGTGCTTCAAAGAAATAATGAGATCGATATACTGAGCTTCAGCATAAATGAGCTTACGGGATATTGTCTGTCAGTGTATTTGTTTTCTCAATAGTTATAGAGGCACCTGAAGTTTGTGCAGTTATTCTAGAGTCATCAGAAAAGGGACGAAAAAGAACACAAGAGTATACCTGACTAGGTCCCACTCCTCAACATCCTCCGTCAATGCAGAAAAGATGATGTGATGGTCAATGACATTGTGGGAGCATCCGACATAAATTTCTCCAGATCCCAGGTGACCGGAATCTTCTATTCCTTCACTTTCTTTCCCTTTGGCAGATGATCCAGCTTTGAAGACATGTGCAACAGGGTTTGAGTTGGTTTCACTTGATTGAGTAGAAGTTGGGTCCGCAGGTCCTTGCATCTGCTTGAACCGAGCCTGGAAACACAGGCCACCATCACTGGTCGACCCAAAAAGCTTGCCAAATGTTCCGATGGATACGAATGCAATAAGTTCCGAGCCCGAATGCGTAGATGATGTTTCTTGAAGAAAGCGAGAGGGAAGCACCCTCAAGACTTCACTATTTCCAGGCTTGCTCGTAGGCTCCGGTTTAGTAGATGGTGGGGTGTTTTCAGCAGGATTCTTGGCAGAAACGGAATGACCATTCCATTTCAATGGCAGCTGTTGTTTGTGTAGCTTCGGAGAAATGCTGACTTCTGTGTTCGTTGTGAGTAGCAAGGCGTTGTCCTTGGCAGAGGGTCGAACACTGACTGTATCGACATCAGCCAACCAAAATTGTGAGATCTGATTGACAAACAGACCGACTCGTAGTCTAACTCGTGTTCTTCCCAACACCCAAAAATCTATTTCCTGGTCGACCTTTGCTACCCTAACTTGAGATAAGAGGGTAGACTCTACATGTGATGCATGTATTTCCTGCGACTGATCGACAAGTTTCTCCGAAAAGAATGGCAAAAGACTCACAATTATTTCCCAGTCATCGGATGTAAGTGGTTCGGTCGCAATCGCAGTGGCTTGGTCCATATCACGAATTAATCCTATTTCAACCTGGTCAACACGTTAAAACGTCCTGGGACCAAGATCGGAGCATGCACACACAAGATCGCCTTGGGAGAACCCTAGTCCTTGCGCGTACTGCGGATCTATCTCTATTGTTTCGAAGCTCTCCCCGCCAGAAGATTGGGACGCATTAAAATGGGCCAACGAAGAAGCGGAAGCCATCCCAGTCCAACCAACATACGCTTCGAGCTTGTCATCGGATCCTGCTCGTGTTGAAATGCGGGTCAAATGGACAGCAAGATGTTGTGGCCTCTGTCAAATGGAGTGAACGCGGGTTACTGTATTCTCGAAAAAACGTACGACACTCCGTTCAAGTAGGGGTCCGTAGATAGAAATTGGGAGATTGACAAGGGATGACCGGATTGAAACAAAGTGTATGCGAGCTCTCCTAGGCATTTTTGACTGCTTTTACAATGTGTTCTCGGTCTGAGGGCAAATATTCATCAATCAATAAGGGATTCACGTGCTTGTACAAAGAACTCCCAATGGGCACAACCAAATTTGTATTTCACGTATCTTTATATAGAGAGGGCATCTGATCGTATATAGAGGAGGGGAGAGATCAGAGCAGTTGGAGATATCGATCTCAGACTCAACATCTTAGAAATATACAGTGGCACCATGCAAATCCAAGGCTAGAATTGGATAAAGAATTGTACACATTGGGGTAACATGAAGGCTGCGGTCAAAATCGAGGACAGGCAGGAGGCGAGGAGAAAATCGATAACATTGAAGCGATGCTTAAACGTGATAGCATTGACAAGTACAGCGAGAAAGGAACCGACCGAGAACAAGAGTCAGATAGGAAAAAGGGAACCGATAAAATAAACAAGGGAAATCACACGATGTTACAGCCAGAACTAAATATACACTGCAGTGAAACCATGAAAACCAAGGAGGCTCAAAATCCGAAAAACAGGAATCCACAAAACCACAGGACAGACGGAAACACCGCTAAGCAGTATTTTCCCGTTTCTACAGCATCAAAAAATCAAGGTTTCCCAACTCTGAAAAGCGACTTGAGTTTGAATCTCTTTGCAGAGGAAGCCGCCACATGTGGAGCGGCCATGTTGATTCCTGCCTGGTCTACAACCGAAATACCCATCTTCGACAATTTCTTCGCACTTCTTCCGGGCGGTAACCTCGGTGCCTGCGAAGGCGCTGTTGAGACACGGCAGAGTGCCTCACCAAATTTGTCATCAACATATGCCATGCCATCCAAGGAGGTCATCCTGCTGATGCCAGCCTTGTGTTCTGCTCCACGCTCGTTGACTGGTGTATGTGACCTAGTGATGAAACTTTGGATAGGAACTGGTGGCTGGCGCACAGAATCATCCTCCGCATCGGAGATACTGAGCATAGGTATGGGCTGTTGGCGAGGTGGGGTTTTATCCGCTTGACAGCCGAGGGCAGAGGCAGACACTATGGACTGCATAGACTGGAATGAGAGTTCGCTAGATAAAGATAGATTTTGATCGCGGAGTGCCACTACGGATGAATGTATCAGGGCACACTGGCAGACAATGAGATTTTCTAACTTACGCCCTTCAGCCGAAGATGGTCTCGGTGATTTCTTTTGATGTCCAATAACTCCATTCAAACTTATGCCAACCGAGCGGGGAGATGGCATACCCTTCAATCCACCCACGCTCCGTGTGCCATACAATGAACCTGAATGCTCTGAGTTATCAGATGGATTATGGGCGACAGGCAATGCAAGATTCATTGCGCTGGCATCAGCCCCAATACTCTCCTCATTCATAAGCGCACTGCGAGCTGTAACACCGCTAACCACGCTTCCGCCTCCGTCTTCTAGTTCTTTCAACCTTCTCGCCAGAGCCAAACTTTCGCCGTACGCTGCTAGCCTTGCACTCAAGGGCGTGCGACCATCTTGTCCAGGCTCGAATTCAAGCTCCTGTTCGTCAAGACTAACAAATTCCATGACTTGCTGACTTAAATGCTCAGCAAGCGCCTCGGCCTGCGCATGAGTCGATATTGAAGAGATATCAATTCCAAGTGTTTTGCAGCCGCTCAAGTCCTTCGAGACGAGAGTCGAAGGAGTGAGGTTTACCAACGTGTGAGAAGACGTATGGGCCATTCGCGAATCAAGATCAAGTGGTGGGGATTGTTGGTGTTGGGGAGGCTGGGATTGAGGAGACAACAACGAACCAGGAACATTTGTGGTCGGATAATTGATAGAATATTGAGAGCGTCGGATCTCATTACCCGCATCGACGACCTCTGCACCTGACGGTGGCACCTCAGGTGACTTGGGTGGCGCAACGTCTGTCATTTTACTTGCCGTATGATTTCCTTTCAAGTAGTCTTGATTATCCGTAATCTTAACACTACTCGAAGAATCTCCCCTGTACCTGTTGTCAGGGACCTTGGCTGACACTCCCGTAGACACGGATATCGTCGAAGGATTAACGTCATTTATATCACCTTCTCTAGGTATGCGAGGTGGACGATTTATACTGAAAGGAAAATCTGCCGTTAAAGCACCCTCACCTTCCCCGATGGCTTGATCGTCTGAAATGATGGGGGAAAGTGAACCACTCGAAGAGGGGGCCTTTGTTGTCCCAATCAACAGCGAGGCCTCTGCAGTTTCAATCGGCTTCCCGTATTCATCTTCGTCTTCTTGCTCTTCTTCAATAGGCGCGCCGCCATCATCATCACCCTTCTTGAAACCAGATATCGATCCTGCACTCCCACGCCGCATGCTTCTTTGCCGTCTTGAATAAGAGTCTGTCCGTGCAAGTGAACCATAACTGTTGCTGGATTTCAATCTTGCAGGAGTACCTCGTGGTGACGGAGAATGCGAAGCTGCATCATATCTTGGCGAGCTAGGACTTGGTGTAAAACTCACTTCCAAAGTTAAATGACATTAAATCATACCTCAAGGTTCTGAGGGTTGAAGGTATCAAGGGGCCTTGACCATTTGAACCGTTTCGGCTATGGATTCTCAAGACACCAGAGCGAGATAACGACCTTGATAAGTTGTCTATATCGACGCCCACACCTCCTGGTTTGCTATTGGTTGAATCATCATCCAAAATTGCTGTCGATGCAATGCCCAGTCGCGAGGGCAAACTTGCTTCATGACCCAGACTGCTGCCAGAGCCCGACCGTGTACGGTGATGACCGTGATGGCTTCGAAGTAGGCTGATGCGAGCAAGCGGACTTGAACCAGGACTGTGATAGCTATTTGTGCGGGTCAAGACAGGATCGTCAGCGATGTGGTCGCATTGGGTGTTATCATTCGACTTTGAGCGGTCACGAATTGTTGAACTCTGCTCAATCTTATGCAGATCGGTAGCCGTCGGGATAGGTGAGTTGAGAAAAATATCTGTGGTTTTTCTCGATCTGATAGAGGCATCACTGTCGTGATGAGGACGCTGATGGTACTGGGTAAAAGAGAATCCCGAAGTCAGGGCTGGTGAAGTTGAAAGTGACGGAACATCAGAGATAGGAAGACTTGTATTACTATTGTTGTCTTCAGATTGTCCTTTGCGGAAAAGGTTGAGCAAAGAAACCTTGCTGGGAAGCCTGCGAGAAGTCTTGATGGACGGAACGGACGTTGTTTCATCAGGACCTTCGCCGGCAGACCTGGGTCTTTGATTGTCTACAAATGGTTTTCGTGGTTGCGGAAATGAGTCGGACTGCATGATATGGGGTAACGAAGGTCGGCGGGTAGATAAATCGGCGATTTGAGCGTCGTTTACGTTGCCGAGGGTCGAAGAATAGTCGCCGAACGGTCTGGTAGGCAAACCAGATGAAGTCGAGGAATGAACACCTCTGTGACAAGCTTCTGCGGAATTGGATGATGATGACCTGAGGATATTGAGGGCTGTGTCAATAGATTGCTTAACGTGTAGACGACGACGTGTAGGCTCCTGGTCACCAAAGGAACCGATACGATTGCGCAATCTTCCATGGCTTCTGTCATCAGCTGTAACAAACTCTTCTCTCTCTCTCAAATCTCTGTCTTTGTTGATAATCCATTGCTTGAGATCGTCGGCGCATTCTATCCAACCATGTTGCCGTGCAAGTGCCTCTGGTGTGACACCATGTTTGTCCGGCCGATCTGCATGGGCACCGTGAAGAAGGAGAAGCATAATAGCTTCCCTGTTGCCGTTGGCAGCGGCAAAGTGAAGAGGAGTTGAACCAGTTGTCCCAATGATGGGTACAGAAGAGTCTCGGCTGGAGATACGCTTTGGAAGTCTAGTCGGTGTTGAGTGGGGCAAATATGACGTGAAGAAGCAGAATGAGAAAATGGGGCGATGAAGAAGAGTAATAGAACCAGATGCTTACCTTGGTGCATTAACATCTGCGCCATAATCAATGAGAAGCTTGACGACGTGGACATTGCCACCGGCACAGGCAGCATGGAGAGGGAGGATGCCGTCGATGACAGAGTTCACAGGCTGTCCGCGAGACAAAGCATAGTCGACGAGACCCACATTTCCAGTAGATGCTGCTGAATGAAGGCCAAGGCTTGGAACTGAATCATGGTGGTTCAGGCTGGGATCTGCTTAGATGATTTAACTACTTACACTCAGTAGTCACGTTGTATTTGGCCTCTGTACGGAGATGGTTCGTCCGCAGAGGGACGGGCATAATGTGTGGTCCAGGATGGGTGAGAGTTGGAGGAAGACAAGGGATAAGTAATGATTTGGAAGATAACCTCACAGACTATTATGTGCTTCCGTCACACATCACTCCCGTGACGGTCCATCCAGATCCGGCAGTGATTTATCTCCGCGCCTCTTGACAATAGCAGTGTATCGGTGTTCTCTTATCCCCCAATCCTCCATATATTCGGGCTCTCTCGTCACTCTGGACCACCCAGCACCCGGTTCTTACCCTCCCACCACTGGTCACCAACCTACTCTGATCCACAGATACTCAGTACTCCCTATTTAAGCCTCTTATCAATTGTTCAAGGCACATGAACGTGATTCGTCTTTCTATTCTCGATATTCTAGCTCGAAAATCCAGTAGTTAGGCTACAACGGATTGTGCACTTCTGGTTTGACTCCACAAGCTTATAGTTGTCGGTAAAGTAAAACTCGGAACAGAAGGTGTTTCCTCCCAACCATCAGAAGACAAAACAGTTGAGAATGATCCAAAAGCGGGAGTACTCTTGAGCATATTCCATCGCTCCTCCATTTTTGACCTGGGGAGATGTGATCAATCAATAAACGTCATTCTGTACGTAATCTACGTTACAATCGGTCACTGAAATTCACAATGTTAATGGAGCTCTGAATGATGTAACCAAGATGAGGTCACTTGAATACTTCAACAACAGACCGTTTTGTTTAACATGAATCCTCATGACATCATTCAGACGCCTAGATGGGGGCCACAATAGCTATGATGGTCCACAAATCAATTTTTTTTTGTATCGTTTCCCCCTATTGAGCTAGAGGCGGAAATTTGATGTTAACCAAGTGTGACCACAATCAAATCACATACAGTCCACCGGCGCACCTGGGATCCAATTGATACCATAGAGTAGTCCTCAATATAAGGCTTCTATTGGACTACGGATTTAGAATCGGAACTAGATCTGTAGGTTTAGCTACTCGAATGCAGGCCGGGATACAACTATCAGCTGGTATCAATCCCTCGCCGTGGATCAGATACCAGCTCTGGCATGACTGGCACTACTGCGGTTAATCCACTCCAATTTCAGGAAAGGATATCCCCACTCTGTAGCTACAGTGTGGCGGGACAGGAAGGAAACAACGCTTCTTCCTTTAATGTGTGTTTTTGACTTAATTTCCCTGAATATGGACAGGTTCCAAGACTGCCAAAATTCTTTGCACTAGCCATTAATGATACATGGATAATTAGTCAAATCTGTAACAATCTAATAATTATGTCAAACAATTTGATATTCGGTTTTGTGTTTAAGCTACAGTGAGACTTGGTGAAGAACCTCAACAATGACTATAGGAGTACTGGTAGAATTATCTCCTCCTGAAAGGCTGTATATACTGACATATTTCAGGCATCACAATTGACCAACTATTTTTCTTCCAGCCCAGATGTATCCATGTTATGTAGCAGCAACTGAGGGGAGCACATCATACCAAATTAGGAAGCTGATGCCACAGTTGCTTGTGATCATTTTAATCATGGAAATTTATACCACAGCCAAACAGTGAGTCATTGGTTTCTATGACCATGCACCATCTCTTGATACATTTCTCCTCCCATCAAGTTTCGGCGATCGGAGCAGAGCCATCGAACAGAGGTGGTACGGTTATTGAGATCACAGAAGGGAGGCGATGCTTGAGGAAGAAGTAAAACCTGGGCACAACAGCAAGTACTCGTCATTTTATGGTAAGTTGGTTGTTATTTTTTTTCTGAAGATGAGAGTCAAATTTTTGACTGTTGAAGATATGCTCATTCCGAGGAGTAAAACCCTTAAGCACAGGAATCAAATATGCCAGCCGTCAAATGAAACCGACATGATTGAGACAAAGGCATAATGTGACTTCAGTCACGAGAGCGCTACAACTCCTCGTACTGGGCCTGGATCAAACTGTGCAGATAGTACGGACCATATGACCCCAAGCGCAAGTAGCAATCTGGAAAAAAGTGCCAGAAGAAGGTGTGTATTTGTTAGCATAACGAAAGATGCCTATTCACCCACGGTGGAAAACCCATATATCAGAACACGAAAAGAAGAGAAAACGTATCACTCCATATCATGATCGGCTGTTGCTGCACCCCTGACGAGACTATTTACCCAGGTTGGATGCTTGTAGGTCATTTCTCAAGTAACAAACATGGGATCACAAGAAAAAAAACAGAACACAGGAATTCCAGACTCACTTCTAAATGTAATCCAGTGCCTCGGACGGATTACAAAACAATGAAAAATGACAGACCTTGGGACCATGATCCCGACACGGGACAAAGTGACTCCCTGTTCGAGAGCACAAATACTACTGAAGCTAATGGATTTATTTGAACATTGATGTTTGACAATTTGAATTAGGCAGCCAAGAGATAAGATAAGGAAACAGCGGCGAAGCTTCCAGGGTCTTAGATTCACCATCTACTTTCATCCAAGCACATATGCTATCGAAAATCGGGTGTAGGAAAAATTACAAAGGTATGCTTGGAGTCAAGGAATGCTTGGAGAGCAGAATGTATTAGACTGATATGAGAGACTGTGTTGGTCCACTTCACCACACTGCTTCAATTTCTGAAGAAGGAGATAAGTGATCAGTCAAATTAGAAAATTTAATCATCAAAAAAACATTGAAATAACGGAAAACCTCTACTACTTTAAGTTACTCCAATCCCAATGGAAGCCTTGGACAACATGCCTTTGGAATTTCATTGCAATAAGCTACTGGAACCCCTTTCTTCACTATCTTTGGTAGAGAACCACCACCATACCTACCAGAGGTGGAGGAAATTCTGGAGATGGAAGAAGAAAAAGTCAAGGAGGAAATGTGGCAACAAGAACCAATGACAACAAACAGTAGAGGACCCAAGTGTAGCCGATGGCAACCTTAGAAACTACCAAAAGTGCAGAGACTGCTCACTCTACATGATTTTACCAGATGACCACTCAGCAATCATGTTCATGGTCCACAATGGGGGAAATGAGCGCTTTTTGTAGTGGAATACTCCTAGATGAAAGTGTGCACCATTTGATTAACACCTGTCGTCTCTCAGCATCTACTGTAGATAAACTCGTCCCTGTATGATGCCCACATCCGACTCGGTCTGCATCATGTCCGAGGCTGATGGCGAATTCGCCTTTCCATCATGAGATGTATCGTACATCAATAAACGGCCTCGGGGAATGAGTGTCATACATCGAGGAGCCGCTTTCCTCCTTGCCATACCGCAAAGCTAACTGCAGTCATAGGAATAACCTTGATATAGCCAATGCTCAATCCGACGTAAAAACCTCGCCATCCTCGTGCTTGCCAGATAGCTTTGACCGTCTCACCCCAACGTAACCATCTATCAGGCCTCGTGATACCACCCACCTGCATCCGACGACGTACTATTTCGAATGGATACGAGGCTGTCTGTGCCACGGCTCCCGACAAGGCGCCGAATGCCAAATCCGCCAGTGGTGTAGACGGCTCGTGATCTGTCCTCGAAGGAGGCAAGAATCGCGATCGAAGGTAACCCCAACAAAGGAAAGACACGCCAGCGTACGGAATCATTCCAACGATGGTTACAGTAAACCCGCGGTAAAACTTGAGGAGGGGATTTCTGTTGAAGTAGTGGGCCATATCCACCGTTTCGGTTGCACGAGTCGGGTTGATGGGTCCTTCATGATATATCTGCAGAAAAGCACGAGTGAAAGATGGGCGAGGCGCGTGTTGGGCGTAATGAGCTGCTCTTGTGTGGAATGCCATTCGCACGCGGATGATTTCTAGAGGGTATGTGAAGAAAACGGACATAATCCCTGCATGCAAATGCGTTAGGAGCAGTTGCCCACTGGAGAGAGGTACATACCAGAGATGGACCCAGCAAGGAACCTGCGTACATTCGTCTCGCCGGCCCTCGTCGGCATCAGAATCTGCTCCAAATTGTTGAGTATTCTTCATACTGTGACTGGAGACATACATGATGGACTTGGTCGTACGTCATGAATTTAATCGCTGCATATGGGAAAATACGAATGAGTGTGGCAGAATGGCCTTGAAAAAGTCCTCGAAGGCCTGATTGTCGATAGATGTCGTGACCTGCGCGGAATGTACCGACGAATGTTCCTGGGCAGGCAGTTGAAAAAACTGGTTACAAGATCCAAACAGGTTTCACGAACCGGCATACTTCTGAAAGTCTGGATTTGATGCCTGGAAGAGTATTTTCACTCTGTCAAGCGGTGCAACGACCGATTTTGCCTGAAACCGGAATGATAATCTGAGTGATGCTGAGGGAAACCACGACGTACGACACAGCCAGCAATTCCACCAGCGAGTCCCGAGCGTACAATGTAATTGAAGCTTTGCTTATCCCGATGCAAGCTGGAGGCATTTGAACTCATTCGAAGGGGGCGGGCTGTACGAGAGCATGCAAAGAGGCAAGGTCCGTTCGGACCATGTTTGATCCGTTGCGGCAAACGCCGGACCAGCGATATCCTCACGCGACATCACCTCGACGCGCCTTGGACCATGACTTCCAAGGCCAAGTCGGACACAAAAATCCTCAAAGGCCAGGAGGCCGAGGACAAGGTTTTGGAATACATGAAACTTGTAAATCACAGCTCATGCTCTGGAGCCTGCTAATGCCCATATCTAGATGAACCGCCCATTTGGAGCGGTCGATGTAGCTGCCAACCTCAAGGGTGCCGTGCCAAAGGCGACCACTCAGAAAATCCTCCTGGCTCTCGCTGAAAAAGGCGAGCTGACCCAGAAGACTTATGGTACCCTCAGCAGGGTGCATGTATGCTTTGCCGCGCTTGACATGATTTTGCAGGGAAGACAACATTCTTCGTGATCAATCAGTTCAAGATGGACTGTCTTCCTGCAGAGGAGATTGCCGTGCTGGATGCTGAACTAAAGAGTGTGCAAGACGAGAGTCAGGCGCTGGCGATCGAGCTGAGAAACGCATCGGCTGGCAAGCCTATATGGCTGCTATCTTCCTGCACTCGAGACTGACATTGTGCCGTATAGAACTGGCCAAAGTGAAGTCGAGCCCTACTGATGCCGAGGTTGATGATCGGCTTGCTGAGACAAACATCCTGGTATTTGCAGATGTGCGATAGACACGACCCTCTCACCCACGTTGACACAGATCAAACAAGCGAGAGAACGCCTGGAGCCCCTGCGTCAAGGAGCCCCACCCATTTCGAGTGAGGAGCTGGCGCAGGTGGACCAAGAGTGGACTCGCTGGCGAGGAGAATGGGTGTGGCGACGAAAGGTGTTTACAGAGTAGGACTGCCAGTCTGGTGGCAGAAAGCGCGCAGTCAAAGCTCACGAGGTTAAACTGTTGCAGGTTTTGGCAGCTAGCAACGGACGTGCTTGCACCTCAGGACGCTCAGGAGCTGGGAGAAGACCTTGGGCTGGAGTGGGATAGTGGTGAACACGGGCTTGTTGAGAAAGGACGCCTGTGTGTAGAAAAGAAGAATCTGAAGAGGAAGCGGTGTTAGTAGTCAATCCTAGTCTACTTGTCAAATGACATCAGCGACCAGACAAAACACAGACAAACCAACTCTCTCCATCCTCTCCCTCCTCCTCCATGTCCTTCCAGAACCCAGTTTGTGTCCTCGCCATCCTCTCCATTCTCCTGCTCACCAGAGCCCACAGATTCGACGGAAGCTCGTCATCGTTGGCGACGGCATGTACCCACCCTCACTCCTCCGTCCCCTTCTCATCTCCGCACACAGGTGCCTGTGGAAAGACTTCGCTTCTCTGCTCATTCGCGCTGGGAAGGTTTCCAAAGGAATATGTCAGTCCAGTTTTCCAGCTTAGTAGCCGTTCTCATTTCTTTGTTGCCAGGAACCAAGTAAGCACTGCCCTCCATCCCATTCAGCTGTCCTCCAACCATGATCAGCTGTCTTCGACAATTATGTAGCAGAGATTAAACTTGACGAAAAGCCCGTCCAGCTCGCACTATGGGATACTGCGTGTGTTGTCACTTTCCCCCGTGGAACCAGCTTACCTAGTCTTTTTCCTTGTTCGGCTCACATCTAGTGGTCAGGAGGAGTACGAAGTGCGTTTGCTCCAACATCTCAACCTACCTCTGATAAGCTCACAAACGTAATTCAGCGACTGCGGCCCATGTCCTACGCCCAGTCCCATGTCATCCTCATTGCTTTTGCACTTGATACCCCTGACTCGCTGGAAAATGTTACGACTAAGGTTTGACATCCACCATCATCTCGACCTTGACCATTCCTGACTTGTCTACATGTAGTGGATTGAAGAAGTTCGTGAGCTTTGCGGTCCGCATATCCCGGTCATCCTTGTTGGCTGCAAAGCAGATCTGCGGCCCAGCAACCAGCATTCAGATACACCGGGCAATCCCTGTCCCTGGGTAACGCGCGAAAGGGGCGAGCGTGTCGCTCAGGCAATCGGGGCACGTGCTTATAAAGAATGCTCAGCACTCAAGATAGAAGGTGTTGACGACGTATTCGAGGCTGCGACAAGAGCCAGCATGCTGGTGCGAGAAGGGGCTCCGAGTCACCCTCAGGCTGCAGAAGCAAGACATCACCGTCGACGCAGCTCAGGCAAGGCTGCATCTGATGAGACCGGCAAAGGATTGAAATGCTGTGTTGTCTGTTGAACAAACAGAATCTAGTGGAGGCGGATACCTGCTTGGTTTGTTCAGGTCTCTTATCGTTTATTATTTTGTCTTCGTGACTGATGTTGACTTGACTTCTATTGGACTTCATCTTTGCTTTGATATCACCCTTTGGACCCGGAAGACTTGTTTTACAATCCCTCGCCATCGCCATGCATTATCCGATGTAAAGAACTCTTCCCATCTACTAGGTTGAGCCATTTCTATTGGTATCGTTCTCATGAATTTGCTTGTCTATTTCCCTGTATTATTGTCTCTCACTAGTGCATCTCATTCTTGTCCTTTTCACATCAGTCACATCTCACCACCATGCCTGTCTATAAGGTATCAATTATTATACGTGTCTCCCATCCACACGCAATTTCTTTGAATGTGCTCAGCGGCTAGGTCTTCACTTGTGTCTGCTCGTTTGCCGATACCCTCACGAGGATTGCTAGGTGTCGAGTGTGACAGCTGTAGGATGAAAGTTCGGTGTTCTCTGTTCACCGACAAGTGAACAAACTATTTTAAAGACTGTCAAATTGCACTGCCTTTGAAAAAATTGCTGGTGATATCATGATTGTAGTCGTGAGGAATGCCCTCTAAAGAACTAATTCTGGCATTGTTTTCTTTGACGGAGATACCTGCCCGAGAAGTAATCTGGAAGTCTCTTTCCAGTAGTGTTGCTGATCCACATCGAACCCTAAAAGCATGAGGAACCTGACATCAAACATATCACCTTTGAGCGGTCTGCATTTGCTCCATTGGTCAACGGGAGAACCTGAAGTCAGATGGGACGTCTAAGAACACGAAACGTGCAAGATTCTTTGTGAAGGGCGTCTGATGTGGGTCAAGTGGGTTCACAGATCAATCAACAGGACCCCGCAGTGACGATTCGTCTCGGGATCCACGAATAGCTCATTGTATGTATGGCGTCCAGAACGAGAATATCGTTTGAAGAACAAAGAAGTATACTTATATTTCTTGGTCGATGTGGCTCAACGACAGCACCAAAAATGCCATACAAACTTAAAATCCAGATGGGCTAAATATACACTTACAAGTACCCTCCCAATTATAGCCTATTCCTTGAGCTCCCAACTAACTCCGCAGCCGCACCCAGTTCCCTTCGCCTGTGGATTGTCCACTATACGGAAGCTACTTCCAATCAATTCTGTCGCGTAATCTATCGTTGATCCGTTGAGAAGTGATAGTGAAACGGCGTCGATAATGAGATTGGAGGGTTTGACAGCTGGATGAGAAAAGTGACTATATGGGGAGGTCATCAACCATCCTGTCGAATAGGAATTAAGAAAAGAGAAATTGATATGAACGCACTAATCATCTAGCTGCGTCTCTTGTGCAAGCTCCATCTTGTATTGATATCCGTGACATCCACCAGACTCTACTGATATGCGTAAAGCGGCGGATGGATTATTTCCCCGTACCGCTATTGATCTGAGTTGCTTGGGTCCAAAGGTGGTATTCAGCTTAACAAATTGAGGAGAGTACGCCTCACTTCAGCAGCCCTGTCCGTGATCACAAGCTTGACCTCGTCTGGGGGCAAGAGTTCAACGTCAAGCTCCTCCTGTTGGATGTAATCCGCCGACGGTGTTTGGAGCACCATAATGGGTTGTGAGGGCAGTCGACTCGCAAGTGCAGCATAACATCGTGTGTTGGTTGGAGAAAACCTTGTGTGACGTCGGGTCGAAGTCTGAGAAACAGATCTGAAGGCATTTGTGAGCAGTACACGATGACACAGGAGAGATCTGGGTGGTGGGTAGAAGGGAGAGATGGCTCGGGCGAGGCTCAACGTTGGACGGGACATTTGCAAAAAATAAGAATAAAAAGTTGAACTCTCAAAATCACATTGACTAGTTACGTCATCATCATCCTTTCACACGTGGTTATATGCGTCCACCATGTCGTCTCCCCCATTGCATCCAAAGACGCTTGGCAACTAGAAAATATTCATTTCTCGCACAAAACGGTGCACCTACGCACGAGGACTATGATGTTGCTATCGTTGGAGGCGGCCCCGTGGGCTTGGCTTTAGCAGGTGCACTCAGTACGTCTCCACACAACTAGAAATGTTGCGCAGTTGTAATTGACCATAGATTCCTCAAAAATTGTGCGTGAAAACTTGCGCATCGCTCTTATTGAAACCAGTGATCTGGATCCCATTCGAAATTGGGAACCCGTTCCCGATAAATATCCGAATCGGGCCAGTTCGATCACGAATGTCGCTCATGCTTTTCTGCGAGGTCAGTTTTTTTACTTTCGCCTGGGCGAGGCTCTGACGGAGACGTACAAGATATCGGTGCATGGGACCACGTCCAGAAAGAACGCACATGCCCGATTGAGAACATGCAAGTCTGGGATGGTATTTCGAACGCACGGACCAGCTTTGATGCTATTGAGACGACTGAGGATCAGGTTAAAGGGATGGGACGCATAACGGAGAACCTGAACCTCCAACGAGGAATTTTGCGTCTCCTGGATAACGTTCCAGCTGTCGATCTCATTCACAAAGCTCGGGTGACGTCAATTGATAGGGATTCTCAAAAATACGGAATTTGGCCTATCGTCAACTTGAGCAATGGTCGTCGGCTGAGAGCTAGGTTGTTGGTAAATATACAGGTTTACTCTGAACGCTCAAAATTAATGTCTGGTTTCTCAGGTCGGAGCAGACGGATCCAATTCCCCAGTCAGAAACTACGCTCAAATATCCTCTTTCGGCTGGTCCTATGATGCTCGAGGGCTCGTTGCCACACTTGTCCACCGTCCTCGAGGAGCATTTGAAGGACCCAATACCACAGCGTACCAACGTTTCCTTCCCACAGGTCCGATCGCATTTTTGCCCTTGTCACCGACCATTTCCTCTCTTGTCTGGTCGACTAAGCCTCATATTGCCAGTGCATTACAAGCTGCTGATCCTTCTGTTCTTGCGTGCATGATCAATGCTGCTTTTCGCCTTCCTCATCTATCGCTTGCATATCTCTATGATCAGATATCTGAGGCACAGACGCGAGGTACAGTGTTGACTGGGGAGCAGATTCAGGAAGAGATACTCTGGCGAGAGAACAGTCATGCCGTCGATCCACATTCTGCTTTATCGACTTCTAGTACTTTTTCGCCAATTGGAATACCTCCTACGGACTCTGAACTGTTTCCACCGCTCATTACCTCCATTCAACCCGGAAGTGTGGCTTCTTTTCCCCTCATGTTGAGACATACCGAGTCCTATCTTGGTCAGGGTGCAGGAGCTCGTACAGTCCTAGTTGGCGATGCAGCACATTCAATCCATCCTCTTGCTGGACAGGGACTCAACTTGGGACTTGGAGACGTTGAATGTCTCTCGAGATGCATTGAAACGGCGGTTCTCTTTGGTACTGACATTGGTGAGTTTTTCAGAACACCATTTAGAGATGGGAGAATTTCCTTCATGTAGTAGTGCTCGCACATGCATTTCCACTGACATGGATGATAGGATCGTATATGGCGTTAGAACCGTATTTTCGAGAACGATATATAAAAAATCACACGATGATGACCATGGTGGACCAATCACCCAACATATTCAGTTTTGGATCGGTCATTGAAGTGATCAACGAATTGGAGTTACTCAAGAAGGGTATTGTGGCCACAGCTGGTAGTTGTGGTAGTCTTATCGGAACGCCGATGGGCTGGGGAAAGCTTGCCAATGGTGTTGAAGGCCTCTACGGCGCTGCTCGTGTTGTGCAGACCTTGGGAGGGCATATCAAGAGTATATTTAGTGATGGAGTGCAGAGTCTACCAATGGAAGGACGTCACTGAGAGATAATGTGGAATATATGTCAGCACAGAACGCGTCAGGAGAAGGGGCCAGGTGG
>Ga0153922_1000171_pt1 | contig 26762 bp, 25 predicted proteins | sample TSNJ006MetaG_FD_104723 | JGI IMG/M metagenome (GOLD analysis project Ga0153922, IMG submission 104723) | Attine ant fungus gardens microbial communities from New Jersey, USA - TSNJ006 MetaG | ecosystem: Host-associated > Fungi > Mycelium > Unclassified | place: USA: New Jersey, Brendon T. Byrne... | reverse complement strand
TCCATTACTGTTTCACATATGATATTTTGTCAGATATCTTGTTCTCACAGACATTTCACAAAAATCCTGCTATATAGAAAAGGGTATTTGCATACTGGTGTGATCGGCTATTCAAGCTCCTAGGAGTTTGGGACAAACACCCTCTTCAGCAAGTTAGTCCACTTCCTATTCTAAGATTGGAAGAATCTTCTCCACATCGGTATGTGGTCTTGGAATTACATGAGTTGCTACTAGTTCTCCCAGTCTTGATGCTGCCGATGATCCAGAATCCACTGCTGCCTGTACTGCACCTACATCGCCGCGTACCATTACACTGACCAGACCGGAACCAATCTTCTCCGTTCCCACCAAAACTACATTCGCTGCTTTTAACATCGAATCTGCTGCTTCAATTGCTGCTACTAAACCTCTTGTTTCTACCATTCCTAATGCTTCCTGTGCCATCCTTTTTTCCTCCTTTGGCTCTTGTTTTTGTTCTACTATAGGCTCTGCTTCCTTAACAGTTGTTGTTTTCACCGTTTCTTTGACTGTCTTTGTCTGAGATGTTGGTACTTTCACTGCTTTCTTAGCTGTCTCCGTCTGGGTTGCTGGCTCCCTCACCATTTCCTTGCCCATCTCCGCCTGGGTTGTCGTCTTTTCCGCTCGCACCATCTGCATCTTCCTCCTGCTTAAAGCGACTTGCGCTTATTTCAATCAGCCGCATTACTTCTTCATGGGGACTGGCAATAACCGTATATGCCGCCGGTGTCTTGATGACGCTTGCCGCTGCCGTCTCAATTGACTGGGTAACAGCCGATACATTTCCTTTAATAATGATTGTGACAAGTCTGCCCCCCAGCTTCTTTTCCCATGTAACAAATTCCACATCTGCTGTTTTACACATAATATCCAGAGCATCAATAGCGGCTGTTGTACTGGGTATTTCAAAAAATCCATATGAGTTTCCCATGAATCTGACTCCTTTTTGGCTCCTGCTTCCTTGATGAGGTTAAATTCCCGGAAGGATCTTTTCTACATCGCTGTGTGGTCTCGGAATCACGTGAGTTGCTACCAGTTCTCCCAAACGAGATGCCATCGCACTGCCTGCATCTACTGCTGCTTTAACAGCACCTACGTCACCGCGTACCATCACAGTTACTAAACCAGAACCAATCTTTTCAGTACCTACTAAAGTTACTTCTGCTGACTTGATCATTGCATCAGCTGCTTCGATCGCTGCTGTTAATCCTCTTGTTTCTATCATTCCTAATGCTAATTGTGCCATGTTTATTTCCTCCTTTTGAGCCGTATGGCCATAATTTCTGTGCATCGTAAAGCGTGTAATTGTGAAGGTACTGAACAGTTACAACTATTTATCAAATGCACTGAGTTTCAATATATTTTGTGTGTCATCCTCTGGTTTGGCAATATGATGTACCGTTACCACGCCAGCCAGACTTTCCGCTTTAAGCTTAGCTGCTTCAACAGCTGCCGTCACATCGGAAATACTGCCCCGAAACTTTACCATAACAATTAAGGGAACCGGCAGCTCATCTGCATTGCCCGGCTTGTTCTTATCGAACGGTTCCAGGCTCACATTAGCTGCTTTACATCCCGCATCCGCAGCTGCAAATGCTGTTGCAAGACCAAATACCTCAATTATTCCTACCGCTTGCTCCATATAGGTTTTCCTCCTGATAAGACTTGCGATTACCGATTGATCACCGCAATCTTTAATCCTTCCATCTTCAGATTCGTAATATGCGCTTCGTTAATCTGTTCCAGCGGAAACTCATGAGTGACCAATTTGTCAAATGGCAAACCGATGCCTTTTACCCGCTTCAGAAAATCAAACGTAGTCGCATAATCCCTCAGGGTGTATACCCAAGATCCTACCATTGTCAATTCTTTGGAGCAAATATCCAGATGGGGATTGATAGTTGCATCACCATTATTGATAAAGAAACCTAATTCACATAAACCACCGCCGTTGCGGATAAATTTATAAATGTTAGAATGGGCAGCCGGTGCTCCGGTACATTGAAAAGCAAAATCAGCCGGATGTCCGTCAAAGCAATCTTCCACTGCTTTTTTAAGCGCTTCAATTCCGTTGTGTTCTTTAAAGTTCACTGATTTAGCTGCACCCATTTCCTTTGCGAAATCCAGGCGCTTCTGCTCTCCATCGACAGCGACGATATTTTCAATTCCCATAGTCCGAAGTACTGCGATACATATCAGACCGATCGGTCCACATCCTTGTACTACTATCCTGCTGTTAAAACGTAAGATGCCAGTGGTCTTTGCCCGCTCTACCGCATGGATCAGCACGGCACAGGGTTCGATCAGAATCCGGGATTTAAGATCCAGGTCACTTACATTGAATACCGTAGAACCGTCTCGTATCAATATGTAATCAGAAAACCAGCCATTTAAGTGGATGTCATCATCCGGCAGTAATCCGTATACATCAGCTCCACCCACATTCTGTTTGTTCAGATCAAACATGGTAATATCTGGGTTATCTTTGAAAATCATGCAAGAAACCACTTTATCCCCCGGCTTAAGTGTCTTTCCGGCACTATCAACTTTCACGTTTTTCCCCATTTTAACAATTTCACCAGTTCCTTCGTGACCCAGTGCTACCGGAATCAAGTTAAAAGGATCTTTCTTAAATTCATGGGCATCAGTACCACAGATACCGCAGCCTTCCACCTTCACAAGAATATCTCCATCCCCTACTTCCGGAATGGGAAATTCTTTGATCTCATATTTTTCAAGTGCCGTCAGCATTGCCACTTTAGCAGTTTTGGGAATCCCCTGGCTGCCTGTGCCCTCCCTGGGTGCTTTTTCTTCTCCCATCATGCTGCTTAGTACTTGTTTTACAACTTCTTCTACATTCACTTCATTGATATCCATATCGTTCTCTCCTTCTTGCCGATTGGTCATAGTGGTGTGACTAAAGAGTACTTCCTCCGTTACTGTTACAGGTAGCAGACAGCACTTCTCTGACTTAACGGATGCATAAGCTATCTGACATTACACATCGCCGTCTTTTGGTGAAAGAACTCGCACTGGTCAATCCTTCTCCGGTTCGGCTGGCAATCGTGAAGGTACAATATCCTTCACCACCAAAGCCTAATGCTGCATAGGATGGTGCATTCTTCACTAAAATTGCCGTATCCAGCGCCTTGGCATATGCTGTGATGTGATCAATGTTCTTGGAGTGAATGTGGGCTGAATGGCGGTTGCCATGTTCCAGCCAGACTGCCTGCGCTACTCCATCCTCAAAGTCCCTTGCCCGGACAATTCCCAAGATCGGCATCATCAGTTCTTCAGCAATGAGTGGATGCTCTTTTTCGCCTTCAAGGATAATACACCGTACATTTCCCGATACCTGCACACCGATCTTGGACAACAGTGTTTGTGCGCTTCTTCCCACACATTTACGGTTCAGGCCTTTCTCGGTCATTACCGTTTTAGTCAGCAGTTTCTGCTCTTCCCGGGAAATCAGATAACAGCCCTGCTCTGTAATCATATAGTGCATTAATTCCTCTATCACGGATGAAACCGCAACCACTTCTTTTTCTGCTATACATGGTAAGTTATTATCAAAAGTGCATCCATTAACGATATCTTCAGCTGCTTTTCTAATATCTGCAGTCTCATCTACCAGCACCGGCGGATTACCCGCGCCGGCTCCGATACCTCTTTTCCCCGAGGAAAGGACCGCCGTCACCACACCCGGACCACCGGTTGCGGCAATCAGATGAATATCTTTATGCTTCATCATAACAGCGCTGGAATCCAATGTCGGTTTCTGCACCGTACACGCGATGTTGTCCGGACCGCCGGCTTCAAGAGATGCCTCATTCAACAAGTTCACTGCATAAATGGAGGTCTTGATCGCCGCCGGATGGGGATTGAATACAACGGTATTCCCTCCGGCCAGCATTCCAATGGTATTGCAGATAATCGTCTCACTTGGATTGGTGCATGGGGTAATGGCACCAATTACGCCGAAAGGTCCCATCTCCACCAGGGTCAGTCCCCGATCACCGGACCAGGCTGTGGTGATAATATCTTCTGTACCTGGAGTTTTCTCTGCTACCAACTGATGCTTTAAAATCTTATGACCAACATTACCCATGCCAGTCTCCTGCACCCCCATGCGCGCCAACATTTCCGCATGCTCTATCGTTTTCTTACGTATTATGGATATAATCTGTTCACGCTGGTCCATGGACATGCGATGAATCTGCTGTTGTGCTTTCTTCGCCGCTTCTATAGCGCCATTCATATCCGCGAATATACCTCTTTGGTTCTTGGCACTGCTTTGCACTGAAAGCCTGGCAACTACTTCTTTGACTACACCCTGAACCATCTGTTCATTTACAGGCACCCTGCTACCTCCTTACATATTTCTTTTCCATAGGCATTACTTTCCCAACTGTTCCATCACCTTTTGGGTAATCGCTGCAATCAGCTGTGCATCTGCACTAAGTCCGGCTTCTGCAGAAGTGTTGCCGCGGCTTCCACAACTATGACAGCTGCTCTTGCCAGCTTTCACATTCTCACATACATTTGCCGGATGCTTGCCCGGAAGGCCAAACTGTCTTCTGACTTCATACAATTTTTGTACCTGTGCTTCATTCAATTCCTGCGGTCCGCCCAACATATTTGACTGATATAATAAGCGGGCATAGAATTCAAGTGACTCCATCTTGTGATATGCTGCCAGCAAAGAATCGGAATAAGCCAGAGCTCCGTGATTCTCTAAAAGCACTGCATCAAAATACTGTAAATGTTCGGAAACTGCATCGGGAATTTCTTCCGTCGAAGGTGTTCCATATTTTGCGATCGGCACACATCCAAGCGCAATAACCGCTTCCGGCATGATCGGCTGAGTAAGCGGAATTCCCGCGATTGCAAAACTGGTTGCATATAAGGGATGTGCATGTACTACAGAATTAACATCCGGACGTTCTTTGTAAACTCTTAAGTGCATCTTAATCTCAGAAGATGGTTTAAATCCTTTATTTGCCTGAAGTACTTTGCCGGCAGCATCTATTTTACAGATATATTCCGGTGTCATGTAACCTTTGCTTACGCCGGTAGGAGTACATAAGAACTCATTATCATTTAACTTCACAGAGAAGTTACCGTCGTTAGCCGCCACCATTCCTCGGTCATATACACGCTTTCCAATTTCACACATTTGTTTTTTGATTTCATATTCGTTTTGCATTCTTGTTCTCCTCCTTGGATTTTGTTGTATTTCTTCTATTTCACGCTAATTTGATTTGTTTTATGTTGTTATTAATTCACAATACCACATATTATCACACTAATCAAGTATTTTTCATTTGTTTCTTGTTGTTTTTAATTTTATCTCATTCGCATATATTCACCCAAAATCGAAATATTGTTCCCATTCTCCCAGGGAAGCACATCTCCCTTTTCTTTCAAATACTCCATTAATTCAGGTATCCCTTCATATTGTGTAGTGTCAACAAAGAATACCTTCTGACAACCAGACAGCTTCAGCCACTGATACGCTCTTTGAGGATTCGCCGCCGGTTCATGGATTTTTGTAACAATCCCAATCACTTCCCGGTTCACCATACAAGTGATATTAGGTGGATACAGAGAATATGGTTCATCTGCCGCAAGCAGCAATCCCACTACATCCGCTTCATAAGAGTACAAAGCCAGTGCATTACCAAGATGTTTCGTCTGGGCATATTCCCCCGGCGTATCAATAACGATGTCAAAGTTATTGATATACTGGGTTTTCCGGTATTCAATCCGCTCTCCTTTTAATGCCTGGTTCAAGGTTGTCTTACCGGCTCCACTTCTTCCCATCAATACTATTTTTTTCATATATATTAAGTCCTCGTAACCTCACAAACTGCAAAATTCATCCTGGTGCCCAAGTATTCCAGAATACGCTTCATTGCTGCTTCCGCCTCCGACAGCGTACCTGTGAAAATCAGCGTGCCGCTGAAGCGGTCTACAAAACTCAAGTCTACACCAGACGCTTTAATCGCCAGATCCGCTGCTATTACCGCTGTCTCTGCCGGACTGACCGTCAATATCCCGATTGCTGCCCGGCCATAATCGATTGTCGGATCAAGTCCCAACTTTTTATATAACACCGGATCCGGACTGGCAATCAGATGAGCAATGGTCACCTGCTTTCCCGGTACCAGTTCTTGTACAATCCTGGCTTTTCCTTCGGTTGAAAAATAATCTGCATATTCCATATTTCCTCCGTTCTGTGTTAGCCCCCGATTTGACATTCGATGCCCGATGCCTGTTCTGCTGCATAAAGAAGTTTTTCCATCAAGCCGCTATCCGGAGGTTCGATGTCCTGCATTATGTAATCCCGGCCAAGACCTTCATATTTATCCTGTCCCAGTCTGTGATAAGGCAGCAAATGAATCCGCTTTACACCCGGCAGCGTTTTAGCAAAAACGGCAATGGCGTGGACTTCTTCTACTGTATCATTGAAAGTTGGTATCACTGGGATTCGGATACTCAGTTCGGTCATCCCTGACTTGGCAATTTTCATTGCATTTTCTAACATTCTTTCGTTGGATTTACCGGTAAATTCCTGATGTTTCTGAGGATTCATGTGTTTGATATCAAGCAAGTACTGGTCCAGATACGGCAAGATGGCTTCAATCGCATCATAGGCTGCACAGCCCATGCTTTCCAGGGCTGTACTGATGCCGCTTTCACTTGCTGCGCGCAGGAGGTCCCTGGCAAATTTCGGCTGACAGAGACTCTCACCGCCTGACAGCGTAAGACCTCCGTGGGAACGCCGGTAATAAACACGATCCTTTTCCACCGATTGCATAACTTCTTCCACAGTTACATCCCGCCCGACGATCTTTGGTTTTCCCTGCACCATCATTGTCTCAATCTCATAGTTCTGGGATTCCGGGTTGCAGCACCAGCGGCAATGAAGTACACAGCCCTTTAAAAACACTATCGTTCTAATCCCATATCCATCATGAATAGAATAGCGCTGAATGTCAAAAATACGCCCCTTGGTTTTCTTATGATCCATAGTCCCAACCCTTTCATTATTTTTGGCCGAATGGCCATAATGGTATACTGGAAGTGTTTCATTATTTTTGGCCGAATGGCCATAATGGCATACTCTTCTAGAATCCTTGCTCTGTTCGTTTTATAATGTCATCCTGCAAAGCTCTGGACAAGGTGGTAAAGAGCGCACTATAACCAGCTACCCGCACCACTAGATGTTTATATTGCTCAGGGTTCTTCTGTGCTTCAAGGAGGGTCTCACGGCTCACAACATTGAACTGCATGTGACTGCCCTTTTGGTCAAAGTAGGAGCGAATCAAAGCCACAAAGTTCTCAAGTCCTGCCCTTCCACTTAATGCCGATGGGTGGAATTTCTGATTGAACAATGTACCATTGGAAGCAATGTAATGATCCAGTCGCGATACTGAATTCGCTGCTGCCGTCGGACCATTCACATCTTTTCCTGCAGATGGTGATACCCCATCTGCTACCGGCGTACCTGCCAATCTTCCATCAGGTGTAGCTCCCGTTTGAGCCCCCAGCGGCACATTCGCCGATACCGGATAAAGACCGGCCTGATAAGTTCCCCCTCTGGGGTTCTGATACTGCTCTAAGGGGCGTGTGTAAGTGTATGCTACATCTCGGGCAAAGGCATCCACCTCTGCAATATCATTGCCAAACTTAGGTACCTCTGCAATTTTCTCTAATAAACGGTCTCCCTTTTCTTTTAACTGGGTTGACTGCGCAGTTTCAATCACTGTCTTCAGTATTGCAGCAATCTCATCCACACCAATCTTTTCACCGGCTTTACCCAGGCTTCGTGCAATCTGGACCGTAATATCTGCCACAGTATCTGCCGTCAAGCCCTGTCCATAGTTAAAGCGCAACGCTTCTTTTAATTCTTTCATTGTAACTTCTTTTTGGTCATATATCAACTTCTTCACTGCATACAGTGAATCAGCCATATTAGCAACCCCAAAGCCCTGAGGCCCGGTAAAGTTATAGACCGCGCCGCCTTCCTGTACCGACTTACCCCGCTTCATACAGTCATCTACCATACAGGATAAAAACGGCAGTGGGCAACGCTCAGCGTGGGCCACATCAATTGCATTATCCGCATTAACCATCAGCTTTATCATATAGTTCATCTGTACTTTATAAGCATCATAAAATTCCTCAAATGTGGACATATCCTCTACATCATCAGTATTTACGCCAACCATTTCACCTTTGTCATACCCCCGGGAAAATACCATTTCTAATGGCCGGCACATATTAAAGAATGCCGCATCATGCCACCCATCTGTCTTGCCGGCCTTCTGCGGTTCCACACATCCGATAATGTTATATTCACGTGCGTCTTCCAGACTCAACCCACGGCTTAAAAGGGAAGGAATCACCACTTCATCGTTATAATACGCCGGAAGTCCAATTCCTGTCCGGGTAAGTTCAACTGCTTTGATCAAAAATTCGTGAGGTGAGCCATTCCATACCCGCACTGACAAAGATGGCTGCGGCAGCATCACATGCATCGAAGCCTGAATACACATAAAGGACAAATCATTCGTCACATCCACTCCCTCTGCATTCTGCCCACCCACAATTAAATTCTGAAACAAGCTATATCCTGAAAATCCTTCTGCCGAAGCTGCATCCCGACATTTATTCAGATCATTCAACTTCACCCAGATGCAATCCATCAACTCCTGAGCAAATTCCCTGGTCAAGATACCATTCTCACGATCCTTTATGTAATAAGGATACATATACTGATCAAATCGCCCCGGTGAAATAGAATGCCCACTAGATTCAATCTGAATCAACTGCTGCACAAACCAAAACGACTGGCAGGCTTCATAAAAATTATCTGCACCTTTTGCCGGAACCTTCCTACAGTTATAGGCAATACGAAGTAATTCCGCTTTCCGCCCCCCATCCTGGCAAGCCCGTGCTTCTTTTTCGGCCAGCTCAGCATACCGGCCGGCATACCCGATAACCGCCTCACAGCTGATCATAACCGCTTCCAGGAAACGTGCACGCCTGGCATAATCACCATCTGCAAGACTTAGCCTCTGAATTTCTGCTTGAGCCTCTTTAAGTATACCTCCGTACCCAATCGCCAATACTTTTTCATATTGCACAGTCACATGCCCAACACCATTATAGAAATAATTTCCCGGCGTAAATACATTATGCTCTATTGCAAGCAGCGTCTCCGGTTCCATATAAGAAGTTGCCAATTCACTGGTTGTCTTCCCCTTCCAATATGGATGGATTTCCCGCAAATCCTGCTTAGTCTGCTTCCCTGCATAAAAGGGATCTGCACTCCGATACTCCACCGTCTCTAATTCTCTTTCCAGCCATTCATAAGAAAATTCCGGATAAGTCTGACATCCCCGCGGTGCCAGCGTGGTACTCCCCACAATCAGCTCATCCTCCCGGATGATAATCGGTATATGCCTTAAGATGTGGGCAAATGCTTTAGCTCTGCGCATAACAATCGGTTCATTTTCTGTCTGTCGATAAGATTCAGTCAGGAGCACTGCCCTTGCTGACTCAATCACAGGCATTTTTGCATACAAATGTTCAATCAGTTTTGGTATTCTATCTGTTCTCTCAATTGGTGCATAGTCATATTCGTACAATCCCATCTATTCCACGTTCCTTTCTTGTACTTGCATATGAAAATGATACTTTTCTTCTCTTAGATGACTCCATTATATAATTGAAAACTTGAAATGTCAATAAAAACAACACTTATTTTATTGCTTTATGTGACTTTTATTTATTTTTTATTGATCATCCCACAGAAACATAATCACGTGTGGTATATTAAGACATTATCAAAAATCAATCGTCACTGTTTAGCCATGTGAATTTTCAAAAGTTCGGCTATTGCAATATATGGGCTGGGTTTTGGTAGTTTGTAATTTAGCGAGATGATACCTTTGATACAGGAACGATCCTGATATGAGAAGAACCTCTTCGTAAATTACTTGAAAACCAGTGGACAAAGGGCATGGGATCACTTACGTAAACATTTGGCGGCGGTTTTAGCGGCGGTGGAATCCACCATTTACGCAGACTTAAGGACGAAGGCTTTCCTGAGCCCTTTAGTCATAGTTAATGGTTAGTCCGCCAAAGCGTTGCCGCGTTTACGGAAGTTATCCCATGCCCTTTGGTCGCGTCCGTCATCCAAAATACTATTCCTCCCCAATATTAAGAAAATGGAGAATATTCAAATATGTAAATAAATAAAGCAGATGTATCCATATTATCTGATACATCTGCTTTAAATTCAAAGTATAGCTTACTCCTCCCTACTGTGTATAGCTGCCTGTGCTGCCGCCAGTCTTGCAATCGGTACCCTAAATGGGCTGCAGGATACATAATCCAATCCCATCTTGTGACAGAATTCCACCGAACTCGGATCCCCGCCATGCTCACCACAGATTCCCAGCTTCAGGTCCGGGCGTACCTCCCGTCCTCTCTTCGCCGCCATCTCAACCAACTGCCCCACACCATTCTGGTCCAGACGGGCAAATGGATCGGATTCATAAATCTTCGCCTTATAATAGGCATCCAGGAATTTACCCGCATCATCACGGGAGAATCCAAAGGCCATCTGGGTCAGGTCATTCGTCCCAAAGGAGAAAAACTCCGCTTCCTCGGCGATCTCGTCAGCTGTCAGTGCTGCTCTCGGGATCTCGATCATCGTTCCGATCGTATACTGGATATCAGAACCTTTTTCCTTCTTCACCTGCTCAGCAACTTCGACAACGATATCCTTCACGAACTTAAGCTCTTTCTTCTCGCCGACCAGTGGAATCATGATCTCCGGAACGATATCATATCCCTTCTCATCCTTCACTTCGATCGCCGCTTCCATGACTGCCCTCGTCTGCATCCGGGCAATCTCCGGATAAGTGACCGCCAGACGGCATCCGCGATGCCCCATCATCGGGTTGAACTCATGCAGCTCATCGCATTTGCGCTGTACTTCCTGGGCTGTCAGCCCCATATCCTGCGCCAGTGCTCCGATATCTTCCGGTGCTGTCGGTACGAATTCATGCAGCGGCGGATCCAGGTAACGCACGGTCATCGGCTTCCCTTCCAGGGCCTCATACATCGCCTTGAAATCACTCTTCTGGTAAGGGATCAGCTCATTCAGCGCTTCCTCCCTGGCTTCCTGGGAATCCGAAAGGATCATCTTACGGATCTTCGGGATACGCTCCGGCTCAAAGAACATATGCTCTGTACGGCATAGCCCGATGCCTTCTGCCCCAAGCTTCACGGCATTACGTGTATCCGCCGGAGTATCTGCATTGGTCCGCACCTTCAATGTCCGGAACTTATCCGCCCAACTGATGATACGGTCAAAGTCACCGCCGATAGAAGCCTCTTTCGTCTGGATATCCCCATAGTATATCTTACCCGTGGAGCCATCCAATGAGATATGATCACCTTCTGCTATCTTGTGTCCGCCAAGCTCAAAATACTTCGCTTCCTCATCGATCTTGATCTCACCACAGCCAGACACACAGCATGTCCCCATTCCACGGGCCACGACCGCTGCATGGCTGGTCATACCACCACGCACCGTCAGGATCCCCTTAGCTGCCTGCATACCTTCAATATCCTCCGGTGAAGTCTCAAGCCGCACCAGGATCACGCGCTCACCCTTTTCCCCGGCAGCTTTTGCATCATCTGCTGTGAAATATACCTTACCGGCCGCCGCTCCCGGTGATGCCGGAAGGGCACTTCCGATCACTTCCCCGGCCTTAAGCGCATCCACATCAAAAGTCGGATGCAGCAGCTGGTCCAGCGACTTCGCATCGATTCGGAGCACTGCCGTCTCCGGCGTGATCTTACCTTCATCCACCAGCTCACAGGCGATCTTAAGGGCTGCCGGTGCAGTCCTCTTACCACTTCTCGTCTGCAGGAAGAACAGCCGCCCTTCCTGGATCGTGAACTCCATATCCTGCATATCACGATAATGATCCTCCAGTTTTGCCGCGATCTCCATAAACTGGGCATAACATTCCGGCAGGTCCTCTTTCATCTTCATGATCGGCTGCGGTGTCCGAATACCGGCAACCACATCCTCACCCTGAGCATTGATCAGATATTCTCCATAGATACCTTCCTCACCCGTCGATGGATTCCTGGTAAATGCAACACCGGTACCGGATGTATCTCCCATATTACCGAATACCATCGCCTGCACATTAACCGCGGTGCCCCAGTCACCCGGGATATCATTCATCCGGCGGTACACGATCGCACGGGGATTGTCCCAGGACCGGAACACTGCCTTCACTGCTTCCATCAACTGCACTTTCGGATCCTGTGGAAATTCTTCCCCCATCTTTTCGCGGTAGACCGCTTTAAAGCGGCTGATCACTTCTTTCAAGTCATCCGCAGTCAGATCCGTATCAAACTGAGCTCCTTTCGCTTCCTTGATCTCATCCAGGATCCCTTCGAAGAACGTCTTGCTCATCTCCATGACCACATCCGAGAACATCTGAATAAAACGGCGGTAAGAATCGTATGCAAAACGGGGATTCCCCGTCTTCTTTGCAAACCCTTCCACCGCGATATCATTTAATCCCAAATTCAAGATAGTATCCATCATACCAGGCATCGATGCCCTTGCACCTGAACGTACCGAAACCAGTAATGGATCGTCGTTGTCGCCAAATTTCTTCCCCTGCATGGCTTCTAATTTCCCAAGAGCCTCGAAGATCTGCCCCTGCACTTCCTCCGTGATCTTCTTTCCCTGATCATAATAATCTGTACACGCTTCCGTTGTCACGGTAAATCCCTGTGGAATAGGCAGTCCCAGATTGGTCATCTCAGCCAGATTCGATCCTTTTCCACCTAACAGGTTTCTCATGTCTGCATTACCTTCCTTAAATAAGTAAACCCATTTCGCTGCCATGTAGTATCCTCCTAGAAAATTGTATTTACAGCATTCAAATATACTTCACCTTTCAAATGCCGCAGTAATGTATTTCACACCCCATATTCTAACACATTAAACAATTTAGTCAAGCCAAAATACCTATTACCTGTCATTTCTACTAATTTGCGACATTAAAATCGCAACTTTTGTTGCGTTCACGTATATCCATATTATATTTTTTCTGGAAATTATCCAATTCTCACAATCCAAACAAACTCACCTTCACTCTACTTACAAACCACCAAAACATCACCGCACACAGCGGCGTCCTTACCGTCAACAAGTTCAAATCAAAACCCCCCTTCCACATACTTTCTAAGCTCATGACTTCAGAAAGTTTTGCGAAAGGGGGAGCCTCTTTATTATTTTCTGTAGGTAGATTTATTCAACACAAGATGTCTTGGCAGACCATCAACCATGATCGGTATTAATTCACCCATAATAAGTGGACGTGCATATTCTACGTACGCATCACTTACATTTGTACCATTTTCAACAATCCATTCAGCCGGAACCGGTCTTTCCACGTTAGCGATAGCATGGATATCATAGATGCTGTATGCAACTTCATATGGATCCCGTTTCACAACGTCGATGGTGATCATCATACCGGTTTGTCCTTCAGATGCTGCCTTACAAGCAAGGTATCCCACAGTAAATGCTTCGTTAATATCATTCAGAGAAGCTAAGTGTGTAGCTGCTCTCTGCAGCGTGGAGTATTCGATTGCACGGGACTTAAGGCCCAGTTCGGATTGAATTTTGTTGGTCAGGACTACTGCACATCCGGATAACTGTTTGTGTCCGAATGCATCTACGTAGTCAGATGCCGATCCAAGTTCGCATACAAAACGTCCGTCTGCTAATTTGATACCCTCGGAAACTGCGATTACTACCGAGCTCTTTTCTACGGAAAGTTTTTTAACCCTTGCCATGAAGTCGTCGATGTCGAAGTCAACTTCCGGAAGGTAGATCATATCTGGTCCTTCACAGTCTTCGCCTCTTGACAGTGCTGCTGCTGCAGTTAACCATCCAGCGTGGCGGCCCATGATTTCTACTACCGTTACGGTTGGTTTTTCGATACCGAAGCTGGAGTTATCACGGATCACTTCTTTTAAAGAAGCGGCAATATATTTTGCTGCTGAACCATAACCAGGGGTATGGTCCGTGATTGGCAGATCGTTGTCGATTGTTTTTGGAACACCCATGAATTTCTGGGTTTTTCCTTTCATTGCTGCATAGTCGGACAGCATTTTAATAGTGTCCATGGAATCATTTCCACCGATGTAGAAAAGGCATTCAATATCATTCTTTTCCATGATTTCGAAAATCTTGTCATAGGTTGCTTCGTTGCCTTCGATTTTTGGCAGCTTAAAACGGCAAGATCCTAAGAATGCAGATGGTGTTCTTTTTAAAAGTTCAATATCATTTTTATCTTTTACGTATTCGGAAATATCTACCAGATCCTCATTTAAGAATCCCTGGATTCCGTGATGCATACCATAAATTTTGTCAAAACCTAAATCCTTTGCTGCAGAAACTACACCTGCAAGGCTTGAATTGATAACTGCTGTTGGTCCGCCTGACTGACCTACTACAATATTTCTTGCCATAGTTAAATCTCCTCCTATTTGCTTTACAATCATTGGTTTTTTCAGATATATCCGAAATTGGCATATATCCCTAACTTCAGATTATAGCAAAAATGAGTTGCCTGTACAACTCATTTTTGCCTTATCGCCTAGTATTTCTGCTTTTCGCTTAATATTTTCACTTTTTCCCTGACATTTTTGCCTTTTTTGCTGATGGAAGGGCTTAATATTTGAATTTTTCTGCCAGGTAAGCTTCCAGGTTTTCTATTTTTACGCGTTCCTGCTCCATTGAATCACGGTCGCGGACGGTTACTGCCTGATCGTCTTCAGATTCGAAATCGTAGGTTATACAGTATGGTGTACCGATTTCATCCTGACGGCGGTAGCGCTTACCGATGTTTCCACGGTCATCAAATTCGCAGTTATAGGTTTTGGAAAGCATCTCGAATACTTTCTCAGCACCTTCGTTGAGCTTCTTGGACAATGGCAGGACACCAACTTTTACCGGTGCCAGCGCATGGTGAAAACGGAGTACGGTACGGATGTCGTTTCTTTCAGCGTCCAGTACTTCTTCATCGTAGGCACTGCATAGGAATGCAAGCACTACGCGGTCGGCTCCCAGTGACGGTTCGATTACAAAAGGTACGTATTTCTCTTTCTTTTCATCATCAAAGTAGGACATGTCCTGGCCGGAGGTTTCCTGATGCTGGGTCAGGTCATAGTCGGTACGGTCAGCGATACCCCACAGTTCACCCCAACCGAATGGAAATAAGAATTCGATGTCGGTGGTTGCTTTGCTGTAGAAGCTCAGTTCTTCAGCATCGTGGTCTCTGACACGCATTTCTTCTTCCTTCATACCCAGTGTTTTTAACCAGTCAATGCAAAACTGTTTCCAATACGCAAACCATTCCAGATCGGTATCCGGTTCGCAGAAGAATTCCAGTTCCATCTGTTCAAATTCACGAGTACGGAAGGTAAAGTTACCAGGTGTGATCTCATTACGGAAAGACTTACCAACCTGACCGATGCCAAATGGAATTTTCTTTCTCGAAGTACGCTGTACATTTTTGAAGTTAACGAAGATTCCCTGTGCGGTTTCTGGTCTTAAATAAATGGTGTTTTTAGCATCTTCGGTTACACCCTGGAATGTCTTGAACATCAGGTTGAACTGGCGAATATCAGTAAAATTATGTTTGCCGCAAGACGGACATGGAATCTGATGCGCTTCGATAAATGCATGCATCTTTTCATTACCCCAGGCATCTACGGCACCTTCCAGGGCAATTCCTTTTTCACCACAGAAGTTTTCAATCATCTGGTCAGCGCGGAATCTTTCATGACATTCTTTACAATCCATCAAAGGATCGGAAAATCCGCCTAAATGGCCGGATGCAACCCAGGTTTGAGGGTTCATTAAAATGGCACAGTCTACACCCACATTATATGGATTTTCTCTGATAAATTTCTTCCACCAAGCCTGCTTTACGTTGTTCTTAAGTTCCACACCCAGATTTCCATAATCCCAGGTATTAGCCAAACCGCCATAAATCTCTGAACCGGCATATACAAATCCTCTGGATTTTGCCAAGGCAACGATTTTCTCCATTGTTTTTTCCATTATTACTCTCCTCATTCTTTTTTATATGCTTCGCCCATTGTACAGGCGTCATGCTCTTGATTGCCAAAGTTACACTGATAATCTATTGTACTGTATGAAATTAGTATTATGCTCACGGTTGATAGATTACATATGCTGCATCAGCAATTATAACCTGAGCATTCTCATTATCTTCACTTTCGTCAGACTGCACCTGAGCAAGCTTTCCTTCCTTCACCGATACGTTTTTGCTGACATACAAGATTACATTTTTCGTCTGCACACAGACCGGTTCGTTGGTTATAATAACTTTTGCATCGCTGTGCCGGCTAATAATTTCTTTAACTGCTGCCTCTTTACCTGCAGCTGTGATAAAGTCCATTTTAAAATCATAGCCTGCTTCTTGCGCTTCTGCTACCGTTCCGGAAAACAGTATTGTATCATTGAAATCAAGGTAATCAGCACAAGAATCATAGGTAAGTACGGCTTTTGCTATTTCCTTTTTAACCGTTAATTTTTTTAAAGTCACTGCTTTGCTGTTATGTTCTTTGTTATATGAATCGACAGCGGCATCAATTGATTTTTCTAATTCTGCTTTATCATAATACTCTTTTGAGAAGTCTTCTACAATTACACTGGTAACCTTTCCGTTTTTATCAACATATATAGTGCTGGATTTTGCGTCCTCAATGGATCCGCAGCCAACTAAAAAGACCAGTGCTGCTCCAAGCAGCATCCATATGTATTTTTTCATGCCCGTCCTCCTGGTCTATCTTCTATTTATCTTGCGCCGCAATGCTCGGGATTTTCATGCATAAACGCATGAAAACACCTCACCGGATACTACCTACTGAATAGTTACATTCCATTATACATATAGATAATTGGTTTTTCAACACATCATTTCCAGTATTTCCAGTGTTTTGAACCTTTTATCAATATATCTTGCAATATAGCGCTTCATGATGTTTCGGATTTCATTCTTCACTTCATCGACAACGGTAAATGTATATAGCTTCTCTATACTGGATGCGATAATGTATTGCAGGGTGTATAATGCTGCTGGGCTGACTGTAAATCCATTTACACTGACTTTAGTACAGTCGCTGCAATAAATGCCGCCTTTTTCCACACTGAACATTGTAAGGTCTTCCTTTTTTCCACAATTCGGGCATTCAAAAACCTGAGGGTACTCCCCATTAATTACCATCGCCTTTAATTCAAAGATACTGCGGATCAGATCGTTATCCAACTGCCGATGGAGAAGTGCTTTCATCGTCATATATAAAAGGTTGATCATATCAGACTCGTCTGTTCCTTCTCTGCTGTAATAATCTGCAAACTCCAGAAAATAAAACCCATAATACACCTCCGGCTGAACTTTCGCAAACTCCGTAAAATATTGCTTTACAGAAGCCTGCATCAAACTATAAGAAGTTCTGCCTTCATACAAGGTAAATGTCCCAAACACAAAAGTATTGGATACCGCAAGTAAGGGGCTGGTGCTCTTTCTTGCCCCTCTGGCAAAAGCACTTATCTTCCCCCGCTCTTTTGTCAGCAGCACAATCCGCCGATCGTACTCCCCATGGGGATGTGAGGATAATACAACTCCTGTTACTGTAATTGGTTCACCCATACGTTTTTCGCCTACAATCTTTTCTTAAATTCTAAACTTCATGCTTATTATATCCGAAGTTTTTCATTAAATAGTCGCTGTCCCGCCAGTCTTTTTTCACCTTTACCCATACCTTCAAGTTAACTTGTGTCTCCAGCAGCCGTTCAATCTCATAGCGGGCATTGCTGCCGATTTTCTTCAGCATACCGCCTTGCTTGCCGATGATAATCCCTTTATGGGAATCCCGTTCACAGATGATCGTTGCCTCGATATCGGTAATATCACCCTTTTTTCGTGCCTTCATGGAGTCAATCGTAACAGCGATGCCATGGGGAATTTCCTCATCCAGCACATGGAGGGCTTTCTCCCGGATGATCTCGGCAACAATGGCCCGCATCGGTTGATCGGTTATGGTATCTTCATCGTAAAACTGTGGACCATAAGGCAGATACTTTAAGATGCTGGGAATGATATCCTGAGTGTTCACTCCCCGAAGAGCAGAAACCGGAATGATCTCATCAAAATCATAGATTTCCCGGTAGGCGTCGATAAAGGTTAAAATCTCTTCTTTCTGAACTGTGTCTACTTTATTGATCACCAGGATCACCGGCACTTTTACACTTGTCAGCTGCTCGGCAATATGCTTTTCTCCGGCACCAATAAAAATACTGGGCTCCACCAGCCACATGATCAGATCAACATCTTTTAATGTTCGCTGTGCCACATTTACCATATATTCACCCAGTTTATTCTTGGCTTTATGAATTCCCGGTGTGTCCAGGAAGACAATCTGCCCCTCTTCACAAGTATAAACTGTTTGTATCTTATTCCTGGTTGTCTGGGGTTTTTTCGATGTTATGGCAATTTTCTGTCCAATCAGATGATTCATCAGAGTGGACTTGCCCACATTCGGGCGTCCGATGATCGCCACAAACCCTGATTTGTAATTTTCTTTCATAATAATCTCCATTTATCCGACTAAATGCTCTACATTCAGGAATTTATCCCGGTTTTCTTCAATCACACTTTCATTGCCAATAACGCATAGATAATTCTGTCTTAAAACACTCTCTGCGATATCCGCCAGCTTTTGGATATCTGCTACTGTTGCCTCAAGAACTTCATCACGCTCTCTTTGCAGTTGTTCTCCCGTCACGCCAGTAAAGTATGCGGTCATTGACATACTGCCTTTGGCTGCCGGAGTCATCGGAACATCCAGTTCACTGATGGTTCCGATAATATATTTTGTCATCTGCCGTTCATCTGCCGCAAATGAGCGGATGTATGCAGGGGCACGCTGATAAACTTCCGTGGTTTTCGTCAGATTAGGATCCCGATAAGATACCAGATACGTTTCCCCGCTTCGCTTAAATCCACTCATACAGCCATAAGCTCCGCCCTTAACACGGATATTCATCCAGAGATAATCATAATTCAGGATTACCTTTAGAATCTTCAGAGCTCCTGTATAAGAATATCCGGCTGCTTTGAAGTTACCGCCAACTGCCACATACTGCACTTGACCGGCCGTCTTAAAGCCTTCATTTCTCCGCTTCGGATGGATTACGAATCCACCTTCCGGTACTTTTTGGGTATACAGCATCCCTTCAATTTCCTCCATCTGGGTACAAAGCAGGTCATATCCTTCTTCGTCAGCCGTATAACTGATGCACAGGTTCTCCGGGCGGAAGATGATTTCGACCAGTGATTTTAACCTGGCTGACAGTGCCGCTTTTTCATTTTCAAAATTTGCTTCTAGTTTTTCAACCAATTTAAAGAATTCCACTCCACCGATCTGCTCCTGCAGCCAGCCAATCTTAGAATAATAGGATGCCACTCTGGCAGCAGCAGTGGCATGCCCGGCATTGCCCATGGCTGCCTGCATTCTGGATTTTAGCTGAGCAACTATCTCATAAAGCCGTTTTTCATCATCTAACCTGGAACTGCCGATGATTCCTTTCAGCATCTTTACCACAAATGGCAGCTGGGAATATAAGCATTTGCTGCGAACTCCGAACATGCCAATACAGGAATCATCTGTATTAGAATTCTCAAAAACACTGAAGCCGCAGCTGATTCCGCCCGAATTGGCATTAATTTCGTTAAATAACTCTCCGTAACGATAATCTTTTGTATCCACATATCCTAATACAGACTTTAGAATTCCAATGTAGGGAATTAACTCCTGGGGAACGTGTTTCGTATCAAACAGCATCGTCATATAGGCAATACCGTTGGTATCTAAGCGGTGATGAATCACTCTCGTCTTTCCCGCCAACCGTTCTTCATTATATATCTCTGCCGCTTTCTTATCAATATCATCCCGCTTTAACATCGGAATGGATTCCATCGCTTCTTTCGTCTCCGGTGCCTCCTGATACTCCTTCAGATTTTGTGTGCTGCGGATTAAGTTGCTAATCTCTTCTTTTGAGAGACTGGCTTTATATGCCTGCAGTTTTTCTGCTGTTTCTTGCTCGCGTTTCGCCGTCAGGCCTTTTTCAGGCACTGCTACCAATAACAGTTCATGGGCATTGGCAAGTAAGTACTTAGTAATCAGTTCTTCAAAATACCGGCCTTCTGCCATTTCTTTCAAAAACTCAAATATATCCAATTGCCGCAGATAGTCGAACGGCCTTTCGTCATCATAGAGCCAGCTCTCGAACACATTAATTCCATACATCAGCCCTTTCGGGTAAGAAGCATAATCTGCCTCACGAAAACGGAATTCATAATAGTTAATGCCTGCTTTTAAGGCCTTTTTATCAAGACCTTCTGCCACCAATTCCTTTAAGGTATCTTTAATCAAAAGCAGGAAACGTTCTTTATCCTCTGCTTTTGCGCTTTTGGCCATAATTGAGAAAAACGGCTGGTAAATCCCCCCTTCATAGGTACCGATAATGTCTTTGCCGATTTTTGCATCCAGCAGGACCTGTTTTACCGGTGCTCCGGGCGCCGCTACCAAGGCATATTCCAGTACCTGGAATGCCATATTTACTTTGATATCCAGGCTGTTGCCCACTACTACATTATAAGTTAAATATGCATTTTCCTCTTCCGACTCGTTCTCCGCGATGGGATAATGCATTACCTTCTCAACCGGTTTGGCAAAAGTTTTCTGCAAAGCAATGGCCGAGTCCACCTGAATTGCACCAAATTTGCTTAAATACATTTTATCCAGCCAGACCAGCTTTTCTGTCATATCCATATTTCCGTACAGATAGATATAACTATTGGAAGGATGATAATATTTCCGATGAAAATCAAGGAATTGTTCATAGGTCAGGTCAGGAATATATTCCGGATCACCGCCGGACTCCACACCATATGCTGTATCGGGGAACAGCCTATTGAACACTTCCCGATCCAGCACTTCCTCTGCTGATGAAAATGCACCCTTCATTTCGTTATAAACAACACCATTATAGGTAATCGGTCCTTCTGCATCCCCTAGTTCGTAGTGCCATCCTTCCTGTAAAAAGATTTCTTTCCGATCATAGATATTTGGATAAAATACTGCATCCAGATAGACATGCATCAAATTCTGGAAATCCTGATCGTTACAGCTGGCAACCGGATACATAGTCTTATCCGGATAGGTCATGGCATTCAAAAAAGTATTTAATGACCCTTTGGCCAGTTCTACAAAAGGGTCCTTCAGTGGAAAATGTTTAGATCCACACAGTACACTGTGCTCCAGAATGTGCGCAACCCCGGTACTGTCTGTCGGCGGTGTGCGAAATGCTATGTTAAACACTTTATTCTTATCATCATTTGCAAGAAGCATAATCCGGGCATTGCTTTTGTTATGACGGAGCAGGTAACCTCGGGTTCCAACGTCCTCTATCATTTCATCTTTTAGAAGGGAATATTCTTTCAAGTCTGCTATATGCATAAATGCCTCCAATTTCTTTTTCTCATATTTTTTCCCACATAGAGGATAGTATACCATATAATTCTGCACAATTCAAAGGTTCTGATGTGACTCTTGGGCCGATTTGGGATACTTCACCATATTTTCTCACACAACCAATCCTCTTCACATAGGATATATAAAAAGCAACCAGGAAGACATTGAATGATCAGTCAACAAGAATATGTGGCTTCATCGCTTGAATTACATTTGTTTTTTGGGCGTATCATGAAAGAACACTCCCTGTTTCTGGAAGCTGGGTTTACACCCAGAAACGCAAATTTCTCAAGAACCGCAGATCAGTACAAAAGGACATTTGAATCTCTTCTGAATAATGCCGTGCAGCTTGGCAACGGTATCATCAGCGAAAGTGTTGTTTCTTCAGGTGAAATCATTACCGATCATACTCTGGGCAGCGAAGAAAAAACGCAGAACTTCACCGGCATTTCCATTAACATGAACATAACACGAGCCGAAAGCAGGTTATCCGGCAATAACAATCCTCAGATTTCACAGGAATTGGCCCGTCGGGTCAGGCGGCTGAATGCGCAGGCACTTAAGTCTTTAGAGGGCTTAATCTCATTTAAAACCCTGATTTTAAATAACGTTCTTTCCTGCAACATGTTTACTGCCAATTACCCTCTGCTTATCGAACATATTATCCGTGAAGCCAAATTGTATCAAACTCATCTCACCAATCTGGAGGAAGGCATGGATATTGACCAAAACATAATAGATAGTGAGCTTTTCTGGGATCAGATTATGATGGAGCACGCACTATTCATACGAGGACTGCTGGATCCTACCGAAAATAAACTGATTATCACAGCCAATGATTTTGCCGGCGATTATGGTAATCTCCTAAGGCAGGCCAATAACGCCAATAACGCTACCCTGGCAGGCATCACTCAATCCACTCTGCAGGAGACCATCAAGTACCGTGATTTCAAAGAAGCCGGAACAAAGGGAATCAACGAATGTAAAATTCGCTCTATTATTCTTCCACTGCTTGCCGATCACGTGCTGCGGGAAGCCAATCATTACATCCGGCTGCTCCGCCAGTTTCGATAATATAAGGATTCCCGCCAAGGAATCTTGCCATCATATGCGGTTCCTTGCAGCACAAAGGATGCCATTCCATCCGAAAACGAATGGCATCCCTTGTACTGTATAATCTGTGCATTTTCCCTGCATTTTCCCACTAGTTTTTTTCACACATTTCTCAGCGGATTGTGATATAATATTGCTCAAGCGAGTCATATCGCTGGGGAGTTTTATTGTATGGAAGCACATTTTCCAGACCAAAAATAATAGGAGGTGCAATATGTATTGTAACAATTGCGGCAAAGAAGCCAGCGGCAACTTCTGCAGCCATTGCGGACAACCCCTGTCCACACCAAAAAGCCAAATCAGTGATACAAAAGAATGGAATCCAGACACTACCCGTACCCCGCAACCTACACCAAACGGGGACACCAGTGACGTTATCGACACCGCTCAGCTGCGATTCGCTAAGGTAGATGAGGCGGTTCGCAAAAAAAGCGAGTCCTCAGAAGACAATATTTACCCTGCCAATAATGTTTCGGAAGTACATAAAGTGAAGAAAACAGTAGTGAGCGAGCACCCCCAACGGGTTTCCTCTTCCTCACGCCCGGTCAAAACCAAGACCAAGCAAAAAAGAGTATCGGATAATCCATTTGATATCTTTCCAAGTTTCTCATTCTCGGGAAAAGGATTTTCACGAGTTGGCAGAGGTCTTTCAAGTATCCTGCGTTATGTCTCCGTGGGATGTATGGCAATCTTAACCCTCTATACTGCCGTCGGACTGTGGAAAGAAAAAGATTTGCTGGGCAGCATTATGCGTATGACGCAGGAAGAGAATTATGCATTGTATCTTTTCAGCGCATTATCTCTTTTTATCTTTCTGTTTGGATGCCTGTCCTGTCTTTGGATTTATTCACGCCGGAAGACGATGGACGGCAGGAAAATGGTAAGATATGATACCGGACGTGGTCTGGTTCCGTTTCTTTTCTTTGGACTTTTAACCTTTTTCGCACCAATTATCATGCCCCGCATACCATCCAGCCCGGATTTCTTAAGAGGGCTTGAACATATTTTGCAAGTATTCTTTGTTCATAAGACATTAAATATGTGGATGTGTTCTATCGGGATTGCATGCAGCATTTTACGAGGAGTGAAATTCCATTAATAAGAATTGCTCCAGTCAACCTGCGGATAAAATAAAAATAACCGAACATGCCTGGTCCTCTGGCATGTCCGGTATATTGCAAGACCTTTTACTTTTTTCCGATGACCAGACTGCCACACGCAGAATTTCATTGGATGTGATTAATCTTCCATCTGCTTTCTTAAAAATTCTGCTGCTACCTGGGCTAACTTCACATCAGCATCATTAACCGAATTCTCGCTTCCAATGAGGATAACTGCACCAATAGCATCTCCGTCACTGTTAATTGGCTGAATGATCATAGAAGCTTCCGCCGGTTGTCTTGATTCTACAACCTTTATGGCACTCTTCTTTGAACCATCCATTTGTTTCAATTCTTGATCAGCAATAATATCCTCCAGTTCATCGCTGATTCCTCTCCCCAGATAATCTTCCTGCCCCTGACCACTGGCAGATATGATCTGGTCATAATCCGAGATTAATACCAGATGATCGGTAGCCTGTGCCATAGATTCCGCAAGAACTTTCGCATATTTGCTCATATCCCCGATGGGCGAATATTTCTTCAAAATAATTTCGCCTTCTCTGCCAGTAAAGATTTCCATTGGCTCGCCTTCACGAATGTGCAGTACTCTGCGGATTTCTTTCGGTACAACTATGCGCCCTAACTCATCAACTCTACGGACAATTCCTGTTGCTTTCATAATAAAGATTCCTCCTTTGTAAAGCCATAACAATAGTTAACTATTTCATATCTGAACAACATCTTTTTCTGCTGTTGGTATTACATCTTCTACTTTATCACAAAGAGTGGTTATTCCGCCAGCAAAATTTGTTACCTTATAACATGTTGTATCAAACTTTGTTCCCCCCATACGCTAAATTATTCATTCCAGCGCTAAGTTAAGCCTTTTTTATCTGTTTATCTATTCTGGCTCGTATTTCAAAACGTGACTTTTCAAGCTCGTCCAGATTTATATCGCACTTTTTCAACTGATGCTCAGTGGATCTTATTTCCTCATTTATTAAAATGGGGTGATTTTTAATAAATGCAAATAATTTATCATCACTCACATTACGTGTAAATTTATAAATAATGTAAGATATAAAACTCCCATATGATTTCAGTCTGCCTTTCATAACTTTGCAACTCCTTTGTCCCTTTATTTTTATGCTTATAAAAATTTTAAAAGATAAAGATGATACAATCAATATTTATACCGTATCTTGTCTTGTAATAGAACCAAAAAAAAATTTCGAGGCTTAATATCCTCCATTCAGGATTGATGGTGGATATTGTTGCATTATTTTACATATTATGCTATATTACCCTTAGCTACTATAAGTAATTGTTTTTTGGAGGATACAAGTGCCAGTCAGTAATTTTTTAATTAAGAAGCTCTTAAATCAGATTCGGTCGCTGAATCGATATGATGAAGATGACATCGATATGATGCGATACAGCCTGCAGTCAATTTTGTGGGAAACCGAAAAGGTTATCATTATATTTTTGGTATTCTTTTTATTCGGTTATCAAAATTATTTTTTACTCACTTTAATTGTTTTGATGTCGGTTCGCGTATTTGCAGGTGGGTATCACAGCAAGACATCACTTAGTTGTCTATTAATTACATTTTCAGGTTTTTTTCTGGCTATTATTGTTTTGCCACGAATACCATTAGGTAATTTAGCGATCATTGCACTATCCATTTTTTCTTTATTTGTGACCTTGTTGGCCGCACCAATCAGATCAATTGAAAAAGAGGCAATCCAAAGTAAAGATAAGGACATGCAAAAGAAAATGACTGCTTTTATCATTACCTCTGCTTGGTTAGTTCTGATATTCTTCAATAAAGCAAATACATATGCATATCCGGCATTATGGATTCTAGTACTTCAAAATGCGCAATTATTATTTGAATATTTTAGAAGAAAGGAGGGCATAAGATGACGAAGAAAAGTTCTATTTTAATCAATTTATCTGAAAAATTATTAAAATTGGCACCCGCAACAGTCGGTGACGGATTCATTTGCACTGGTTTTGTTGGCGAACCTAAGCTTCCAGAAAAATTGAAAAAAATCAAATAATAAAAAAGCTGTTGGAAGGCAGTCCTGCATAAGACAGTATAAAAACTAAACTGTTTATGGGCACTGCCAAGTGAGATGTCTAATAATAAGCGTATCGTTCTAAATGGGCGATACGCTTATTTTTTGTTGTTTCTGTCCTAATAAGTAGATGTCCATTACACTCTTGAAACAAAGCGATAGACAATCAACATACGAATGTATAACGCTATCAAATAAAACAAAACCGTACAGCAGATTTATAGAATTGGGGGCCAAATATTATGTCAAAAAGAGAACGTAATTTGCGGTTACATATCATGGTAAACCATAAAGAATTGGACGCTATAAAGGAACGTATGGAAGAATTAGGTTGCTGTAACCGTGGCGCATTTCTTCGCAAGATGGCGATTGATGGGTATGCCACAAATGTTGACATTGCTCCCGCAAGAGAACTTATATCCTTGCAACGCCGGTGTGTTAATAATCTGAAACAGATAGCCAAACATGCAGAGGGACATGGCGCTTATCAAGCTGAAATTACTGAACTGCAAAAAGGCTATGCCGAGCTATGGGAACAGTATTCAAAACTCTTAAAACACCTTGCGAAACTCGTTGCACTGTAAGTGTATATGGACTTCGGGCCAACGTGTCCCGAAGTTAAATAAGGAATGAGCGATAGCGACATGACGCAACATCAGCCGGGTTTGGGGTGGCTACCCCAACAAGCAATTTTTAGGATTTTCCCTTACGGGCAAATCCTAAAAATTCGCAAGTGTGTGCACACTTGCACTGCTTGCCGTTT